>NPID01003510.1_pt1 | contig 37974 bp, 36 predicted proteins | sample 8637491 | NCBI WGS metagenome assembly NPID01 (sample SAMN07420843, study PRJNA396082) | bioreactor metagenome | isolation source: sample BA6 brine-fed electro-methanogenic bioreactor BA | place: Japan: Kochi | collected 2016-06-14 | reverse complement strand
AACCATTCATTAGCATGTGGTTTTTGTAAATAATTCAAAATTTCCTCGCATCTCATTATAATTCAGTTAAATGTTTTGCTATCAAAAGTTTTTTTTATACTTTTGTGCCGTCATACCGCAAACGTCGCAGGGGGCTTTAGTCCCCTGTTTTGCTATAGTATATTGGAGTAATGATTAGCACGCAAAAAATAGAAGATATTGTTAATGAACACATTGACCCTAGCAGTGAATATATAGTTGAGGTTACTGTGTCGGTTGGTAATAACATTCTGGTTCTGATCGATAGCGATGAGGGAATTTCCATCGACCGCTGCGTTAAGGTTAGTAGGGCTGTTGAGCAGAGTCTTGATAGAGACGAAGAAGATTTTGAACTGGAGGTTTCGTCTGCTGGTCTTTCTTCGCCGCTAAAGGTGGTAAGGCAATATAAGAAGAATATTGGCCGCCACTTAGATGTTGTTACCAGTAGCGGTCAAAAGTATACAGGTATGCTTGTAGAGGTTTCTGATAACAATTTTGCTATTGAAGTTGAAGAAATGGTTAAGCCCGAAGGAAAAAAAAGAAAAGAGCTAGTAGTTAAAAAGATGGCCTTTGCTTATTCCGAGATAAAATCGGCTACAATTGTAATCTCTTTTAGATAACGACATACAATAATATTAACGAACAAATGGAAAACATTAACCTAATTGACACCTTTGCCGAATTTAAGGAGTTAAAGAACATTGATAGGCCCACCATGATGAGTGTGCTTGAGGATGTGTTCAGGAACATGATTATTAAAATGTATGGCTCCGATGATAATTACGATATAATTATTAACATTGATAAGGGTGACTTTGAAATATGGCGTAACAGAGAAGTGGTAGAAGACGGTGAAGTTGAAGACCCAAACAGACAAATCTCTCTTTCAGAAGCTACGAAAATAGATGACGATTACGAGGTTGGCGAGGAGGTTACCGATGAGGTTAAGCTTGCCGATTTTGGCCGAAGAGCAATACTTTCACTTAGGCAAAACTTAACAGCTCGCATTCTTGAACTCGAGAAAAATAATATATACTCAAAGTATAAGGATCGGATTGGTGAGATAATTACTGGTGAAGTTTATCAGGTTTGGAAAAGAGAGATTTTAGTGCTTGATGATGAAGGCAATGAGCTTTTACTGCCAAAAAATGAGCAAATCCCTTCCGACTTTTTTCGCAAAGGCGATACAATGCGTGCGGTAGTTGTTCGTGTTGAGATGAGAAATAACTCTCCAATTATTATTCTTTCACGTACATCGCCAGTATTCCTCGAACGTTTATTCGAACTTGAGGTTCCCGAAATTTTCGACGGATTGATCACCATTAAAAAAATTGTTCGCATCCCTGGCGAAAGAGCAAAAGTGGCTGTTGAATCATACGACGAAAGGGTCGATCCTGTTGGCGCATGTGTTGGTATGAAGGGAAGCCGAATACACGGAATTGTTCGCGAGCTACGAAACGAAAACATTGACGTTATCAACTTTACAAATAACCTTCAGCTGTACATTACCCGTTCTCTTAGTCCTGCAAAAATCACATCAATTAAAATTGATGAACCCAACAAAAGAGCAGAGGTGTTTCTTCAGCCCGAAGAGGTTTCGCTAGCCATTGGTAAAGGCGGGTTTAACATAAAGTTGGCTAGCCAGCTTACAGGATACGAAATTGACGTTTTCCGCGAAGCCGATACACAAGACGATGAAGACGTTAATCTGGATGAGTTTACCGATGAAATTGACAGCTGGATTATCGATGTGCTAAAGGGTATAGGCTGCGATACGGCCAAAAGCGTACTCGAAATCCCGTACGAGGAGCTAGTAAAACGAACCGATCTTGAAGAAGAAACCGTTAAGGAGCTAATCAGAATTTTAGAGTCAGAATTTGAATAGTAATGGCTTTAGTTTAGTTTTGCAACATTAATCAAACCTGGATTAACAAAATATGACAAACGCCGAGAAAGCAATAAGATTAAGTAAGCTGGCAAGAGAGTTTAACGTTGGTATCTCCACTCTGGTCGATTTCCTTGGTAAAAAGGGGCATAAAATTGAAAGCAACCCAAATACCAAGGTGGATGCTAACTTGTACGATATATTGGCCAAAGAGTTTGGAGGTGATATCAACCTCAAAAAGGAATCGCAAAAGGTAAGCCTTATGAACCTTCGTGAAAAGAAGGAATCTGTTTCAATTGAGGACATTCCAGCCGAAGAAGCCGAAGAGGACGAGAGCGATGCCACTGAAGAGGAGGTGATTGTTAAAAATGTTACTCCAGAAAAAGAGTCTTTCCAAACAGACAAGCCAAAGATTAACTTAACGGTTAAGGGGAAAATTGATCTTGAGCCCAAAAAAGCCAAGGAAGCGGACAAGCCAAAAGCCAAAGAGGAAGCAAAACCTGAACCTCCCAAAGAAAAGCCATCAAAGGCTAAGGACGAAAAGCCACCGGTAGAACATATTGAAACCGAGGCCCAAAAGTTAGCAAAGCCAAAGGTGGTAGGCAAAGTTGATCTCGACCAAGAAAAGAAGAAGATTGTTAAAAAATCGGATAAGATTAAGGAGAAACCCGCTGCTCAAAAGGAGTCGCAAAAGCAGGAGGCTAAGCCAGAGGCACCAAAGGAGGAGAAAAAAGCTGGGAAGGACATTGCAGAACAGAAGCCTCAACAGCCAACAAAAGAGGAGAATGTAATATACCGTCGCGAGGTTGAGAAGCTAACTGGGCCTACAGTGGTCGGAAAAATTGATCTTAAGACCGTTGAACCCAAAAAGAAAACGCCTACAGCAGCCGAAAACGAGGAGAATAGAGCCAAGAAGAAAAGGCGTAAACGCATTAAAAAGGACAACCAGAAGGTGCCTGTTTCGGGCAGTGATGCAAAACAAGGCATGCAGCCAAAACCAGGAGGAGGAAATCAGCCTAAGAAAAAGCCAAAGAAAAAGCAGCTAAGGCAAGAGGTAAGCGAGGAAGAAGTACAAAAGCAAATAAAGGAAACGCTTGCAAGGCTAACCAGTAAAGGAGGAAAATCTAAAGGTTCCAAGTATCGTCGCGAAAAGCGCGATATGATTAGCGCTCGCCATCAGCAGGAGATGGAGCAGGAAATTCAAGATAAGCAAATACTCAAGGTTACCGAGTTCGTGTCGGTAAACGAGCTGGCTAATATGATGGATGTTCCTGTAACCGACGTGATTGAGGTTTGCATGAACTTAGGCCTTATGGTATCAATTAACCAAAGGCTCGATGCCGAAACTATGGCTCTAGTTGCCGATGAGTTTAGCTATAAGGTTGAATTTGTTAGCGCCGACTTGCAAGATAGCTTCGAAGAGGAAGAGGATAAACCAGAAGATCTAAAACCTCGTTCTCCAATTGTAACCGTAATGGGGCACGTTGACCATGGTAAAACTTCGCTGCTCGACTTTATTCGTAATGCGAATGTTATTGCCGGTGAAGCCGGAGGTATTACCCAGCACATTGGTGCGTATGCAGTTGAACTCGAAGATGGCAGACAGATTACCTTCCTCGATACTCCTGGTCACGAGGCTTTTACCGCAATGCGTGCGCGAGGTGCCAAAATTACCGATGTGGCAATTATTGTAGTTGCTGCCGACGATAACGTTATGCCTCAAACCATTGAGGCTATTAACCATGCCAGTGCAGCAGGTGTTCCCATTGTTTTTGCCATCAATAAAATTGATAGGCCTAACGCAAACCCCGAAAAAATTAAGGAGTCGCTTGCAGCTATGAACTACCTTGTTGAGGAGTGGGGCGGCAAGTATCAAAGTCAGGATGTTTCTGCGAAGAGCGGGCTAAACGTTGAAAAGTTGCTAGAGAAGGTTCTTCTCGAAGCTGAGCTGCTTGACCTGAGCGCTAACCCAAAAAAGAAAGCCTCCGGAACTATTATCGAATCATCGTTAGATAAAGGTCGTGGATATACCGCTACAGTGCTTGTTCAGGCTGGTACGCTAAACCAAGGCGACATTATGCTTGCCGGAACTCATTTCGGACACGTAAAGGCAATGTTTAACGAGCGCGGAAAGCGAATAACTACCGCAGGCCCATCAACTCCAGTTCAGGTAATTGGTTTAAATGGTGCCCCTTTGGCAGGTGACTATTTTAACATTATGGATTCCGATAAGGAGGCAAAAGATATTGCTAACAAGCGCGAACAGCTACAGCGCATGCAGGGTCTAAGGGCTCAAAAGCACATAACCCTCGACGAAATTGGCCGCCGTATTGCCATCGGAAATTTCCAAGAGCTAAACATTGTGCTTAAGGGCGATGTGGATGGATCAATTGAGGCCCTTTCCGATTCGCTTATTAAGCTCTCAACCGAGCAAATTCAAGTGAACGTAATCCATAAGGCTGTAGGACAGATTTCCGAATCGGATATTCTTTTGGCAGCAGCATCAAATGCTATAGTTATCGGATTCCAGGTTCGCCCATCGGTAGGTGCTCGTAAGCTGGCCGAGAAGGAGGAGATTGACATAAGAATGTACTCCATTATTTACGATGCCATTAACGAGATTAAGGCTGCCATGGAGGGTATGCTTTCACCCGAAATTAAAGAGGAGATACTGGGTACCGCCGAAGTACTAGATACCTTCAAGATTACTAAGGTTGGAACAGTTGCCGGGTGTATTGTTCGCGAAGGAAAAATCCTCCGAAATGCCAAATGCAGGCTCATACGCGATGGTATTGTTGTATACACTGGCGATCTTGGCTCGCTCAAGCGTTTTAAAGATGATGCAAAAGAGATAGCCAACGGGTTTGAGTGCGGATTGAACATCAATAACTTCAACGATATTAAAGTAGGCGACCTTGTCGAATCATTCCAAGAAGTTGAGGTGAAACGGAAACTTTAAGCCGAAAAAAACAAAATTTAAAAGGGGCTTAATGCCCCTTTTTTAATGGCATTTCTCATTGCACTTTTTCATCATTTACTTTTGCTAATTTTTCAATATCTTTGCGCTCCTAAACATAGTAAACATGAATAACATACGTAACTTCTGTATTATTGCCCATATCGATCATGGTAAGAGTACCCTTGCCGACAGGTTACTTCAGCTAACCAATACGCTTACCGAAAAGGAGACGCAGGAACAGGTGCTCGATAGTATGGATTTAGAGCGCGAAAAGGGCATTACCATTAAGAGTCACGCAATACAGATGGACTATGAGCAGGATGGTCAGAAGTACGTTCTAAACCTCATTGATACTCCTGGCCATGTCGATTTTTCGTATGAAGTTTCACGAGCAATAGCCTCATGCGAGGGGGCATTACTTATTGTTGATGCAACTCAGGGCATACAAGCTCAAACCATTTCAAACCTTTACCTTGCCATTGGTCACGATTTGGAGATAATACCTGTGGTTAACAAAATTGACATGGATGCCGCAATGGTTGAGGATGTGAAGGATCAAATAGTTGAGCTTATTGGTTGTAAGCGCGAAGAGATTATTCCGGCCAGCGCAAAAACAGGCGAGGGTGTTAAAGACATACTTCACGCTATTATTGAGCGAATTCCCGCTCCAAAGGGCGATCCAAACGAACCTTTACAAGCCCTAATTTTCGATTCGGTATTCAACTCGTTTCGGGGTATTATTGCCTACTTTAAGGTGTTTAACGGAACCATTAAAAAAGGCGATAGGGTAAAGTTTATCAACACTAAGCGCCAGTACGATGCAGATGAGGTGGGTATACTGCGGCTTAAGATGTTGCCTCGCAACTCCATTAGCGCTGGTGATGTAGGATACATCATTTCAGGCATAAAAAATTCCGCAGAGGTTAAAGTAGGCGACACCATTACACATGTAGACAGACCATGCAGTAAAGGTATTGCAGGTTTCGAGAACGTAAAGCCTATGGTTTTTGCTGGATTATACCCTGTTGATGCTGACGACTATGAAGATCTTCGTGCTTCGCTCGAAAAGCTGATTCTTAACGACGCCTCGCTTACCTACGAGCCCGAAAGTTCGCTTGCACTTGGCTTTGGTTTCAGATGCGGTTTCCTAGGCTTACTTCATATGGAGATAGTGCAGGAACGTTTGTACCGCGAGTTCAACATGGACGTTATTACCACTGTACCTAACGTTTCGTATAAGGTTTACACTACCAAGGGCGAAACTGTTGAGATACATAACCCTAGCGGTTTACCTGCTCCTACGCTTATCGATTACATTGAGGAGCCAACCATTAAAGCTCAAATTATTACCAATAGCGATTCGTTGGGTGCAGTAATGAAACTTTGTATTGACAAAAGAGGAGAACTAAAAAATCAGGTATTCCTAACAACCAATCGTATTGAGCTTACCTTTTCCATGCCGCTCTCTGAGATCGTATTCGACTTTTACGACAAGCTAAAATCAATTTCGCGTGGATATGCTTCGCTCGATTACCATATGCAAGGCTATCAAGAGGCAAACTTGGTTAGGCTTGATGTGCTTTTAAACGGAGAGATGGTTGATGCTTTATCAACCCTAATCCACCGCGATTATGCCTATCCGTTTGGCCGTAGAATGTGTGAGAAGCTCAAAGAGCTTATTCCCCGCCAGCAATTCGATATTGCTATTCAGGCTGCGATTGGTACAAAAGTAATTGCCCGCGAAACCATTAAAGCCTTGCGTAAAGATGTAACGGCCAAATGCTACGGAGGTGATATTACGCGTAAGCGAAAACTTCTAGAGAAGCAAAAAAAAGGGAAGAAGCGAATGCGTCAGGTAGGTAATGTTGAAGTACCTCAGCAGGCATTTTTGGCTGTGCTAAAAATGGACTAATAGATTTTTTGTCATGACCTCATTTGCTCAGTGGTGGATGCATTATCGCATGGGTTATCTGCCTAACCAAATGGGAATTATGCGTCGATATCTCGATCATAAAGAGGAGTGGGAGAACCATCTTCAAAGGTCGAAGCAGCTAATAATAGCGGAGGTCAACAAGCGTAAACCAAAATCGATTGCTTTTCTCGGAAGCGGGTGGCTTTTAGATATTCCTTTAGCCGATATTCTTGAGCAGGGCATTACGGTTGCCCTTATTGATATTGCCCATCCTAAACGTATTTTACATAAGTATCGTAACTGCAAAAATGTAAGTCTTATACTTAAAGATATTACAGGTGGTGCAATAAGTTGGGCTTGGAGTCTAGTCAAGCAAAGAGGATCGCGTTTCGAACTAGGGCATCTTTTATCTTCTTCCGAAATGGCCATTCACGAGTTAACCCGAGATTTTGATCTTGCTATTTCGGTAAATACGCTTAGCCAGCTACATGTTCATATCGACGATTTTTTGGTACGAAAGAAAAGAATTAGCGATAACGAGAGGATGCAGCTAGCACAAGTGCTTCAGCAGGGCCACCTTAACGGCTTGCCATTTGATAAGAGTTTGATTATTTCTGATATTGAAGCGGAATTCCATGGCGATGATGGCGAACTCTCGCACACTTCCCCACGGGTTTATGCCGATACAGCTATGCTAACTCAGGTAGATAAGTGGAAATGGTATTTCGATAGCAACCACTCGTTTAACCCGGAGTACAAAGTAGTACATAACGTTGCGGCTTACCTAAAGTAAGCCGCAAAATGGGTTAATTATCTTTGATGAAAATAATTATACGGTACGTCTTTCTTTCCAGCATTTAACCCAGTCAATTTCAAGTGTAGCAGGCAAGTTTGCTGGTGTTGTGTTGCCTACAACGCCCGAAGAAAAAACTAAATAGACAGGGTTGTTGGGTAAATTTTGTGCGGTTTCCATGTAAGGAACGCCATTAATCTTCCAGATTATTTTTTCGGAACACCAATCGATACTTAGGATAAAGAAGTTTGATGAGAAATTAAAACCACCAAGGTTTGATTTTAGGATTAGAGGCTTTGTGTTTCCGTTTTTCGGAGTGTACATTGAGCCTTGCGCTGCGGTATTCTTAGCATTTTTTCTAAAGACATCAATATGCGGAAGCATTGTATCGCCAACAAGCCAAAAAGCATGATACACCCCGGGTGTTTCGGTAAATTTAACCTTAGCCTCAAACCGGCCTTGCTTTTGTCTAAACGATTGCCCCGTGCTAACGATGCCTGAGGTATGCTCAAATTGCTTAGGAATAAAACCCATTTTAGTATCCCACGCTAGGCCATCGGCGGTTTCTTTTTTGGTAGTTATCTTGAGTATTCCATTGTTAAGCTCAAGGTTGTTGCCATCAGTGTAGTAGTGCTTATCGGCAGCAAGCGAGTAGCTTTTATTCAAAAGCGCTTCGCCCCAAAAGTAGCGGGTAATCCATTTGCTTTTATCAAGTTCTTTACCCTCAAAGCTATCGGAGAAAACAAGTTCCCATCGCTTAATCTCATCAAACTTGGTTGAACCTTTTAACGATTCGTACCAGGTTATGCGTTCCGATTTTTTTAGGTCTTCGTATTCTTGTAACTTTTTGTAAGCGTCGGATTGTTCAAATTTTTTGCTTGAGAGCAAGTAGGTTTTTCTATCGGCAAATTCCTGCGAGTGGACATACTCCTTCAGCTGGTTAAAGGTGTTAACCTTTTCTGAACCATTTAGGTTGTTGAAATCTTTAAATGCTTTACTGCTGGTTAGCTTATAATATCGCTTAAGCTCAGCGTCTTTTTTTAGCTGCTTATACTCCAACTCTTTTTGGTAGTCCTCAGCATTTTCTTTTTTTAATTGCTTGCGTTGGGCTTGGTAGTCGGGCGATTCAATAAGCTGTTTTAGCTCATTATAGCGGGTTGGCTTACCCGATAGTTCAACATTTCGTGTGAAGTTCAGGTCTTGAGAATCTTTAACCTTAAAATAGTTTTTTAGTTCCTTGTCCTTACTAAGCCTTTTCAGCTCTTGTTCATTAAGCTGCTCTTGCGATCCGGCATACTTTAAAAGGTGCAGTTCCTCTTTAATGCGCTTGGGCTCTCCAGTGTTAACATAGTTCTGTAGCTCAATAAAGTGAGCGTATTCAGGCGTATTGCTAAAGTTTAAAAAATCATCGTACTCTTTTCTGAGGGCGGCATCGGTTGCCTCAATTTCTTCGGTTTTGGGAAAGCGACCAAAGATTTTTAGCGTTGCTAAGCGAAATTTGTGAAGTGCCATTTAGGTTGATATGGTTTATGGGGTTGGGTTAACGACTGTGGGCTATAAATTTAAACGGAACTTTAATATTTTCAGAGTAATCTTCTCCAGCTTCAATCATGTCCTCATCATCCTCCATGTAGTGCCAGTGAACTTCAATGCTATAGCCGCTTCGATGGATGTCTCTGAATTTTTCTAACAGCTTAAGGATCATTTTTGAGGAGGAAGTATTGTAGTATTCAAGGTTAAAGACAATTTTTGTTGTTTCGTTTGGCGTTTTGGCGTATTCATCGAACCAGCTGAGTATGGGTGAAAAAAAAGTTACCACATCTTCAGGAAGCGAATTACCTGAAAATTCAAAGACGCTGTTCTCCTTATCTAGAATTACTTTTGGGGTTTCGTTTGTTGGCTCAATTACAATTTTTTCCATGTTCGCTGTATTTCAATCCTCAATCATTACTCAATAATAACATAAAAAAACGAAACAGCAATAGTATTCTGCTGTAAATAGTAAATCCAACTTACAACAAAGTTAACGAAAAACACTATATCAAGGTTATCTTTTTTTTGTTTTTAGCAGGCAATTTTTGCGATATTTATACCCTTCAAATGCTGAGTTTAAGGTTGCGATAGCAGTTTAAAGCCTTTCCCTCTCACGTTGATGATTTCAACATTAGGATCGTTGCTTAGGTATTTACGAAGCTTAGTGATGTATACATCCATGCTTCGTGCATTGAAGTAGCTATCGTCAACCCAAATGGTTTTTAGCGCAAAGTTCCTGTCGAGCACCGAGTTTTTATTAATGCAAAGATGCTTAAGCAGCTCAGACTCTTTGGTGGTTAGCCGCCTAACAGTTTCGCCGTGGGTTAGGGTTTGCTTGGTTACCTCAAAGGTATAGCTGCCAATCTGAAAAGTATCCTGCCCAGCAGCAGTGGGGTCATTTTTTGTTCGGCGTAAAATTGCCTCAATTCGCAGGAGTAGTTCCTCAATGCTAAAGGGCTTCGTCATGTAATCGTCGGCACCAATAGTAAAGCCTTCGAGCACATCTTCCTTCATCGATTTGGCTGTGAGGAACAGAATAGGCATTGCTGGGTTAACAATTCGAACTTCTTTTGCGAGGGTAAATCCATCCATTACGGGCATCATTACATCGAGTATGCATATGTCGTAATGATTATTTTTAAACCCTTTAAATGCTTTCTCACCGTCTTTGTAGAGGTCGGTATCGTATCCTTTTGCAAGGAGGTATTCTTTTAGCAGCAGTCCTAAATTTTCATCATCTTCTGCGAGCAAAATTCTTGTTTTTCCCTCTTTCATAGCTTTTTGTTTTATATTGTTTGCTTATCGTTTGGCCCTTGAAATGGGAAGAAACAGCTAAACTTGCTGCCTTGTCCCAAAGTGCTGTCAACCCAAATGCGGCCGGCATGTTCGTCAACTATTTTTTTTACGTAGCAAAGACCAAGGCCAAAACCCTTAACGTTGTGTAGGTTTCCTGTAGGAACACGATAAAACTGATCGAAAATTCGTTTCTGGTTGTCACGGCTTATGCCTATTCCATTGTCGGTTACAGTAAAAATAATTCCACGGTTATTATTGCGTGTAGAAACCATGATCTCAGGATTTCCGTTGCGATATTTTAGGGCATTATCTAAAAGGTTGTTTACCACGTTAGTAACGTGTACCTCGTCGGCTATAATGTATGGCTGGCTAGCATTAAGCTCTTTAGCTAAGCTACCACTAACGTTTTGTATTTGCAGATCGAATGATTTAAGCACCTTGTCTACTACATAGTGAAAATCAACCTCTTTAAGCTTAAGCTTAAGTTTGGTTTTTTCGAAAATAGCCATTTGCAGCACTTTTTCAACCTGAAGGCCAAGGCGGCGACTTTCCTCCGAGATAACGCTTCCTAAATGTCCAACACGTTTATTCTCATCGGGAATTGATGGGTCGCCTAGCATTTGTGCGGCTAGCGATATTGTAGAGATTGGCGTTTTAAGCTCGTGGGTCATGTTGCTAACAAAGTCGTTTTTTATCTCCGATAGCCTTTTTTGCTTAAAAATTATTGCCAGAGTAAAACTAAAACTGAAGATTATGATTATCGTGAGCAGAAATGTTGTTACTGTCATCGTTCCTAACGACCCAATTACGTACGATTTCTGGTTTGGGAAATATACCGATAAGTAGTATTTTTTTGAGAAGAAATCGTTTGGGAACAGCTGTGCCCTAAGGGGGTTAAGTAGTTCTCGCCTAAAGTTATTGCTAGCGTATACAATGCTATCATTCTCCGATGTAACCTTATACTCGAGCTTGGCCTTAAGGCCAAGCTTATTAAATTCACTTGAAATTATGGTATCGAGTACCTCAAAGGGGATTCGCTCGTTAATTGGAAGTTCAATTCGAATAAGCTTATCCACAATATTCTCAACAAAAACAGTTTTGTTAAGTAGCTTTTCATCAATGGAGATGTTGAAGCTTAGCTCAGGGTAATGAGTTGATTTCCGAGTGGGTTTAATATCCCAAAGATTGTCGTCAATTCGAATAATTTGTAGAGAATCGATATTTGAGAAGCGTGATACCGATGGGATTTTTAGCGTATCGAGCTGTGTTATGGTAAACACCTGCTGGTCTTGTTGCCGAGTTCTAAGCCCTCCTCGAGTGCGATTAATAGTGCTTAACCGATGGGTGTACCTTGGTGATGTTCCCGAACCAGCGGTGGCGTATGGGCTAATTTCGTCAATCACTTGTACTATGGTTTCCTGCCTCTCAACTTCAGTCACCACCTTTTCCATGGCTAGTTTGGCTGTTTGCCAAAACTGCTCATCTTTAACCTCAACGGCAATTTTCACCCATTTTGACTGAACCATTATTAGGCCAATGGTTGCAATAGATATTACTCCAACAAGTATCCAGATGGTGCTTCGTCTCATGTTGACAAATGTAATTACTTTGAAAGTTGATTGAATCTACCCTTAACAATCTTTAACACACCTTAAATGCAGTTAACGCAGTTGCTTATTATCTTTGTAGCGTAAATAACATTCACAACCCTTAGGGTTTAATGAGTGTTTTTTCATAGGTTTAAGGTTTTAGGGTTAATGCAGGCGGGGTGGTTCCCGCCTGTATTGTTTTAATGCTTATGCCATTGCACTAAAATACATCGACTAAATTAAGCTCTTTTAGCTGCTTTGGGCTAATCCCAATCAGGGCAATTATGTTTGCCAACCCTTTAATGTTAGCAATAAGCTTGCTTACTTCATTTTCGGCAAGGTTTCCCTTAACTACTAGGATATAGTCAATTTTTTCAAGCCCTTTCACAAGCACAAGGTTGTTAACCTTATTTTTTACAATAGCAATGCGAATTTCATGAATGGTACTCTCATCGTAAAGTACTGGAAAAAGTTCATTGGCTTTAGCAATACCATCATGGTCGCTAAGTGTAGTATTAAGTGATGTGTTTATGCTCCAAGCAAGCTTGTGAATTGAGTCGGCACATGATATGGCGTAAAACCTTGTTTTTTCCTGGGGAACGCTAAGAAGAATTTTACCTTTTGCCATAACCCATGTTTTAAAGGCGTTGGTAGTGATTGGTTAGTTTTCCCAGTTTATGGTTTCGGGCTTAACCTGATGAAGGGGTAAAGAGATAATATCGATTCGTTCGAGTGCTACCATTGCCGCATTTTGCTCTGCCTCTTTTTTTGACGTTCCAAAACCATTTCCCATTAGCTTTTGGTTAAGGAATAGCTTAGCCTCAAAAAGCGGCGATTGTCCTTTTGAGGTATCGCATTCTTGGCTTTCGAAGCAGATATCGTACTTAAACTTTTGGGCAAGCTCAATTATTCTGCTTTTGTGATCGTTCTCGGTTGCCTGAAGCTCATTTAGGTTTACGTGATTTGTAAGAATGTGTTTTGTTACCCAATGAGCGGTATACGTGTAGCCTTTGTCCAAAAAAATAGCTCCAACAAACGCTTCAAGCGCATCGCCAAAAATATGCTTATGTGCTAAAGGGTTGTTAGTTTGGGTTATCACAATTTTATCGAGACCAATAGCAAGGGCTATTGCGTTAAGGCTTTGCCTACTAACAATGCGCGAGCGCATTTTGGTTAAAAAGCCCTCATCTTTATTTGGAAAGTTTGTAAACAGAAAATCGGTTACAATCGTATCGAGAACGGCATCGCCAAGATACTCGAGCCTCTCATTGTTAACCCTTTTCCCGTTTGATACAATTGTAGATGCAGACTTATGAATAACGGCAATATTGTAGAGATCGAGTCGCTTTGCTTTAATGCCAAACTCTTCCCTTAACCGATTGGAGAACGCCTTATCGGTATCGCTAAGTTTATTTGGTTTAAGTCCTAAAAGTCGACGAATCACTATTTGTTATTCAACAAATTTTTTGAAGATCACTGAAGAGTTGTGTCCGCCAAAACCAAACGTATTACTTAGCGCAACGTTAATATCGCGTTTTTGGGCTTTGTTAAGCGTTAGGTTTAGCTTGCTGTCAATTTCAGGATCGGGAGTAGTGTGGTTTATCGTAGGCGGAACAATGCCCCTGTTGATTGCAAAAATTGCAGCCAACGCTTCAATAGCACCAGCAGCACCAAGCAAGTGGCCAGTCATTGATTTGGTTGAACTAACGTTCAGCTTATAGGCATGTTCACCAAAAACAGAAGTAACTGCCTTGATTTCTGCAACGTCGCCAATTGGAGTTGCAGTACCATGAAGGTTGATATAGTCAACGTCCTCAACTTTAAGGTTTGCATCCTTAATGGAGTTAAGCATAACATTTTTTGCTCCAAGTCCTTCAGGGTGAGGAGCAGTAAAATGGTATGCATCAGCTGTCATTCCACCTCCAACAAGTTCAGCGTAAATTTTAGCACCGCGTGCTTTTGCGTGCTCGTATTCTTCAAGAATAAGTGCTCCACCACCTTCGCCCATAACAAACCCATCACGGGTTGCATCAAAAGGACGAGAAGCTGATTTGTATTCAACATTGTTGGTTGAAATGGCTTGCATTGAGTTAAAGCCACCCATACCAGCTTCATTTATTGAAGCCTCAGAACCTCCAGTAATAAACACATTGGCTTTACCAAGCCTAATTAGGTTCATGGCATCAATGAGTGCATGGTTTGATGAGGCACAAGCAGATACTGTTGCGTAGTTCGGTCCACGGAAACTATAGCGCATGCTAATGTGTCCGGCAGCAATATCGGCAATCATTCTTGGAATAAAGAAAGGGCTAAATCGCGGTGTTCCATCACCTGCGAAATAGCCTCTCATTTCTTCCATAAAAGTTTGAATCCCCCCAATTCCGGAAGCCCAAATAACGCCAGCAGCATCATGGTCAATCTTTTCCAGATCTAATCCAGAATCAAGAACTGCCTGATGGGCAGAAACCATAGCAAACTGGCAGTAAAGGTCGAACTTCCTAAGCTCTTTACGATCGAAATGCTGAAGGGGATCAAAATTTTTAACCTGACAGGCAAATTTTGTTTTGAACTTGGTTGTGTCAAAACTGGTAATAAGTTCGCAGCCGCTTACGCCTTGCTCCAAGTTATTCCAGTATTCCTCAATGTTATTCCCTAAGGGATTTATTGTTCCAAGTCCGGTTACAACAACACGTTTAAACTCCATAGCACAAAATGTGTTATAAATACTAGTTTGCCTTAAACAGGTTTTTAAATAAAATTACTTAGAGTTGTTCTCAATGTAGTTGATTGCATCACCAACTGAGCCGATCTTTTCAGCTTCTTCGTCAGGAATAGAAAGGTTGAACTCTTTCTCAAATTCCATAATCAACTCAACGGTGTCAAGTGAATCAGCACCTAAATCGTTAGTGAAGCTGGCCTCAGGAGTCACCTCATTCTCATCAACTCCCAACTTGTCAACGATAATGGCCTTAACTCTGGTAGCAATATCAGACATAGCTTTAATGTTTAATTAATAAATAGGTTTTATTTTTTTGCAAATGCAAAGAAAAAAATATTAAGCTAAATTAAAAAACTTAATAATTTAAATTCTCGGCAAAAGTATACTTTTTGTTTTTATTTTTGATGCCCAAAAGGGCTTTTTTTGCTTTTTTTTAAACCTATATAGTTGTAAATAGCAAAATATGAGAAATATAGCAGTGTTTGCATCGGGCTCGGGAACTAACGCCGAAAATATAATTAATCACTTTTCGAAGTCGGGAAAAGCAAGAGTTAAACTTGTGCTAACTGAAAACCCTAGCGCGTACGTGCTCGAAAGGGCAAAAAGGCTAAAGATTCCAACGCATATTTTTAGTAAGAGCGATTTGAGTAACGGTAGGGTTCTGAGTTTACTGTTGCGTCAAGAAATAGATTTTATTGTCCTTGCGGGTTTTTTAAAGCTAATGCCTACTGCTATAGTTGATAAATTTTCTCGAAGAATTGTAAATATCCATCCTGCATTGCTTCCAAAATACGGAGGTAAAGGCATGTATGGAGCATATGTGCACAAAGCGGTTATTGATGCGAAGGAAAGTAAAAGTGGAATAACTATTCACTTGGTAAATAGCCAGTACGATAAGGGTGATATCCTCTTTCAGGTAGAGTGCGATGTAATGCCTTGCGACACCCCTGAACTATTGGCTGAGCGAATACATAATCTTGAGTACCAGTACTTCCCTCGCGTTGTTGAAGAGTATATGGATAAAATTTTCTGATTTACTCGTATTTTCTGCCAAGGTTTAGTTGCATTCCTAGTCCAACAATCACCAAGTTGTTGTCCCAAGTTCTGTCTTCCATTTCAACAAACGGAAGTGAAAGTCCCATGCTGGCTACAAACCTTACGTTTTTGTAGCCTAGTTTTACCGAAAGTCCTGGTTCGGCAAAAAATAGCAGCTCGTTGTTAATTGATACACCCGAAATGCGAACACCTCCGCTAAAGTCAACAAAACTGCTACCTATGCCCACTGAAGGTTGAATGAAAAATTTGCTCATTTGAGCAGTTTGGCTACCGTCGTATATATAGCTTACGCCCCTAAAATCTGCTGGTACTTTGCCCATACCTCCTCCTGCAAACACTTCAAATTTTGCCATTTCGCCCAGATGATTTACGTAGCCAACTCCGGCTTCAATGAGGTTGTGCTTTTCTGAAATTTCCACAGTTTCATCCTCAATTGTAAGCTCACGTTGGCTGCTGAAATAGCTTCCATTTAGCATAATGCCAATGTTGTCGGTAACGGCGTATGCGGATTGTAGCTCAAAGTTCCCTGTACCGATTATACCAGTTGCCTGAAATTCGCCCTTATTGTTGAGCATGGGAGAATTAATGGTTGTTGGGTAGTAGGCTGTTTTACATGACGAGAGGATTGAAACAGCAGCCAAGATGAGATAATTGATAATTAAGTACCAAATAGTTTTCCTTTTCATAGCTTTTGCAGTTATGTTAAACTAATACGATAAGGCACAAGTTGACCTAATGATCAACAATTAACCTAATGCAAATTATTGCCAATAGAAAGAAAAGTCAACTAATTTGGTAACTATTTGGCTAAAAATGGGCAAAAGCGTTCTGGCTGGGGAAAACGGGTCGAAGAGAAATACTGTCAAGTTTAACCTGATAGTGTGAGATGCTTTGCTTGTATAAATCGAGTTTATCCTCGCTTATGGGTTCCACGGGGGGGGCTTCAACTTTAAGCGGATTGATGGGTTTTCCATTTTTCCAGAATCTCATATCGAGGTGCGGGCCAGTAGCGTAGCCTGTTTTGCCTACGTATCCTATGGTTTGTCCTTGCTGTACTCTTACTCCTTTTGCAATTCCCTTTCCAAAACGAGAAAAGTGGTTATAGCCAGTAGTATAAACGCTGTTGTGGCGAATCTTAACATAGTTGCCCGCTGCGTGGTTGTATCCTTTTGCAATAACTACTCCATCGCCAAGGGCTACAACTGGAGTTCCTTCGGGAGCAGCGTAATCAACTCCGGTGTGTGGGCGGTAAATTTTTAGGATTGGATGCATCCTTTTGTGTGTGAAGCCAGAGCTAATTCGCGAAAAGCGAAGGGGTGCTTTCAGGAACGTTTTGCGTAGTGAGTTTCCCTTTTCGTCCCAGTAGCTCCAGGTTGAGTCCTGCATGTAGCGATATGCGTAGTATTTCTCGCCCCTATGCTCGAACCATGCAGCGTGAATGGTTCCAATGCCAACCGATTTATCACCAACAAAAAGCTCATCGTAAATGGCCTTAAACTTATCGCCTGGGTAAAGCCCAAAAAAGTCAACTGTCCAAGCAAATATATCCGAAAGGTCCAGAGCAAGCACCGGATTTAAATTGTATGTACTCATTGCCTCCCAAAGCGACGACGAGATTTCGGCCTCGCTAATACGGGTAACGGGCGTAATATTGCGTTGCCCATTGCTTACGCGGAGCGAATCGGAGAAGTGAAAGAGAATGTAATCAACCTGCGAGTGTTCATAAACCAAATACTCAACCTTTGCCAATGAGTCGGGCTTAGTGAATACCTTATAGGGATTGCCAGCGCGAATTTTACGGATATCAAACACTCCTTTCGTCTTGGCGCTAAGCTCACGAATTTGTTCGCCTGGGATGTTGAGCGATTCAAAAATACTGCCTAGTGTTTGATTCCTTTTGATGGTGTGATTCGTTACGACAAACGAATCAATTGGAATACCATACTCAAGTAGTGACTCCTTTACAACGGTTTGAGGGCTGTCGTGATTTGTTTCTTTAGGACTGTACTGCTGATTTTGCGAGAATATGTGAACCGTAGCGATAGAAAGGGTAGCTATAGCTAGGGCAATAAGTATCTTTTTAAGCATGAGCGTTGATATTTGGCCTCAAAATAAAGGATTTTTGAGAACAAGTCCTAGTTTTTCTCACAATTTAGCTAACAGCAATCTATGCTTTCTCTATGAGCGTATTCGCTCAAATCCACGGCCATATACACCCATTACGTTGGCAACTGAAATGAAGGCTTCGTCATCAACCTCTTTAATTAACCGGTAAATGTCGTTGGCCTCGTGCTTGCGAACAAGGGTGATAACTACCTTTTGGGCTTCCTTAGTGTACCAGCCCATTCCATCGATAACGGTAACGCCCCTGTTCATTTGGTTTGTTATTCGATCGGCAATGTCGGTGTAGTTTTTCGAGAAGATGAACATTTGAACTGATTGACGGCTTCCGGAAAGAACGGCATCAATAGCATAGGCGGTTATGGCCATCGATACGTATCCGTAAACAATTGTCTCTATTCGTTTAACTGGAGGAAGATCGGTTAAAACCAGAAACGATGAGCCAATAATGAAAACATCGCAAAGGAGAATTACTCTGCCCGGGCTAATGTTTCGGTACTTCGTTACAATCATGGCAATAATATCGGTGCCACCAGTGCTTCCGCCTTGCGTGAAAACGATTCCTAATCCTACACCCGATAGAATACCTCCAATTATGGCAGATAAAAATTTATCTTCAACAACGGGCATTTGTATAAGAGACTGGAGTAGCGACAGCAAAAGCGATCCTGCCACAATGCCAACAATTGATTTAACACCAAAACTTGCTCCTAAAACCCTAATGGCAAGGGCAACTAAGCCAATGTTTACTAGGAAATAGGTATAACCAACGGGAAAACCAGTGGCGTAGTATATTAGCGCACCAATTCCCGAAACTCCTCCTCCTGTAATTTGCTGAGGGATAAGAAATGCTGTCCACGATAGAGAGTACAAGAACAAGCCAAACACAATGATAGTGTAGGTTCTTGCAAATTTTAGCGTTGAGGTAATTGTCATTTAGCGTGATGGTTATGTATTGTTCTGTTTGTTTTTTTTGGGCAACAAAAGTACAGAACAAAACCACACTCCAATGAAATAGCAGCTAAATTTTTACTAAATATACGCTTATGATGGTTATTGGTTGGTTTTTAAGGTGTTAATGTCTAATTTGTTCAAAACCTTTTCCATAAACACCCATAACGCTGGCTACCGAAATAAATGCCTTGCTATCAATTTCTTTTATCATTCGGTATAAATCGCTAGCCTCGTGTTTTCGCACAACGGTTATTACAACTTTTTGGTTTTCTTTGGTGTACCATCCAACGCCATCAATTACTGTAGCTCCGCGGCCCATTTGTTGGGTTATTCTGTCGGCAATTTGCCCAAAGTATTGTGAGAATATTATCACCTGAACCGATTGTCGGTTACCCGAGAGAACCGAGTCGATAGCATAAGCTTGTATAGCCATAGCCACATATCCGTATACTATGGTTTCAATTCGTTTAGCGGGTTCCATTTCGGTAAGTACCAAAAACGATGAGCCAATGATAAAGATGTCGCATATCAGAATTACTCTTCCGGGGCTAATGTTTCGGTACTTATTCACAATCATGGCAATTATGTCGGTTCCGCCGGTGCTGCCTCCTTGGGTAAAAATTATTCCCAGACCAACGCCCCCAAGTCCTCCGCCAATAAGCGTAGAAAGAAATTTATCTTCAACAATAGGTAGGTGAATTAACGATTGAAGAACGGAAAGAAGGAGAGCTGCTACCGATACGCCAAAAACGGTTTTAATGCCAAAGTTGGCACCAAGAATTTTTATGGCGACAAGTAGTAAAGCAATGTTTATTACAAAGTATGTGTATCCTACCGGAATTTCGGTTGCGTAGTAAACTATAGCTCCTATGCCCGACACACCGCTACCCGTAATGCGATGTGGGATAAGAAATGCTGTCCATGCGAGAGCAAAAATGGCCAGTCCGATTGTTATAATGGAATAGCTTTTAGCGTTTTGAAGTAAACTCCGTGTGGTCATAGTATTTCGAATAAGTTTGCCACAAATGTAGGTCAAACGTGGGTGTAATAACTATGACTTTTTTTAGGAAATGCGAAAAAGAAGAAATATTAGAGGAAACCAAGTTCGAGCATGGCCTCTTCGCTCATCATGCTTTTATCCCAGGGTGGGTCGAAGGTGAGGTTTAGAACAACTTCGGTAACGCCGTCCACTTTTTCAACTCTATCGTTTACCTCTTGCAGTAGCTGATCGGCCATGGGGCAGTTTGGCGCCGTTAAGGTCATTTTAACCGTTGTTTTTCCATTGTCTTCAACATCAACTTCGTAAATAAGCCCCAGGTCGTAAATGTTAACAGGTATTTCAGGATCGTAAATATCTTTAAGAACCTTTAGAATGTCTGCTTCGATGGAAAGTATATCTCGTTGCATGTTTTTTGGCTTGTTAATTCACATATGTATAAACGATAAACCCTTGCAAATGTTTACCCGTTTAGCTTTGCTTGGTAGGCTAGTGCGTATAACTTCATTTGCTTCATCATGGCCAAAAGGCCGTTTGATCGGGTAGGCGATAGGTTCTCTTTAAGCCCAATTTTATCAACAAAGTAAAGGTCGGCATCAATTATTTCCTTTGGAGTCCGACCGTTTAGCACTCGAACAAGAAGCGCGACTATTCCCTTCGTAATAATTGCATCGCTGTCGGCTTCTAAGTAAACTTTGCCATCGGTTAGCTCGGCGTTAACCCAAACCTTGCTTTGGCAACCTTTTATGAGATGTTGCTCGGTTCGTTTTTGCTCGTCAATAGGCTTAAGCTCGTTGCCAAGGTCAATTAGCTGCTGGTATCGATCCATCCAATCGTCGAAAATGCTAAACTCCTCTACTATCTGATCTTGAATTTGGTTAATAGTCATACGCATTTAGTTATATGTTAGCTGGCATACAAAGGTAATGCAAATGCAAAAGATTATGCCAAGCAAAATACAGCAAATTTAATGTGTGCGTTTAATTAGCCAAACATTTGCTTAACCTTTTTAACGCCCTCTATCAACTTATCAACCTCCTCTTTGGTATTGTAAAATGCGAGTGAAGCACGAACGGTACCATCAATTCCGAAGTGAGCCATTACAGGTTCGGTGCAGTGTGTTCCGGTGCGAACGGCAATACCCATTTTATCAAGGATCATTCCCGTGTCGTATGGGTGAATATCGCCAACGAGGAATGATATGATGGATGCTTTTTCCTTGGCAGTGCCAATAATTCGAACGCCATTAATGGCCATTAGGCCTTTGGTTGCATATTGTAAGAGTTCATCCTCGTATTGGGTAATGGTATCAATCCCTATTGATTTATAATACTCCAATGCCTTAGCAAGTGCTGCTGCGCCAATGTAGTTGGCCGTTCCGGCTTCGAACTTAAAGGGAAGCTCGTTATAGGTTGTTTTCTCGAATGTTACGGTTGCAATCATATCGCCGCCACCCTGCCAAGGTGGAAGCTGTTCAAGTAGCTCCTGCTTGCCGTAAAGCACGCCAATGCCAGTAGGACCGTATATTTTGTGTCCCGAAAATGCGTAGAAATCGGCATCCAAATCTTGTACATCAAGTACACCATGCTTAACCCCTTGAGCCCCATCAACAAGAACCTTAACGCCTTTTGCATGGGCTTTTGCAATAATCTCTTTTATGGGGGTTACCGTGCCTAGCGAGTTGGATACGTGGGTTACGGCAATTATACGGGTTTTATTAGTAATCAGCTCATCAAGTTTATCAACTACTAACTCACCGTTATTATTGAAAGGCAAAACTTTAAGCTTCGCTTTTTTTCGCTCGCACAGCAGCTGCCATGGAACAATGTTGGAGTGGTGTTCCATTTCCGATACGATAACCTCATCGCCTTCGGAAACAAACGCTTCGCCAAACGAGAATGCAACAAGGTTGATACTAGCCGTTGCCCCTGAGGTGAAAATAATTTCTTTAGTGCTGCGAGCATTCATGAAAGCACGAATGGTTTCGCGGGCTTGTTCGTATGCTTGGGTTGATTCGTCGCTTAGCTTGTGAACACCGCGGTGTATGTTGGCGTTTATTTGGTTGTGAAAATAGTCGATGGTTTCGAGCACACATTTGGGCTTTTGGGTTGTGGCTCCATTATCAAAATAAACCAAAGGTTTTCCGTGTACCTGTTGGCTAAGTATAGGGAAATCGGCTCTTATTTTAGTAACGTTAATCTTTGATCTTTGATCGTTGATAGACATAAGGTGAGTTTTGTTTATCGTTGATATTTGATGCTTCTTCGCTCCGAGTAATGCTTTAAACCTTTTTCTTATAATAGTTTATAAAGCTATTTACGAGCATTTTTACATTTTGTAATTTTTGAAAAATACTATCAAAATTAATTGCGTTAATTTCGAGCATCTCATTTGCGATAATTAGCTGTGTTTCTAGTTCATACAATGAACCTCTTGGTATATAAAGGAACCGGAGAGTATCCTTGGAATGATTTCGTCCAACTCCTTCTGCAATATTTGACGGAACTGATATCGCTGCTCTTCTTATCTGGTTTGTTAAACCATATTGTTCTGAACTTGGGAAATTGACAGTATACAAGTATATTTCTTTAACCAAATCTTTCGATTCCTTCCAAACATCTAACTCCTTATAATCCATTCTAAGAAAAAAAGTAACAATTAACCAACAACCAACAACCAACAACTTTCCACTCTAACAGCAGTTCATCGGGCAATTGTGGCAGCGCGACAAGTCGCCTCTTAGGCGCTTGTTTACCAGCTCGTCAATTCGTTCGCGCAGCGGATCAATTTTTATGTGACCAATAACATCGTGTGCAAAGCCAAACATGAGTAGCAGTTTAGCCTCCCGCTCTCCAATTCCGCGCGATTGCATGTAAAACTTGGCCTCCATATCGAGTTGCCCTACAGTTGCACCGTGCGAGCACTTTACGTCGTCGGCATAAATTTCGAGCTGAGGTTTTGTGTTCATGCGTGCATCAGCAGTAAGCAATAGGTTGTTGTTGCTTTGGAATGCTTGCGTTTTTTGAGCATCCTTACGAACCAATATTCGTCCGTTAAAGGCTCCAGTTGCCTGATCGTCGAGAATTGCCTTATATAGCTCGTTGCTGGTGCAGTTGGGCTTAGCATGATCGATAAACGAGTGCATATCAATGTGCTGGTTACGGTCAACCAGTGCCAATCCGTAGGTGTGATTTTCGCAGCCCTCATCATTTAACAATACGTGTATGTTGTTGCGAATTGCACCACCATGTAGCGATACGGTGTTTGTGCTAAGTACCGAGTTGCGCTCTTGCTTACCGTACACATGCGAGAAATGCGTTGAATCGTTGTGCTGGTTTTGCATTGAAACGATATCGATATTCGCATTTTGGTTTGAGAAAACCTCGGTAACTACGTTTGACAGGAACTGCACGGGCGAAAGCGTGTGATCGCAAATTACAATGCTTGCTTGCGCATTTTCGTCGGCAATAATTAGGTTTCGATACTGAACAAGCTGGTTCTCATCGCTCATTAACAGGTTGATAATTTGAATGGGTTTTTCGAGCACAACTCCTTTGGGAATGTAAACGAAAACACCGTCCTGTGCAAATGCGGTGTTAAGAGCGGTTAGTCCATCATCGTCGTTAGCTGCAAGCGAGTTATAGTACTTGCTAACCACATTTGGGTACTTTTTAGCTGCTTCGGCAAGGCTACCAATAATTACGCCCTGATCAAGCAAAATTAGCTTGTTGGGATTGTTCAGGTAAAAGCCGTTTAGCGTGAGGGCCAAATGCGTGTCGAGCGAGGGGATATCACATCGAAAAATATCATCAACATTAAATGTGATGTTTTTGGGTGTAAAGTACTTCTCAAAATCGGTACGGAAAAGGTTTTCCACTTTTGTGTACTTGTACTTTTCACTTTTTTGGCTCGGAAAGCCAATTAGCTTAAAGTTCTCGAGTGCCGATTGCCTGTGAGCATTGAGCGCATCGGCTGAGTTTTCGATAATAAGGTCGAGGTTATCAATGTAAAGATTGATGAACTCGTCCTTTGGGGTTATGCTTGCTGCATTCATACAATTTACTTTTTCAGCACTCTTGGCTGGGCCTTTTTTGCAGGTAACATTCTGAGATTACTCGACAAAAACTTATTGGCTCAACCAAACATGGCCGTGTGTTAAAAGTTAAGCAATTACTCTTCGCCATTCTTTATCCAATCGTACCCTTTGTCTTCAAGTTGAAGTGCAAGCTCTTTGCCTCCGGTTTTTACAATTCGTCCGTCGAAAAGAATATGAACAAAGTCGGGAACAATGTACTCCAATAGCCTTTGGTAGTGAGTAATAACAATTGTTGAGTTGTCGGGCCTTTTTAGCTTGTTAACGCCGTTTGCTACAATGCGCAAGGCATCAATATCGAGGCCTGAGTCGGTTTCGTCGAGTATTGCAAGCTTTGGTTCGAGCATGGCCATTTGAAAAATCTCGTTCTTTTTCTTTTCTCCACCCGAGAAGCCCTCATTAACGGCTCGGTTGGTTAGCGCCGAGTCGATTTCGACTAGCTCTTTGCGTTCACGCATAAGCTTCAGAAAATCGGACGCCGAAAGCGATTCCAATCCTTGGTGCTTTCGGTGCTCGTTAAGTGCAGTTTTCATGAAGTTAACCATACTTACACCTGGTATTTCAACGGGATATTGGAAACTAAGGAAAAGGCCTTCGCGGGAGCGCTCTTCGGGCGATAGGTCAAAAATATCTTTCCCATTAAAGGTTACCTCGCCTTGAGTTACCTCAAATAGCTCGCGACCAGCAAGCACTGCGCTTAGCGTACTTTTGCCCGATCCGTTTGGACCCATAATGGCGTGAATTTCGCCTGGTTTAATTTCGAGGTTTATTCCCTTAAGTATCTCTTTGCCATTAATGCTGGCATGTAGGTTTTTTATTGATAACATAGTATGTTTGTTTACAACGAATTTTTAATTTTATTAAATTATCCTACGCTGCCCTCAAGGCTAATCTGGAGCAGCTTTTGCGCTTCAACTGCAAATTCCATTGGTAGCTTATTGAGCACTTCCTTGGCATAGCCATTTATAATAAGTGCTACCGCATCCTCGGTTGAAATGCCTCGCTGGTTGCAGTAGAAAATTTGGTCTTCGCCAATTTTTGAGGTTGTAGCTTCGTGTTCAACTATGGCCGATGGGTTATCAACCTCAATATAGGGGAATGTGTGTGCTCCGCACTGATCGCCTAGCAGAAGCGAATCGCATTGCGAGAAGTTGCGCGAGTTTTCAGCGTTTTTCACAACCTTTACCAAACCACGGTAGCTGTTGTTGCTAACACCAGCCGAAATGCCTTTTGAAACTATGCGGCTACGCGAGTTTTTCCCAATGTGAATCATTTTCGATCCGGTATCGGCTTGTTGGTGGTTGTTTGTAACGGCAACTGAGTAAAACTCGCCATATGAGTTATCGCCCATAAGTATGCAGCTGGGGTACTTCCATGTTATAGCCGAACCAGTTTCAACTTGGGTCCATGATATTTTGCTGTTAACCCCCTTGCAAATACCACGTTTTGTAACAAAGTTGTAAATACCGCCTTTACCGTTTTTATCGCCAGGGTACCAGTTTTGAACGGTTGAGTATTTTACTTCGGCATTGTTCATGGCAACAATTTCAACAACAGCGGCATGCAGCTGGTTTTCGTCGCGCTGAGGTGCGGTACAACCCTCGAGGTACGATACGTAGCTGTCGTCGTCGGCAACAATAAGCGTACGTTCAAATTGGCCTGTGTTAGCTGCGTTTATTCGGAAGTAGGTGCTAAGCTCCATTGGGCATTTAACGCCTTTAGGAATGTAGCAGAAGCTACCGTCGCTAAAAACGGCCGAGTTTAGCGCTGCAAAAAAGTTATCGGTAACAGGGACAACCGATGCGAGGTATTTTTTAACCAAATCGGGATGTTCGCGAATGGCCTCGCTCATGGAGCAGAATATTATGCCCTGTTCGGCAAGGGTTTCGCGGAAGGTTGTTTTAACCGAGATGCTATCCATTACTGCATCAACAGCAACTCCGGTAAGCATTTTTTGCTCTTCAAGAGGGATTCCAAGCCTGTTAAAGGTATCGAGCAGCTCGGGGTCAACCTCGTCGAGGCTATTCAGAGTAGGCTTTTGCTTAGGAGCAGCGTAGTATATTACTTCCTGAAAATCGATTTCGGGAATATTCAGGTGAGCCCATTGGGGCATCTCCATTTTTTGCCATTGCTCAAATGCCTTTAAACGAAACTCTAGCATCCACTCGGGTTCGTTTTTTTTCTGGGAGATAAGCCTTACTACATTTTCGCTCAGCCCTTTTGGAATGGTTTCGGTATCGATGTTGGTAACAAACCCGTATTTATACTCGGAGCTTGTTACTTCATCCAAAATTTTATCCTGATCGTTGGCCATTAGTATTACATTATTAATAAAAAAAACATCTATTTGGTTTAACAACGCGTCAAACCTGTAATTGTTTACATGCTTGTTAGATAAATAACAAGCAAAATGGAATTAATCTAAATAAACCGCAAATATAGTTAGATTGCCTCGAAACAGAAAGTGAAAGAGGAGATTAATTTTATGAAATTCCAAAGGTAGTACTCAGGCGTTTGGGCAGTTACTTCCCTTGGGTAATCTCCTCAATTTTTGCATTAATCTGGTTTAGCGCATCAAAAACGCTTTGCTCGGGGGAGATGTAGTTAAAGTCGCTCCAAAAAGCCTCGTCGTATTCGTAGCTATTATCGAAAAAAACGTTATTTGTGGCGGCTATTTCTTTGCGTCCAAAGCGTTCCACCTGTTTATCGTTCGATTGGCTAACCATTAGCTCAAAGAAAAGGTTGAATGGGTTGTAAAAGAAGCTTCGACGTTTGCGGTATTTAAACTCTAGGTCGCCTCGAACGTGCGATATGTGGTATTTTCCTTTGTAATTTTTATACCGAATAGAGTATTTAATTTGAACTGGTTTAATCCTAAACTGACGGTTACCCTTATGTAGGTATTCGCTGGTGATTTTGGATATATACTTGGGAGTAATTTCGAAGTCGGCACCTAAAATGGCAAGGCTTTCCATTTCAATGTAGATTACACCGGTAAACAGCGGGTCGGTAACACTTTCGTTTTGCGTAAAGTACACTTGGTAAGCGGTAAGGCTATCAATGGAAACAATATCGCTTTTGTAGAAATTATAGTTTTTGCGTGTTTCCTCGTCGAGAAAGGAGGGGAGGTTGCTGGCGATGTCGAGAGCAAGCGAGCTGTTTACGCCGGCCCTGAGCTTTATGCTAAGGGTATCGCCCCGATCAACATTTTGAGTTTTTCTGGATTTTAGCAGCTTAACCTGATCGGTTGCAAACGATTTTGAGTAAGGCGTTTTGTATATCTGAAAAATGGCTTCGGAGTAATTCTGGTGCTTATTGTTCATGAGCACTCCTTCGCGGTAAAACGAAGTGAGGTAAAGAGGTTGCTGACTGTGGTTAACCCTGATTCGATCCACCGCTTCGCCAACCAAATGGCGCGGTTCAATGTTGCGAATCACCACCTCTTGTATGGATATATAGCTAATTTCAAGTGGTATATCAATAATTGTGTCAATCAATATGCTAACCGGAATACTTTCGGATTTATAGCCAATGTGCGAAATGGATATGTGGGTGATGGTTGAGTCAGGCGGAAGTGCAAGTATGAATATACCATCGAGGTTCGTTACGTTTCCTAGTCCAATTTTTGGAATGCCAACCGTGGCAAAAGGCAGTGGTTTATTGGTTGAGCTGTCAACAACGCGTCCTTTTACCGTGCGCTTTTGCTTTTTTGCCAAAGGGGTTAGCGTAAGGGTATCGCCATCCTCATTTTGACGATAGATAATTATATGTTGGTTGGCTATTTTTATAATCAAGTCGGAATTGTTAATGATTTGCTCAATGGCCTTTTTTAAAGGCATATCGATAATGTTAAGCCTAACCGTTTTATCGCCATTAATTGCCTTACTGTCGTAGGCAAACAGGTAACCAGTACTATCGGAAAGCTGGTTAAGCGCATCGAAAACAGTTGTGCGTTGAGGGGTCAGCGTTACCCTTTCCTGTAAAATACTTTCGTTATTCTGACTAAACGAAGCGGTGCTGAGTGCGGCTAACCAAAAGGTTAGCCCAATTGCAATTACAATTTTTCTGATTAGTGCGCTATGTTTAGCCTCAGTCATTAGTTGGGTTCAGAGAGGATAATAGTGTTTTCAATAGACTCAGCCTTAAGGTTAAGGGTTTTGCAAATAACCTCAACAATATGTGGTACCGAATTGTTTTCGAAAGTAACCGTTAGCCTTGGTTGCTTGTTGGCGGCCAGATTAATAATAATATTGGCATTGTAGGTTTTGTTAACTGCGTTAACAATGGCTTGCAACGACTCGTCTTTAAATTGAAGTCGCTTTGCTTTTTCTGAATGCTTTTCGGTTGGCGATGACAGGGTTTTTTGTATTGATGCGACCGATATTGTTACCTTTTCGCCAGCTTCGGCAGTTACCTCGTTTAGCATTTTTTGCTTGGGTGTAACACTAACTTTTCCGGTTTCAACCACTACTTCGGCATCATCAACCGAAGAGGATTTTACAGAGAAGGAAGTTCCCAAAACCCGAACGTTAACTCCTGTGGCATCGATTACAAATGGGAGATCTTGGTTTCGGGTTACATCGAAAAAGGCTTCGCCTTTAAGTGTTAGGTTTCGGTTTTTTGCACCATAACGCTTGCTGTAGGATAGGCTTGAGTTTTGGCTAAGGTAAACAACTGATCCGTCGGGCAGTGTGTGCACCAAAGTAGCATCAGTTCCCGACGATTCGACAACAATTTTTGCCGATTGTATAGAGGGGATAAGTAGAAATGTACCCATGCCTAATAGAAGAATGATTGTTGCGGCAACCTTTGCCCATACAAAACGGGGCTTTTGTGGGCTTGAGCTAATTAGGTTTTCGCTTTGCAGCTTATCGAAAAGGCTATCCCATGCTTTGTTAACGTTTAGCTGGTGCTGTGGTATTTGCCCAACCTGTTCCCAGTCTCGTTTCATTGTGTTAATTAGCTCCTTGTTCTCTTGGTTACTATTTACTATTGTATCAAATTCATTTCGCTCCAATTCACTCATCTCATTGGAAATGTATTTAGCAATTAGTTCGCTATGCTCGGGTATGTTTGTGTTCAGCTTCATTGTTGTTGGCTTAGCATGTAATCTGATCGTATTTTGATAGGCCTAGTCTAATGTGCTTTAGCGCTTTGCCCATGTTTGCCTCAACGGTTTTAATTGATATGGATAGCTTTTTAGCTATCTCGGCATATTTTAGCCCATCAAAACGGCTAAGTAAAAATATCTCGCGGCATTTGCTGGGTAAGCTACCTATTGTTTCTTCGATAATTTGGTTTAGCTCCTCCTCTTCAACACTGCTTTGAGAATCGTAATCATCTTCGGTTTTTTGGCTTAAAACCATACTTGAGTATTTTCCCTTTACCTTATTATGCTCAATTAGTTTTAGGCACTTGTTTTTTGTGGCTTGGTATAGGTACGATTTAATGGATACCTTTACCTCGATACTCTCCTTGTTTTTCCAGTATGTATAGAACAGCTGTTGTACAATTTCTTCGGCTTCGTCCATATCGCGGGTGTACTTAAAGGCAAAGCTGCAAAGTGGCGAGTAAAACTCACGAAAAAGCCTTTCGAATTCTTTAACGTCGCCTTTTTGTATGCGTTTATGCGAAATGTTTACTGAGTTACCCATTAGCCGATTTAAATTTCACCAAAGATATGAAAAGAAAAGGTCCCTCGCCACACCCTAAAATGTTTGTATGGCGAGGGACAGAAGTTTAGTTGTTCAACCTTTTAAGGCGTTTGCCATACTTAAGTATTGCATCTTCAATTGACTCTTCAGGCTTAATGTAGTTGTGCTCGCCCCAAAAATCGTCGTCGTTAAATGCGGCAACTGTTTCCGACAGGATTTCGTTGGTTTTAAACGTTTCTCTGTATGGGAACTTTGTGGCATTGTTCAGGTCACGGTCAGTAACTGCCATTTCAGCAGTAACAGTGTAGCTGGTGTTAAAAATTCGTCTGTTCCAGTTGGCTTTGAATGACAGCTCATTTCGAACGTAGCTAAGATAGTACCTTCCGTTGTGCTCGGTGTAGTGTACATAGTACGATGTGCTAGTTGGAGTAAACTTAACCCCCCGAGGCTTTTTTAGAACGAATAGCTTAGCGGCTTCGTCCTTATTTTCTAAGTTAAGGCTAAACTGCGCATTGGTTATGGCAAGGTTTTTAGTGTCGATGTATAACCTGCCATAGTACAGGGGCGCTTCAATGCCTTCCTTTTGGGCAAAACCAACCACGTAGTTAATCTTATTATCTATAGTAACCATGTCTTCAAGCGAAAAGCTGTAGTAGTCCAAGAAATCTTCAAAGAAGAGGATGTCCGGGTTTTTGGCAATGTCGAGAAGAAGCGAAACGCTTGGTCCACCCTGTAGCTTAACGGCAAGGGTATCGGCTTTTTTAACGTTTGTGCTTTTGCGCCCCTTAAATACCTTAACCCTATCCATGCCGCTAATGTTTTTGTATGGTGCTTTGTATATGTCTAAAACGGCTTCGGAGATGGAAATGTAGTCGCGTCGTTGCTTAATAGTTTCGCGGTAGAAACCAGTGAGCATGTTAGGTGCTTCGCTGTAGTTGTGGGGTATTTTTGCAATTGCATCGGAAACTAGCTTGTTCACATCGACAGGCCTAACTGTAACCTCATCGAGCGGAACCGATGCGGGTTCGAGCAAAACTTCGGTGTTGCCCTGCAGTAAGGTTTCAACGGAAACTCGTTTGGTTTTGTAACCAAGGTGTGAGAACTCAACCTCACTAGCATTTAGCAAGGGGTTTATTTTAAGGGTAAAGTTTCCTTCGCTATTGGTAACTGTTCCGACGTGCGAACTGGGGATTGTTACGTAGGCGAAGAAAAGGTCGTTTTTAGTTTTTGCATCTTTTAGGTTACCATTAACGGTAATGTATCCATTGCCATTCTGCGCAAACGAAGGGGCTACGAATAGCATGAGCAAAAGTGCCAAGCCCATTTCTCTGATTTTTTTTACTAGTGTTTTCATGGCGATATTTTTTTGTGGGGTTTGTAAACTAATCCTTTCACTAGTATGACCCTTATACAATAAAAAACCCTATTTGTAAACAAAAAAAATATTGCAAGACCAATAACATTTTGGTCTTGCAATATTTTAAAAGGCTATTAATTGGTGCTAGAAACTATACTTTATTTTAGTGTAGATCATGTCGTTGGCATAGTACTGTCCAAATCGGCCTTCATTACCAACAAAAATATTTGCACCAAATTGAACATCAAACCCATCGGCAAATGCGTATGAAATCTTTGGTCGAATTAGTGCATCCTCATTGTTCACGCCAATATATGTGAACAGCTCAAGCCAAAGTTTTTCTCTAAGAAAATCTTTTTTGGCAAGAAAAGTAATTGTGCTTTCAACCTCATCATTTCTAATGCCCTGCTCGTAATCGAGGATGTTTTCTTGAATAAATTGCCCCGAAAGCATAACACCCGCAAGTGTGTAGTCGAGTCCAACCATATAGTGTAAATAATCCCTTTTGATTGTAGCATCGGAGATGGTTGGCGTTTCGGTTTGGAAGTATTTTCCTGAGTAGTATCCACCCTCACCTCTGAGCAAAGTTGGGCCAAGGGGCGTACTAAAACTTGCACCTCCCATGGCTAATCTATGATGCTCTGGCCTAACGGTTAATCCGGTAAGCTGCATTGTTGCGGGATCAATCTCTTTGGTGATGTGCATAGTAGGGTCATCGTCCCAAAAGTATCCTCCAACAACTTCAAAATCGGCACGAGATCCCATGCTCGAAAATCGTAAGAAAAACTCACTATTTTCAAGCTGTGGATCAATCTCGGCTGTTGAGTAATCGTAGGTTGGAGTAATGGGAAATATCATTGAAGGACGCCAAATTGAGCCCTCATCAGGCATTTGTGTAGGTGTGAAAATTGGTGCCCATACCGCTTCAATTGTGCTATTTCCAAAGTAGTAGTTGACTTTGGCTGCAGTAATCCCCATACGGATCTCATTGAAATCGGGAAGAAGAAATTCTCTTAAATCTTTTGGAGAAACAGCATCGGTAATAAAAACACCCTCGGCTTTACCATATATAATTTGCTGTTTACCAATTCTCAGATCAAACTTATCGAATCGCATATCAAGAAATGCCTCTCGTAGGCCTAGTTCCAAATCGCGGTCGAAATAGTGGTTCAGATATGGATTTACCTTTAGCGAAATTTTATCAGAGTTCTTTTCAAACTTAAGGTCGAAGGTATTTTGGATTATCGAAAAATCATTGTTTCCGCCAGTCAGAACTCCCGTATAATTTCTTGCATAGCCTGTAATATCTATATTCTCTTGAGCCATTGCTGGAGTAAGTAGTATTAGGGCTAGCAGTGTTGCTATTATTGTTTGTATTTTCATTATTAATGAGTTTTCTGTTTCTGTTAATATGATTATTTACCCACCTAAAGTCATACTGCGTTCAGTAAATCTGCTTTCGGGTATGCCTTTATTCTTCTTAACATCAGTAAATTTCATGATTGTTTTGTGATCGCGTTGTACATTGTGCATCTCGGTTTCGAGAATTGTCCAGAATCCATCAATCTTTTTAAAATCTTTAATTGATAAAACTTTAAGCAATCGATCTCTATCATCGTAGAATTCTCTTTTTAATCCAAGGAAATTATCTTTCATAACCCAAGTAATTGTTTTAGAGTACATGTAATCATCCTCTTTTGGCGTACTTTCCACAACGTAGCAGGCTTGGCCGTCAATTGTTTCTTCTCGCAAAAGCTTGTGGCTGTCCTGATTTGGATGTCTATCGCCTAAGTCGTCATAGGTAAAATCCGATCCCATAAAGTAGTCGCTTTTGCCATCACTTGAAATCCGCCTCGTTCTTTTCAATGCAGGTAAATAAATCCACTGGTCGTCGCTGCGGCCATCGGTATAACTCCAGTTCATAAACGATGTATTTCTAACATCGGCGGGGGAGAGGAAGTACATTATTTTCTTTTCCACTTTTCCATCATCCTTAATGTATTGATTAAGGGTTCTAACTCTTTCTTCTCCTCTGTTGTTGGTAAGAGTCATTGAGAGTTTGCCCTGTGTATCGTCGCCCGAGGGATTGTAATAAACCTTTTCCATAATTTGCTGCCCAGTTAATTGAGCATTGGACTGATTTGAAAAACCAGTTACCAAGAATGCCAGTGTAAGCATTGTTAACATTGTTGTTTTCATTGTTTTGTTCTTTTTATTTTAGTTTATGTTACTTAAATGTATAAGCCTGAATACCAAAACTTAGCACATTAAGACGGCGCATAAATTGCATGTTGTAATAATCCTTTCCGGTGAAAAACCTTACAAATAGTCCAACATCTGATAGCACTCTAGGCCGGTACGACATAGTTAGCGAAAGGTTAAACCTTTCTTTAAGGTCGGGAAACGATGCATTGTTTACATCGCCAAACATCCAAGTGGTTTGAATATTTGTTTGCACCTGAGCCGATTGGGCTCTATAACCCAACCATTTAAGAGTTGATTTTGGAATTGGGAATCTGAAAATTCTTATGCTATTGTGCCAGCGTAAAAAGCTGTAGATTCCCTCTAACTCTTCGCTTCGGGCAATGTTTACGTGGTATTCCAACGATGTTCTGAAGTACTCTCTTGTATTGCTAAACGGAAGCACTGGTTTATTGAAAAAGGCTCCAACTTCGATAAAGTTTGTTGAAAAATCGCCTGTAACAGTATTAATTGTTCCGTCATCGGAGTAAAAACTTTCGTATTGTCCGTTTGAATGATGCTTTAATGTTAGAAACAAGTACTTTACGTTCTCACTTGTCCTACTAATTTGATGATAGAATGTGATGTTTGGCATGTAACTAGGTGCCTGAACAGGAAACGATTCTTCTGCCTCCATTCGTAACATTATGGTTGGAGATACAGTTGCTCCCCAACGAGCATCTCTGCTGGTTCGAAGCAGGAAGTAAGGGGAGATTAACCCTTCAAAAATTAATGGTTCTAGGTTTCCAAATCCCTGACCAAAAGTAATGTAGCTGTCGACCTGATTCGCTCTAATAGATTGAAAGAAGTTGTTTTCATTTATAGTAGAATCAACAGGCTGAGCTGGAGCATTTATAGCTAACACGCTAAACCCTAAAGCGATAATTAGCATTCTTACTTTTAATTTTTTCATGGGAACCTCCCCTTTATAAGGCAATTAATTTGAAATAATTTACTGCTTCTTCTTTTTTATAAACACATTGTAGCTGTACACCAAAACCATCATTATGGTTAGGGTTCCTACTAAGCTGGTGAACATATTCATTGAAACTAGAGCACCTAACTTTCTGTTTGGTGGGAATACTGAGAATAGCAATACCATAAAGCCAGCAATTACCACAATGGCATTAAATAGAATGGCTTTTCCAGTTTGGTTCATTGTGGCGTATAATCCACTAAGTTTGTCTCCACTCTCCTTAGTGTTTACTTTATAGTATTGCATGAAATGAATGGCATAGTCGATTCCAATTCCAATGGCAATACTCGACAACAATGCGGTGGTAGTGCTAAGTGGGATATTAAGCAATCCCATAACCCCAAAGCTGAAAGTTGCTGTAATAATAATTGGAATCGATCCAATTAGCCCAGCCTTAAAGCTTCGGAACATTATGGTAAGCAGAATTAAAACGAGTACTAATGAAATGGCGATACTCATAATCTGCCCTTCAAGAATAAGATTAGTAAAAACTAATGCTTTGTAGCCCGATCCGGCGTAGTTAATTGTGATTCCTTTTTCGTTTAATCTATCCTCAAACTGCTTAATTACGCTAAGGGCTTCGTTTATAGTTTTAGAGTCGTCGCCTTTAAGTTGAAAAGTGATATTGGTACGATTATAATCGTAGTTAATAACCTTCTCTAAGTTTTGTGGGTCTCCAGACATTTCGTAAAGAAGAAGATATTGTGCTATCATCTCGTTATCGGAGGGGATGGAATAGAACTCTTCCTCATCGGCATTCATTACCTTATTCATTCGCTTTATATAGTCGGTTAATGCAAATGAATTTCCCACAAGTGCAAGTTCTTCTGTCTCATCTTGCATCTGGTCAATTAGAATCAAGTTTGCGGGCTGTTTGAATGCACTTTGTTCATCGCTTTCAAGAATTACGTTAAGAGTAGATGTGCCTCCAAACTTGCTGTTTACAAACTTATCGGTGAGAACTATATCGCTATTCTTCTCAAAATTGCTTAGGAAGCTTGAGTTAATCCATACCTTTTGAATCCCAATACCGGAGATTATTAGCACAACAACAACTGAAATATAGATTGCCTTTTTGCGCAACAGAAGCCAGTTGGTTACGTTTTCCCATGTATCATTTTTTTGTAATGAGGTGTTTTTAACTTTTTTAATTTTAGGCTTATAACCGAAGATTATTACAATAGCGGGTAAAAATGTTAGGGCAAGTAAAAAGGCTACAAGTATTCCTACAGCAGTGAAAATACCAAAGTACTTTATGGGATAAACTTGTGAGGACAGCAAGGAGATAAACCCTATAATTGTGGTAAATGCCGCCATGGCAAGAGGAGTGCTTAGGACTTTAATAACATACAGCACCGCAGCACTTCTGGTTGTGTTGGGTTGTTTCTTGTAGTATTGGGCAAGATGATTATAAAAGTATACCCCATAGGCCACACCAATGGCAATTAGCATAACGGGTATCATTGTAGAAACTGAGTAAATTGGGATGTTAAGGACAGACATTAATCCAAATGCCCAAATTGAGCTGATAAATACACTGAATAAAGTTGCGGTGGTTGCCCTAAAGCTCCTGAGTAGAAAAAATAGCACAACGCCAATTACTAATAGCACAATGGGAACCATCCTTTTCATATCGGCTGGCCCTAAAAGGGCCATTGTACCCTCAACAATTGGCCGGCCGGCAACGTAAATGGATTCATCTTCGCTTTCAAAGCCTTTAGCAAATTCTGTTATTCTTTGATGAAACTCTTGGGTAAAATCATCATTCATGCCAGCTACAATAAGGGCTACGGTTTCATCGGCAGATACAAGACGCCCGTAAACCATATCGTTAGTTTTAACGTTTTGTCGAATTTCATCGAGTTTTTCAGCCGATTTTGGAGCCCTTTTGTAAAACGCTTTTACATCCATTCCATACTCATCGCCCACAATGTTATCGGCGGTGTAAAGCGACATGACATCAAAGTCATCAAATTCGTCCATCGCTTGCAGATCTTCGCTTATCGCCTTAATTTTTTCAAGAGTCTGCGTATTATATATGCCATTTTTATTTTCTATGGCAATTAAAATCCCATCCTTAATGTTAAACCACTCCTCAGCCTGATCGCTGTATATAAATGAAGGATGGGTTTTTGGCATGTACTCATCGAGATTGGTTTCCATTCGTGCGTTCTTGCTCATTGCACCAATAAAGTAGATTGTTAACGCCATTACTATTATTAGAACAGCCCATGAGGCGATCAAATAATTCTTCTTTGTATTATTCATAATTTTATGTTTGTTAATATTAACTAACTTAATTTATCCAAAAAAAACACATCGAATGCAAGTCGATATGTTTCTTGAAAAATATTACAAAAGCCTAGCTTGTTGAGTTGGCTTAGGAGTTTTTACTACCAATATTCTAGCTGGCTTATCGCTATAATTATAAAGACAATGAACAATATCTTTTGGGCTTTCGACAAGCATATTTATTCCTACTTCTTTTTTTACATCTCCCACCATAATTGTAGGGTTTCCTTCTACTACAAAAAAGAAAACATCTACAGGGGTGAAGTGTGGTTTTAGCTCTTCACCTGGCTGAAGGTTAATATGCATAACCTGCGCAGCGTCTGTTTCATAAAGCAAACGAACATCTACTTTATGGGCAGTTTCTCTGATTTCTTGTTTAGTCCAATCGGTAATTTTCATAAGCATTGATTTTTTTGGGTTTAATTTGATTATCTCTACTTAACTTCAATTAGGGCTTTTATTGTATTGAAAAGTTTGCTGACCTCTTCGACATGGTTAAACGACTTATCGCCCATTTGCCATCTTTTAACCATCATTCTTAGTGCCCCTATTATTATTAGCGTAAGGTATTTCGATTCAATATCAGCTTTAATTTCACCCTTTGCCTGCCCCTCGGCAACAATTGCCTTAATTACTCCGCTGTTGCGATCCATTATTTCTGCAATTTTTTCTTGAAGGATTGGCTCATTGCGGAATATCTCTTCTGAAAAAATAACGCTAACCAATGAAGGTGCTTTCTCAAAAGCATTAAAATGCCCTTGAAATATCTTCTCAATGCGGTGAATAGATGTATCGCTATCGTTAGTCTGAATTGCAAATATAGATTCACTTTTAATTTTAAAAAAATCTAGTATTGCTAAAAGAATGCTAATCTTATTATCGTAATGCCTATAAATGGCAGGTTCGGTAATACCTATCTTTTTCGAAAGATTTTTTATTGTCAATCCCTGGATCCCTAAGGTTGAAATTAGCTCCAAAGATGTTTCTATTATTTCTTGCTGTCGGATGGTTAGCATAGTATTAAATGTTTTGTTTCCCTTGGCGTTTGATCATTAACATGTTAGTAATTGCAAACACAATGAACAGCAAACCAAACCATACGTGTAGGTGTGTCATAAACTTATGACTTGGCTCAATGCTTAAAATGTAAAGAATGAAAAGCGGTAATGATGTAAGGATTGTACCAAAAAATCCAATCATTTTAATTACTGAAACTATTTTCATATCAATTTCTTGTTTCATTTGTGTTATTAACGTACAAAGTTAGTTAATGTTCGCTAACATGCAATTTATTTTTAAGTATTTTTGTTAAGCAATATCTAAGTGCATAGTAACTAGGTTGATATAGTTGAGTTTAGTTTTTCGTTTTTTATTTCAAGTATTTGCATTGGGTTTTTTGCGACAAACCTACACCTCTAGAAGTAAATTAGACTAAATAAAAATACCTAAATATAGCTATTGCCAACTTTATGGTTTGCAATTAGCTTTGCTGCCCTAATTACTTAGCTTTTATCATTAGTGTCCACTAA
>NPID01000123.1_pt2 | contig 38176 bp, 31 predicted proteins | sample 8637491 | NCBI WGS metagenome assembly NPID01 (sample SAMN07420843, study PRJNA396082) | bioreactor metagenome | isolation source: sample BA6 brine-fed electro-methanogenic bioreactor BA | place: Japan: Kochi | collected 2016-06-14 | reverse complement strand
AAGTTCGATGCCGGCAACTTCCAGGTGCAGATCGACACTATCCCCGGTATGCCCCTGGAACAGACCCTGGAGGCGGTCTCAACGGTGGAGCGGCTGCTGCTGGCAGAGCCGGAGGTCATCGGCGTCAGCACCCAGACGGGGTACGAGCCGGGCGGCCACTACCTCGGCAACCGGGGCGCCATGGGTGTGAACCAGGCGGAAATCACCGTCAACCTGACGCCGCGAACCGAGCGGACCGACTCCATCTGGACCATCATGGAGCGAACCCGGGNNCGAGCGGGTTCCCGGCATCACCCTGGCCGTGCTGAAGGAGCAGGGAGGCACCGCCCGCTCCACCACCACGGCGCCCATCGATGTGCGCCTCAGCGGCCCCGACCCGGTGGTCCTGGACCAGCTGGGCAGCGCCGTCCTGGATCGCATCCGCAACGTACCGGGCGTCAGGGATCCCTACAAGAACTGGGCCCTCGACACGCCCGAGGTGAACGTGGTCATCGATCGGGAACGGGCCGCCGAGCTCGGCCTCAACGGCGAGGCCATCGCCGCACGCGCCTACGAGGCCATGGAGGGCAGCGTGGTAACCCCCTACCGCCAGGACCGGCACCGCGACCTGGATGTCTTCCTGCGCTATGCGGACGCGGACCGGGACCATCTCGGCGACCTGGGCGACCTCCACCTGCAGGTGCCCGGCGGCACCCTGCCCCTGCGGGACGTGGCGCAACTGGAAGAGCGCCTGGGCCCCCGTATCGTCACCCGGGAGGATTTCCAGCAGACCCTGGATGTTCTCGGTTATCAGTATGGCCGCCCCCTGTCGGAGACCATCGCCGACGTGCAGACGGCGCTGGCCGACCTGGAGCTGCCGGCGGACTACAGCCTGGCTATCACCGGTGAACAGAGTGACTTCCAGGATGCCAGAAAGCGGATGCTGGCGGCACTGGCCGCCGGCCTGCTCGCCGTCTACCTGGTGCTGGTGGCGCAGTTCCGCTCCTTCAAGCATCCCTTCACCATCATGGCCGCCGTGCCTCTGCAGTTCATCGGCGCGGCCGCCGCCCTGCTGGTGGCCGGCAAATACCTCTCCATGCCTGCCCTGCTTGGCATCATCCTGCTGGTGGGGACTGTGGTGAACAACAGCATCGTGCTCATTGACTACGTCCTGCAGCGCCGCCGGGCGGGCATGGCGATCCGGGCAGCCATCATCGAGTCGGTTCACGTGCGCTACCGGCCCATCATGATGACAGCGCTGTCGGACGTGGCAGGGATGCTGCCCCTGGCCATGGAACTGGCCGTGGGCGCCGAACGCTTCTCGCCCATCGCCACGGTGGTCATCGGCGGCATCCTCGCCGCCACCCTGCTGACGCTGGTGATCATCCCGGTCCTCATCTTCCTGGTGGAACGGCGTTCACCCGAACCCCGCACCGCCGACCCCCTGCTGGAAACCCTCTGACAGCCAATGGAGATCCCGGCCATGACACACATCCATCCGGAAGAGCGGATTTTCTGCCCCAGGCACGACTGCGACGGATTCCGGGAGACAATCTCCGGAGAGGTCAGAGTGGCGATTCTCGGCGGAGGTGAAACGGCGCAGGAGCTCGCCGAACAACTGCGCGTCGTCCCCGGGGTCCGTATCACCGGCCTCTGGTCGGAGCGGCCGTCCGGGCCGCTGCGGTGCTGGGCGGCGGTGCGGGGGCTGGTGATTCATGAAAAGCTGGGCACTCTGGCGGAAGAGACGCAGAACGACCTGATTCTCGACACCTGCGAGGGGGAGACCATTGCTGCACGGGTGCAGGCGCTCGGCAGCGAATCCTCACCGATCCTGCCCGCCTCCCATGCCAGGTTCCTGGCGACCCTGCTGGCCGACATCAGCCGGCGCATGCAGGTTTCCGCGAGCCGCTATTGCGCCGCCTATGCCACCCGCCACTGTTTCAGCCACCTGGGGCAGGCCCTGCTGCGGCGCCTGGCCGATCTGGCAGGAGAGGGTTCGGCGTTTCTTCCCATCCTGCCGCTCGTGGACCCGGATACGGGACTCTATCACCGGGACATTCTCGTCCACTACCTGGATCAGAGGCTCGCGGCCCTGCGCCGCTACGGAGAACCGGTCATGCTCCTGCTGGCCGGCGTCGCCGGCACCGAGCCCGATCCGGCCCGAAGCGGCGAAACCGCCGAGGCGGGCCCGCCGGAGAATCTCCGTTCGGTCTCCCGGCACCTCTTCCGCCAGATTCAGGGCCTGGGCGAGAACGTGGAACTCCTGGGCTACCTGGGCGGTGGGCGCATCGCCGCAGTGCTGACCCGGTTGACGGGCGACGAAGCCGTCCTGCTGGCTGAGAGCTTCCTCATTGACGCCAAAGACGAGACCGCAGATCCCGGGCCTCGGGATGACAACGGCTCCCGCGCCCCCTGCGCCGCCCTCGCCGTGCTGGAATCACCCGATTGCATTCCCCCCGGAATGGACGCGCGGGTGCTGCTCGACCGCATCGAGGATGAACTCGCCACGTCCATGATGAATCAGGACGACCTGGTGGTATTCGCTCCCGGTTCCGATTCACCTCTGGCCTGCCCGCCCCCCCACACCGAGACGACAAGGAGCTGACGTGGCACGCAAAGTCCGATTCGCCGCCCTGCTGGCGCTGGGCCTGACACTTTCCCATTCGGGTTCGGCGGCCACTACGGTCGCGCTGACCCTCGACACCGGGCGCCTGACCCTGGACCAGGCCATACAGTGGGCACTGGTGGAGAACCCCAATCTGTCCGGCCTGCACCGGGACCTGCAGGCCGAGGCGCTGGAGCGGGAGGTGGCCCGCGGCAGACGGATGCCCGAGGTGACCCTCGAGGGGGACTACACCCACCACTCCGAGCCCACCCTGACCCACTCCATCCATGATCCGGGAAGCTTTCCACCCCTGGACGAGGACACGGCCAGCCTGGGCGTGGACCTCACCCTGCCCCTCTATGCGGGGGGAAGGCTGGTGGCGGGCGAACGCCGTGCGGAACACGGTCTGCAGGCGAAGTCCCAAGCGCTGGCGGGCTCCCGTCAGCAACTCATCTTCGATGTCGTTACAGCCTATACCGCGGCGCTGCGGCACAGCGAGGTGGTGACCGCGCTGGAACACCGGATTCGGGGTCTGGAGGCGGAGGATGCCGACCTGGCGCTGAAAATCAAGGAGGGCACTGCAGCGCCGCTGGAGCGGATGCGGATCCAGTCCCAGATTTCCGAAGCGCGCTATGACCTCGCGACGGAACGCCAGAGTGCCTGGGACGCCCGCGATCAACTGGCGCGACTGCTGGGCAGCACCGATCCGCTTCCGCCGCTGGCCGATATCCGCGGCCTGGAATTGCCCCTGCCAGAGGACCGGGATTCCGCCCTGGCCCAGGCCCTGGCAAGCCATCCCGATTTGCAACGCTCCCGGGCCGAGCAGCTCACCGCGCTCGATGATCTCCACATCGCCCGGGGGGAGCGACTGCCCGAGGTCCGGCTCCAGGCACGGCTGAACGGGAACTCCGGCGGTGATCTGGAACTGGAGGACGAGTGGCAGATGGGGGTGAACATCTCGGTGCCGCTGTTCGATGGCGCCGTGCGCAGCACCCGGGTCCGCCAGGCGGCCCTGCGCCGGGAGCGCGCCCAGCTCGGCATCCAGTCCAGCCGGGACGCGGTCACCCTCGGGGTGCGTGAATCCTGGGGCGGGCTCACCACCCGCCGGGCCCAGCTGGAGGCGGCACAAGCCGGTGAGCGGGAAGCCGGTGAGGCGTTGCGGGTTGAAACCTTCAAGTTCCGCAACGGCGCCAGTACGGTCACCGACCTGCTGGCGGCCGAAGCCGCCCTGTGGAGCGCCACGGCCAGCCGCATCGAGGCCGAGTACAACATCGTTGTGGAGCAGGCGCGACTGCTGCTGGCCGTCGGCCATCTAGAATCGGACCGGTTCGGAGGAACCAGACCATGATGAAAGTGATTCCCCTGCTGTTATCCGCCCTGGCCCTCGTCCTCAATCCCGGCGCCGCTGACGCCTGGGAGTGGCCCTGGTCAGCGAAGGAGGATCCGGATCGGATTCTCGCCTCCGGAACGGTCGAAGTCACCGAGGTGCTGATCTCCTTTCCCGTGGCCGGCACCCTGGACCAGCGACTCATGGACGAAGGGGATGCGGTCCGTCGGGGCTACCCGCTGGCCTCGCTGGACACCCGGGAGGCCGTGCTCTCCACCATCCAGGCCCAGGCCTCCCTCTCCGCGGCTTCAGCACGGTTGAAGGAACTGCAGGCCGGTTACCGGCGCGAGGAGATCGCCCAGGCGGAAGCGGCGGTGGCCGAGGCACGGGCCGATCTGCAATACCGCCGGGCCGAGGCCCGCCGCGCCGAAGCCCTGTTCAAGGCGGACGCCATCAGCCGGCAGAAGCTCGAACTGGAACAGACCGCTGCCGACACTGCGGCCCAGCGCTACCAGAGCGCCCGTGAAAAGCTGGCCCTGCTCAAAGCCGGCTACCGGCCCGAGCAGATCGCCGCGGCCCAGGCGGAAATGGAGGAGGCGACGGCGGCGGCACTGGCCGCGCGGGTACGCCTCTCCGATCTCGAAGCGGTCAGCCCCATTGACGGCGTCGTGCTGCGCACCCATGCCGAGCCGGGCGAGAACCTCGCCGCCGGGCGGCCCGTTCTCACCGTGGGGGACCTGGCCAGCCCCTGGGTGCGGGTCTACATCCCGGAGACGCACATCGGCCGCATCCGGCTCGGGAGCGATGCGGAGGTGACCGTGGACTCCCACCCCGACCGGCGCTTCAGCGGCCGGGTCACCTACGTGGCCTCGGAGGCCGAGTTCACCCCGAAGAATGTGCAGACCCAGGAGGAGCGGGTGAAGCTGGTCTTCGCCGTGGATGTCCGGGTGGAGAATCCCGAGGGGATTCTCAAGCCCGGCATGCCCGCCGACGTGGTCATCCGTTCCCCCTCGGACCCGGTGACGGTGGTCAACTGACATGACCAGCACCGCCGCTGCCGATCGACGCCTGCTGGCAGGACTGGCCCGCCAGCACCGGGCCGCGCTGGGGGTCTACCTGGCGGTCAGCCTGGTGGTCATCGGCGCCGGGGAGCTGGCGGCCCTGCGCTTCGGACTCCCGGAACGCTATGGCCTCTCCCCGGTCCTGCTCCGGCTGGCCCTCTATATCGGCGGCAGCACCCTGCTCTGGTCGATGCTGCTGGGCTGGAGCCGCCAGCTGGCGGCCCGGCTCCTGGACGAGCGCCGGCGCCACTACGAGGCGATCCTGACGGCGTTCAACCAGGCCCTTGGCCTCAAGGACGCCTACTCCGCCGGCCATGGCCGCCGGGTGGCGCGCTACGCGGTCATTCTCGCCGAGGCGCTCAGGCGCCCCGCGGAGGAGGTGGAGACCATCCGCCAGGCCGCGCTGCTGCACGATCTCGGCAAGCTCGGCATTCCCGACGCCATCCTCACCAAGCCGGGCGAGCTGGAGGGTTCCGAATGGGCCGCCGTCCTGCGCCACCCGGACCGGGGTGCCGACATTCTCGCCGCCAGCCCGCAGCTGCGGCACCTGGCCCCCATTGTCCGCGCCCACCATGAACGACTCGACGGGAGCGGCTACCCGCTCGGCCTGGCGGGAGACGCCATTCCCCTCCCGGCCCGCATCATCGCCGTGGCCGATGTCTTCGATGCCCTCACCAGAGATCGCGCCTACCGCATGGCCATCACCCCGACCGAGGCGGCGGTGGTCATCCGGGCCGCTGCGGGAACCCATTTCGACGCGGAAGTGGTGGCCGTGGCGACCCGCGCCGACATCCTCGAACGACTCACCCGGAGCATGCCATGAAGTCCGCTGAACAGCCGGCCATCCAGTGCCGGGAACTGGGCCGTGTGTTCGACAACCTGTGGGCGGTACGCGGGCTCGAACTCTCCGTCGCGCGGGGCGAGGTGTTCGGCCTCGTGGGCCCCGACGGGGCGGGCAAGACCACCACCCTGCGCATGCTGACCGGCATCCTCGCCCCCTCTGCGGGTATGGCCCGGGTGGCCGGTGATCCCCTGCCCGGCGGCGAGGAGTCCATCAAGAACCGCATCGGCTACATGTCCCAGCGCTTCGGCCTCTATCCCGACCTGACCGTGGAGGAGAACCTGCGCTTCTACGCCGATCTCTACCGCGTGCCCCGCCGGACCCGGCTGGCGATGGAGGAGCGGCTGCTGGGGTTCAGCAACCTCACGCCGTTCCGCCGGCGCCTGGCGCGCAACCTCTCCGGGGGGATGAAGCAGAAGCTGGGTCTGGCCTGCGCCCTCATCCACAAGCCCGAGGTGCTGTTCCTGGATGAACCCACCAACGGGGTGGACCCGGTCTCGCGGCGGGATTTCTGGCGCATTCTCTACAGCATGGTCAAGGAGGGGGTCACCATCTTCGTCTCCACCGCCTACCTGGACGAGGCGGAACGCTGCAGCCGGGTGGGACTCATGCACCAGGGCCGCCTGATCCGCTGCGACACCCCGAAGCGCCTCCGGGAAACGCTGAGTGGCCAGCTGCTGGAGCTGGAGACGAATGCTCCGCGGCAGGCCCGCGAGTTGCTGGTGGAGCGGCTGGGGTCGCAGCGGGTGAGCCTGTTCGGCGGGCACCTGCACCTGTTCGCCGATGACCCGCAGACACTCCCCGCCGCCCGGGCCGCACTGGAGCAGGCGGGCATCGCGCTGCATGCAGCGCGGCCCATCCCCGCCTCCCTGGAGGATGTCTTCATTCGTGAACTGGCCCTGGCGGACCGTGACCGGGCCGATGACGGAGCCGACCATGAGTGATGAACTGGCTGTCACGGTGCGCGATCTCACCCGGGTGTTCGGCGACTTCGTGGCCGTCGACCACATCTCCCTGGAGGTGCCGCGCGGGAGCATCTTCGGTTTCCTGGGGCCCAACGGCTCGGGCAAGTCCACCACCATCCGCATGCTCTGCGGCCTGCTGCTGCCCTCCGGCGGCAGCGGCCGGGTACTCGGCTTCGACGTCCTGCGGGAGCCGGAGTCCATCAAGCGCCGGGTGGGCTACATGTCGCAGAAGTTCTCCCTCTACGATGACCTGCGGGTGGAGGAGAACATCGACTTCTTCGCCGGCCTCTATAATGTCCCGCGGTCGAAGCGCGCCGGGCGCAAGGCCTGGGTGCTGGAAATGGCGGGGCTCGAGGACAAGCGCCGCGCCCTCACCCGCGACCTGGCCGCCGGCTGGAAGCAGCGCCTGGCCCTGGGCTGCGCCGTGCTCCACGAACCGCCCCTGCTGTTCCTGGACGAACCCACCTCGGGGGTGGATCCCCTCTCGCGCCGGCGGTTCTGGGATCTCATCGCACGCATGGCCCACGCCGGCACCACGGTCTTCGTCACCACCCACTACATGGAGGAGGCGGAGTACTGCGACGCCCTGGCGCTCATCTACCGCGGCCGGCTCATCGCCGAGGGCGCCCCGGAACGCCTGAAGCGCGAGGCGGTCACGCGCACGGTCCTGGAGGTGCGGGTGGATCAGCCCTACGCCGCCCTCGAAGCCCTGGAGACGCTGCCCCAGGCCGCCGAGGCCGCCCTGTTCGGCGACACCCTGCACGTGAGCGTGGATGACGCGGATCGGGCCACCGCCGCCATTCGCCGCCAGCTCACGGTGGAAAACATCCACCTGGCCTCCATCGAGCCCATCGTCCCGTCCATGGAAGATGCCTTCGTTTCCCTGATCGAGGCCGACGACGCCCTCAGGAGCGCCGCCCCATGAATGTCACCCGCTCCCGCTTCAGCGGCCGGCGCTACCTGGCGCTGGTGCGCAAGGAGTCACTGCACATCCGCCGCGACCCGCGTAGCCTCGCCATGGCCTTCCTGATGCCGGTCCTGCTGCTGGTGCTGTTCGGCTACGCCATCACCCTGGACGTGAACAACCTCGATCTGGCCGTCTACGACCAGGACCGCAGCGCCGCCAGCCGCGACTACGTCCGCGCGTTCCCCGCCTCTAACTACTTCACCGTGGTCACCGATGCCGCGACCTACGCCGAGGCGGAGGCCGCCGTCGTCTCGGGACGGGCGCACCTGGCACTGGTGATCCCGACCGATTTTTCCGAACGCCTTGACCAGCGGCGCACGGTGGCGGTGCAGGTGCTGGTGGACGGCAGCGACGCCAACACCGCCACCATCGCCATCGACTACGCCGAGGGGGTGACAGAGGGCTTTTCCGCCGATCTCAGGGGGCAGGTGGAGCTCGCCGTGGAGAACCGTCTGCGGGTCTGGTACAACCCCGAGCTGAAGAGCCGCTGGTTCATCATCCCCGGTCTCATCGCCGTCATCATGACGGTCATCACCGCGCTGCTCACCTCGCTCACCGTCGCCCGGGAGTGGGAATCCGGCACCATGGAGCAGCTCATCGCCACCCCCATCCAGCCGCTGGAGCTGATGCTGGGAAAGATGACCCCCTACTTCATCATCGGGGTCTTCGACGTGCTGCTCTCCATCGCCATGGCCGTGTGGGTCTTCGATGTTCCGCTGCGCGGCAGTCTCGCCTTCCTGCTCGGCTCCGGCGCCCTGTTCATGCTCGGCGGCCTGGGACTCGGCATTCTCATCTCCACCGCGGCCCGCTCCCAGCTGGTGGCCAGCCAGGTGGCCATGGTGGCCACCTTCATTCCGGCCTTCCTGCTGTCGGGGTTCCTCTACTCCATCGACAACATGCCGCGCTTCCTCCAGGTCATCACCCACGCGGTGCAGGCCCGCTACTACGTGACCATTCTCAAGGCGGTATTCCTCAAGGCCAGCCCCCCCGCCCTGCTGGTGAACGAACTGGTCTTCCTGTCGCTGTTCGCCCTGGTGGTTATGGGCGTGGCACTACGCAAGTTCAAGAAGAGACTCGACTGAGGCGCACACGTCATGTGGGAACGAATCTACCGGATGCTGATCAAGGAGTTCATCCAGGTGCTGCGGGACCCGCGCATGCGCTTCCTGGTGTTCGTCACGCCCGTGGTCCAGCTCATCATCTTCGGCTACGCCGTGACCACCGACGTGGAGCACATCAAGACCGTAGTGCTGGACCAGGACCGCAGCAGCCACAGCCGGGCCCTGGTGCAGCGCTTCACCAGCTCCCGCTACTTCGACGTGCTGGCCCGGGTGGAGACGCCGACACACCTGCAGGAGTGGCTCGACCGGGGCGGGGCGATCATGGCGCTGCATATCGAGCGGGGCTTCGGAGAGGACCTGGAGCGCGGCCGCCCGACCGCCGTCCAGACCCTCATCGACGGCACCGACTCCAACACCGGCACCGTCGCCATGGCCTATGCCCAGCGCATCATCGCCGACTACTCCATGAGCCAGGGCGGAGAGGCCGTCGCCCCGCCCATCGAGCTGCGCAGCCGCGCCTGGTACAACCCCGACCTCAAGAGCCGCTACTACAACGTCCCGGGGGTCATTGCCATCCTGCTGCTACTCACCTCCCTGCTGCTCACCTCTATGGCGGTGGTGCGGGAACGGGAGATCGGCACCATGGAGCAGCTCATGGTCACCCCCATCCGGCCGCTGGAGCTGATCCTGGGCAAGACGCTGCCGTTCGTGGTGATCTCCTACGTGGACGTGGTGCTGGTGACGGTGATCGGGGTCTACTGGTTCGACGTGCCTATCCGGGGCAGCCTGCCGCTGCTGTTCTTCGGCGCCGGCCTTTATCTCATGTCCACCATCGGGGTGGGACTGTTCATCTCCACCGTCTCCCAGACCCAGCAGCAGGCGCTGATGTCGGCCTTTTTCTTCTACCTCCCGGCGGTGCTCCTCTCCGGGTTCATGTTCCCCATCGAGAACATGCCAGAGCCGGCCCAGTGGATCACCTATCTCAACCCGCTGCGCTATTTCCTGGTCATCATCCGAGATCTGTTCCTGAAGGGGGTGGGTCTCGAGGTGCTGTGGCCGGAGTACCTGGCCCAGGCGCTGCTCGGCACGCTGCTGCTGGGCTTCAGCGCGGCGCGCTTCCGCAAGCGGATGGACTGAACGGACCCAGGACAGGAATCCCGTCATGGAAACGTGGAACCGACGCATGGGACGCTGGAGACCGCTGGCGCTGATCCTGCTGGGGCTCGCCCTCCCCGCCTGCAGCGTCTATCCGGTCAATCCACCCGCCAGGCACCCACCCGGCGGCGAGGAGAGCCTGTCCGGGGAGTCGTCCCACGACCGTTCCGACTCCCTGCAGGTGATCCTCACCTTCTCCGGCGGCGGCACCCGGGCGGCCGCCTTCAGCTACGGGGTGCTGGAGGCTCTGCGGGATACCGAGATCCAGTGGGAGGGGCGCCGGCGCAGGCTGCTGGACGAGGTGGACCTTATCTCCTCGGTTTCCGGCGGCAGTTTCACCGCCGCCTACTACGGACTCTACGGCGAGCGCATCTTCACCGACTTCGAGCCGGCCTTCCTGAAGCGCGATGTCCAGGGCAGCCTCACCCGGCGCCTGCTCAACCCCTGGAACTGGATCCGTCTCGGCTCGCCGCTCTACGGCAAGAGCGAACTGGCCGCTGACCTCTATGACCGGCTGCTGTTCCGGGGGGCCACCTTCGCCGACATGAATCGGCCCGGGGCGCCCCGGGTGCGCATCAACGCCACGGACATGACCCTGGGCACGGGCTTCAGCTTCACCCAGGGCCAGTTCGACTGGATCTGCTCCGACCTCTCCCGCTTCTCCGTGGCCCGGGCCGTGGCGGCCTCCTCCGCCGTACCGGTGCTGTTCTCGCCGGTCGCCCTGCACAACCATGCCGGCACCTGCGGCTTCACCCCCCCGGCCTGGGTCACCGAAGCCCTGGAGAATCCCGGAATCTCCGCCCGGCGCTACCGCCAGGCCCGCTGGCAGGTCTCCTACCTGGACACCGCCCAGCGCCCCTACCTGCACCTGCTGGACGGCGGACTGGCGGACAACCTGGGCGTGCGCAGCGCACTGGACCAGCTGATCCTGGAAGGGGGAATCTGGGGGCGGATGCAGCGGGAGGGGCTGGATTCCATCCGCCAGGTGGTCTTCATCGTCGTCAACGCCGAACCGGGGCTCGACCTGCACTGGGACCGAAATCCGGGCGACCTGGCCCTCAGCTCCATCGTCTACTCCGCCACCACGGTCCCCATCAACCGCTACAGCTTCGAGACCCTCGAGCTGCTGCGCTCCCACATGGAGCTGTGGCGCCGGGAGGTTATCCAGCAGCGTTGCGGCGCCGACCCGGAACCGTCTTGCGCAGAAATCGACTTCCACCTGGTGGAGGTCAACCTGGGATCCGTCAGGGACCCAGCCGAACGCACCCGCCTGCAGAGCCTGCCCACCTCGTTCCGGCTCCCGGAGACGGACGTGGATGCCCTGCGGCAGGCTGCGCGCAATATTCTCCTCCTCTCACCCGCCTATCAGCGCTTTCTGACCAGTGTCAGGTAGTGCATCAGGGAGATATATAAAGTGAAAAGTTCCACCTGTTTACTCATCATGCTTTCGGTGTGCCTTGTCTCACCCGGCTATTCTTCGGACTTCGATATTAAAGTCGTGAGCCAGATCGAAACGGGACCGGATTTGTCCGGAACCTGGGTTCTCGACGAGGCAACGAGCGATGACCCTGAAGAGAAGCTGAAAGAATTCAGGGAACAGATGGGTAAGTCAGGAAAAAGTCGTGGACGTATGGGAGCTGCTTCCAGTCCCGGCAGCGGCCCGGCTGGTGGTATGCGTGGAGGCGCCCATACAAACCGTTCGAAATCACGCATACCTGGTTCCATGCCCGATCCTCATGTGTTCGAGACTCTGAATAAACTGATATCGGCCCCCCGGTTCCTGGAGTTGGCGCACCAAGAGCCCGAATTGATCATTACGAGAGATGGCGAACGCAGCCAACGGCTCTACTCGGACAATCGCGGTTCGACAATTTCATTGAGCAAAGGTGTCCACCAGGCAGTTACTGTCGCCGGCTGGGAGAACGAAGATCTTGTGGTGGAGACGACGCGGGATGGCGCCCCCCGCATCGTTCAACGATTCCGGCTGACTTCCGACGCCAACCAACTGTCAATAATTACCGAATTCACACCTCCCGGTTTATCCAGTCCGGTAATCATCCATTACAACTATACCCGGGTAGAAGCAAATGCGGGGTCCATACAGGACACGGACACCTGATCACCCCACCACGCCGAGCGGCATGTCAAGACAGATCCATCTGGAATGGATGGGCCACCCATGTGCCGCCAAATCATCTCACCGTCAATCACCAACAACAGGTTGGAAGGGACAGATAACATGTTGGACATGAAAGTGACAGGAAGCACAGTGCTCGCCCTCAGCGCCTTACTCAGTGGTACTGCATATTCGGAGGACACTGAGGAACTGACCACGTTCATGGTGACTGCAACACGAACCGAACAAGCCGTGGAGGATGTCAACGCATCGGTGGAGGTCATTGATCGCAAACAGATCGAGTCATACCCGGGGAACAGCGTCAGTGAAATTCTTGAAGCCGCAACCGGAGTTGATGTGGCAGAACGCGGCAATGAGACACGCATATCATTACGGGGCATGAACAGCGAACAGACGCTGATTCTCGTGGATGGACTTCGACGGACAGACAAGGCTTCCGGGAGCGTGATCACAAATATCCAGGTAGAGGATATCGAGCGCATAGAGATTGTGCGCGGCCCCATGTCTGCCCTTTATGGATCAGACGCCATGGGTGGCGTGATCAACATCATTACATCCAAGCCGAAGGAAGGCTTTCACTATGGTTTCGATGTGACCGGCGGTGCAACAGAAGATGGACAGCGCGGTACGGGCAATGGTGGTGGGTACATAAATTGGGGTGGTCATGGCCTGGGACACCGACTCAGTTTCGAAACCCGCTCTCGTGGCGACTACCGCGCGGACGAGTCGCAACTCGACACCGACAAGCGCAGTGAGGAGCGTCGCAATGTCTCATACCGCGGGCAGTTCGATCTGAACGAAACGGATCAACTGCGCTGGAGTGCCGAGTATGCTGAACAGGATGATGAAGGTATAGGGCTTGACCCCAAGGGTAATCCCGTTCCCATGATCGAGACAGAAGATCGTTACCACCTTTCCCTGGGCTATGAAGGCCTTGCAGGCGATGGCATAACCGCCCTCTCACTGGGACATGGCTCTGCGGACTCGACTTCGGACAAGGGCACAGGCAATCCGGATGAAACCACCTCCACCAAGAGCGAGCTACAGGCACAGTACACATTTTGGCCGGTGAGAAGCCATACGATAAATCTGGGCTATGGATTACTGGCTGAGGAGTTTGAGTCCACTGCGATAAACGGCGCAGAGGAACGGGATGTAAATAGCCTGTTTCTTCAGGACCAGTGGAATATTGTTCCGGAGGTGAACCTGACGGCCGGTGGTCGCTACGACGAGTACAGTGACTTCGGTAGCGCCTTCAGTCCCAACATATCCTTGGCATGGCGTCCCGGACCGTGGACCTTGCGTGGCGGCTACGGTGAGGCATTTCGAGCCCCATCCATGATGGAACTCTATGCCGATTACTCACTGGCCAAGAAACGAAGAATTGGCAACCCAGATCTGGACGCGGAGACTTCGCGGACACTGGAGGCCGCCGTAGGGCGGCGCTTCGCGAATGGCCAGGTGGAAGTGGTGGTCTTCCATACGGATGCAGAGGAACTGATTGAAAAATACTTCGTCCAGACCAATCCCACTATCGAATCCTATCGCAATATCGATGAAGCCGAAATCGATGGAGTTGAACTCACTTGGCACTACCGGCCTGCCGGTAGCTGGCAACTCAATGGCTCGATAGAGCACCTGGATGCCAAAGATGCTGAAACCGGTGAACCCCTAACACATCGCGCAGATCTCACTATCAAGATGGAAGCAAGCGTACGCATGGGACAGGGCACCTATCACCTTCGCATGAACCATACACAGGATTATCTCGGATTTGATGGGATAACCAACAATGAGACACCCTATTACAGCGACTTCACCAGCTTTGATTTCCGGGTTGATTACCGGATTTCGAAACCACATACCATTTTTCTCGGAATCAATAACCTCTTGGACAATGAAGTACCAGACAACATGGAAGCTGGCGGGTCTCCCTACGACCCTGGCGCACGTTACATTTATGCGGGATATCGAACCAACTTTTAATAACACCTCAAACTGAAATTCTGTATTTTCAGACATTAACCAAGGAGCCAATCACAGCCACACCCTTTTTAATCACGGGTTCACAGATCACTTACTGCCTGAGGAGATTGGAATGAAGCACACCTATCTGGTCGCAACAACTGTTCTCGCCGCAGCCATGATGGCCTCTTCCGCGTGGGCCATGGGACCTGGAAGTGGCATGGCCAACGCCTGTCAGGGAGTTCCACAGGGAAATCCTGGAGCTGGCGGCAATCCGCCCATGGCTGAACTCATGAATATGAGCGCTACACTTAATCTGACACCGGAACAACAGGCAGCCTGGACGGAATTCATGGAGACGGTACAGCGTAAGAGAGGAGAGATGATGGGAGTCATGTTCTCTCAGGGGCCTTCCAGGGTTGACAGTCCAGCACCCGCAGTACTGCGTGATAATGCGCGCAAGATGGAGAACCGCGTGCACATGATGCGATCCATGGCCGATGCGCTGGAGAAACTTTACTCTCATCTCACACCTGAACAGCAGGCCATTCTCAGCCAAACCATTGCTAATCACGAAGGCGGTTGATATCACAGGCAGGCGAGTCATAGTGGCGCCCCCCCTGGGGGGCGCCATTACATCATGAACCACGAGAAAAGTCCGCATCGCCAGTTCGGCTGGATGACTCCTGTCGTAGAGCATGAGGACAACCAACGGCTCAGGCGCCTGCAATGCCTGAGCCGCCATATCTTGCAGGAGAGACTGTCAATCTATTTTCATAAACATCAGTCCGGGATAAAGACAAACATGAACCCCAATTTATCGGCAGTGATTGACATATTGGCCATAGCTCTACCCACAACAGGGCTGATACTTCTCATACTGACTGTTACCCCTATCAACAGACTGCTGATGATAGTACCTGATGCCTCCATTCGCAACAAATGGAGAACATTAGGCAGATTCATTTATCTCTTCATTGCGGCTTATTCAGGCTATATTATTGGAATCGTATCTCAACCAGAAAAATGGTTCAGACCGCCAATACCATTAATCATGTTATTTGGATCCATATATGTATATCGAACGATATCTCTCTCGCTTCAAACAGCCGCATATTTACAGCGAATAGATCTTCTTGAAAAGGAAAACGTCATTGATCCTCTTACCCATGTTTACAATCGCCGATACCTGGATAAATGTATGTCGGAAGAGATTAACAGGGCAAAAAGATACGACAGCCCGCTTTCCATTCTCATGATCGACATAGACAACTTCAAGCTTATAAATGACACATACGGACATCAGGCTGGTGACATGGTGCTGAAAACGTTCGGGCACCAACTCAAGTCTGCATCACGTGATGCAGACATAATGGCCCGATATGGGGGAGAAGAGTTTCTCATGATTTGCACCAACACAGGTATCGATGATGCGGCGATGGCAGCAGAACGACTCCGCTCGCTGGCTCAAAAGCATGACATTGTCATACCTGACGGAACAGGTGGAAGCAAAACCATCAGAATCAGTATCAGCATAGGCGTAGCAGACTTGCGCAAAGGTTTCGACAGTAAGGAAAAACTAGTTCAGGCTGCCGATCAGGCATTGTTTCTTGCAAAAAACTCAGGCCGGAACCGTGTCGTCGTCGCCGGTTCCGATAATACCGAATTGCTCGGCACCAAACAAAATCCGGAAGATATGGAATCTACCTAAAACAACGACCGTCATATCATAAATCCTGAATACACCGTCAACCTGGCATCCAACTTCTACGGACCGCGGTAAATACAAAGAAAACCCTACGCGACCACTTGATACTGAGTCAGTACGCCATACCAAGCCGCATTCGAATAGTTACGTTTACAGGCTATTCCACTGCCAATTGCCTGTTAGCCAGGATGAGAGCACGTTATTCGCGCATCGACCTACCCTCTTCCCGGTTCACCGCATTTCCTTAACGTATCTGCCTGCATAGGCCCCCCCCTGCCCTGAGGTCAGTGGAAATCTCCACAGACATCAAAGCTCAACTATTGCCTTTGGTCGTGCTCAGGCTCTAGAATAAGCGCTGTCCGACCGGTCGGTCAGGCCATTCGAGAGCGCCATGCACCCATCAGTACACCCGCCCGACGAATCCGGCAGCGCCGGTTCCTGCCCCGCCGCCGAGTCCATTCTCGCCGTGGCCGAGCAGCTGTTCGCCGAGCGAGGCTACGAGGCCACCTCGATGAGCGAGCTGGCGCAGCGGGCGGGCGTGAGCAAGGCCAACATCTTTCATCACTTCCACTCCAAGCGCGAACTCTACCTGGCGGTGATGCAGGCCGCCTGCAAGGACAGCCGCCAGGCGCTGCTGGAGATACGGGCCGGCAACGGCACCACCCGGGAGCGGCTGGCAGGATTCATGCGCCGGCACCTGCGCAACCTGCTCGACAACGAGGAGGTCTCGCGCCTGGTGCTGCGCGAAGTGCTGGAGTCGGGACCGGAGCGCGGCCGCGAGCTCGCCGAGCGGGTCTTCGCCGAGGGTTTCCGGCAGCTCGTGGAGACGGTCCGCGAGGGACAGGAGCATGGCGAGCTGCGGCCCGACATCGACCCCGCGCTGGTGGCGCATCTCGTCATCAGCACCGGCGTCTTCTTCTTCCAGGGCCGGTCGGTGGCCCGCCACCTGCACGGGGCCGGCTTCATCGACGATCCGGACGACTATGCCGCCCAGGTGGCGGACGTGCTGTTCGCCGGCTGCCTCGCCGTCCCCGGGGAGAACCGTTCGGATCCCCGTCGCGCGGCCCGGGACGCGGGCAAGTGAGTCCACGACCGGGGCGTCGCACGGAACCGTCACAAACCGACAACGTCTATCATTTATCTTCGCTGCCGGCCTGTCGCGCAGCGGCCTGACAAACAGCGACCATCAGGAAGAAGACCATGTTCAAGCGGCTTATCCTCGTCCTTCTCTTCCTCGCCCTCGTGTTCGGCGGCATCGGCTACTGGAAGTACCGCCAATTCCAGCAGATGACCGCCCAGCTGACCGCCCCCCGCCCGCCGGCGACCATCGCCTCGGTGGAGGCGAAGCGGGAGAGCTGGCAGCCCACCCTGCGCTCGGTCGGCAGCCTGGTGGCCGCCAACGGCATCGCCGTAACTAACGAAGTGATTGGAGTAGTCAGCAACATCGCCTTCGAATCGGGCCAGCAGGTGGAGTCCGGTGCCGTGCTGCTGATGCTCGAGGATTCCGTCGAGCGGGCCACCCTGGAATCCCTGCGCGCCGACCGGCAGCTGGCCCAGGCGCAGTACAAGCGCGCCGCCGAGCTGATCCCGAAGCAGGCGGTCTCCAAGTCGGAGTTCGATATCGCCAAGGCGACCTACGACGCCGCACAGGCCCGGGTCGCGGAACAGGAGGCGGTCATCCGCAAGAAGACCGTGCGCGCCCCCTTCTCCGGCCTGCTGGGTATCCGCAAGGTAAACGCTGGCCAGTTTCTGGATGAGGGCACCCCCATCGTCGAGCTGCAGGCGCTGAATCCGCTCTACGTGGACTACGCCCTGCCCGAGCGCAATTTCCGCAAGCTCGCCGTGGGCCAGGAGGTCCAGCTGCGCATGGACGCCTATCCCGGCGAGGCGTTCAGCGGCCGGGTCAGCGCCATCGACGCCCGCGTCGACGAGGGCACCCGCTCCATCTCGGTGCGGGCCACGGTGCCCAACCCGGACGGCCGCCTGCGCCCCGGCATGTTCGCCGAGGTCCAGACCCTGCTCCCGCAGCGGGACGATGTGGTCAGCGTGCCGCGCACCGCCATCAGCTACAACACCTACGGCGATTTCGCCTATGTCATCGCCAAGGGGGAGAACGACGCCCTCACGGTGCAGCGGCGCCAGGTGACCACCGGCCGGGTCCGGGAGGGCTGGGTGGAGATCTTGAAGGGGCTGGACGCGGGCGAGACGGTGGTCCGCGCCGGGCTGGTGAAATTGCGTGACGGCCAGCCGGTGACCATCGACAACTCCGTCGAGCTCAAGGACGCGGAGGTCGGCAAGCAATGAAATTCACCGACCTCTTCATCAAGCGCCCGGTCCTGGCGACGGTGATCAGCCTGCTGATCCTCATCGCCGGTGTGCGCTCGCTGGGCATGCTCGAGGTGCGCCAGTACCCGGTCATCGAGAGCACGGTGGTGAAGGTGACCACCAGCTACCCCGGCGCGAGCTCGGACCTGGTCAAGGGCTTCGTCACCACGCCCCTGCAGCAGGCCATCGCCGAGGCCAACGGCATCGACTACCTGTTCTCCTCCAGCACCCAGGGGACCTCCACCATCGAGGCCCACATGGTGCTGAACTACGACGCCAACGCCGCGGTGGCGGAGATCCAGGCCAAGGTGGCCAGCCAGCGCAACGTGCTGCCCGCCGACGCCCAGGACCCGGTCATCGAGTCCAGCACCGGCGACTCCACCGCGCTGATGTACGTGGCCTTCTTCAGCGAGGACATTCCCCGCGCGAAGCTCGCCGATTACGTGATCCGCGTGGTGCAGCCGCAGCTGCAGGCCCTGCCCGGTGTGGCCAAGGCGCGCATGTTCGGCCAGCAGTTCGCCATGCGCATCTGGCTCGATCCCCAGCGCATGGCGGCGCTCGGCGTCACCGCCGACGACGTGGCCAACGTGCTGCGGGCCAACAACTACCTGGCGGGCGTGGGCTCCACCAAGGGCAAGTACGTGGCGGTGGATCTCACCGCCAGCACCGATGTCAGCGAACCGGAGGACTTCCGCCGGCTGGTGGTCCGCGGCAGCAACGGCACCCTGGTGCGCCTGGACGACATCGCCCGGACCGAGCTCGGTGCCGAGAACTACGACTCCACCGCCTGGTACAAGGGCATCCCCGCGGTGTTCATCGCCGTGGAGCAGGCGCCCGGCGCCAACCCGCTGACGGTGGCCGGGCTGGTGAACGACGAGATCCCGAAGATCCGCGAACAGCTGCCGGAGGGAATGCAGGTCCAGATTCCCTACGACGCCAGCGCCTTCATCCAGGACTCCATCAACGAGGTCTACCGCACCATCATCGAGGCCGTGGTCATTGTGCTGTTCGTGGTCTACCTGACCCTGGGCTCGTTCCGCGCCGCGGCGGTGCCGGCGGTGGCCGTGCCCCTGTCGCTCATCGGCGGCGCCTTCGTGATGCTGCTGCTGGGCTACTCGCTCAACCTGCTCACCCTGCTCTCCATGGTACTGGCCATCGGGCTGGTGGTGGATGACGCCATCATCGTGGTGGAGAACGTCCACCGCCACATCGAGCATGGCGAGTCCAAGTTCCAGGCCGCCATCAACGGCGCCCGCGAGATGGCGGTGCCCATCATCGCCATGACCACCACCCTGCTCGCGGTCTATGCGCCCATCGGCTTCATGGGCGGCCTGGTGGGCACGCTGTTCACCGAGTTCGCCTTCACCCTCACCGGGGCGGTGATCATATCGGGCATCGTGGCGCTGACCCTCTCCCCGGTGCTCTCCTCCCATGTGCTCAAGCCCCACGGCAGCCAGGGCCGCTTCGAGCAGCGGGTGGAGGCCTTCTTCAACTGGCTCTCCAACGGCTACCGGCGGCTGCTCCACAGTTCGCTGTCCACGGTGTCGGTGAGCGTGGTCTTCGCCGTGCTCACCCTGCCCGCCATCTACCTGATGTTCATCACCAGCCAGAACGAGCTGGCGCCCACCGAGGACCAGGGCATCATCTTCTTCCAGGCCACCGGCCCGCGCACGGCCACCCTCGACTACCACGAGGCCTACGCCCGGCAGATCCAGGAGCAGTTCCAGCAGTTTCCCGAGTACAACGACAGCTTCTACATCCTCGGCATGACCCAGGACACGGTCTTCGGCGGCTTCAAGATGAAATCCATCAGCAAGCGCGAGCGCACCCAGATGGAGATCCAGCCCCAGGTCCAGGGCGCCCTGGACAAGGTGGCCGGGTTCCAGACCGTGGCCTTTCCGCGCCCCAGCCTGCCCGGATCCGCCGGCGGCCTGCCGGTGCAGTTCGTCATCACCAGCGACCGCAGCTACGAGGAGATCGCGGCCCTGGCCGACCAGCTCATCGGCCGCGGCATGGGCAGCGGCAACTTCATGTTCCTGAAGAAGTCGGTGGACATCGACCGGCCCGTCACCCGGCTGCTGGTGGACCGCGACCGGGCCGGCGATCTCGGCATCACCATGGACGAGATCGGACGCAACCTCGCCAACCTGCTGGGCGGCGGCTACGTCAACCGCTTCAGCCTCGAGGGCCGCAGCTACAAGGTGATCCCCCAGGTGGAGCGGGAGTTCCGCCTCGACGAGCGGATGCTCGACGACTACTACATCCGCACCGGCGGCGGCGACCTGGTGCCGCTGGCCAGCGTGATCTCCATGGAGCGGAGCGTGGAGCCCTCCAAGCGCACCCAGTTCCAGCAGCTCAACTCGGTGTCGGTGGAGGGAGTGATGTTCCCGGGCGTGAAGCTCGGCGACGCGCTCAATTACCTGGAGACCCAGGCCAGGGAGCTCTTCCCCAAGGGCTACAGCTACGACTACGCGGGCGACTCGCGCCAGTACGCCCAGCAGGGCAGCGGCCTCATCGTCACCTTCTTCCTGTCGCTGCTGGTCATCTACCTGGTTCTGGCGGCCCAGTTCGAGAGCTGGAAGGATCCCCTCATCATCCTCATCTCGGTGCCGCTGTCCATCGCCGGGGCGATGGTCTTCATCACCCTCGGTCTGGCCTCGGTGAACATCTACACCCAGGTGGGGCTCATCACCCTCATCGGCGTGGTGGCCAAGAACGGCATCCTCATCGTGGAGTTCGCCAACCAGCTGCAGATCCGGGAGGGGCTCTCCAAGCGCGAGGCGGTGGAGCGCGCCGCCAGCATCCGCCTGCGTCCCATCCTGATGACCGCCGTGGCCCTGATCGTCGCCATGTTCCCGCTGCTCACCGCCAGCGGCCCCGGCGCCGTGAGCCGCTTCGACATCGGCCTCACCATCACCACGGGCCTCGGCATCGGCACCTTCTTCACCCTGTTCGTGCTGCCGGCCTTCTACCTGCTGCTGGCCCGCGACCACGCCAAGGCGGAAGAGAAGCTCCACGCCGAGGAGCAGCGCGCCTGAGGCTTTGCCCCGGCGTGACGCTGTCATTCACCACGAAGGCACGAAGGACACGAAGAAAAGACAGAAAGAGGAAACTATCCGCAGATTACACAGATTACGCAGATTGGGTTCCATGTCGGATACGGCCCAGGATGGTTGCCCGGTCGCGGGTGATCCGCCTGGCTCCAGATAGGACGGATACACCTGCACCCGGTTCGTTCATCGGTTCCTGGGCGACCCGGAAAAAATCTGCGTAAATCAGCGTAATCTGCGGTTAACCCGTCTTTGCCTTTCTTCGTGTCCTTCGTGCCTTCGTGGTGAATCGTTTCTCTCAGGGGCTGGGCGGTTGACCCGTGGCGGTCGTTCCGCTAGATTCATCTCCATGAACATTCAGCAGACCCGACTCCTTCCGAGCCCGCTTCGCCAGTCCCTCCTGCCGGGCCTGGGTCTGCTGCTGCGCCTCGCGCGCACATAACCTCGACACACACATCCCCGTAGTACCGACCAGCCGCCCACCGCACCCGCGGGGCGACGGCCTGTTGCCATCCTCGCCAGAGGTGTTCCGTTCATGCACATGATTGAAGCCAACTCGCTGCGTCTGCGACTGCGCACCGGTTGCCGGGCCATGGATCCGTGGCAGCCCGGCAGCCGTCCTTCCGCCATCCGCAACCCGCGCCAGTCGAAACCGGACCCACGAGGAACACGACGATGTTGAAACGACCCGAACAGAAGTACCGCGCCTTCGCCCCGATCCCCCTTGCCGACCGCACCTGGCCCGACCGGGTCATCACCGCGCCACCGGTGTGGATGAGCACCGACCTGCGTGACGGCAACCAGGCGCTGTTCGAGCCCATGGATCCCGAGCGCAAGCTGCGCATGTTCCGGATGCTCACCGAAATCGGCTTCAAGGAGATCGAGGTGGCCTTTCCCTCCGCCTCCCAGACCGATTTCGATTTCGTGCGCCGCCTCATCGAGGAGGACCACATTCCGGAGGATGTCACCATCGAGGTGCTCACCCAGTCCCGCGAGCATCTCATCCGCCGCACCTTCGAGTCCCTCGCCGGCGCCCGGCGGGCCATCGTGCATCTCTACAACGCCACCGCGCCGACCTTCCGCCGCACCGTGTTCAACATGTCGAAGGAGGAGGTGCTGGCGCTCGCCGTGAGCGGGACCCACCTCATCCGGGAGCTGGCGGAGGCCCGTCCCGAGACCGAGTGGGTGCTCCAGTACAGCCCCGAGACCTTCAGCGCCACCGAGCTCGACTATGCCCTCGAGGTGTGCGACGCCGTCTCCGCCGCGTGGGAGCCCACGCCGGAGCGGAAGATGATCTTCAACCTCCCGGCCACGGTGGAGATGGCCACACCCAACATCTTCGCCGACCAGGTGGAGTGGATGCACCGGCGCCTCGCCCGGCGCGATGCCATCGTGCTCAGCGTCCACCCCCACAATGACCGCGGCACCGCCGTGGCGGCATCCGAACTGGCCCTGATGGCCGGCGCCGACCGGGTGGAAGGCTGCCTGTTCGGCAACGGCGAACGTACCGGCAACGTGGACATCGTGACCCTGGCGCTCAACCTCTACAGCCAGGGCGTCCATCCCGGTCTCGATCTCTCCGACGTCAGCCGCGTGGCGCGCACCGTGGAGGACTGCACCCAGCTCCCCATCCACCCGCGCCATCCCTACGTGGGCGACCTGGTCTTCACCGCCTTCTCCGGCTCCCACCAGGATGCCATCCGCAAGGGCATGGCGGTGCAGAGGGCCGGGGAGCACTGGGAGGTGCCCTACCTGCCGGTGGACCCCCACGACCTGGGCCGCACCTACGACTCCATCATCCGCGTCAACAGCCAGTCGGGTAAGGGCGGCGTGGCCTACCTGCTCGAGCACAGCTACGGCCTCGCGCTGCCGCGCCGGCTGCAGGTGGAGTTCAGCGGCGCGGTGCAGCGGCTCACCGACGCCACCGGGCACGAGGTGAGCGCCGGGGACATCTGGCGCTGCTTCGAGGCCGAGTATCTCGCCGCCGACGATCCGCTCACCTTCGTGGGGCATCACCTGAGTGAGCACGGCGACCAGCAGGGTATCGCGCTGGACATTCGCATCGACGGCCGGGAGATGACCCTGCACGGTGTGGGCAACGGCCCCATCGACGCCGCCGTGCATGCCCTGGGCGCCGAGGTGAAGGTGCTGAGCTATGCCGAGCACGCCCTCTCCCAGGGCTCCGACGCGAGCGCCGTGGCCATCGTGGAGCTGTCCGCCGAGGGGCTGCCCGGCTCCATCCACGGGGTCGGGATGCACGCCAACATCGTCACCGCGTCCCTGCGGGCGCTGGTGTCGGGCATCAACCGGGCCCATGCCCGGATCGCCGGGCCGGATCGCCGGCGCCTGGTGCCCGTGGACCCGCACATGCCGGAACGGGATCAGGCCGCGGCTGCCAGGTAGTCGTCCGACACGTGCCCGGCCCGGGCGGCCGGGCACGTGTTTCGGTCCCGCTCTGCGGCTATGATGGCCGGACAACCACACCGTCAATCCCGGCTGACCCCCAGCGGAGGCACCCCATGCCCGTCGACCTGGCCTTCGAGTTCCCCCAGCAGTCCGGTCTGGTCTACCTGAACCACGCGGCGGTGGCGCCCTGGCCGCGCCGCACCTACGAGGCGGTGCGCGACTTCGCCGCCGAGAACATGAGCCAGGGTGCGCGCGACTACCCCGAATGGATGCGGGTGGAGGCCCGTCTGCGCGAGGAGCTGCGCACGCTCATCAATGCCGGGTCCGCCGCCGACATCGCCCTGCTGAAGAACACCTCCGAGGGCCTCTCCCTGGTGGCCCACGGACTGGAGTGGCGACCCGGCGACAACGTGGTCACCAGCGACCAGGAGTTTCCTTCCAACCGCATCCCCTGGCAGTCCCTCTCCCGCCGCGGCGTCACCCTGCGCGAGGCCGACCTCCATGCCGGCCCGAGCCCCGAGGAGGCCCTGCTGGCCCTCGTGGACGAACGCACCCGCCTGCTCACCATCAGCTCGGTTCAGTATGCCAGCGGACTGCGGCTCGACCTGGAGCGCCTCGGCGCCGCCTGCCGGGAGCGCGGCGTGCTCTTCTGCGTGGATGCCATCCAGAGCGTCGGCGCACTGGTCACCGACGTGCAGGCCATCCAGGCGGACTTCCTGGTGGCGGATGGACACAAGTGGATGCTGGGACCGGAAGGGGTGGCCCTGTTCTGGTGCCGGCCGGAGCTGCGCGAGCGGCTGACCCTGCACGAGTACGGCTGGCACATGGTGGCCCACCCCGGCGACTACACGCGCCACGACTGGGACATCGCGGCGGACGCCCGCCGCTTCGAGTGCGGCAGCCCCAACATGCTGGGCATCCACGCCCTGGCCGCCAGCGTCTCGCTGCTGCTGGATCACGGCATGGAAAGCGTGGAGCGGGAGCTGCTCGCCAACAGCTGCTACCTGGCCGAACGGATCCAGGCCATGGACCGCTACCGGCTCCTCACCGGCATCTCGCCCAAGTGCCGCTCCGGCATCCTCACCTTCGCGCCGGTGGACGGCGACCCGGCGCAGCTGCACCGCCACCTCATGGACCAGGGGGTCATCTGCGCCCAGCGCGGCGGCGGCGTGCGCTTCTCCCCCCACTTCTACACCCCCCGCCCCGTCCTTGACCGCGCCCTCGAACTGCTCGCGGAGTATTGAGACTTTCTCACCACTGAAAAAACTTTCACCACGAAGACACGAAGGACACGAAGGACANNCACGAAGGACACGAAGAAAGGCAAAGACAGGTTAACCGCAGATTACGCTGATTTACGCAGATTTTTTTCGGGTAACTTTGGAACCGATGAACGAACCGGGTGCAGGTGTATCCGTCCTATCTGGAGCCGGGCGGATCCCGCGACCGGGCAACCATCCGGGGCCGTAGCCGACATGGAATCCAATCTGCGTAATCTGTGTAATCTGCGGATAGTTTTTCTTTCTGTTCTTTCTTCGTGTCCTTCGTGCCTTCGTGGTGAATATTCTTGTTCTTGTGCTGAATAGAGGCAGTGCTCAGTCGGGCACCGGCAGGCCGGCGGCGCGGCGCTTGGCGGCGGCGGCGGGGAACAGGGTGTAGAAGTTGCGGGTGGTCTGCTCGGTCAGCGCCTCGACGCTCATCCCCTGCAGATCGGCCACGCAGGCGGCGACGTGGGCCACGAAGGCGGGCTGGTTGGGCTTGCCGCGGTGGGGCACCGGGGCCAGGTAGGGGGCGTCGGTCTCCACCAGGATCCGGTCGCGGGGGACGCGGCGGGCCACCTCGCGCAGCGCCTCGGCGCTGCGGAAGGTGACGATGCCGGAGAACGAGATGTAGAAGCCGATGTCCAGCGCCCGGCGGGCGGTGTCCCAGTCCTCCACGAAGCAGTGCATGACCCCGCCCGCCGTCCCGGCGTCCTCCTCCTCCAGGATGCGCAGGGTGTCCTCGCGCGCATCGCGGGTGTGGATGATGAGCGGCTTGCCCGCCTCGCGGGCGGCGCGGATGTGGGTGCGGAAGCGGTCCTGCTGCCAGCCCAGATCGCCCTCGCTGCGGAAGTAGTCGAGGCCGGTCTCGCCGATGGCCACCACCTCCGGATCGGCGGCATGGCGCACCAGTGCCGCCACCGTGGGCTCCTCGCCCCCGTCATGGTTCGGGTGCACGCCCACCGAGGCGGAGACCATGGGATGGCTCCGGGCCAGCTCCAGCACCGTGCCCCGCTCCTCCAGGCTGAGGCAGACACAGAGGACGTGGCCGATGCCGGCCGAACGGGCGGCCTCCAGCACCGCGTCCATGCGCCCGTCGAAAGGCGCCAGGTCGATGAGATCCAGGTGGCAATGGGAATCCACAAGGTGCATTGGTTCGTATCCGTAAGTCAGGCAGGGGGCCGGGACGACAGGGCGCAGTCCGGTACCGCCGCGGAGGGCGCGACCGGCATCGGCCGGGTGACGGCGCTACATGGTATAGGTGGGGCGTTCGGACTGCAGTGCGCCGGCCAGGTAGGTTTCGATCTTGTTGCGGGCGATGCTGCCGTCCTGCTCGTTGAACTGCACGCCGATACCGGCGGCCCGGTTGCCCTGGGCGCCGCTGGGCGTGATCCAGACGATGCGGCCCACCACCGGAATCTTCTCCACCTCGTCCATGAGGTTGAGGAGCATGAACACCTCGTCGCCCAGCCGGTAGCGCTTCTTGGTGGGGATGAACAGACCGCCGTTTTTCACGAACGGCATGTAGGCGGCATACAGCGCCGCCTTGTCCTTGATGGACAGGGACAGGATGCCGTGATGGGCGCTGCGCCCCTCGCCTTGGCCTTGCATCGGTCTCAGCCCCGCTCGTCTGTTCAGCGCCGGTCGGTGCCGGCGGAAAGATGGGTCCAGTCGATGAGCAGGTCCTCGATCACCAGCTGCGGATTCAGGTTGGCCTGACCCGACACCTGGCGCCGGTAGGTCTCCACCGACTCCAGCAGCCGCTGGATTTCGAGCACCGCCGCACGCCCCACCCAACGCTGCATCACCGCCACCTGATCGCGGTTCATGATATGGCGGTCCGTTGCGGAAAGCTTCAACCGAATCATATCCATAAGCGCCAGCGATAGCCAGTGCAGGGCTTCCGGCAGGCCGGGTCCGCCGTGCCAGCGCGCGGCCACCGCCACCGGCTCGTCGCGTCCCGACCACAGGGCGTCGAGGTCGGCGAACAACCGGCTGCGCTGTTCCAGGCGCTCCCCATCGGCCATCGCCGCGGCCGCCAGCGGCGCCCCGCCGGCGAGGTCGAGCAGCAGGCCTGGCTCCGCCGCGCCGGTCTCCTCGCGCAGCCAGGCCAGCGCCTGCTCCCGGGCCGGGAGGCGGAACTCGATCCGCTGGCAGCGGCTGCGGATGGTGGCCGGAAGAGCGGCGGGCCGATCGCTCACCAGCAGCAATACGGCACCGCCGGAGGGCTCCTCCAGGGTTTTCAGCAGGCTGTTGGCCGCGCCCATGGTCATGGCGTCGGCCGGGTCGATGAGCGACACCCTGTGGCCCCGGTACTGGGCGGTCAGGGAGAGGAACTCATTGTGGGCGCGCACCTGCTCGATCTTGATGGCCCGGCCGCCCTCCTCCGGGACCAGGCGCAGGAAGTCGGGATGGCTGCCGCCGGCGAACAGGCGGCAACCCCCGCACTGTCCGCATGCGCTCCCGTCCGGGTGCGGCTCGCGGCACAGCAGCGCGGCGGCGAGGGCCTCGGCAAAGCGCCGCTTGCCCAACCCGGCCGGACCGCTGAGGAGCAACGCGTGGGGCAGGCGCTCGCGGCGGCGGCGCCCGACGAGGTTGCTCCAGTTTTCCTGCGTCCAGGGGGGCGGCCTGGCGGCGTTGCCCCCGGGACTGGCCTGCGTCTGCCGTTCGCCGTCTGCCATGGGCCTCAGTCCCCCGTCGCCTGATCCGCAATCCAGCGCTCCAGCACCTGGCCCAGCTCCTGCTGGACCTGCGCCAGCCCGGGGCTCGTGTCGACCACCCGGTAGCGTTCCGGCACGGCGGCCGCGCGTGCGAGGTAGGTCGCCCGCACCCGGTCGAAGAACGCCCGCGCCTCCTGTTCGAACCGGTCCGGCGCGCTGCGGTTGCCGGCCCGGGCCAGCCCCACCTCGGCCGGAGCGTCCAGGATCACCACCAGGTCCGGCCGCAGCGCCCCCTGGACCCAGTTCTCCAGCGCGGTTATACGCTCGGCGGGCACCCCGCGCCCGCCCCCCTGGTAGGCATAGGTGGCATCGGTGAAGCGATCGCACAGGACCCAGGTGCCCGCCTCGAGGGCCGGCCGGATCACCCGGGCCAGGTGCTGGGCGCGGGCCGCGAACATGAGCAGCAGCTCGGCATCGCTGGCCACCGGCTCCTCCCGCGGCGTCAGCAGCAGGTTGCGGACGTCCTCGGCCAGCGGGGTTCCACCCGGTTCCCGGGTCTGCAGCACGGCGTGGCCTGCGGCCTCGATGCGGGCGCGGATGAAAGCCAGGTTGGTGGTCTTGCCGACGCCCTCGATACCTTCGACGGTGATGAAACGTCCGCGGCTCATCGATTCGGCTCTCCGTTCTCCTGCGCCTGCCGTCCCCGGCGCAGCTGGTAGCGGGCCACGGCGCGGTTGTGTTCGGCCAGCGAGGCCGAGAAGGCGTGGCTGCCGTCGCCGCGGGCGACGAAGTAGAGGTCCTTGCCCGGCGCCGGGTGCAGGGCGGCACGGATCGCCTCCAGGCCGGGCATGGCGATGGGGCTCGGCGGCAGTCCCGAGCGGGTGTAGGTGTTGTAGGGCCCGTCCTCCTGCAGGTGGGTGCGGCGCAGGTTGCCGTCGAACGCCTGCCCCAGGCCGTAGATCACCGTCGGGTCGGTCTGCAGCAGCATGCCCCGCTGCAGCCGGCGCACGAAAACCCCGGCGATGGCCGGCCGCTCCTCGGGCACGCCGGTCTCCTTCTCGACGATGGAGGCCATGATCAGCGCCTCGTAGGGACTTTCGTAGGGCAGCCCCTCGTCGCGCCCGGCCCACTCCCGCTCCAGGTGCCGGGCCATGGTGCGATAGGCCCGCTCGAGGAACGCCACGTCGGTCATCCCCTTGTGGTAGCGGTAGGTGTCCGGGAAGAAGCGGCCCTCCGGGTGTTCGCCGGGATGGCCGATGCGCGCCATCACCCCTTCGGGATCGGTGTCGGCCAGGGTATGGCGGAGGAACTCCGCCCGGCCGACCGCCTCCAGGACCTGGCGGAAATTCCAGCCCTCCACGAGGGTCAGGGAATACTCGATGACATCGCCCGCGGCGATGCGGGCCAGCAGCTGACGGGGTGTGGTGCCGGGAACGATGGCGTACTCGCCTGCCTTCAGCTGTCGATCGACGCCTTCGTAGCGGGCCAGGAACACCAGGTAGAGAGGATGCTGAATCGCCCCCGCTCGGGCCAGGTCACGAGCCAGCCCCTGGACGTTGCCGCCGGGCGGCAGTTCCACCCGCAGGCCCTCGGCAGGGAGTGCCAGTGGGCGGTCGCGGAAATCGAGCCAGGCGCCCACAAGCCAGGCGCCGGCTCCGCCGGCAACCGTGACCGCCAGGAGCAGGCCGATAAGGAGAAATCGCTTCACGTCACCGCCTGCCGGTTGCAGCCCCCGCCACGGCGGGGGCTTTCGCTAATCAGGTTTGCGGAAGATCAGGGTTCCGTTGGTGCCGCCGAAACCGAAGGAGTTCGACAGCGCCACGTCGATCTTCATCTCCCGGGCGGTGTGGGCAACGTAGTCCAGGTCGCATTCCGCATCGGGGTTGTCGAGGTTGATGGTCGGCGGAGAGACCTGGTCGCGGATGGCGAGGATGGAGAAGATGGCCTCCACCGCCCCGGCCGCGCCGAGCAGGTGTCCGGTCATCGACTTCGTGGAGTTCACCACCAGCTTGCGGGCGTGTTCACCGAAGGTGGTCTTCACCGCCCGGGTCTCGGCCACATCGCCGGCCGGGGTGGAGGTCCCATGGGCGTTGACATAGTGCACCGCGTCGGGGTTCATCCCGGCATCGCGCAGGGCATTGGCCATGCAGGTGGCGGCACCCTCGCCCTCCGCCGGCGGCAGGGTCATGTGGTAGGCATCGCCGCTCATGCCGAAGCCCACCAGTTCGGCATAGATGGTGGCGCCGCGGCGCTTGGCGTGCTCGTACTCCTCCAGCACCACCACGCCGCCGCCGTCGCTGAGCACGAAGCCGTCGCGGTCGCGATCCCACGGGCGGCTGGCCTGCTCCGGGGCATCGTTGCGGGTGGAGAGCGCCCGGGCGGAGCCGAAGCCGCCGAGCCCCAGTGGTGAGGTGGCCATCTCCGCGCCGCCCGCGATCATCACGTCGGCATCACCGTAGGCGATGATGCGCCCGGCCTCGCCGATGTTGTGGGTACCGGTGGTGCAGGCGGTGACGATGGCGATGTTCGGCCCCTTGAACCCGTACATGATGGACAGGTTGCCGGAGATCATGTTGATGATGGCGCTGGGCACGAAGAACGGCGAGATGCGGCGCGGGCCGCTCTTCATGTAGGTTTCGTGATTGCGCTCGATGGCCGGCAGACCGCCGATGCCCGAACCGATGGCCACGCCGATGCGGTGGGCGTTCTCCTCGGTCACCTCGAGCCCGGAGTCACGGACCGCCTGGACGCCGGCCGCAATGCCGTAATGGATGAACGCATCCATCTTCTTGGCTTCCTTCGGCGGCAGGTACTCCTCAACATTGAAGTTCCTGATCGAACCCCCGAAACGGGTGCTGAAAGCCGAGGTGTCGAAGTGCTCGATGGGGCCGATGCCACTCTTGCCGGCGAGCGCATTCTCCCAGGACTCCGCGACACTGAGACCAAGGGGAGAGACCATGCCGAGGCCGGTGACAACAACACGCTTCCTAGCCAAAGGTAAACCCTCTATGCCGATGGCGGCCCGGAAGCCGCATTCTGGATGGTCCGCCTGGACAGCGGCCGGACGAACCGCCCGCGTGACGAATAAGGCTGATGGACGGGCACAAACAGAGAAAGGCCGCCGACCGCTATGGCCGGCGGCCCATTCCAGCGCGCTGCTTCACTCTGAAAGTGCCTCCCGGAGTGAAGCAGCGCGCCAGCTGCATCCCGACTCAGCTATGAGCTTCGATGTAGTCGATAGCCTGCTGGACAGTGGTGATCTTCTCGGCCTCCTCATCGGGGATTTCGCACTCGAACTCCTCCTCGAGAGCCATGACCAGCTCAACAGTGTCCAGCGAATCAGCACCCAGGTCGTCGACGAACGAGGCCTCGCGGGTGACCTCCTCTTCCTTCACCCCCAGCTGCTCGACCACGATCTTCTTGACGCGCTCTTCAATAGTGCTCATGACAGGATTGTCCTCCTAAACGCACAGGATGCAGCTCGATAACTGCGGTTGGTAGTTTATAAAAACGCCGATAAGTTGCAAGGCGATTTGCCCGTCCATCCTGGATTGATGCCCGCTTCCCGGGGTGTCCCAAGCACCTGGCCCGGCAGACCGGCTGCTCGCCTATTTTGTTGATTTCTGGTTGTTTTGCTCTCAACCCATGTACATCCCGCCATTCACATGGAGGGTCTCGCCGGTGATATAGCCGGCACCCGGAGATGCCAGGAATGCCACCGCGGAGGCGATCTCCCCGGGCTGTCCCAGGCGGGCGAGCGGTATCTGGCCCAGCAGGGCGGTGCGCTGATCATCGGGCAGCGCGCGGGTCATGTCGGTGTCGATGAAGCCGGGCGCAACGGTGTTCACGGTCACGTTCCGGCTTCCCACCTCGCGGGCCAGCGCCCGGGTGAAGCCCATCACGCCGGCCTTGGCGGCGGCGTAGTTGGTCTGCCCGGCGTTGCCCATGGCTCCCACCACCGAGGCGATGCTGATGATGCGGCCCCAGCGCGCCTTCATCATGCCGCGCAGGCAGGCCTTGCTCATGCGGTAGACCGAGGTGAGGTTGGTGTTCAGAATCGCCTCCCACTCCTCGTCCTTCATGCGCATGAGAAGGTTGTCGCGGGTGATTCCGGCGTTGTTGACCAGGATGTCGGGGGTGCCCGGTTCCTTGCCCAGGGCCTCGAGCAGGGCGCTGACCGAACCGGCGTCGGAGACATCCAGCGTCATTCCGCGCCCCTCGACGCCCTGCTCCGCCAGGGCCGCGGTGATGGCCTCGGCGCCCCGGTCGGAGGTGGCCGTACCGACGACCATCGCGCCCTGCCGTCCCAGTTCCAGGGCAATGGCCTGTCCGATCCCGCGGCTGGCGCCGGTGACCAGAGCGATTTTTCCTTCCAGCATCGTCATGGTTGAGTTCCCGGTTGGTGGCGTGCCGCCGGCGCGGGGCGTTGCCCGCCGCCCTGCGGCCCGGTAGCGGGGTTCAGAATCTGACCAGCGCCGAACCCCAGGTGAATCCGCCGCCGAAGGCCTCCAGCAGCACCACGTCGCCCGCCTTGATGCGGCCGTCGCGCACTGCCTCGTCCAGCGCCAGGGGCACCGAGGCGCCGGAGGTGTTGCCCTGGTCCTCGATGGTCACCACCACCCGCTCCATGGGCATGCGCAGCTTCCTGGCGGTGGCCTGGATGATGCGGATGTTGGCCTGGTGCGGAACCAGCCAGTCCACGTCGGCGCGGGTCATGCCGTTCGCCTCGAGGGTCTCGTCGACGATCCGGCCCAGCGTGTTGACGGCCACCTTGAACACTTCGCTGCCGAACATGCGCATGTGCGGCTTGCGCCCGTCGGCCTCCTGCCCCTCCAGCGGGTTCGGCACGTAGAGCAGATCCTTGTAGCTGCCGTCGGCGTGGATGTGGGTGGAGAGGACGCCCGGCTCCTCCGAGGCCCCCAGCAGCACGGCGCCGGCGCCGTCGCCGAAGATGATGCAGGTGCCGCGGTCGGTCCAGTCGAGGATGCGGGAATTCGCCTCGCTGCCGATCACCAGCGCGGTAGCGGCCGCTCCGGTGCGGATGAACTGGTCGGCGATGCTGAGCCCGTAGGCGAAACCGGCGCAGGCGGCCTGCACGTCGAAGGCCGGGCAGCCGTTCCTGATGCCGAGCCGCTGCTGCACCAGGCAGGCGGTGCTGGGGAAGATGCGGTCGGGGGAGCTGGTGGCCACGATGATGAGCCCCACATCCTCCGGCGTCTTGCCGGCCGCCTCAAGCGCCCGCCGGGCGGCGATCTCGGCCATGCTGGAGGCGGTCTCGTCGGCTCCGGCCACATGGCGGCGGCGGATGCCGGTGCGCTCCACGATCCACTGGTCGGTGGTATCCACCAGCTTCTCCAGGTCCGCGTTGGTCCGGACCTGTTCCGGCAGGTAGCCGCCGGTGCCGATTATCCGTGAGTATTTCAAACCGCCCGCCTTTCCAGTAGCAGTGAACTGAGTTGATGGCTGATGCGTTCCGGAACGTTCTTCTGCGCCTCGCGCCGGGCCACCTGGATGGCGTTGGCGAAGGACAGCTCATCGGCGCTGCCATGGCTCTTCACCACGATGCCCTGCAGCCCCACCAGGCTGGCGCCGTTGTAGCGGCGCGGATCGACCCGGTTGCGGAATGCCCGCAGCACCGGCAGGGCCAGCAGGCCGGCAATCCGGGTCAGCCAGTTCCGGGTAAACTCCTGGCGCATGAAGTGGCTGATCATCCTGGCCACCCCCTCGCTGGTCTTCAGGGCCACGTTGCCGACAAAGCCGTCGCAGACCACCACGTCCGCGCTGCCCTTGTAGATATCGTCCCCCTCCACGTAGCCGATGTAGTTGACGGCATCGGATCGGGACAGCAGCGTGGCGGCCTCCTTGACCTGCTCGTTGCCCTTGATGGCCTCCTCACCGATGTTGAGCAGGCCCACCCGCGGCCGGGCATTGCCGTCCACCGCCGCCACCAGCACCGAGCCCATGACCGCGAACTGGAACAGGTGCTCGGCGCTGCAGTCGACGTTGGCCCCCAGGTCCAGCACATGGGTATGTCCCGTGATGGTGGGCAGGGCGGTGATGATGGCCGGCCTGTCCACACCCGGCAGGGTCTTGAGGACATAACGGGCCGTCGCCATCAGGGCGCCGGTGTTGCCCGCGCTGACACAGGCGCCGGCCTCCCCCTGCTTGACCAGGTTGATGGCCACGCGCATGGAGGAGTCCTTCTTGTTGCGCAGCGCCTGGGCCGGCGGCTCGTCCATCTCCACCTTCTGCGAGGCGTGATGAACCCGCAGGCGATCGTCTCCGAGACGCCCGCACGACTTGAGCTCGCGCTCGAGAACCTCGCGATCACCCACCAGGATGATGCGCAGTTCCGGTTCCCTGTCCAGCTGCTTCAGCGCAGCCGGAACCACCACGGATGGCCCGTGGTCGCCACCCATGGCGTCCAGGGCGATCGTCGTGGGGCTCAACGCTTACTCGGCCTTGCCGGTATCGATCTTGCGGCCACGGTAGTAGCCATCGGGGCTCACGTGGTGGCGCAGATGGGTCTCGCCGCTGGTGGGCTCGATGGACAGAGCCTTGCTGGTCAGGGCGTCGTGGGCGCGGCGCATGCCACGCTTGGAACGGGTCTTTCGATTCTGCTGAACGGCCATTACCGGGTCACTCCCGAAAAATATCAGTCACGGTCTTTCTTCAGTGCCGCCAGAACGCTGAACGGATTCTCCCGCTCCGGCGCGGCACCGGGCTCAACTTCTTCCTCTGTCTCGTGCGGCTCGCCGGCGGCGGGGCACGCATCGAGTTCATGCATGGGCGCAAACGGCAGCGCCAGCAGCAGTTCATCCTCGACGAGGGTGGCCAGGTCAAGGGGCTCACCGGTGGCCACGAGGGGATCGCGATCGCCGTGCAGCGACCGCGCCGCCTCGTCGCTGGGGACTATCTCCAGCTCGACCGGCTGCTCCAGCTCAAGCTCCATGGGCTGAAGGCAGCGCTGGCAGATGAGCGACACCCGGGCCCGCAGCCTGCCGCGCACGTAGCGCAACCGGCCCTCTCCGGTGCCGAACTCCAGCACGACATCCACCACACCCGCGTCGTCCGTCAGACAGCCGCACAGCCGGGTGAGGTCCGCCAGCGGCAGATCGCCCTCCACCCGCGTACCGGCTCGCGCCAGCGCGACAGGGTCGATCAGCTTCGGCAGCGGCCCACGCAACATAAGCCGGCAATTTTATTGCATGGTGCAAGGGTAGTCAAAAGCGCTGTACGCAGGACGGATCCTGATCACCGGCCCGACCCCGGCTAAGCCTCCGCCGACGCGGCGGGCTAGTCGACGCATTCCAGCTCCGCCCACCGGTTGCGCAGCCGTTTCAGCGAGACCGGCTGGGCGGTTTTGAGCTCCTGGGCGAACAGGGAGACCCGCAGCTCCTCCAGCGCCCAGCGGAACGCCACCAGCGCCGGATCGCAGCGCCCCTCGCCCGCCACGACCTCGGCCCGCCGGCGCCAGGCCTCCCACAGGGGGCGGATCTCGGCCATGGACTGGTCGTCCCGCGCCGGGTTGAGCGCCCGCTTCTCCAGCCGGCGCTCCATGGCGGCCAGGTAGCGCGGCAGGTGGCGCAGCGACTCGGCCGGGGTGACGGCGGCAAAGCCGCGGTAGACCAGGGCGCCGAGCTGCTCGCGCAGGTCGGCCCAGGCCGGAGCGTCGGCCGGACCGGGCTCCCGTGCGAGCCGCCCCGCGACCCCGTGGTAGGTTTCCAGGGCCCGCTCGGTGCTGGCCGCGAGTCGGTTGGCCGTCTCGACCAGGCGCCGCCGCCCCTCCTCCAGCCGGCGCTCGAAGGCCTGCCGGTCCCGCGCCAGGGGGGCGTCGCCCAGAAAGACCTCCACCGCCGCGGCCCGCAACAGGTCCCGCCGCAGCGCCTCGCACGGCGCTAGATCCGGGTCGTCGGCGGGCAGCATCACCGTCGCCGGCGGCTCCGCGCGCACCGCCAGCGTGTAGTGCAGGCACATGGCGCGGCTCACCGGCAGTCCCTTGGCCAGGCGCCGGGCATCGGTGCCCAGGGCCAGCAGGAACAGGCGCGTGAGCCCGTGCCGGCTGGCCGTCTCCGCTTTCTGCGGCGTGTCGAACAGGCGCAGGTCGACCGCCTCGCCCCGGTCCACCAGTCCCGGGTAGCCACTCAGGCCGCCGCGGGAATCGAGCACCACCTGCTCGGGCAGGTCGCCGAAGTCCCAGGAGCGGATCCCTTCCCGCTCGAACCGACGGTCGGAGGCCTTGCGGAAGCTCTGCCGCGCGACCCCCTGGAGCTGGTCCCGCAGGGCGGGGAGATCGCGGCCGCTGGCCAGTTCCCGCTTCCCTTCGAGCACCCGGAACCGCATCCGCAGGTGATCGGGCAGCGCCGCCTCCCGCCACGCCTCGGCCGGCACCCTGATCCCGGTCATCTGCGCCAGCGCCGTACCCAGCGCCACGGTCAGCTCGCCGGCCCCCGCCTCCATCCGCTCCAGGCAGGCATCGGCGAAATCCGGCACCGGGACGAAGCTGCGCCGCAGCGACTTGGGCAGGGACTTGATCAGCGCGATCACCTTGTCCCGCAGCAGCCCCGGCACCAGCCAGCCGAACGCCTCCGGTCGCAACTGGTTGAGCGCCGCCGCCGGCACACTGACGGTGACACCGTCCGCTTCATGCCCGGGCTCGAAGTGGTAGTCGAGGGGCAGGGTGAGCCCCTCCACTTCCAGCGTCCCGGGGAAACTGTCCTCGGTGATCCCGGCGGCGCCATGCTGCATCAGGTACTCGCGGCTGAGATGCAGCAGGTCCGGCCGCTCCCGGCCGGCCTGGCGCAGCCACTTCTCGAACTGGGCGCCGCTGTGGATTCCGGCCGGGACCTGCCGATCGTAGAACTCGTAGAGCACCGCCTCGTCCACGAGAATGTCCCGCCGGCGGGACTTGGACTCCAGCCCCTCCACCTCTTCGATGAGGGCGCGATTGTGGGCGAAGAACTCCGCGTCGGTACGGTAATCGCCCCGGACCAGGGCCGCGCGGATGAAGATTTCGCGCGCCTCATCCGGCGCAACGGGTCCGTAGTGCACCGGGCGCTTCGGCTGCAGGACCAGGCCGTAGAGGGAGACCCGCTCATAGGCCATCACCCGGGCCGGACGCTTCTCCCAGTGGGGATCGAAGAGGTTGCGACGGACCAGGTGGGCGCCCACCTCCTCCACCCATTCCGGCTCCACCCGCGCCACCCCGCGGGCGTAGACCCGCTGGGTCTCCACCAGCTCCGCGGCCACGATCCAGCGCGGCTTGCGGGCCGCCAGGGAGGAACCGGGAAAGATCTGGAGGCGGGTGCCGCGGGCGCCCTGGTACTGGGTGGGCGGCCGCCGGCGGCCGCTCTTCTCCGCGCCCTCCCCCTCCCCGCCATCGATGCGCAGGGCCACGTTGTCCAGCAACCCGGACAGCAGCGCCTTGTGCACCGCGTCGTACTCGGCCGGCACCTGGTTGGGACGCATCCCCATCTCCCGCACCAGGGTGAAAATCTGGGTATGGATGTCCTCCCATTCGCGCATGCGCAGGAAGGAGAGGAAATGGTCCCGGCACCAGCGGCGCAGCTTGTTCTGGGACAGGTGCTGCTTCTGTTCCTGGTAGACGCGCCACAGGTTAACGTGGCCCAGGAAGTCGGATTCCGGATGGCGGAACGCCTTGTGCGCCTCGTCCGCCGCCTGCTGCGCCTCCAGCGGGCGTTCGCGGGGATCCTGGATGCTCAGGGCGCTGGCGATGATCAGCACCTCCTCCAGGCAATGGCGCTCGGCGCCGGCGAGGACCATGCGCCCGATGCGCGGATCCACCGGCAGACGCGCCAGCTGGCGCCCCAGCGGGGTCAGCCCGCGGTGTCCGTCCAGCGCTCCGAGCTCGCCCAGCAGGCGGAAGCCATCGTTGACGGCCCGCGCATCGGGGGCGTCGAGGAAGGGGAACCGCTCCACGTCGCCGAGCCCCAGCGCCTGCATGCGCAGGATCACCGCGGCGAGGTTGGTGCGCAGGATCTCGGGATCGGTGAACTCCGGACGGGAGAGGAAATCCTCCTCTGCATAGAGGCGGAAACAGAGCCCGGCGCTGATGCGTCCGCAGCGTCCCTTGCGCTGGTTGGCGCTGGCCTGGGAGACCGGCTCGATGAGCAGCCCCTGCACCTTGCTGCGCACGCTGTAGCGGCTGATGCGGGCGGTGCCCGGGTCCACCACGTAGCGGATGCCCGGGACCGTCAGGGAGGTTTCCGCCACGTTGGTGGCGAGCACGATGCGACGCCCGCCGTGGGGCGCGAACACGCGCTGCTGCTCGGCCGCCGAGAGGCGCGCGAACAGGGGCAGGATCTGGGTATGGGGGGGATGGTGCTTGCGCAGCGCCTCGGCGGTCTCCCGGATTTCGCGCTCGCCGGCCAGGAATACCAGCGTGTCGCCCGGGCCGTGCCGGGCCGCCTCGTCCACCGCTTCCAGGATTCCCTGCAGCTGGTCCCGGTCCCCGTCGGCGCCTTCGCCGCTGTAGAGGGGCCGGTAGCGGACCTCCACCGGGTAGGTGCGGCCCGACACCTCCAGCACCGGCGCGCCGCCGAAAAAGCGCGAGAAACGCTGGGGATCGATGGTGGCCGAGGTGATGATCACCTTCAGATCGGGACGCCGCGGCAGCAGCTGCCGGATGTAGCCGAGCAGGAAGTCGATGTTGAGGCTGCGCTCGTGGGCCTCGTCGATGATGATC
>NPID01000198.1_pt1 | contig 38286 bp, 56 predicted proteins | sample 8637491 | NCBI WGS metagenome assembly NPID01 (sample SAMN07420843, study PRJNA396082) | bioreactor metagenome | isolation source: sample BA6 brine-fed electro-methanogenic bioreactor BA | place: Japan: Kochi | collected 2016-06-14 | reverse complement strand
GAATACCGTTTACGGAAACAAGGTGGTAATATGCGGATAATAGACCACTTTATGACCAACTTCACAGCAGGTGAGTTATCCCCTAACATGATGGGAAGAACCGATGTAGAGCGATACTACAACGGTTGTTTTACCCTTGAGAATTTCATCGTCCTCCCACAAGGTGGTCTTATCAGGCGTCCGGGAACAAGGTTTGTCTCTGCAGTAAAAGATAGTTCAAAAAAGACACGGCTTATCCCCTTTATTTTCTCAAACGAGCAGAGTTATATACTGGAGTTCGGAGACCATTACATGCGTGTCTGTGCAAACGGCGGGCATGTAGTACGAACTATCGAAACTACAGATGCATGGGTCAACAGTACCGAGTACAAGACTTATGACTATGTACATAACGGTGACCTGATCTATAGATGTATTCAGGCCCATACGGCAGATAACTCCAACAGTCCGGGTTCTGGCGTGGACTGGGAAACCTATTGGATTCAGGATGATATATACGAGATATATACCCCCTATGCCGATTATGATTTAGACCTGATTAAATATGCGCAATCAGCAGACGTATTGTTTCTCGTACATCCCGACTATCCTCCGCAAAAGCTGTCAAGGTACTGGCATGATGACTGGACTATCGAGGACCTTGAACCGAAATATGGGCCCTTCCTCGATGAAAATGTCAGCGAAGATCATTTGACTGTATCCAATACAGATGGAAAGAGAGGTTCCACCTGTACGGTTACCGCTTCAAGCGCACTGTTCTCTTCCGATGATATAGGCAGATGGATAAAGATACGATACACCGTAGAAGCAGAAAGTCTTTCTTCGGGACAGCAGACTGGCTCAGGCTCGCCATGGAGTTCAAGTTCATGGGAATGCGAAGGCGAATGGGAATTCAGGGCGACATTTTCCGGCACTACCGGCAAGTTATGGTATTTGCAGTTTTCCATCGACGGCGGGACTACATGGAAGAATTACTATGCAATAGATGACAGGATCAACACCACTATAGAGGGCAGTGCTGAACCGGAGGAATTAGGTGCTCAAGGCGGAGCTCCTGTCAAATTCAGGATACATACTGACGATGCTACAAGTCAGATAACATGGAATTTTAGGGTGAAACGTTCTTTTAAGAACGGCTTTATAAAGATAACGGATTATACATCATCAACAGTTGTTACCGGTACATTAATGAGTTCTCTCGACTGGATCGGCTTACCGGCATACAGCTGGGCTCTCGGAGCATGGAGTTACACCACCGGGTTCCCGAGAGGGATTACATTCCTCGACGGCAGGCTTTGGTTTGGCGGAACCTATACGGCTCCGAACAGAATATGGGCGTCCAAGTCCGATGCTTATGATAACTTCGATGCAGGCGAGGGGAATGCCGATGATTCGTTGGACATACAGCCTATCGCCAGCGAAGTAAATACTGTTGTATGGATGGTTTCCAAGGGTAACCTGATCCTTGGTACTGCCGGTGATGAATGGATATTTGACGGGAGTAATATCACCCCCGACAACCCGCCTGGATTAAGGCGTGAGACCAACTTCGGAAGCGAGGATACCCAAGCTGTCGTAGCCAACGGTTATGCGGTGTTCATTCAATATGGAGGGAAGATACTTAGGAACATTCAGTACGACTGGGCGAGCGATACTTACTATGCCTTCGATTTGACCGTAATGAGCGACCATATAACCGGCAAGGGCATAAGGGGACTTGCTTATCTCAAATCGCCGTGGTCATCGGTATGGACCATAAGGGAAGATGGTCAGTTGCTGGGCTTGACATATACTCCTGAACACAAGGTTTTTGCCTGGAGCAGGCATGTAATGTCGACCAAGGCAGGGCAGAGTGAAGTAGAAAGCGTGGCAGCCATACCGAACCAGCTTTGGGTTGTAGTGAAAAGAACAATAAACGGTGAAACGAAGCGATATATAGAATATATCGAGGAATGGGATGGAACACTTAAAAACTCGGTATTCATGGATTGTGCAGCGCAGTATTACGGAGAGCCTGTAAACGAGATACACGGCCTGTCCTACCTGGAAGGGGAGACTGTAACAATAATCGCCGATGGGAAATATGCAGGAAACAAAACTGTTGTAAATGGAGCCATAAGCCTTGATACCGAAGCAAGCAATGTCTGGATAGGACTCAATTACACGAGCAAGTTAAAAACTATTAATGCAGAGCACGCCACGCCGCCGGATACCACTCACGGTACAATCAGGCGGACGGTGCATGTGATTCCGAGACTCGTGAATACGGTAGGAGGGTATATAGGTTTCAATGAAGCGGACGTAAAGAGGATACAGTACATAAGCAAGGCAGGGAAACCGTTGGTCGTGACCCCCGAGATGTTCACCGGGGACACGCCGCCGATGCTCGTAGATGCTCCATCTGATTACGGTCAGTATATCACCGTTTTGCAGAACGAACCTTACCCAATGAATATAACATCGCTGATTTTGAGGCTGGTGCTGGCGGAATGATTAAATTCGTCCAGTACAAGCCGGAGCATTTAAGGCAAACAGGATACGACCCGGATATAATGATGTTAAATGATGAAAACATGCCAGCCTATAGCGCGATAAAAGACGGCAAGGTGATAGCTTGTGGCGGAGTCAGAACATCGACTGGAGGACTTGCTGAAGCATGGTTCATTCATGGAGACGGTTTTGAACAAAATTACATTCATGTATGCAAGAAAATTAAGAGATTGTTGAATGAACTTGTAGAGAAGTCCGGAGCGAAGGCGATAACCGCCACTTATGATATAGACAATGAAATACACAAGCGGTTTATCGAATGGATGGGGTTTACGAAACCGATAGGGATTTACTACCACCTGGACGGCGTCTATAAGGGGAAAACATTTATGGTGGTGATGAAACCATGAGCGAAGTAGCGGTAGCTTTGCAGGCAGTTTCGTCTATCGCACAGGGCGTGGCTCAATACAGGGCAGGACAGGCGCAGGCTGAATCCGCAAAGGCGCAGGCTTCGGCTCTTGAATACAATGCCGAAGTAAGCGCAAAGGAAGCTGAAGCAGTCAGACAGAGGTTTTCTTATGAAGCGGCCCTGATACGTCAGGCCGGTAAAAGGTTGCTTTCTGAGCAGAAGGCTGCATATGCCTCCCGGGGGTATGCTACCGCTACAGGCACTCCTTTGCATACCGTTGCGGAAACCGCCAGAAAGATAGAGACAGACAGGCTCATGAAGCTGTATCAGGGTGACGTGGAAGCCGAAAAACAATATTCGGCTGCCGCACTTGAAAAGACCAAGGCTCAGTCTTTGAGAAGCTCAGCTGGTTATTACAGGGATGTAGGCCGTACCGGTGGATTATTGACTACCGCTACCGGATTGGGACAGACATATGTGACAGGTATAGATTTGGGATTGTTTGAGAATCCGTTCAAGAGTGCAGACAAGAAGAAGGAACAGGATAAAAGGAAAGGTGTAGTCATAACTCCAACGTTTTCGGTATACGAGCCTCCATCTTTAATCAGCGGGAAACAGAAGTGAGGCGATTTTAGTGCCTAGAAGAAAAATTCCTACTTATCAACCGCAAGAGTTGCCACCCGCAAGTAGTGGTGAAGTAAGGACGCCCTATGTGTTTGATGAAGGTGCAAGGGCCAGGATGTATGGTGCTCAAACACTTGAGGAAGCAGGCAAGCGTGCCTATTGGCTTTCGAGGGATCTTGCCAAGAAAGCGAAAGAAGAGGTAGAGCGCAGGCAGGCTATAGAATTCGCTTATGCCAAGGCACAGCTTATAAAGGCGATTGGTGAAGCCAAGATACAGCTGGAAAATGAAGAGATAGAAAATATACCGATACAGTGGGAGAAGTCAAAACAAAAAGTCTATACCACTGTCCGGTCAAATATAGAAGACATGGAAGTGCTGGAGGAATTCGACAAGTACTGGGAATTAGCCTCTGCGCAACATGATATAGATGTAGCGGCCTTTATAGCCAACAGGAAAAACGACAGGGCCCTTGCCCAGTGGACTGATGCCCTCGATACAGCGGCTTCAAACGGAGATGTGGAGGAAATAAAACAGCTGGAGACAATAGCTCCTACGTGGATCGCTGAAACCAAAAAACAGACTCTTGTAAGAGCGGCTGAAGAGGATGCCATCTTCAACAGGGAACGTGTTCTTATAATGCAAGACCCTGTCCAGTATGAAATACCTGAAGACCTGTCGCCTGAATTGCAGGCCAAATTGGTACGTGAGCGTGAGTATTTCAAGAATCGTTACGAGGAGGAATTCCGGACACGTCAAAAGGACCTGCTTGGTGACTTGCACGCTCAATATTACGCGACAGGGCGTATACCGATAACCCACCCGGAGATAGAACGGTTGTACGAAAACGGGGAAATTGACGAAAGTATGCGGATAACGATGCATAACTGGGTAGGAGCACTTGAAACTAGTCTGGCCAAACAGACTGTACCGCTCTCTCCGGAGCAAATAGCCAGTATCAGGCAGATGGCTATTTCATATGTTCTCGATCCTACCGTACATACTGCTGATGCTGCTATATTGATAGATTATCTGAAAAGTGCCGGAGATAAGAGCGTTGCAGATATCCTTGACGGGATGTTAAAGACAAGAGAATCGTTTGTTTCAAAACTCAGAGAAGGCACATTGGAAAAGAAATTAGGGGATATTAAACTTATCGATGCTAGTGAAATTTACAAAAGCTCCGAGAAATATGTCAAAAAACTTATCTCCAAAGGTGTCATAGATGAATCGCTAAGACTACCTATCCTGGAGGACTTTGTAGAGATACTTGCGTTGTGGCAAAGTCACAGGCCATTGCCGGGGAAAGAGCAGTTTGATTTACAGGAATCTTTTATGAACGTGATAAACAAGTATGCTACGGGAGAAAACAGGATATTCGATGTGAACAGGGACAACCATGGAACCTTAGTCAAGTATACATCGGATTTGTACAAATCCCTGGATTTGGAAAGCCCCCAAAGACTTGCAGAGATTTCGCTGAACATAGGGATTCCGACAGGGGACTTTGAAGAAGAACAAATAGGGACAGTGGACAGGATAATGCAAAAATTGTTGAACATGCTCGGGAAGTAGATGGCAGGTGCTTGTTATGGGATTAGTAGGAAGCCCGAGAGAATTAATTGAAAAACATCTTGGCCCAGACAGGACTCTTGGTGAAGACATAAATAACGTCTTCCCGTCCTTGGCGGAATCAAGGGAGCCTGTTCCCAGCAAAGAGTCGAGAAAATATATCTCTGGTTATGGAGGCCCTGTTGTAGAGGCTTATGCATTTCAGGACTCCATGATGACCTATGACCACTTGTCTGCCTTGTTCCCTAACATCAAAGACAATCTTGAGGAATTGAAAAACAAGAACATATCGCCTGATTACGCAATGCGTATCATGAGAGGCGTTATCATGGACGCCCGGGCTTCAGGTGTAAGTGACTTCGACATACAGGAAAAATTCGGCATAACACCGGAAGCCTTAGCCATGGTCAAAACTGATATCAAAGCACGTAAAGACGACCTGTATCAAGAGTTAGGTATTGATGAAAACAAGATGTCAAGAGCTTTCTATTATGCCGAGTATTTTGGCATAGACGACCCGCAGCTTGTGTTTCGTAACTTCGACGAATATGACAAAAAATACAACAGTATCCCGAAAGAAGACCGGGCCAAACGGGCCAAGAATCCGATGATAGTAGCCGAGCAAGATGCTTATGAGGACTGGGTCAAGCGTAACAAGCTCTCGACGGAGCAAGAGGAATTTATAAACAGCATAAAAACTTACGCCGAGCAGGACAAGTTTTACAACATTGTCGTGGTTCCGTTCTTTACAAACGCCTTCAGGATGCTGGATGCGATAGAAGGTACTATCACTTCCCGCCATCAGACGGAATGGAACCTGATGGCCGAAGCTCTTGAAACGGCAGACGAAGACAAACTCGAATGGGCTTTGAAAATGGTTTCCGGGGCAGGTCATTCGGTGGCTTCCTTTGTGCTTGTTCATGCAGGAATAAGGGCCGCCATGATTGGTGCAGGGAGCCTCCTGGGGCCTATAGGGATGGCGTTGGGAGCCGCACTGTCTTTAGCCGTACCGGTCGTCCTCGAAACGCTCATGGACTCAAGGGAAGTATACAGAGAAGTCTATAAAAGAACCAACAACAGCGATTTTGCAATGAGGGTAGCCAGGACTCACTTTTTCATTGAAGCTCCGGTTACAGCCGCTACTGGCAAACTGGGCGTATTCGCCGAGCGTGGAGGACAGACGTTCTTGTCCAGGTTCTGGAAGAGTGCCCTTGCTGAAGGTATACAGGAAGCGGCACAGGAAGATATAACTACGGCATTCGCTCATGATGTTCCCTTTACCGACAAGGAAGCCCTAAAGAGCGCAATGATAGCTTTCGCCGTTTCTGTTCCGACAGCGGGTCTTGTCGGTGCTGTCAGTACCGGTAGAGGACGTCCTGCAATGGCTAAAGATGTAACGGAAACGACTACCGCCCCTTCAAGTAGGTTGGACATGAAAACCCCTTCGGAAATACAGGCTGAACTGGATGGATATGGCACTCAGGCCATGACAAGAATGGTTGAACCTGCCCTGAGGGATGCATATAAAGGGGAGACACCAGCGGCACAGGATATTACCGCAGATGTAAAGCAGAACCTTGAGTTTGCCAATGAAATAGAAAGCCTTGGAGAAGTGTCAATAGAGAATATAGCTGACAAGCTAAGCTCCAAAGAATATGTAAAGGCTGTCCAAAAAGACCTTGATGATCTTGGTATTGATATGACTATAGACTCGAAAACCTTGAAGCAGGAAGCGATGAATTACCTGACCAATCCGGAGAAGATGAATCCTGTCTTCAAAAAAATCTTCGACCTTCAGATATTCGGCTCGAAGAAAAGTCCTTTCGAGAATTTCGCCCTTGCCGAAATCAGGCAGATTGAAAAGAAAAGAGCCCGCAGCGATGTTTTGAAGTCCATACAAAAACAGCGGGAAGAAGCCGTAAAGCTGGGCGAAAAGGACAAAATCAAGGAACTTGACAACAAGATAAAAAAGATATTTGACCAGTTGCTTGCGCTGAAGCGTATAGACAAACTCACAAACACGATTAATAAAAACGCAACCGCAATAAGCAAGATGACCAGGGAGAACGTTAAAGCCACGTTACATCCCAAGGTAGCGATACCGCTTAACGAGGTGCTTCGTGGCTTCAAGAAAACGAAGAGCAAGTCGGCGGATTCCACTACAAAGGCAAAAGCTTTGGATGAAGCCTTGGAAGCGATGGCCAAGTTAAAGGAATTCGACCGGATGACGTTCGCCGGTGTGGATGAAGCTAAAGTCAGAACAGCGATACAAAAAAGCAATCTGGATATGTTGACTTTCGGCGAGCTGGAGGAGTTTTCCAGATTTGTCGTAGCTGCCAAAAAGATAGGGTCTAATGCCTTGAAGCAGGTTACTGGCACTGTAGACATAAAAGCGCAGAAGATTTCAGAGGATACTTATAAGAGAATCGACGTCCGGTTTTCCAGACAGATTATCGAGACCGGACTGAAAAACATGCTCAAAAAGGGTGGCATGAAACAGAAAACGCTGGTCGAAAAGGTATCTCAAACGACCGGCGAAAAGGTTACATTCAAGGATATCGTAAATGCTGTCATGAATCCCGACGCTTCTGAAAAGAGCAAGTTGGTACATGAAGCCACCAAACAGGCTCTAAGCATGGGAGAGGGTGTAGACCTTAAAGGCAGGGCTATCTCTTATGCCAAGGGACCCGGCAAAATGTCATCCGTGGTCAAGGCATATCTGAATTCAACGTTAAACTTTATGCGGCTGGGAGAATATCTTACGGGTTCCAACAAGTCCATGCTGGCTGAGCTTATGGGCGATTCCATGATAGAAGCCAATGGACAATACAATCTTGAAGTAAACGAAAGAACGAGATGGCTCCAGAATAAAGTAAAGGAATTCTTTGGTAGTGTCTCTTATCTGCAAAAGAGGGTAACAATCGACGGCAAGACGTTTACGAAAAACAATCTGTTTAGCATTTATGCCTATGCAAGGCAGGCAAGAGGATACGAGGCACTCACAAGAGACAACGGCTATTCAGAAGCCTTCATAGACAAGGCTATAAGCAGCCTCAGCACCAAGGACAGGCAATTCGTAGACATGATAGTCAAGGACTTGGAAGCGCAATACGATGCTCTTGCCGAAGCCGTATTGGTAAGAACAGGCAGATTGCTTTCAAGGGAAAACTTCTATTTCAGGCTGGCGAGGTTGGCTGGTAAAACCACCATTGAAGGGACGGCTAGCGAGGACTTCGCCACGCAGTTTTTGAGAATTGAGGGCCCGGCAAGGCGTTCCATAGAAAAACAGAGAACGACTGACCCGGAGCCTAAATCTGCACTGTCGCTGGACTTTGCGGGTATATGGTCGACCACTATCGATCAACAGGCAAGGATAAAGGCTTTCAGCGAGCCTATAGGGCTTATGAGGCGTATTTTTAATGACAATGATTTACTCAATCGTATCGAAGCCGTCCATGGCAAAGGCTCAATAGAGGCCATTAACAGATATATAGATGTAGCACTTAACCCGCTGACCATGTACAGTCATGATGCTTTCGCCAGGACAATCAGAACGCTCCGGCATGCCAAAGCGTTGAATGTGCTAGTCCTTAACGGAGTCTCGATATTGAGACAGTTTCCATCAATCACACTGGCCTTGGCTCATTCCAATGCTAATGGCGTGGCGAGGGCCCTCAACAGGTTTGTGGCGGATCCGATAGGGACATGGAAACGTATCAACATGATGTCTCCTACTGTCAGGTTCAGGACATTTAACATCGTATCAAGAGAAGCTCGTTCGCAGATAAGGCATGCCGAAAGCGAAGTCAGACGAACTATAGCCAGGCTTGAGTACCTTAGCATGTCGCCGCAAGGTTTTATAGACAGCGTTGCGGTAAATCTGGGGTGGTTGAGTTGCTACGAAACAGCCTTAAGCAAAGGGATGGATGAAAAGTCAGCCCGGATGTATGCCGACAAGGTCATAGTCAAAACACAGCCGCAAGGGGAAGCTGTATACTTGAACAGGATGCGTACCGGTAAGGGCTTCGGTGGCGAGATTATGAGGGGGATCCTGCTTTTTACAAACCAGCTGACACAGAATTTCAATGTCGCCATCAATGATATACCAAATTCCATCAGGGACGGAGATTATGGATTAGCTATCAAACAAGCCTCAGCACTTGCGGTATCTTCCGCTTTTATAGTTGCATTGGCCGGGGCAATAGATGACGCTGCAGAATTTGGACAGGAGTTTATTCTCAATCTCATAAAGATGATGCCTTTCATAGGCAAATCAATAGAGATGGGTGCGAAGTCTACTTATTATGGCGGGACGATCCCCGGTACGGAGCTTTTTGAAAGTACCGGCACAATTCTGAAGGCTGTCGGCGAGGGTGATGTTGCAAAGATGCTGGAAGGTCTGCATAAATTAATCATGACCAGTGCGCCTATACCTGCTGTTGCTATCAAGCGGGGGTTGAAATTCTCCGAAACCGGGGAATTGGCAGACTTGATAGGATACAAAAAGTGAGGAGGCTGTCTAATGATATTGCCCGCACATTATGATGATTTTGAACCTGTTATAATAGGATATTCATGGGATACCAGTTTCATCTACAAGATAAGTGATGAGCCTGTTGACTTTACGGGATATTCTATGGAGATGCGGATATTTGACAGTTTTGAAGACGATGTCCCTATCATTACCTTATCAAGTGAGAGAAATGAAATAGAATTAAGCGAGAATGGTGAAGTCTTGATAAAGATGACTCCAGAGCAGACTGCTACTATCCCACAAGGTGGTAAATTCTACATTGTGGATATGATGTTTCCCGGTGGGACTCCCAAATATCAGATACTCGTAGGCAGGCTACGTGTAATAGAAAGGGGATAACGTTATGGGAGAAAAAATCGTAATAATTGCTCAAACTGGGACACAACCGATTATAACTCCCAGATTGGCCGTAGGGCCGCAAGGGATTCCGGGCCCGGAGCTTAAAATACAATACTCACCAGATGGAGATTCGTGGCATGAAACTCCTGTAGAAACCGACAGATATATCCGCTTCAGCACGGATAATGGCATATCATGGGGTGAGGCTCTTCTTATCTCTAATTTGGCTGGTTATGTTGTCGGCCCTGACTCTGCCGTAGATGGAAGCATTCCCGTTTTCGACGGCATTACAGGGAAAGTGGTTAAAGATTCAGGATTCGTACCGGAACAATTTACTACTGGCCCAGACTCTTCCATCGACGGCGGAATTGCAGTGTTTGACGGTACTGATGGAAAGGTGCTTAAAGTCTCTGGCTCTAAGCTGTCTTCATGCTACGAGCGAGGTTACACCCCGTCCATCAAAGGCACATCAACAGACGCTGACAGGTACACATGGCTAAGCCCTGCTGGGGGACTTAACGTCGGCATTAATGGAACTGTCTACACACTCACAAGTCAGGTAGAACTAGACCTGAGCAACAGCGAGCATTGGGACATCACATCGCCTGACTATACCGTAGCTGCAAACCGTGCTGGTAAAGACTTCTATGTGTACGCCTGCCAACCATCAAGTGGATATGCTCCAGTTCTTATCCTTTCAGCCAATTCAACATATCCTACAGGATATACCGCCGACACGAGCCGTAAAATAGGCGGCTTCCATTGTTTGTGTTTAAGCGTAGGCACTATTAGCGGACATCCTCTTTCTGGTTTTGTAACCGGCGATATCTTACCTTTGTCGGTGTGGGATTTGCTCCATCGTCCTAAAACAGCGTCGCCTGAGGGCATGGTGTGGTCTGAATCTGCAAACATATGGGTTGATATCTATTTACAGTCTGGGACAGGATCTACCACGGCGTCAGCTTATGGCGCAACTATTACCGATACTCGTACTTGGATGGATCATGTAGATGATCTTGGTGCAGTTGGGAAACGGCTGCTCGACGATGGAGAGTTTCAAAAGATAGCAGCCGGAGGTAATGAGAAAACAAATATCCAGGGATCAACAGACCCCGGTACAACTGGTGGGCATGTGGACACAGCAGGCAGAAGGATGATTTCTTCTATCGGGTGTGAAGACTGCGCAGGCGTTATGTATCAATGGCTCAGTGATCAATCATATCGTAGTGATGGCACTACATGGAGTTGGAAAGATTTACCAGGTGAGAAAGGTAATATTTATACACAAGGTACTTACGGAGATGTGAAGCTTCGCGCGGGCGGTGCTTGGGCTAATGGCGCGTATTGCGGCTCCCGTTGTCGGTATGCGAGTGTCTATCGCTGGGTTGCGAGTTCGGATGACGGGGCTCGGGGGGCGGCGGAGTCGATGTAATTTTGATTCATGTTTTTGGTTTTGCGGTCTCCTCTTTAGCTTCACGCAGGCAGTAATTGGGATAATGGCACGAATTGCAGCTCACGTTGTCAGAATGCGAATAACTATCGCTGGAATACGAATTCGAATAACGGAGCTCGAGGGGCAGCAGATACATGGCGGTGTTGTCATAACTCCCATGGCTGGATCGCAAGACCATTCCTGCATTTGCAGGAAAAATACAAAGCGGGAGGGTTGCCGTGGCTAGTAGTAATGGCGAACGTCACGGTGACCAAATTACTGAAATTACTGGAGGTGATTTTATAAAAAGACATGGTAATTTATTCAAGAATATTGTTGATCTAGAAAATATACACGTAGCTTATAGGAACGCACGACGTGGCAAGGGTTGGCAAAATACAGTAAAAAGATTTGAAGAAAACCTAGATGAAAACCTTATTTCTATCCAACAGAGCCTCATAGACCATACATTTACTACGGCATCTTATCGTAGCAAAACAATTTACGAACCAAAACAACGAGAAATTTACATTTTACCATTCGCCCCAGACAGAATTGTTCAACATGCGCTAATGCAAGTTGTTGAGCCTATTTGGGAATCATTGTTTATAGATACTTCTTTTGCTTGCCGGAAAGGAAAGGGCATTCACGCAGGATCGTCGAAAACAATGGAATATGTAAGACGAAATAAATACTGCTTAAAATGCGACATATCAAAATTCTATCCTAGTGTACATCATGACATTTTATCTAATCTTATAAGACGTAAAATTAAGTGTTCAGAAACATTGTGGTTATTGGATGATATTATTAATAGTTTTCCAGGTGAAACAAATGTACCTATAGGGAATTATACAAGTCAGTGGTTTGGGAATCTTTATTTGAATGAGCTGGATATGTTTGTAAAGTACAATCTAAAATGTAGGGATTATCTACGATATTGTGATGATTTTTGCTTGTTCGCCGATGATAAAAAATATTTGAATGAATGTGCAAGGGAAATTGAGGAATATTTATGGGCAAGATTGAAGCTAAAATACTCAAAGTGCAGGTTGTTTCCAGTATCTTTGGGCGTTGATTTTTTGGGATACCGTCATTTCCCGCAATATATTCTGTTACGTAAAAGCACTGCGAAAAGAGTAAAGAAACGTTTAGGGAAATTACCAAAGTTATTACGAAGGGGGTATATTACAACAGAACAATTCCGGTCTTCGATTGCTTCAACTATTGGATGGTTGAAATGGGCTAAAACAAAGAATTTCCAGATGTCTATCGAGTTAGAGCGATTATGGGAAATAGCAAATGAAACGGTTCAGTGAATTTGCTGAAGAATCTGGGTCTCTGGATGGAGATAAAATTCGTATTGACGACGTGCTTAACAAAGAACTGATTATAACTGGATACAGAATAAAAGAAAGTAAATATCCTAAAAGTGGGCCAAAATGTTTAACGTTACAAATTGTACTTGACGATAAGAAACATATACTTTTTACGGGCTCTACCGTGTTATTGGAACAGATGGAGAAATATCAGGACAATTTACCATTTATTGCGACAATACGAAAAATTGACAGGTATTATACATTTACTTAGGAGGTGTTCTTATGAAAGGGTTTCCTAGGCACATAAATACAAGGCGCGATGTTGAAATATTGATAGACATATACCCTGAAGAGACAAAGTCGTTTCTGCAAAAATGCATTGAAGATAGTCAAAACTGGATAAATCCGGTGAAACTTAGCGATGGTGATACTGGAATAGAAGACGCTACCCATTGTGTCAGAATCGATGAGAACGGCGAGCGATACCAGCTGACATGGGGATTCGACCCCGGTTGCAAGCTTGCACTGCTCGGTATATCTAAAGAAGAGGCGGAGGCGATGATTAATGGGACAACCTAGACAGCCTAGCCCACTTCATATGTGGGATGGTGAAAAGTGGGTTATTGATTTAGGAAAACTGAAAGCTGAGAAAATAGCTGAACTTGCTGACTTGCGCTGGCAGGAGGAAACAGGTGGCTATATGTACAACGGCCATAAGTTTCATAGTGACCGTGAGTCTCAAGACCGTTTCTTCCAAGCATTCATGGCAAGTATAAACGACCCGACATTTACTACGATTTGGAAGACTAAAACCGGCTGGCTTGAAATGACGGCTTCGGACTTTATAGAGCTTTACAACGAATTTCAGACATTTCTCCAAGGGCTGTATCAGAAAGAAAAGGCTCTTCAAGAACAAGTTGAGGCGGCGACAACGATAGACGAGCTTGAAGCAGTGGAGTGGAAGTCATGCGATTCGATAGCGCGTTCAAGATTACCTTAGGTTTTGAAGGTGGATACAGCAACGAACCTGCCGACAAGGGCGGGAAAACCATGTATGGCATTACGGAGGGAACGTTAAATTCAGCCATACAGAAAGGTGTTGTGGAAAGGACCAGTATTCATAACCTGACCATAGAGCAGGCTAAAAAGATATACCGCACTATGTACTGGCAACCAGTTAAAGGTGACGAACTTGGTGAGCCGCTAGACCTGCTTGTGTTCGACTGTGCAGTTAACAGCGGTGTAGGCACAGCAGTAAGACTATTGCAAAGGACGCTGAACATATTATACGGTAAGCATTTATCTATAGATGGAGCATTGGGGACTCTAACATTGGGCGCATTGAAGGAATCTCTCAATTCAGATGTAGACATGAAATTAATCTGTATTCAATACATGCTATACAGGACCAAGTTATATAGCGACATTTGTGACAGCAACCCATCCCAAAACAAATTCCTGCGTGGTTGGATAAAACAGAGGATAGTTAACTTATGCATAAAGGCGGGGTTGCTATGATAGAACATCATGATGTTTTCCCTGACGTCGACAGCATAATAACGATACAGTCCTTGTCAAACAGAATCGAAAGCGTGGAGGAGTGTCAGAAAAACCATACCAGGACGATCCACAGGATAGAGGATAAACTGGACAAAATGGTTTTCCTTCACTATGCTGAACTTACAGCCTTGATCGGGGTGCTCGTAACCAGCATAATAGCGATGTCGAAATAAAAACGGCTTTATAATACGTCATAAGTGCACAGACGACAATAGAGGCACTCTAGCGTGCATGGTTTGTTTCAGGCATATAAATATTACCTCTCACACCAACATGGGGCCTATACGAGGCGAATATGAGGGGGTTTTGCAGATGGAATGGCTCAAAGATAATCTTGAAAGCTCTGATATACTGGCCGCACTCATTTTGATTGCGATAGTCATTATGGCATTGAATGATGTTGGTGGAGAAGACCTGCCGAAGGTTGTATTAGGAGGTCTTGTCGGTTATCTGTCCAGGCGGGCCGGGGTGCCGAAATGAAAAACATGTTATGCATTATTCTTATTGTCGCTTTGGCTATTGTTATATACTGGTCGTTCCGGAAAGGTCATTTCCCGGGGATGGCAGCCTTTATCCTAGCTTTGCTTGGGGTGATATTCGGTTCCAACCGCAAGCTGAAGGAAAAAGAAAAGGAAGTTGAAGCCATCATCCACGACTTGCAGGAGAAAGAAAAAGAGATTAAAGAACTGAGAGAAGCCCATGATGAGGAGGTTAAGAAAATAGATGAGGCAGATTACAGCGATATGTCTGTTGATGACCTTATTGCTAGTGCCAACGAGCGCGAGCGCAAGCGAGGGCCCGATACAGATAACTGAAGACGGTCAATATGTCATCATGCCTGTCGAGGTGTTCAGAAACAGGGAGATTGACCTTATCCGCCTCGAAGCCAAAGTGCAAGCCTTGGAGAAAGCCCTTGTGGAAGAACGGGAGAGCATGGACGCATACTTGCAGAGGATGAAGGATCTCGAACGGGTGATAAACGAAGAACAGAAAGCCATGGAATTGCAGGCGTGGAAAGACAAGACAAAGTGGGGAGTTTTAGGTCTTGCAATCGGAGTGGTTATAGGCATTGCAGCAGATTGACAAGCCATACAAACATGTTATAATTAAATCGTCGCCTTTTGGATACAGGTTCCACCCCGAGGCCCCGCAGCTTCCCTCCCTGCGGGGCCTACTTTTTACCTTGTTCTAAAACAGTTTTTTCTGGCCGGGGTGGTCTTCATTTACTTCATGTTGTGGCGTCCTCTCTTTATGCAGCAAGCATATATCGCCGGAAATAGATTTGACTCCCTTCAGGCACTTCCCGTTTTCATAGAATTTACAATCCACACATTGCAGGCACAACATGTTCACCACTTCTTCTTGATTGCACCATTCTTGAGGGCCTCGTTTGTTTCGTAGTCGGTAAGGGCCAGCTTCCATTTGCCCTTTATATGCTCGAAGATGTTAAGGTTATTGAACCCTCTCGTACGACGTATATAACGGAACGGTTCAGGACGTTCCGAAGGCGCGCCATATCCTGCTTTTACCCAGTACAAATTAATATCATATACTGCGTTTTTTATAATGTCCGGCTTCTGAGTCTTGGTGTAAAGAGTCTTCCCCCTTTCAAGGGCTTTCCTTTTCTTGAGTCCGACGTAACCGTATTTTACAGCCAGGGCATATATAGATTGAAATGAGCGATGTGGCAGATGTGGAGCTATGTCTTTGCAGGCCCAGCCCTTTTCAACGCAATCTTTTACAAACTCTTTTTCCCACTGTTCCCATTGTCTGGGCGGTTTATTTTTCGGCATTCTCCACCCTCCTTCTGTAAGATTCTGGCCTTTCCGGGTAAGGCGTCCTGGCAAGGGCTCTGACGCTGAATAACTGAGATTCACTCTTTACGGCATTATAAGTCCTCTTGTAGACCTTTGAGAGCAGATCTTCAAGCTCGTATAACGCCTGTTGTGTTTCGTCCGGATTGCGGGTATAGTCCAAAACGGCGTAAAAGTCCATCAGGACTTCGTCTACCTTTTTTATTAATTTCTCGTGCTTTGCCATTTGTTCTTCGAGATACTTGTTGTATGCCTTCTTGTTTTTGCCCATACATTTACCCTCCTAAAATGGTATATCTACCTCGTCGTTTTCAGTCTTCACCTTGTCTTCACCCCTGATAAGCAGGGCTTTGTCGATTACAAAACTGTATTCATACTGTTGCGTATTCTTGTTCTTTTTCTTCGTTACATAACACTTTATCTTGTATTGATACCCGGCTCTGACTTCCTCCTCGCAATTGAACCACACTGCTGGAAACTGGAGGCTCTGATTCTCCAAGTCCTTGAGCCATAGCCCTATGCCTCGCTCCTCTTCGCTTGACCTGTTCCGGTAAAAAAATTCTTTAGGTTCTTTAGCCACTTCCACTTCAGCAATCAGCCATGCCATCACTTCTTCCTCCTTTTGAATCCTATTTCATTTCCATTGTTTTTGTTTTCTTCGCCGTTTTCTTCACGTTTCCAGAATACCCACTGGGGGCATTGCTCCTCCACTACTTCAAGCTCGCCGCCCTTTTCACGCAATGAAACAGTCCAGCCATACCAGGGGCACTTCCGGGTATCACAGTTTACACCGCATAGTTGCTCCTGCCATTTCAGTTGCCTGACTACCCGTGGGGGTATTTTGTCGTAGTTAAATTCTGCGTATGGGTATTTTGCCTTAAGGTATTCTATGCTTTCACGTTTTGTCTGTTCTACAAGCTCTTCATACGAACTATAGGGGGTGTGCTTTTTAATGATGTTGTCTATTGCGCCCCCTAACATATCACCTACTCGCTTCATTCGTCTCCCCCCTTACGTTTGTCCAACCGTGCCTCCTGAATCGATGGGATGAAGGCTTTGGCCCGTCGTATCCGGGCCTCCACCTCCTCCATCCATGTGTCTCCAAGCACCTCATGTAAAATATCCACCTTCGCCAGGAAGGTAAACAGGTCCTCTACAGCAAGGTAATGCTTGTCACGATGGCAAAATACCACCGGCAGGTATCCATCATATGTGTTAATCTGCGCCTGCCTGAAGGCTTCAAACAGATTCAACCTTTTTCTATTTTTCGCCTCAACGCAATAGGGGAACCTCGCCTTGTCGCTTTCTCTTACCCACAAATCACACCCTGAAGCCGACTTACTCCTGACATTCACATCCTCCGAACTTAACCCAAGTACACTTCCGATGACTTCTCTGCACCAGAATTCAAATTGTCGGCCCTTGTTGCGGGTATACTTGGACATGACGTTACTCCTCCCAGCTTCTACCGGGGAACAGGATATCCGGCTCCAGGTATATTATGGGGATCCTGCACTCCTCGGCATGCTCCAATTCAGCCTTCATTTCCTTCGATGTATACCATTCGTCTATCACTACGACGGCCATTACGTCACAATGTTTCAACACTTCAAGGTTATGTTCGATCAGGTTGTCGTCTTCAATGTTGGTGCCGACCATATTTTTTATAATATGAGTCTGAATAGCCGGGCACACGACCACATTGCCCATCCTCATTAAATGGCTTGCCACCTCACATGCTGTATCAAACGACAATTGTTCTTTCCACCTGTACGGTATTGACAAGTAAATTACTCCACTCATTACAATCGCCTCCTTAATCATTTTTTATTCTTCTTACTGAAAATCATTAAACCTATCATCTGCTGGTCGGTATAGCACGTCCGCCAGCCTCCCTTAACGGATCTGAACACATGATTGACACCCTGCTTGCCCTCGTATACCATATCCACCCCTTTCTCTCCTAGTAAACCGTGAATGACATAGAGTCCATTTTCCACCAGCTTGATGTCGATATTTACCTTGCCCGGTATAGCGTTATAGTAACTTAGAGGTCTATTGGACAAGTGAGTGCGTTTGTGTTTATATATGGCATTAGGCGACCTTTCCATTATCTCGGCTATTTCCGACGTAGTTCTCCCTTCCCGCAAGAGTTTATGGAGTTGAGATTGCTCTTCCGGAGTCCAAGGTTTTCCACTTTTCCCTGACCGCTTTGTCTTTTTCATGGTAACACCTCCCTGCCATTTCCTTTCTGACCCCCGAAATTCAAACGCTGAGGGGTGAAACTTGTTTTGCAAGTGGTATTTATCCTCTCGGATAACTTCATCGCTCTCAGACCCTTCTATTTCAGTCTGGTATACACTAAATCGGACGTTTGCCCTTGTCCGGAGTTTTATTCCTAGCCTCGTAGGTCCCCTCGATGACCTTGGTGAAGTTGTTCTCGTACTTGAACAGCCAGTTGAACGAGAACCAGGACCGCCCGTCAGCCAGACTTTGCATGATGAAGGGGCAATCATCCCGGATATACTCGAACAAGGCTTTGAAGTCTTCGACGGTCTTCAGGTCGTCCCGCTGTTTGAGGTACTCCCGCTTTATCCACTTAGCCCGAGAAGCATTTACTTCACGGACTTTCGGAACCAGCGTCCCGGCGAAGACTTCGTTCCATGCATCGACGATTTTTTTGACCGGCACTTTCATGCTCTGCTCGCTACTCTCGTCGGCGGTTTTTTGACGAGAGTATTTATAATTATCATTCTTGTAACATTCTTGTTTATTATTAGGCGTTCCCGTCGTCGTTACCTTCATCGTTACCTTCGTAGAATTTTTATCGTTACCTTCATAGTTGTCAGGATTCTGGTAAACGTCGTAGTTGACTAGCTTTATGCGAATCTTCTTCGTTACCTTCGTAGTCTCAATCATCGTTTCCTTCATCGTTACCTTCATCGTTACCTTCGTAGAAAGCCGGTCAGAATCAGCATTTGGGCGCCTCATCCACTCCAAAATGTCCCAAATTTGTTTTTTTGATGGCCTCACTTTTCTGAAGCCGATTTTGTATTCCGCAGCGTCCTGAATTTCCGAGATACTGGTCACAAGTTCACCTCTCTCTATGCCATCATATGGCTTGTGTTGTGCTTTAAGTAAAAGCCATGTGAAGACCTTGAGATACAGCGGGGGCTTACGCATAATCTCGCTTTCCAGGAGCTTACGCGACAAGAGTATGTATCCTCCCGGTATTTTGCACATCAAGACCACCTGTGAAAACAGGGGAGGGCTTGCGCCCTACCCCTGCTGCAACTCGCTTTTCCTGCGTTCTATGTCCTCTTCCAGAGCCTTTATCTGCTCTGGAGTCCATTGCTCCTTCGGAGCGTCACCGACAATCTTCTTGATGGCGTTTTTGGCATGAGGAACGTTCCCGTCACATAGCTCCAAATATGTACTCCATATCCACTTGAGTTTATTTGTGTCGACGGTTTTAATCTGGGCATCATCGTCATGTAGGGCGTCTGTGTCTTCATCAGTGGTTAATCCAAATGCCATACAAAGGGTGTAACGTTTAGCGTAGGTTAAAGCTGCTCCGTATTCTTGGATGGGGAGCATGTGTCCCGAATTGCCTACAGGTGCATTGAAAGCAACGCTTTCAGAATGTCCTGCAAGGTGTGTGACTACGCACCTGACTTCTATACCTTTATCACTTTGCGCAGTTTCGTAGCGGAATGAGAAGCCGTACTTTTTAAGGAGAGGCTTCAAGGTGTCAATAATGGTATCAAAAGAGGCATAGCTGTACCTTACTGAACCGTCACGGTTTTTGACTACCTTGTCCTTGGGAATCGCCGGAATTTCGGTCTGTAGCTCCGAAAGGGCCTTATAATATTCCTCCCTCGCCCATTCGGCTTTCAATTGACGCCGCATTTCAAGCAAGGCATTGACGGCTTCAATGGAATTGTCCCTGGACAAGGCCACCTCGATAAGCGGCCTTATCTCCATGTCCGGTGGTGTTGCCTGTACTGTCAGGTAGCTATCGTCTGGTTCAGCAATTTCGATCGCCTTTGTTTCAAATGTTTCATTCTTTGTATTCTTTTTCTTTTCCATTTTTATCCCTCCACATTATTTTTATCTTTGCCGTCACATAGACCGAGGGTTTTGTAGGAACAATATCTGCAACACCAATCAGGGACTTCGCTGGTCACGTTCAGGTGCGGATAGGCCCAGGCGGTTTTAGGCGGCATAGATTTGGCTGCAAGGATATATTGAGCCTTGTTGAATGTTTCCTTGACAACCTCTTCATCCTTGTCGAGTATCTCGATTGTATAATCGGCTGTGTCCCGGTTAACGCCGACAATAGCCACATGGTCAAGCCCGGCGGCGTGAGCATATATGTTTACCTGAACAAAATACCCCAGCTTGTTTTCTACCGTGCCGCCTTTTGTCCAATACTGGTATGCCCGGCTATTCATACTTTTAATGTCGGCCAGAATGGGCTGTCTGTGTTCGTCGTTTGTAATAACGCAGTCAGGATGGCCTTTGATAACCCCGTCTGGCAATGGTATCTCTATCTCCCATGCCGCTTCCTGCGAACCCTCGTTCCACTGAACATCCCATCCATCTTCACGCATCCATTTGACTGCCGCCTGTTCGGACAGGTTCCCTAAATCAAACATCCGGAGGGTCTTTTTGTCGAAGACCTCTTCAACACCTAACGTGTTCAACCAAATATTCCGTACGCATGGGAATCCGATTTTGCTGGCCCTTATAACCTTGCTAGTCATCACATACCTCTCCTTTCGTTTTGCCTGCAATCCATTCATTTACGGCACTTTCCCGCATCTCTAATATCTCCACTTCACCGTCTAGCGTAGACTTCAGCAATGACACTAAATCTTTAACAACATAGATAGTCACATACACTTCCGTGGTAAAGTAATTTTCTACGCACACAAGGTAATCTGTTGTGTATGTAGTCTCCTTCTTAAACTGCAATATGCCATCGACTAGCTTGTCTCCACTCCATGCCGGGATAGGAATTACCTCGCCTCCGGAAATCGCAAACCACTCCTCCGCCTGGTCTACTTCTTTTTGCAAATGGCTGATGTTCAGCAGGTCATATTCGACATTATTCACCCTCCTCGCCTTTGTGATACTATGAATCTCCCTTAATACCTCATGCCGCTTGAATAACGCTTCTTTCAACAACATTTTTATCCCTCCTCTTTTTGTTTCAATTCGGCTTGGAGATTAGTTACCATATCGTCTAAGTATCTAATAATCTCGATAGCCTCTCCGAGTCCTTTCCGAAGATCCTCATTCACTTCCCGAATACGTTCGAGGTTCGCAATTGTGTGGTCTATTTCCGGACATGAATGTTGTGGCTCATCGGGAGCCCATTCCCCAAGCGACCTGATCCAATATCCCCCCATCACTCGTCCTCTCTCCTTGCATCAATCTCACGATATGCAAGTTCCAAGAGACAGTATCCGATAATATCTTTGATGGTATCCTCTACACTCTCATTAACTTGCGCTTTGTGCCCACGGAGCAGATTGGTAAGCCGGTAATACTTGTCGCCTAACCGTGCTCCGAAAGACATAGGCCCCCACTCACGTCGGAGCCTGAAATACGAGTTTCCATAGTCACTGTTTTTCCGACTGACCATGTCGGCCATGTCTGCGGCTATGCGATGAAATATATCGTTCATTCCAACTACACCTCCATGCCGTCCGGATACTTGGTTTCCAGCGGCCTATAATCTGGCTCAGCAATTTTCCCGCATTGAGGGCATTTCTTTTGTGGAATGACAAAGCGATGAAAGAAACTATCGTCATATCCAGAACCCTCGTACGTAAAGCCGCAATGCTCACATACGTAAATTGCCCTAAAATCTCTCCTGTTTTGATCTAAAATAGTTTTAATCCTCATCGCTTGTTTCCTCCCGGCCTGTCATCTCCCCCCACGCCGCGCTTTGCGTAGGCCAGCAATTGCAGGCATCTGAACGCCGCGTGCGCCATGTGGTGTATGCCGCTTTCGGAGTCTAGGTCCTCGCCCCGCATCCACGCCCACGCGTGGCGCTGTAAGCTACCAAACGCCCGCGTCCACGCCATTCCACGTTCCCAGTTTCGATCGGCGTATTTCTCGACCCCTGCCGTGTACACCTTGACAAGTTCTTCAAGCGCATCGGCAGGGATAAGGTCATACCGGAGCTTCCCGCCGTCGTAGTTGAGTGCGGCCTCGTTACGCTGTTGTTGCATCACGCCTCCACCTCCAAAATCTCTCCTAACCGCCCCGCTTGCCATTGCCGCTCGACGTCCAGTGCGGCGGCCCCTTCGGCGGCCCATGCGGCGGCCCATGCGGCGGCCCCTTCGGCGGCCCATGCGGCGGCCCGTGCGGCGTCCCCTTCGGCGGCCCATGCGGCGGCCCATGCGGCGTTCAGTGCGGCCTCCCATGCGACGTCCCGTGAGGCGGCCCCTTCGGCGGCCCATGCGGCGGCCCATGCAGCGGCCAGTTCCTCCACAGCATCTTTTCCCTCGGCGTATCGCCGGGCTGTCTCGATGGCCTTACGAGGTCTGCCATCGTCAGGGTATTTCGCCTCGTACAGGGACAGTACGTGCTCAGCGCAGTCACAGGCAAAAAGCCGGGCCGTGCGCTCATCCCACCCAGTGCACTCACGGGTAAGGCGACAAGTGCGGGTAACAGATTTATTGTCTTCGTGCACAATCTCGTCGCCGGGCTCAACCTCGAAAATCCGCTCACCGAGCCAATCCGGCAGTTGCTCCAGCGTCACGACGTGGTAACCGTTGGCGCATGGCTCAAGGTTGCCCCGCACCTCCGGCATCCACTCGCCGGGTGTCCATGTGCCGTCGTCATTCTGTGTCGGCAGTGACCATTCCGCATCGCCGCCGTGGCAGGAACAGCCGTTTTCGTCGAGCACTTTGAAATACTTAACCATCACTCACTACCTCCCCCTCAAAACTCTCCAACCTTCCGAGAATATCCTGTCTCGGTTGGATTTCCAGAACGGCTCCCCGATAGGCTTTAAGGCAGAGCATCTATAAGCTTGGACTTCTACCATTTTTTCTTCACTATTTACAGATACCACAACAAACTCAACCCCATCAGCGTAAAGTGGGTTTTTGTACACGTCACCAATTCGTATTTCGCTAATTGGCATCATCTATTCCACCACCTTCCAGTTTAGCCAATTGGAGTTTTGCTTTCGTGATTCTATCTACTGCTTTAGCAGCACCCCGTTGAGTACCGAGCCTATAGCATGCCAAAAGCTTATTCTGGCCTTCAATAATCTGTTTCAGCACTTTACATTTTTCGCAATTATTCATCTACTGCATTTCCCTTATCCAACCCAAGATGTATCGCCCTATGTGACTTAAGTGCATACGGCATGATCGCCGCCTTTATTTCTGCAAATTCAGGCTCGTCACACTCAAGGCACGCTATATGCGAAAGAAGTTGATATATAATTGGCAGGTCGAACCGTACACTTGCACTCCAGCACCACAATGTCCATGTCGAAAAGTCGATATTAGCAATTCTCAGGTCTGCACCCCTTAGGTCAGCATACTGCAGATTAGCTCCCGTTAGGTTGGCATATTGCATATTGGCATTTTTAAGCAATGCATATTGCAAGTTGGCCTCATTAAGGTTGGCGCTTTGTAGGTTTGCACTACTCAGGTCAGCAAACCGCAGATCGGCATTACTGAGACTGGCATTATGCAGGTCTGCATCCCTTATATGAGCACTATGTAGATTTGCACAACCCAAATTAGCATAATGCATATAAGTATTCCTGAGATCTGCATACTGCAGGTTAGCATCGCTAAGATCCGCTTTGTGGAGATTTGACCCTCTCAAGTTAGCAAACCGTAAGTCAGCACCCATTAAATTAACATCCTGTAGATCAACATTCCGTAGATCGGCGCATTTACCGCCCTTCTCGTCGTTTAACCACCTAAGATGTTTGCGCAATATTTCATTTAGAACCTTCTGGTCCATTCTGTCGCTCATGATTCCGCTCCTCCTTGTCTTTTCGAGGATCATCGGCCCTCAATTTTTCCTCAAGCTCGATAAGCTCGTTCACCATAACCGGTACGTAATTCTCACTGTCGCTTATGGTCTCATATGCCTTGCAAGGTTCGGTGTCGTCTGCATCCATCGGCCACGAGTAATAGTCACACCACCCGCTCAGCGCGTCCCGCCAGTGTATGCAGGAACCGCAACGCTTAATGGTCATCACCTTCTTTTACTTGGCGCAACAGTCTCCTGCCTCGTCGGACAATATTCAGGCCTAGATTCCCGTATTCTTTGACTATTTCGTCGTCATCCAATGCCCCCAGCAACGCCGGTCCGAGCATAACCTCCAAAATATCAATCAGTTCTTGCTTATCCATTACACTCCACCTCCATAATCGCCCGAAATATCGGGTACGCTTGTTGTGGCACGACAGCGTTACCGAGACACCGCAATCTTTTAGCCCTGTTTTTTCTAATCTTTGTAGTCCGTGGCGGTTCGTAGGGGCGTTGCTCTTGCTCCATTCCTGCTGGCCACCCCGGCCAATCCCGAGGATCTACTTCAATGTTCGTCCAGCTAACAGGGAAACCCATCAGTATTTCCACCCAATCCGGATTGAGTTGCCCATTTATGTGTTCTGATAAATACCCAGTTTTTCTTCCAGTTGCTTCTCGGCTCGGTCTCATTCCGCTCCGCTTAATATTATCCATTGTCGACGGTGTAGGCCAGCGTTTTACGGCCGTCGCCAAGCCGTCACCGCTCGTTGGGCTCAAACCCTTCCTATTGTGGTTACCACATACTGACGGCGTGGGCCAATCCTTAGCGTGTTTACGAACAACCGTGGAAAGGGATTCTTGCGATCCCTTCTTCCCTCTTGTCCGGTCCTGAAATCCTTGACGTGCTTCTGTCGCTTGCACTGTGGGCCACAACGAAGACCCTTTCCCGCTTGTGCGGGGCTCCGACAGCCGAAGCCGAATATACAATCGGTAGGACGGTGTATCCCAACGCTTCAATCTCCTCCAATATTTGGTCTGCGACTCCTCGTCCAGTGCGAGTAAAAAGGTCTCCGACCTCTCCTTCAGCATTGCCCGAATTGTCCATTGGGAATTGGTCTTTATATGAGACCGTGCTGAGAAGTCCAGGTACATTTTCAGCAACAACCCAACTCGGTCTAATTTCTCCAATGATGCGACTAAATTCTCCCCACAAGAACCGCTCGTCCTCTTTCCCCCCTTCGTTTTCCCGCGACACTGAAGGGTTGACATGGGAATCCTCCGGTAATGACATCAATTTCTTCTGGCCTGATTCCTCGTTCGATGAGCGAATCTGCTGTAAGAGTGCAGACGTCTCCGAATATCGGTACATTAGGCCACCTCCTTTCCAAAACCTTCACGGCATAAGGTTCTATTTCGCAAAATGCCACGACCTCCATTCCGGCCCACTCGGCTGCCAAGTCAAGCCCGCCAATACCACTGAAAAGAGACAAGACCTTCATTGATTATCATTATCCTCCAACGACTCGCTTGACAACGCGTCTGTAGTAGTCCTTTGCGTTGCCCGAGTAATGGTCAAGGGTTTGCTGTATGTCCCCATCATACTTGTCCAGCAGGTGGCCCAAGATAGCCGCACCGGCATGAATTGCGGTTTCAGGATCGAACAGGTCCTCCCGCTTGTCGGCTATGCCCTGTTCTGCCAAGAAGGCTCCCCAGAACCGCCACCGGATTTGAGTCAGACCGGCGGCCCCTACTCGGCTTTCTGCCCTCGGATTACAGGATGATTCCTGACAGATGATCCCCAACAGGATGACGGAAGGTACCTTGTAGGCGTAGGAATATTGCGTAATCCATGCCGCCCACTGTTCAGGATCGGAGCAAAGAGGATATTGTGTGAGGATGTGGGCCAAATTGCCTTCCAGCCGCCGGATGACCTCCATAGCCTTTATTTGCTCGTGGACACGCCCTTGCTCGTACCCGGCAGAAAACGCTTGCCCTACGTTAAGTCTCAATTGAGCAATAGTTTCCTTCTGGCGGTTAACGTAAGCGTATCCACAGAACAGGCTGGCGACAATCAAGAGCGCACAGCAGAGTCTGAATGTTTGTTTTTCACCATTCATATTTTTGTGCCTCCTGCCCGTAGTACCGGGCCAAAAGGTCACTTAGATGGGATATTTGCCAAAGCCGCTCAGCAGTCCGTTGCCCTATCTTAGCGGCGGCATCTTCTGCGGCTTTTGCGACAAGCCTGTCTGATTCTGCTACAAGGATTGTGTCATCCTTGTAAATGGGCCTCACCTTGTACACGGCGATGGTTTTTTCGATAGTCAACTCCGACGCATACAGGGCTTTATATGCACCGGCAGTCATTGCTTGCGTTATCGTGGAGCGTATGTTTTCTTTAGACAAAAAGTTTTTCCTGTATTCAGAGATGAGCTTCAGGGTGTTGGTGAGTCCTGAACAATCAAAAGATCGAACACCTATACTGATATAATCCCGGATGTCATGCAGGCACTCTCGTATCCACCCCTCATCCCGGAAGACTATCTCAGCGAAGGGCAAGACATGTTCTGCATAGTCGAGGCATAGAAGGCATTTGAAGTCATCATGTCCGGGACAGGCTCGTAATGCCCACAGGGCATCGTCGAGCCCGCAGATGTCCAGTATCTGGACTATCGTTATAGGTGTATCCCGGCCATATCCTTTGATCCCCCCGAGTCTCTTGGCTAGATACCTGTACCGTTCAGGACAGGCACCAGCCTTATGTAACTGTCTGAAACTAGTCTGTGGCAACATCTTTCATTCCCTCCTTTTTGTTTGTGATTCAACAGTACCACCTAGATAATGTTTGTCAACCCCCCTGGAAAAAGTCTAAATATTCTGGATTGTTCGACAATGTTAAATTATTTGCGCCATATCCTTTGCGAAATTTTTTAGGTCTGTATAGTCCCGCATCCTTCACTTTGCCGGGACAATGAAAATTTCATATAAAAAGAGGCGGGCTGTATAGTCCGCCTCTATCTGTTTCATGTGCAATCACTCATTTCACCACTCCCCTTGCAGGCATACGTTGCCCGCTTCAATTTCCCGAGCCTTAAAAACGGCGTCCTCATGTGTATCGAACGGCCCGAACAGCCGCTCGCCGCTGTACCAGTCCACCTCCGGCGGCCATGGCGAGCCCCAAACAAACACGTCGTGGCCGTATGGCAGTTTTACTGCAAGCACGTAATATCTTTTCATCTTTCCATCCCTCCAATAAAATAAAGGGGCGGACTCATGCCCGCCCCTGTGTGATAATGCTACTGTGCATCAACCAATGAGCGGTAATGGTCCATCGCTCGTTCAAACATAACCCAATAGGCGAGGCGAGTTATTATGTCGTCGATAGTCTCGTCTTTGCCGATCCTATCGCCTTCAGTCTCCACTAGGCGGTCGTGGGCAGTGTAAAAAAACTCGGAATCCGTAGCCCGGGCCTCTAATACTGTGTCGTACGCCTGCAAAGTGTAAATAACATGCTCGCACCCGTCGACGCTCTCATGAATGTATTCGAGCGCCTCATCCTCATTTTCCCCGCACTCCGCGAACGCTTGGACAGCTATATCAATTGCCGCTTCGTTCCACTTTTCCATTTTATTTTCCCCTCCCTTTACTTCATATAACGGGACCAGGTAAACCCTTTCCTGGTCCGCCTCATCATCCCATGGCGCCTTTGCTGAAAATGTAACCTCCATCGTTCGCCAATAGAACCGAAAATTACTGACCTGCTTAAAATAATCTTCGTTGTAAGCATCGGCGATAATAGCTTTTATCCCGTCCTCGTCCCGGGCAAATTTATCACTCAATAGGTTTTCAAAAGGATATTCTCTCCACGTTGCTACCATATAGGCTGTCTTCATTGCCGATCTTTCCTCCTTCCGTCTGTTATTCGCCAGGTGTTGCTGTAAAAATCAGCTGCACTCACCAGGACAACAGGGGCGACGTATGCCGCCCCTGTGCTTCATCCCTTCATCAGAGCGTTGCGAAACGCACGCTCAAATTTTTCGTCGAGCTGGATATAGTACACCCCGCCGCCCTCGATCTGAGGGCAATAACCCGTTTCCTCTTGTGCGGCCATGTACGCTTGATATAGCCCTGCATCACTGTAAAGTGCAACGTCATCGCCGATGAGGTCATAATAGATATCCGCCAGCGCCGCATCCTCGATTTCCAGGAAAACCTGGCACATCAGGTCATCGTCAAGCACCGGATAATCCGTCAGCATAGCAAGGATCTCTTGTGTGTCGTCATTGTCCGCCCGCAACCAAGCCATAACACCGCCATAGGCGCCATACATCAACAACAGGTCAGTCTCTGGCCGTGGGACAATCTCATCAGGGCATAGGTCGAGATCCCGCAACGAATACTCTTGGACGTACTCATGATGTGCTTGCAGATAACGGACATTTGCTCTCTCGACGTCGGTGGAATTGTCATAGTCACCGTAACGGCAGGCTATGGGATTAACCCATACATTGCCGTCACCCAATTTGATATATAGGTTTCCCGAACTATCGTTCCATGTTTCCCCACATTGCCGTTTCATCTTGCATCCCTCCATTTTTATTGTCGCCTTTATTGCTGTGATTCCAGTCTAGCACTGGGATTATGTTTGTCAACCCCCTGGTAAATATTCACAATTTTCTTGATTGTTCTACAATTTTCTCTGGCGTTGCGCCATATCATTTCCAGGCGGTTATCGTTGCATACATTCCAGGACTGCCGGATAGTATGCATTGCAGCGTATGCATGAGCAAACTGCATACATGCAAGGATTGCATGCAATACAAGACAATTAAAAAAGAGAGCGGGAAATCCCGCTCTCTTAATCTGGCCTTAAGAGGATGCTAAAAAACATCCTCGCAAGGCCAAAAGCCGTAACCGCTGCCATCGCCAGGATGGCTTCCAAAGTAGTGATTCCTTGGTGCGTAGCTATCAAGTTCGTTGAATAGGTCCTCTAACAGCCATTGTGCGCTTTCGGACCGCCAATATTCATGGTCGTCGTTTTCCCATGCATCCTGTGGAATCTCGCTAGCCAGGGCCATTGCCTTGCGCTTGTTGAAATAATGCAAGGTGTCCAAAAATCTTGGAATCAAATCTTGTTCCCTCATGGTACCCCATGAAACAGTCCCATATATCTTTCGCTTGGTCATTTTCTGTCCCTCCCTTTTTTTACAGTTCGAATAATCTGCTGTACTGTATGTCGCTTGCCGTCGCATGCCTGGTGTTGGGCCACCCTGTCCATCGGCCAAATGGCCGCTCTGGCCCGTAGTCTGTGCCTGTAGGTCGTGCAAGCAGGTCGTCAATGTCGACAAAGTAGCAATACGTTGTCGCCTTGTGACCGCCTACGACGGCATATACGCGCCGATAACCTTTTGACTTTGCCTTCATGAGCTTTGCTTTCAGATTTGCTGTAATTTTCATGTTTCATCCCTCCATTATCCATGCCTACCTGTTATTCCTCTTGTTTCCTCGGCAAGCAGGCGTTTAATTGCTTGGTCGATTTCCTCATCGCTGGGATCGCTGAAGGTCAACTTCTGCCACCACTTGCCGCTTGGCCCCATCTGGTTTGTCTCATTACACCATTGCCACTCCGCCACCCCGTAGCTGTTGATACGTCCCCAGAGTACATCGCCCATCTTTCATCCCTCCATCTTGTTTTTTACTGTCGCAATCTTACTGTACCACTGCAAGACGACTTGTCAAGCCCCTGGTAAATAGTCTCAATTGTTCTACAATCCTTTATCTATTTATTGTGTACAGTTCTGGTAAGACTTTTATAAGCACTTTACTGTACTCTATGAAAACACATATACCGGGTATGTGTAACACTTACTATATACTGTGCTATAGATACTGTAGTAGCCTATATCTAGACTATATCTTATTACAGGATAGTATAGGGTGAAGTATACCATATCCATTTCATCTTTACTTAATACTATACTAAAGTACAGTACTACTACATAAGTATACTACAGTATAGATTAATATAGTTTAATTACTCTATATATAGAGAGATACTATAGTTCACTGTACCAGAGTGTAGTTTATTTATATATACCCTGGTATATATACTTTATAGAGTATTTTACTGTACTGTACTAGAGACCACAGGTATTTTACTGTACTCCAGCAGGTAAGTCAGGTATATTTACCAGACTGGTATTGTAGTTTTGTAGGGTACCCCTAGATCCCCCAAATTACTCCTCCAGCGCACAACAATACCCATACACGCTACACAATAAAAATTTTGCAGTTATAAGCAGGTTTTGTGTGGTATAATCGACCTGTAGCGGTAATTTAGTTTCATCACAAGAAACGCTTTACTGTATACCAGACCTTCATAGACGCTCTGTATTGAAAGAAGTTACTCGAAGGGGTACAAATATACCTGTTTCACAAAGAGGATAGCTTAGAGAGCGGGAAAAGTGGCTTAAAAGCAAAATCAGGGGTAGCCTTTGAGGTGTATTTGGGATTGCCGATGAAAGAGGGTGTGTTTTGACAGCGTAGAGTAAGTTGCTATTATATTTACTTAAGGGGGGATAATAACTGACTTGTAGAGAGTGTTTATGGTTCAATGCAGTGTCGGGTAAGTGTGAAGCACCTGTACCTCAGTGGGTACCTGCAAGTGTTTGGAGTAACGCTAGTGGAGTAGGGAATAATTATGCTGATTACTGTACTTTGTTCAGGACAGGGGAGGTAAAAGATGAGTGAGCCTAATGTCAGGAAACATAAGCTCTCCGGGAGATTGAATAAAAACACCAAGCAGAAACCCAAACATGAACTTTGGGTTGAATTGGAGGTGTCTAAGGATGCCAAAAGGTTACGAGAAGATGAGAGATAAATTTATTAAAGAGGGGTTATCAAAAGAGGCTGCACAGAAGAAAGCGGCACGTATCTGGAACAGTCAGCACCCGAATAGCCCTGTAGGCAAGGGTGAAAAGAAAAAGGGGAGGTGACCCGGATGATCCTTGAAGGACCCGTATGGAGTCAGATACTTAAGGCTGTCCTGGCTTTGACTTTTATAGGCGCATTTTTCGCTTTTATGAAATATCGCAAGGATGGTGAATGGTTCTGGAAGAAAAGACAGTAAACCACATGGAATACGTAATTCAGATGCCGGAGCATGTGCAAAAGTACTTCGACTACTACTATGCTCTCGGCCCTAAAAGAAGTATCAACAAAGTCCACAAGGATATGGGCGGAGTATCCTATCCCACTATACTGAACTGGTCTAAAAAATATAACTGGGACGCACGTATAGCGAGGGAGCTTAACAACATCGTCACCCCTGATGGTGAAATAGTCCAGCAGATAGACTCCAGCTCCCTTAACAGGCAAACGCTTAAAACCATAGACAACATCATCAAAAGCATTCAGAAGCGCCCGGAGAAGACCGAAAAAGACGCTGCTTCGCTGTATAAGCTCATAGACCTGAGGGCTAAAATCGCAGAAAAGATAGACGAAGCCGAAGAAAAGGACCGCCTGAAAGCCGCAAGGGACTTTGTCGAGAAGATGGTAGTCCAGCTGGAGGAAGAGCTTGAGGAAATTAACGTGGTTAAAGCCTAAGCTGAAGGCCAAGTATTTTTATCTTAAACTCTTCAAGCAAATACGGGAGCTCGACAATGACCGCCTGGCCATAGAGGCTATAAGAGCCCTTTGTCGCAGTGACCTCTTCTTTCTTTTGGTCTATGTCCTCGGGAGAAAGGATATAGACAAGCCTCCAAGAGCCAGTTTCAACCAGGATTGGGGCTTTGAGCGTTGCAGGGAAGTGCAGGACGAACCTAACGGGTACCTTGACCTATGGGCACGCGAACACTACAAAAGCTCCATAATTACCTTCGGATTAACCATCCAGGAAATATTAAACAACCCCGATATAACCATAGCGATATTCTCCCACAAGCGTGAGATAGCGCAAGGCTTCCTGCAACAGATAAAACGTGAACTGGAATCCAACGAATTCCTCAAACAACTGTTCCCTGATGTGCTTTATGAGAACCCTAAGAGAGATTCCCCTAAATGGACAAACGACGCCATACTCGTCAAGCGTGAGAAAAACCCCAAAGAAGCCACCGTGGAAGCGTGGGGGTTGGTCGATAACCAACCTACCAGCAGGCACTTTGACCTTATGGTATACGACGACGTCGTGACACGTGAAAGCGTAAGCACGACGGAAATGGTGGAAAAGACCACTTCAGCATGGGCCGACTCGCTCAACCTGTCGAAGGCGGGGGGTAAAATACGCTACATAGGCACAAGGTGGGCACTGATGGATACGTACAGGGAAATCATCAAAAGGTCAGCTGCGAAACCGAGGGTATACCCCGGAGTGCTCCCTGACGGGACACCTGTCTACTGGGACAGAAAAGAGCTTGCGAAAAAGAAAGAGACCATGGGTCCGCATACGTTTGCATGCCAGATCCTTCTTAATCCGTCGGCGGCCGTAGAATCGTCCTTCAGACTCGAATGGCTCAAATTCTGGGATCCCGACCCGGTTACCGGAAACTACAACACAGAGGGACTTAATGTATACATTGTCGTAGATCCTGCTGGGACGAAGAAAAAGGACCGGGACTACACAGTGATGATTGTCTTCGGCGTAGGGTCCGACGAAGTGTACCGCGTCATAGATATGGTCAGGGACAAGCTGAACCTTGAAGAGCGAACAAGCACACTTTTCTCGCTGGTGAAAAAATATCGGCCTATTCTTGTGGGATACGAACAATACTCCATGCAGGCGGATATAGAACACATCCAGTATGTCCAGAACAAGGTGAATTTCGTATTCAACATCATCCCGCTAAGCCTCAAGGTAGCAAAAGCAGAACGTATAGCGTGGCTTATCTCGCCCTTCAAGGAAGGACGTGTATTGCTTCCGAGGTCGATAATCAAGCGCAACTGGGAAGGTATCGAAGTAGATGTCGTAAAACAATTCATCGAGGAAGAATACTCTGTCTACCTGCCTAATATTCAAATGCATGACGATATGCTTGACTGCATGGCTAATATGTTCCATCCTGACCTTGGCGTAAGTCCGCCAATAGAGTATACTGACATACAACATGAAGTCATAAATAACTTTGACCCTTTCCAAAATGAATTGTATCTGGTATAATCACGTGTAATTAAAGCGATATTAGAAGAGGGGGTAATATATATGAGTCTTGGGCCCGTACTTCCATGGTTGACCGGTGCTGCGGCGGTAGCCTCTACCGTTTCGGCTCTCAATCCTCCGAGTGCTCCGAAGCCGCCTTCAGCCGAAGAGATAGCCAGACAACAGCAAAAGATTCAGGAGAAAGCGACACTCTCCCCGGAGATGACTCAGACAGAGGCTTCGATAGAAAGTATCGAAGCACAGAGGAGAGCCGCTATACAGGAGGCACGCAGGAGAGGCGGATATATGTCGACTCTTTTGACACCGGGCGGAGGTCTGATGGGAGGAGCTACTGTTTCCAGGAAGACCCTGTTGGGGGCGTAGGTGGTGGAAGATCGATCCTTCAAGTTGATTATTGAACGATACGAGAACCTGAAGAATTACCGTATCCCGTGGATGACTCACTGGGATGATGTCTCCAGATACATTATCCCGGTGGAAAATATTTACCCAAAAGCACGTGGCGGGAAAAGGCATACGAACATTTACGACTCCACGGCTACCAGAGCCCTGTACAGGCTCGCAGCCACGCTCCATTCAATGCTTACCAATCCATCCCAGCGATGGCTTTCACTGAAGATACAACCGTGGGAACTGGCGCAATATAACGAAGTCCAGAAATGGGTACAGTCGTGTGAGGATATATGCCTGGAAGCTATAAATTCCAGCAACTTCCACATGAAAGCCCAGGAATTCTATCTTAGCCTTATAGCCTTCGGGACTGCGATACTGTTTCTAGACAGCAACGAAGACCCTAACCAACCAGATGTCGTGTTCCACTGCCTTCCTGTATCGCAATGTGTTATCGCAGAAAACGAGCATGGATTTATCGATGTATTGTTCAGGGAATTCTCGCTGTCTGCAAGGAACGTAGCCAGACAGTTTGGAGAAAAAGCATGTAACAAGGCGATACTTGATAAGGCTGAAAAAACACCGGATGAAGAAATTAAAATATTGCATGCGATATTCCCGAAAGACGATTATAATAAATTCAACAAGCTGGATAAACCTTATGCCTCTGTATGGCTTGCTCTCGACTGGAAACACGTATTGAAAGAGGCCGGTTATTACGAGTTCCCGGCTTTCGTGACCAGATGGGCTACAGCCCCTGGAGAGATATTCGGACGTGGTCCGGGCATGGAAGCGTTGCCGGACGTAAAGACCATAAACAGCATGACGAAATCCGTACTGGAGGCTTCTTCTAAAATCATCAATCCTCCGCTTGACGTGGAATTCAAGTCGTACCTGACAGAATTGAACGCCACTCCGGGGGCCATCAACACAAGGGCCAAGGGTGCGGAAAGAATTCAACCGCTGTACGTAGTGGACGGCCAAACAATACCTATCACTGAACACCTTATAACCGGCGTAAAACAGTCAATCAACGAGACATTCTACTATGACGCGATATCGCTGGTCAGGGCGGACAGGATGACCGCTACGGAAGTCATGCAGCGCGTTGAAGAGAATATAAGGGTGCTGGGGCCTACTTATTCACGGCTTGTGCATGAATACCTGGAACCCTTGACGAAGAGGGTGATAGGCATTATGGCAAGAAAGAACAAACTGCCTGAAATGCCATCGATACTTCAAAGGTATGGAGGCCCCGTCAAGGTGGAATTCATGTCTCCCATGAGCAGGGCGCAAAGAATGAGCGATGTCGCCGCAATACAGAGAGCACTTTCGTTCGTATCCGTACTTGCTCAGGTGAATCCTGAAATGCTCGATGTGTTCGACTTCGATGAGACGGCTAGGCATGTTGCGGATATAACAGGCGTCCCGGCCAGGCTTCTGAGGAACAGGGATGACGTGGAAGCCATAAGGCAGGCCAGGGCGCAGATGCAAATGATGCAGCAACAGATGCAGTTGATGAAAGACGCTGCCGAGGTGGGGAAAACCGCTTCGCAGATAGAGATGTGAGGGTAGCTGAATGAAAAAAGATCTTGAGGACCTGAAACACGAATACCAGATGGTATTTATGAGCAAGGAAGGCGGTGATGTGTTAAAGGACTTGAAGTCAGTGTGTTATTATGGATTCTCGCCTTATGTGCATGATTCCATGAGGGAGACAGACAGGCGGATAGCGAAGCAGGAGGTATTTCAGTACATAGCGGATATGCTGGGTGAGGAGACGTTCAAAAAATTACAGACGGAGGTTTTGAATAATGACTGAAGATTTCGGTCCCGAATACGGGGCACCCGAAACAGAAACACAGGAACAGACTACTACCGAAGCTGCGTCCTCTCAAGAGGAGACCGGAGCTTGGTGGGAGAGCTTGCCTGACGACCTCAAATCTGAACCTACCGTGCAGAGGTATAAAAGCACGGAGGATGCAATAAGAGGTTTGGTCAATGCCAATAAGCTGATAGGCAAAAAAAGAATTGCCATGCCGACTCCCGATGCTCCGAAAGAGGAGTGGGATGAATTCTATCGGGCTATCGGCAGGCCGGAAAGCCCTGATGGGTACAAGATCAACATAGAAGACGCTGATGAGGATATATTGAATGAATTCAAGAGATTGGCCCATGAAAAGGGATTCACTCAACAGCAGATAGAAGGTATCGAAAAATTCTGGGAAGGGTTCCGGCAAAAAACCGCCGAGAAAGTAGAACAGCAGATTGAGCAATTGAAGGAAACGGCATTGGCCGAGCTTCAGAAAGAATGGGGCAGCAATTTCGATTCGGAGATTGAAACAGCAAGAAAAGCCGTCGAAACGCTATGTGACGATGAACAAAAACAACTATTGAATGCAGGGCTTGGCAACGACCCGAGGGTCATACGCTTGTTCAACCGTATAGGCAAGATGCTTGGTGAGGACAAGCTGTCTTCAGTAACAGGCAAAGGCGGATTTACCATAGACGCCAAGAGCGAGCTCGCAAAACTGAAGAACGACCCCAAGTTTGTAAAGGCCCTGCAAGACCCGATGAACCCCGAACACGACGAAGCTGTGAAGAAGTTCAAGCGACTCCACGAAATAGCGTTTGGCGAATAGATAGTCGGGTACCCGTAAGGTCCGGCGCACCGGTTTTTATCAGGTCCCTGCAAAGGGATACCCTGTAAGTGTAACGAAATATTAATCAAAGGGAGCTGATAAAAATGTCCATGCAGATTACGACTGCAATGGTGCAGGAATATAAGTCGGGCATAGAAATTCTTTACCAGCAGAAACGAAGCAAACTTCGTGAAGCTGTAAGGGTAGAGCCCGTTGAAGGTAAGTACGCTTTCTTCGACCAGATAGCGTCGGTGGAAGCGAAGAACAAAACGACCAGGCATGCTGACCTGGAAGTTGTAAGCACGCCGCACAAAAGGCGTCGTGTTGCGCCGGTAGACAAATACGTAGCCGACTATATCGATCAGGAGGATTTGTACAAAATCCTCAACAACCCCACCAATGCCTATGCGATGAACTTTGCGATGGCGTTGAATAGGGCTATCGATAAGGAGATAATTTCGGCTGCGCTTGGACCTGCGTATACCGGTGAAACCGGTTCAGAGATCGTGCCGTTTGATACTTCAAACATGACTGTTGCTGCTGATGTAGGCAGTACTAGTGCAACCGGAATGAATCTGGACAAGCTTCGTGCGGCCAAGGAAATACTGGATGAAAACGAAGCACCGGACGATGAACGGTATATAGTCATCGCTCCGAAGCAGTTGATGGAGCTTCTGGCTACTACGGAAGTCACTTCGGCTGACTATAACACCGTGAAAGCTCTTGTAGCCGGTGACCTTGACACGTTCCTTGGATTCAAGTTTATCAAGAGCAACAAGCTGAGTGTCAATGCTAGTACATACCGAGAATGTTTGTTCTGGCACAAAAATGCCATGCTCCTCGGTATCGGCCGGGAGATAGGTGCTTCGATAGACCCTGTTCCTCAGAAAGGTCAGTCCCTGCTCATTCAGGCATGGCTTGGAATGGGAGCGACCCGGATGCAGGAAGAGGGCGTCGGCAAGATTCTGTGTGCCGAGTCATAGGGGAGGTGTAAACAATGGCTGATGTAAAGGGTAAAAACAGAACTATAATCGAAGAAAGGAAATACCTCGACCCCGGCACATGGAATGCAAGGGCCAAGGTGTCCTTCGACGAGTACGAAGCTGCCGGGCTTGAGGCTGCCAGCACCATCACGATGATGACCATACCTAAAGGAGCTAAGATCGTAGGCGGAAAGGTCTACTTCGATGCTCTTGGGACTGGTACAGCTATCGATGTAGGTATAGCTGGTGATCCAGACAAGTATCTGTATGGTGAGGTTACCGCATCTCCAGGGAGTGCCGACATAGGTGATGTGGACACGCTGTTTAAGACGCTTGAAGATGATGAGACGCTGATTGTAACAACTACCGGAGCTACTACCGGGACCATCAAGCTGATGGTCATGTACGTGCTGGAATAACCTTAAAAGGCGGGGCTTCTGCCCCGCCTTTATTCAAGGTGGTGTTTTAAGTGGCAGAGCCTGTCTCTATATGCAACAGGGCTTTAATGTTTCTCGGTGTGAATAATATCATCTCTTTACAGGACGATACCAAGGAAGCCAGGGCGTGTTCCATGGTGTTTTATGAGTGCTTTTGGGAGTTCCTCGGTGAGGCCGACTGGTCTTTCGCTACAAAGACAAGGAAACTGACCGCTACAGGCGAAGCACCCGATGATACAGACTACACCTATGAATTCGAGTTGCCCACTGACTTCTTGAGGGCGCTTCAGAATACAGGCGAAACGGTAAAGGAAACCGTAAAATGGGAGCTTGTCGGTAACAAGATATATGCCAACGAGAATCCTATAACGTTGACCTATATTCACGGCACTATAACGGTTATGGATATGCAGGCCAAGGCAAGAGCGGCATTGGCCTATCTTATAGCTTCCCAGATTGCTATAAGCCTTACCGGTAATCCTCAACTGGCAACACTTGCTTATGAGCTTTACCAAAAGACTCTGATAGACGTATTGGCCGCAGATGCGAGGACTAAAAAGTTCCAGCCGGAAATAA
>NPID01001073.1_pt1 | contig 38345 bp, 35 predicted proteins | sample 8637491 | NCBI WGS metagenome assembly NPID01 (sample SAMN07420843, study PRJNA396082) | bioreactor metagenome | isolation source: sample BA6 brine-fed electro-methanogenic bioreactor BA | place: Japan: Kochi | collected 2016-06-14 | reverse complement strand
ACTGGCCTTGCGTCTCTGAGAGCGCTTTCGCTTCGGGCGAACTACCGTTCGCCCCTACAAGAAGAATATGATTTTGAAAAGGAGCAAATAAGAAAAAAGGGGAGAAATCTCCCCTCTGGTGGAGCCGAGGGGATTCGAACCCCCGGCCTCCGCCTTGCGAAGGCGGCGCGCTCCCAGCTGTGCTACGGCCCCACGCAAGATTGATTATAGCTCGAATTATCAAGGAATTCAATCTAACACGGAAAATCACAGGTTCGAAGGAATCCCAATCAGCTCTCCAAATTCAAACAGACTCAGATCATTGGAATGACACGGCTTGACAATGTAGGCAGTATCTATTCCGTGTCCGGTTCCGCCCGAGGTAATTACCCAATCGCCGATTCTTATGAATCCGGCATCGGCAGCCATGATCGCGATCTCTACGGCTACCTTCGTCCCCTGACCGAACAACCGCAGGGCCGCCGCAAATACCTGAGGCGGATAAACCCCGCCGTGTGCCTTGGCAAAGGCACCATCAATACCCCGAAAGAGATGAGTCGCAGTCAACAACGAGTGCCTGCTACCGGAGTAAAGCTTCCTGATGGCCGGATCAAATTCATCACCGTTTGGCTCCCTGAAGCCCACGCTATGAGTAACAACAGTCAGTTTAACTGAATCCGGGACAAGATCAAGGGCAATTTCCGCGACTCTTCCAGTTGTTGAAGGCAAAACCACATCCCTGATCCGCGCTTCCTCCGATCGCTCAAACATCCTTTGAAGAAGAGTTCTGGTAGTTTCTTCATCACTCTTAGAGAAATACATAGTCATTCACTTATCACTCCCAGTCAACTATCTTCATCGTCTTTCTAATAATCTCTTCCTCCACGAGGAATGGAAGAGTAATCTGCTCACTTCTCCTCTTCTCTTTGTTGAATTCGGAGGCAACCAATAAAGCATTTTCGTTTCTCGCCCAGGCTCTCCTTGCAACGCCGCTCATAACATCCCAGGATATTGATGTCTTGATTATCTCATCAACTCTCCGACTTCCGTCGAGAACAAGCCCAAATCCTCCGTTTATTGCCTTCCCTATTCCCACTCCACCACCATTGTGAAGCGAGACCATGCTCATCCCTCGGGCAGCATTTCCTGCAAAGCACTGTGTGGCCATATCTGCCATGACATTACTTCCGTCTTTAATATTTGCAGTCTCCCTGAAAGGCGAGTCCGTTCCTCCTGTATCGTGATGATCTCTTCCTATCATTACCGGTCCAATCTCTCCATTTCTAACCATTTCATTAAATTTCAACGCAATATCGCGCCTACCGGTCGCATCCTGATACAGTATTCTAGCCTGAGTGCCAACTACCAATTTGTTTTTGTCGGCATCCTTTATCCATATGTAGTTGTCTCTGTCCTGACCACGACGTTCTGGATCGATACATCTCATTGCGGCAGCATCTGTTTTCAGTAGATCTTCCTTTCTCCCGCTTAGGCACACCCAACGAAAGGGGCCGTAACCGAAATCGAACAACATGGGACCCATGATGTCCTCGACATACGACGGGAAGATGAACCCTTCAGAAGTATCGACTCCGTTCTTAGCGATCTCGTTTGCTCCGGCATCGAAGACTGCCTTCATAAAGGAGTTCCCGTAATCGAAGAAGTAAGTGCCCCTTTCTACCAGCTGCCTAATGTATTCGAAGTGCTTAATGAGAGATTTGTCCACGGCCTCCCTAAATTTGCGCTTGTCTGTTCTAAGGAGTTCTGTTCTCTCTTCGAATGAAAGTCCCTGAGGACAGTATCCGCCGTCATAAGGAGCATGACAAGATGTTTGGTCTGACAGAAGCTCAATGTTCACACCTTTCTCAACCGCAAATTCCAGTAGATCGACTATGTTTCCGTGGAAGGCAATCGCATGACTTTCATTGTTCCGGGTCTTTCTTCCTGCCAGCTCAAAAGCCCTCCCGGGCTTTTCTACAACTTCATCTATCCAGCCCTGCTCCAATCTAGTCTTAATTCTCGATCGATCAACTTCGGCAATGATTCCCACACCGCCGGCTATCTTGACTGCCTTTCCCTGGGCTCCGCTCATCCCTCCGAGGCCAGAGGAAACAAAGAGATGTCCGCGAAGGTCACCGTCGTCTGCAATTCCTAGCTTCAGCCTTCCGGCGTTGAGAATCGTATTGAACGTACCATGGACTATCCCTTGAGGCCCAATGTACATCCACCCGCCTGCAGTCATCTGTCCGTAATTGGCTACTCCCAGAGCCTGAGCCTTGATCCACTGCTCCTGGTTATCGAACATTCCCACCATAAGCGCGTTGGTAATAATTACCCTCGGGCTTGAATTACTCGATTTGAATAGACCAAGCGGGTGTCCGGACATGACCACAAGAGTCTGCTCATCGGTTAGCTCCTCGAGATATCTCTTTATTAGTCTGTACTGCATCCAGTTCTGGCAGACCTGACCCGTTTCTCCATAAGTTACCAGCTCGTAAGGGTAAAGGGCCACTTCGAAGTCAAGATTATTGTCGATCATTACCTGGAATGCCTTGCCCTCAATGCATTTTCCTTTGTATTGATCGATTGGCTTTCCCTTTATCTCACCCTGAGGTCGATAACGGTATCCGTAGATTCTTCCCATGGTCAAAAGCTCTTGAAGAAACTCAGGAGCTAGTCTGTCATGAAGTCCTGTTGGTACATAACGAAGCGCATTGCGCAAAGCAAGTTCAATCTCTTTCCGGGAGAGATTGAGCTCTCTTTTTGGCGCTCTTCGAATTCCTTGCCTGAAGACAGGCTCGGGTGGCAAACTTTCATCTAACTTGATTTCCATCGATTCGTACATATCTGCGGAAAGCAAAATGAAACCTCCTTTCTAAACAGTTGTCTGTAAGCCTTTAGTAACCGGTCTCGCTTCAAGAAAACTCTACTGAATTCCGTAACCTCCCGACAGAGAATCCCTGAAAGGCTCCCATCGAGGTGGAACGAAAGTATATACTACAAAAGCAACTCCGAGCGTCACAAGCATTACTAATACAAGATGGCGACGGTTCGACCAACTTCCAGCCTCGAAGAGACAAAATACGAAACTAGTTGCCCGAAAGCCACTGCAATAGCCATAAGCAGTATGTCAACAATTATGACATGATGGATAAAGAGAGTATAGAGATAAAAGCCTTCGAGAATAGTGCTGCGCATGATATACGTGCCCAGAGTCTTTCCAAGGATCAAGGTCGGAATCCTGATCTCTTTGCAGAAGATGACCTCAAGAACTAGAAGGACAACTCCCGGAAGGAATACCATCGTCAGGTGCTCCCAGATGCTTTCGTTTACGGAAGTCGAAGCGCCAACGATGGGATTGCCGTCACTCCATTCATAGACCGTATGGAGAAGAGCGCCCAGAAAGAATACGAAAAAGAAACCGAAGACCTCCCATTGGAAAAATCTCATTTTGTTCACAAGAGCCCCCGTAGAAGTTATAGATTACCAGACATACCCTTCCGTAATCTTGGATTTCACGATTCCAAGCTTCCTCGGAATATCTATCACGTAAGGACATCGCTCGTTGCAAATGCCGCAATCAGTACAGGCATCGACACCAGGAGACATCGAATTGTATTCTACAATAGCCTGATCTTCGCTTCCAAACCAGTGAGCGAGTCTGTCCCTTAAGGCATAGTCCGCAGCATTTCTAACTTTTCCATCCAGCATCTGCCTGTCGTAACGACCCTCTGCAAGAAAAAGGCCGGGGATGTTTATGCCCTGAGGGCATGGAAGACATTTCATGCACTGTCTGCAAACGTAATTGCCGAGTTCTGGCGCCTCAAAAAACACCTGCTCGAGTTCTTCGGGAGAAAAGGGTTCTTTCTCTATCAACTTTAGATCCTCTTCAAGCTGATGTAAAGAGTTGATTCCACTGACGATGCACGAAATAGGTATAGTCTTAGTATATCTGAAAGCATTCTCGACGCTTCTCCAGAGGTAACCGTCTGCCAGAGATTTCATTGCAACGATTCCAATATTGTTTGACACCGCATATGGAATTACTTTCGTCTCTATTTCGGGGAAGTTGAATCTGTCGTAATAGTTCATCTGTGTCATGAAAAGATCGAAGGGGTACTCTTTAAGGGCCTTAAGAAGCGTTCCACCGTAACCGTGACTGGTAATACCCACATACCTTATAAGGCCCTCCTTCTTCGCCCATTCAACCGTCTTCAACGCTCCATTCGAGGAAGAAATGGCTTCCCAGTAATCGTTTTTGGTTACGGCGTGAAGGAAGAGAATATCTATGTGATCCCTTCCGAGGGCCTTTAGGGTAGATAATAAGTCTTTTTCGGAAGACTGCTTTTCTCTACTTTCCGTCTTGGAGGCCACCACAATTCCTTCCTTTGGAAGTACTTTAGAGAGCTTCCTCTCAGAAACTCCGTCCCCATATGATCTTGCTGTTTCAAAATAATTGCCTCCCGCCTCCAGATATCTCTTCACAATCTCTTTTACTGTGTCAAGCTCAATTTCAAGCAGATGAAACCCTCCCAAGCCCAAAAGGGAGAGCTCAAGTCCTGTCTTCCCTAGTTTACGATACTCCATTTACTCACCCCCAATTACAATGTTACTACGGCAACGATCAAAAATCGTGATTCTCCCCCAGTGAAATTTCGACAGAATCTACTGAATCACTCATCAACAACGTAGAACTTCCAGAGGAAATATTGTCGAACCCAAAAGACAAACATGAACCGGCGGCACGAAACTTCCGTCATAATTAGTAACCACATTCGTTCTCCTAACCACCCGGCCCGGATGCTTTCCGGGCTTTTTTATGCCGGAAGAGAGCGAAGATCGATATAGTGGTGATTCATGATCGAGTAATGGCAGCAAGACTAATCAGAAACTCAGCTTTCGCCGTCCAGTACACATGTCAGCATTTCGATTACTTCATGTCTGCCGGCTGCAAATATAATCCGATCGTTCAGACGAAAAGTCTTGACAAGTCACATGCGACCAAATCCGAGAAAGCCTCTGTCAGTTCCGCGTTCGACAGCTTCATTGCTCGCGCAGTTCGTAATCGGTAAGACGTTTCTTCACAAGCGCGATGAGCAGTCTCATGCGATTCTGGTTTGAGAGAGCCCCGTATATTCTGAAAGCAATACTGACTGAATCTCTTTCGAGAACGGAACCGACGAAATTGAAGCCAACAATGAACACATCGCTCTCAGCAAGTGGATAGAATATCCCGCCCTGAGCGTTCTCTATGAAGTACAAAGGATTAGAAGTATCATCCGGTCCTCATTGAGTTCTTCATAATGCAAATTGTCCGTGAGCTTCAGGAGATACTCGTTGCGGTGGGTAGAGAGATTCCTTTGGAGGTATTTCCGACTTTCTTTCAACCTCTTCACATCGTAGGGGGAGGTTGAATACACGTGTTCTTCATACCACTTCAAGGGGTGAAGGTCGTCTTCCTTCATCTTTTCCGGATTCGATATGAAGTCAAGCATGACCGCTTTCTGTTGAGATGTAAGAACTGCCTTTTTCGCAATGAAGACCAGTGCCTCCTTTTGGTTGTGCAGTATTCTGTCGACAACTCCTTCATCGTACTCGACAGATTTCGCTCCTAACTCAATTAACAAGAAATCTTTTATCATGTCTTTCGGAGAGACAGAGGCTATTCTCGCAACAAAACTCGAACGTTTTCGAAACTCTCTTCAGACATAACAGGACTTATCCTCATTCCAAGCGGTGCCTTTCAGTCTAAGTAAAGACTCATCTTCTCGAGAATCGTCTCCGGCAGCTTCTTTTTGGAAGTCCTTACCCATTCGCAAGCTCTCCCACATGGCGGTAGCTCGTTGTCAGTTCCGAAAAGTGCTTTGCCACTCTCTAGTCATTTGTTAGGTGATATGCTCGGCAGGAAATCGAAGGCCCTCCCAAACCGTAACTTGAGTCTTTCAAGCGCATCCAAAGCCTTTCCACCTTTCCAGATGATGAATCTGAGATGAACTTGTCTCTAGGACGGCCTCTTCCCGGGTTCAGAAAAGGTCGGTGATTTCTTTATTTCATTTCGCCTATTATACCGATTCCCTGAGGGCCAAGATGAGTAGCGATAATCGGCTCAAAAATTCTACTTTCGATTTCTGCTTCGGGAGCCTCTTCACGGAGCATCTTTTCCAAAGTTACGGTATCTTCCTTTCTCCAGATCGACTGCACTCTCGCTCTTCGGAGATTCTCAGGAGGGATCTCCTTTAGAATGTGGCTAACCAGGCTTTCAAGCAGTTTCTTATTACCCCTGACATTTTCTACCGGTTTAAGCTCACCCTCGTCAATGTGAATTACCGGCTTCATCTTCAATAGGTTTCCCATCAGAGCTTTGGCCTTTCCTATCCTTCCACCCTTCTGCAAGTAACTCAGGTCATCAGTTGAAAAGAAGGTCCTGGTCTTATTGTGGAAGTTCGAAGCGTATTCGACTAGCTCTTTAATGGGAGTACCTTTCTGAATCAAATCACCTAGGTTTTTCACAAGTAGTCCTGTTCCGTCGGCTATCAGCTGCGAATCGACTACATGTATGGGCTGTTCGAAGTCTCTTGCGGCAATAGTTGCAGAAACGTTTGTTCCGCTCAGTTTACCCGAAAGAACGGGAACTATCAACACATCGTATGTTTTGAGAGCCTCCTCGAAGACTTCTATGAAGTCTTGGGGAGAAGGTTGTGAGGTAGTGGGCAGTTCTGAGGCAGAACCCAGCTCCTCGTAGTACTTGTCTAGATCGAGATCAACTGCCTTAGAGTACATACTACCTCTATTGATATACAGCGAAACGATTCGCACGTCATATTTCTGTATCTCTTCAGGGGTCAAATTACACGTATTATCACTGACTAGACCTATTTTCATTCTACCTACCTCCTTCATTAGACTATTTACAATTATAGCGTTAAGAGACAAAACCTACTAAAGATTTTGATGTCATTTGTCGAAACTCTCCGTCGTCACTGAACCTATTGTCAAATTCCCACTCTCGGAAAGCGCAGATCTCTGCAGAAACGAAAATGTCATGATAGACTTTTTGAAAATAGAAGGACCTAAGGAGCTGAGTTTCATGAATTTCGAGATTAGGGGCGTTGTTGAGGGATTCTACGGTACCCCCTGGACAATGGAGAAGAGGCGAGAGATCATAAAGTTCTTGGGAGAGCACGGTTACAATCTATACATATACGCTCCGAAAGACGATCAGCTCCATAGGAAGAGATGGCGAGATATGTACAACGAGGATTTCAAGAGCGAGTTCTCAAAATTGCTCGTTGAAGGTTCGACATGGGGGGTAACCGTTGTATTTTCCGTCAGCCCTGGACTTGAGGTGAAGTACTCTAGCGATGCGGATATTGACATAATGGTTTCGAAGTTCATCGAAATGGCAGATGTCGGGGTTCGCTCTTTTGCGCTTTTCTACGATGATATTCCAGAGACTCTTGTCCATGAAGAGGACATGAAAGAGTTCACTTCCCTTGCACACGCCCAATCCTTTTTCGCAAATACAGTGTATAGATCGCTTAAAGAGAAAGTAGATGGTATTTCCAGGTTCATTGTGTGTCCGACTCAGTACCACGGCAAAGAGATCACCGAGTACATGAGAACGCTCGGCAAAGAAATCGATAGGGAAATCTCGATTATGTGGACAGGCTCCAGTGTCTGCTCGGAAAGAATTTCTGCTGAAAATGCCTTGTTGGCCGAAACGGCATTCGGGAGAAAGCCATTGTTTTGGGATAATTATCCCGTAAACGATGCTTTCATGGTCCCCGAGCTGCACGTCGGTCCATATGAAGGGAGGGATCCCGAGATAGTTGAACACAGTGAGGGAATTGTGCTAAACCCAATGATCCAGCCCTGCGCATCGAAAATAGCTCTCGGCTCTGCTGCCGAATTCCTGTCAGATCCTTATGGATTCGAGGTCGAAGAATCCTGGTCTCGCGCTATCAAGGAGATTGCTCCGTCGTGCGAAAAAGAGATGAAGATCTTCTGTGAATACTATCTAATGAGTCCTGTTCATCGAGGCCAGTCGAAGAGGCTTGTTGATACTCGAGACTCTTTAGGGCTTTTGATATCTCAGAACAGTTGGTCTCAAGTGCAAGAACTACTAATGCAAGAGGCGACGAGGATTTCTGAATCGGCCGAGGTTCTTAAAAAGATGTTGCCAGCCAGTCTGCTGGAAGAAATCGAGCCATGGATTCTTGAATTCTCACTTTGGGGAAAGGCACTTCGTAGTGCGGCAGGAATAGTCTCAGCAAGACTTCTTGTGCTCGCTCAGACAGTGACAGAAGAAGAGATCTCCGAAATCCTTAATCTGTTTACCGAAGCAGAATCTGCTCTTTGCGAACTCGTGAAGGTCGACACGATTTCGGGAGGGGTTCTCTTCAGGGAGTCGATTCAGGAGATTCTGATAAGGGCAAAGGGTTTCACGAAACTTCTCCAGAACTAGGCTTTTTCTTGTGCTAGTATTTCTGTAGATAATCTTTATCAGTACGAAATGTTAGCAGAGAATCCCGATTTTGAGGAACTGAGTTAGTTGAACATAATTAGAAAAGAAGAGCTGAAACCGAAGTGCCCTTATTGTGAGTCAGATCTTTCAGATATTTTCTATAAGCAGAAGAGGCTGGGCTTCTTTTTCAGCAAAACGGCAGTATACTTCTGCCCTCAGTGCCGCAAGGTACTTGGGATTGGAAGAAGCAACATAGGTTAGAAACAATAATAGAAATCTCTAGCACTGTCCTTTCTGCGCAACGCTCAATCAGTAGCAATGCGAATTTTCAATTCTGCCTGAATTATTCTGGTTCAAGCTGTCTAGAAGTCTAGTCAAGCTTCTGAATCAATTAGGACGATCGGACTCCTTTTTTCTGTTTATAGAAACAATCCCTAATAGTGTCGTTTGCGAATTGTAGAGAATAAATTACCGACTGCATTACGTGTATCAGTTGGAATTGATCTGTAACATGTTGTATAATGATGTCAACTTCTACGGGAGGGAGATTTTTGAGTTGACTTCGAACCTAGAAGACTCATATTCGGTACTTACTGTCAGGGATTTCGGAAGAGCCTGGCGAAGGCGTACTGCTAGAATCATACTGAAGAAATCAGTCGTGAGCGAGGTCGAACTCGAAAATATCACGCGCCAAATCTGGGAGACTGCGGGACAGGATGTCGACGAGATGATAACTGTCTTCTACCTGCCTGGAATGGATCCGAACTCAGTGGCTTACGGATTCGGTTCTTGTATGAAGGATGGTGTAGCCAGAGTAAGCTATCGATGACACTTACTTTATATCTCTCTTGTAGACAATCTTACCAGCCTTATATTCTTCGTACCTTGCAAACATGAAGAGAAGATCGGAAAGCCTGTTGATGTATTTCAGCAAGAGGCTGTCGACCTTTTCGGTTCTCGAGAGCGCAATTACACGCCTTTCAGCTCTTCTGGCTACAGTTCTGCAAATATCAAGCTTCGAGGAAGCAACAGTGCTACCGGGAATCACGAATCCGTCGAGTTTCACTTTCGACTCGTATCTGTGCACTAGCTCGGTGATCGATTGGACATCGACCTCTTCAATCGGCTCAACATAATCGACATCTTTCGACGCAAGCTGGCCGGCAGCCTTAAATAGCGAACGTTGAATCTTGATTAGATGATAGGCAACTTCTTCTGAGGAGAAATGGGTAGCTTCACCGAGGAAAGAACTCAACTCGTCTATCGTTCCATACGCTTCAACACGCGCACTGTCTTTCTCTATCCTTTCTCCACTCCAGAGGCTCGTTTCCCCTCCATCACCAGTTCCAGTACTTATACTCAGACGGATACCTCCAATGCCTTGGCAGGATTCTTTGTCGAGCGAGGCTTAATAACTACGATCTAAACTGGTAGAGATTACCGTTCATGTTTCCAGGAATAAGAGTAAGGACCCTTGGTAACGACCTGTTCGATGAGCCTTTCGTACTCTCTTCTCACTCTTTTGGGAGCATTCTCTTTGAGTTTCCAGCTTGTTCCAGATTCCCTCAAATAATCCTGATCGATTTCAACCCAGTCGTCAAACCACTTCGGTTTTTTTACCTCCACAACGCACCTCCGAAAGAAAACCATAGAGACAGCGAAATACGTTATCTGGTGGCAGCCCATTTGCATCCCGAAAAACTCTTTGTCTCCATAAAAACTTAGGTGAGTAGGTCAACGAACTCTGGTCTTCGCTCTGTCACATATTAACATATTGTTTCCTTCATAAACAAGAAAATGAGGAATATCTGCTTATTGATTTCCCTCTCTCGACGTCTTACCCTTAATCGTCTTGCCGGCCAAATAACCAGTCGAGAAGGCCGCCTGCAGATTGTAGCCTCCTGTCTCGCCATCGAAATCCAGAACTTCTCCCGAAAAGAAGAGATTCGCAACAAGTCTCGATTCCATTGTCTTGGGATTGACTTCTGATAAAGAGACTCCTCCTCTTGTGACCATCGCCTGAGAGAAGTCACCGATTTTTTCTATGACGAAACTTGACTCGAAGAGGTTTCTAACCAGCGCCTTTCTCTCCTCTTTTTTCAGTTCTGAACATGATCTTTGAGCGAGCCCTGAGATTTCCACGATCTTCGTAAGGAGTCTGTCCGGGATGTCCAGGAGGGAATTTAGAGCAGTCTTTACAAGCTTCTTGCCTTCGTTGGTGAAGAGCTCTATCAGTCTGGCTTCGAGTTTCTCACGAGGAAGACCGCTAATGTTTACCTTTATGATGTCTTCTGGCTCTGCTTCTCTGGAAAGATGTAGAATTGACGGCCCAGAAAAACCTTCATGGGTGAAGAGAAGGTCTTCTCTCCGACCGGTTACCTTCTTCTGATTTCTCCATAACGTGACCTCGGCTTCTTTCAGTGAGATTCCGGCCAGATCAGAGAATGCGAAATCCTTAATCGAAACCGAGGTAAGCGCGGGCCTGGGAGAGACAATGCTGTGACCTAGCATCTCTGCCAAGAAATAACCGTCCCCAGAAGAGCCCGTCTCTTGATAGCTTTTCCCTCCGGCGGCGATCACCAGATAATCCGCGTTGATCTCACCTGCTTGAGTGCTGAGCTTAAACCGACCCGAAGGAGTGAGTTCGATTCCCCTGGCTCCGCAGCCGTACCTGATCTGTATCCCCTGTTTCTCGCACTCGCCAAGAAGCACTTCAAGTACATCTCTAGCAGAGTATGTGGCTGGGAAGACCTTGCCATCCTCCCTGCTGAAAAGCTGCAGCCCTCTTTGCTCGAAGAAATCCTTCAGACTATTTGAATCAAAGGCCATTAATGAGGGTTTCAGAAATCTTCCCGCACCAAAATATCTCTTGAGCATGGCAGATGCGGGTTCAGCATTCGTCAAATTGCATTGTCCTCCTCCGGAGAGCAGAAGCTTCTTTCCGGGGGAGCTTGTTTTCTCAATAATCGTCACGTTTCTTCCCATCGTAGTGCAACTTATCCCCGCAAATAGTCCGGCAGGGCCGGCGCCGATTATCACTACATCTCTCATAATTCTTCCTCCTGTCTTGCCTTTCGATTTCGAGGAAAATCGAGTTAAAAGACATTACTCGTGATCACTTTCTTCTGAAAAGCGACATGATCTTTGATGAGATTGCTCTTATCTCACTCTTTGCACTAATCAAGAATAAAGAGAAGAAAAGGCCATTTCCCAGAAGGAGCCAGAGCGTCGTACCTGTAGTGAATTTCAGAAGGAGAACGACAAGATAGACAGCAACTGAGAATCCAACAAGCTTTAGAATTCGTTTGTAAGGCATGAAGTTCAGGCCCTCTCTTCTAATTAGCAGAACATAGATGATTGTGGCGTTTAGGACAACAATCGAAGTGCTTGCCGCGATTCCTGCGTGACCGAAAGGTTCAAGCATAAGCCAGTCAAAAAAAGCATTCAAAAAGATTGAGAACACAGATACCATAGTTATCGCCTTCAATCTCTTTCTTGCAGTGAAATAGCTCGAGCAAGTATGAGAGATCGGGGAAAGCACTATTAGCGCCCCGTAACCTATAAGAGCCATGCTTACAAGGCTTGTGGAATTCGAGTCAAACTCTCCCCGCTGGTAGATTACCTTCACAAGAGGCTCAGCCATCATGATGATCCAGGCCGCAAGAGGAAGAGAAATATTCAGGGAAGTTGTGACGGTTTTCCTTAGCCGCTCTTTCACTCTATTCTTGTCGTCCGCAACTACGAGCTCTGATAGTTCGGTGTATGCAGTCATTTGAAAGGCAGATATCGTGAAAGTAATCAATCCGAGAAGCGTGTGCGCATACTGCAAAGAAGCGACCCGGCCAGGCGGAAGGAGCGAAACGAAAGCCTTGTCCACCATGTTGTTTATGACACCCAGACTTCCGGAAAAAATTAGCGGAAGGCTAAGATACAGTGTTTCCACAACTGATGTCCCCCTGCCAATCTTAAGAGTGAATAGCTCTCTTGATTGAAGCAGGTACGCCAACACAGTAATCGCGTTTCCGAGTATCCAGGCCAGAATGTATGAGGCTTCAGAAAGAAACGGGGCGGTGAAAAATATGACTGGAATCGCAACTACGTTGAAGAAAAGCTGTGAAATACCGTATTGGATGAACCTTCTGTTCGATTTCAGAATCGCGCCCAGTATGCTCTCAATTCCGCCAATCAATGGGTAGATAGACAAGTACCTCAGCTTTCTGGCGGCATAGGCCACCACTTCGTCGGAAAAGCCGGGAGCGAAAAGCTTTATAACCAGCTCAGGAATAAGAAGAAAGACAACTCCCATCGCCAGAAATACGAGTGAACCAGAAATGAGAACAGCTCCCGCATATCTCTTTGATCTTTCGGAGTCTTCCTTTCTGATTGAATGATAGACCGGAACGAAAATGGCCGCGAGTGCTCCGGCTATTATCCCGGAAAGCGTTGTAGCCGGAGTCATGGCGACGAATACCGCATCTAGATTTGCAGACGTTCCAAACAGTCCGGCGACGAGCATCTCTCTGAAAAAACCCATACCCTTCGATAAAATCGAAAAGGTAAGAATCGCTATAGTGCCTGCCGCGACAGATGTTGACCTGGGAATCTTTCTCATCACGCCTCCTGTTCCTCACAGTATAATTTACCACACGTCCGATCTCTCTTTAGCCCCTACAATGGTAAACTAAATAATGGGGATGTTAATGCGAAGATCGATTGTCTTCTCTGTCACTTTGTGTATTCTGCTCTTTGCAGGATGCACCGGACCTTTTTCGCCCGTTCCGCAACGAAATACGCTCTCTCTGATTCCAGGAGACAACTCTTTTAAGCTGGCCAGAGGCATAACAGCATACTTCAATGATGTCCAAGAAGAAAAAGTCGTCTCTTACGAATTGCAGTCAATATCTGAAAGGACGATGCTAATCCTTTTCCATGAGAGTGATCTGGAAGTTCCCGGACCGCTATTCGAGCTCTCCCACTCGGAGCTGGGAGTCGGTGAAGGTCAGCTCTTGATGGTTCAGCCAATTCTCAGTAACACTTCCTTTCTGCCTGTAGAAACGGAGTTTCAGTCACAGTGCAGCAGAGATTCCTTTTCCACGCTCGTAAGGTTTACCAGGCTTCCCTACTGCCTGTTGATTTCAAGAGCAGACGCTCTTTATACTGCTCAACATCTTCCTGGAAAGTTTCTTCTTGAAGGCGACCTTCTCTATCACATTGGCCCGAACTGGATACCCTCCCACTCCGCATTATATCTGGGGGTTGATCAAGTGACAGCCATGACCGACGGAAATCTCGGACTCAACGACGGCGTGACTTTCGGAGAGTCATATCCTTTTCTGACTCATGGATACAATTTGGTCGAAGAGGGGGTGTTCGTCTTCCCAAATACTGTTCAGAATGATACCTATGTGAGTCTCTTCAAGTACGATACTTACGAGTCCCGATGGCTGAAATACTGGTCTAGGAGCTTTTCCGGGGCAAGAAGATATCCGGGAGAAATCACTCCCCAAGAACGGCGACAAATATCGAGATACATTTTTGAGGCGGCAGAAAATGGTGCTCTCTGGTCGGTTGGATTTGCCTGGTCGGGTTACTGGGATCTTCCCTTCACCAAAAGGGATCTTTACTCCTGCGTAGGGATAGTTGAAAAAGCCTACGAAAGCGCAGGAAAAAACATAGTTCCATTCTGGGAGGACATGTTTTACCTGAATTCCTTCGAGCAATTCTCAAGGACGATTCCGGTTCCCGAGATCACCGCTGGAATCGGTGAAACAATTGAGTTCAGGGTAAACTCGCTTCTTGCAGAGTGGCAATACGTCGGGTACGATAAATGGTCGTTCTCAGATCATGCATGGATTTGGAAGTCTACAAATGGAGTCGAGCTAGAGACGACAGGTGGCACCCTGACAAAAAAAGATGATCACTGCGTCTTCAGCTGGACCCCCGAAACAACAGGAGACTATCCAGTCACGTTCAGATTCTTTGGGGAGTTTGAAAATCGAACCGTCGAAAAGACCCATACCCTGACTATTCACGTCGTCGAGAAGAGTTCTTAGGTCGGTCCCTCCCAGCCAAAGACGGAAAGGTCCACTGAATCGCTTTCATCGAAGTCGATCCCCTCTCTTTCGAGGATTGCCTTCTGAAGCGAGTACCCGTTCGGATCCCTTATGCTTATTCTTCCTCGTGCATTGATCACTCTCTGCCAAGGAATGGTTTCATCTGAAACTCCCGCCATGGCATATCCAACCATCCTTGCGGAGCATCCGCCTACCAGCGAGGCTATCTGGCCGTAGGTCGCAACTCTTCCCGACGGAATCCTTCTTACCATGTCGTAGATTCTTCTGTAGACCGAGACTGTCTCGTTTCCCATATACGTCACCTGGAAGATTGTACTATACGAAGAGCTAATCTACATATTAACGGCATCTCCCATTACGCGGTTTTACTTCGTGATATAATTCCATTTAAATGCAGAAGCCCCATAAGGAGGTAGTTCGAATGGAGGAGCTGAGCACCAGGTACAATCCTTCTGACCTTGAAGAGAAGTGGTATTCCCGCTGGAAGGAAGGCGGCTATTTCGAACCAAGAGGAACGGGTGAACCATTTACGATAATGATTCCACCTCCGAATATTACCGCCCCCCTTCACATGGGGCATGCCCTGAACCTCGTTATTCAGGACATCATAATCCGCTTCAAGAGAATGAAAGGATTCAAAGCGCTATGGGTTCCCGGTGAGGATCACGCCGGTATCGCTACTCAGAACGCTGTAGAGAAGGATCTCGCCAAAAAGGGAACGAATCGCAAGGAACTGGGCAGAGAGAAATTCCTCGAAGCTACCTGGAACTGGACTGCGGAATACAGACAGCGAATCCGTGAGCAGATAGAAGCAATGGGTTGCTCGGTTGACTGGTCCAGGGAGAGATTCACCATGGATGATGGGCTCAGCGAAGCCGTAAGAAAGGCCTTTGTCCATCTCTACAAGCAAGGGCTTATTTACCGTGGCAAATACATAGTGAACTGGTGTCCGAGATGTGCAACTGTTCTATCCGACGAAGAAGTCGAGCATGAAGACGAAAAGGGAGCCTTCTATCATATAAAGTACCCGATAAAGGGTAGCGAAGAATATGTTGTAATTGCCACTACTCGACCCGAGACAATGCTTGCAGATACGGCAGTCGCGGTCTACCCTTCCGACGACCGGTACGAGGGTCTTTCAGGCAAGACGGTTATCCTGCCGCTAATGGACAGAGAGATTCCGATAATTCAGGACAGGTACGTAGATCCCTCCTTTGGAACCGGCGCCCTAAAGGTAACGCCGGCTCATGATCCTAATGATTTCCAGATAGGCTTACGCCACGGTCTGGAAGTAATAGAGGTAATAGATAAAGATGCAAAGATAAACGAGAATGGTGGGAAGTATAGCGGACTCGACAGATACGAAGCGAGAAAACAGGTCGTTAAGGATCTCGAGGAACAGGGCTTCCTGATAAAAGTAGAACCCATGGTTCATGCCGTCGGAAGATGTTATCGCTGCGAGACTATAGTTGAACCATCTCTTTCCGATCAGTGGTATGTCAAAGTTGGACCGCTTGCAGAAAAGGCTATAGAGGCTGTCGAGCATGGAGACGTAGTCTTCTTTCCCGAAACATGGAAGAAGGTCTATTTGAACTGGATGCACGAGATTCGTGACTGGTGTATCTCACGCCAGTTGTGGTGGGGCCACAGGGTGCCTGTCTGGTATTGTGATGATTGCAACGAAGTAATAGTCGAAGAACATGATCCCGAATTCTGCCCCAAGTGCGGTTCTAGAAGGCTTAGACAGGATGAGGATGTTCTGGATACCTGGTTCTCTTCTCAGCTGTGGCCGTTTACAACTCTGGGCTGGCCCGAGAAGACATCCGATCTGGAAGCCTTTTATCCAACGAGCGTTCTGGTAACGGCCTTTGATATCATCTTCTTCTGGGTGGCAAGGATGATAATGGCCGGGTACCACTTCATGGGAGAGAAGCCTTTCAATCACGTCTATATCACTCGTTTAATCAGAGACAAGAACGGAAGAAAGATGTCAAAGTCACTGGGAAACGGCATCGACCCACTTGACGTAATAGAGGAACACGGTACGGATGCAATGCGTTTCACGCTTGCCATTCTGGCGGCACAGAATCACGATATCAAACTCGACGTAAGATTCTTTGAAACTTACAAGAAGTTTGCCAACAAGATCTGGAACGCCTCGAGGTTTGTCCTCCTTAACATGGAGGGCTTCGAAAAGATGGAGATCGATGAAACGAAGCTCGCTGTTGAGGATCGCTGGATAATGTCCCGATTGGCGAAGTCTGTGACAGCCGTCGAAAGGTCAATTGACGTCTATGATTTTCCGACAGCCTCCAAGACCATCTATTCTTTCTTCTGGAATGAGTTCTGCGACTGGTACATTGAAAGTATCAAACCGAGACTGAACAGGGGAGGCGAAGATCGAACTGTAGCGCAGAATGTTCTAATTACGACTCTAGACGCCTCTTTGAGAATGCTTCATCCCTTCATGCCGTACATAACCGAAGAACTCTGGCAGAGACTCCCTGGTTCCGAAGGCTTGTTGATCTCTTCTGAATGGCCGGAATTTGACGAGTCGGATTTCGACGATGCTTCCGAAAACGAGTTCTCGAGGATCATGGAAATGGTGAGAGGAATCAGAAACGTTAAGGCAGAGATGAATATCCCTCCCTCTTCAAAGACCGATGTCTACTGTCTCGGAAGAGAGTTTGACCCAGAAATCCTGAACCTTGTCTCCCATCTATCGAATTCAAATGAGATTGGCTGGAGAGACGAAAAGACTTCGGGAAGCGTTTCGGCCTGGGCCGATACCGAAAATACGCTGTATGTAGTATTGGGCGAGATTGACACCGAGGCTGAAATCAGGAGATTAGAGGGAAAACTCGACAAGGAGAGGAACGATCTTATTCGAACCAAATCGAAGCTTGAAAACAAGAGCTTCGTCTACAATGCTCCGGAAGAAGTTGTAAATGAGAACAGAGAAAGACTTTCGATAAGTCAAGAAAATATTCGCAGGATCGAGAAGATTATAGAAGACCTAAGATGAAGACATACGCAGAAGCTGTTCAGTATCTGTACAATTCGAGACCTTATGGGAAGATCAAGTATGGTCTCTATAGAATCAGAGAGCTTCTGGAACGTCTCGGGAATCCTCAAGAATCATATCCTATAGTTCATATAACGGGCACTAATGGAAAGGGAAGCGTTGCGGCAATCACGAGATCCATCCTAACGTCCCATGGTTTTAAGACCGGGCTGAATGTCTCCCCTCACATCACGTCTTTTAGAGAAAGGATCCAGGTCGATGGACGTGATATCTCCGAAGACGATGTCTGTAAAACACTGAGAAAACTCCAGCCTTTTCTCGAGAAGATGGACAGAAAGGGAGAGGAGTACGCCCCTAGTTTCTTCGAGGTAGTGACTGCTATGAGCTTCTTGTACTTTAAAGAACAGAAGTGCGATGCCGTGGTCCTCGAGGTCGGACTGGGAGGCAGATTCGATGCAAGCAATGTTATTGACTCCTCCCTTGTTTCCGTAATTACAAGCGTTGGATTGGATCATACTGCTATTCTTGGCGACACCGAAGAAAAGATAGCAAAAGAGAAATCGGGAATCATCAAGTTCAATAGTCCGGTAGTTTCGGGAATTACGAGACCGGCAATCAGGAGAATAGTCTCCGAAACGGCCGGAAGATTGAATGCTTCAACCTTCTTCTACGAGAAGGATTTCAATGCGCAGGGAGTAAATTACGCTATAAACAACAACACTTTCGACTATCGAGGAGACATGACGATTCGAAATCTCCGGTTCAGACTCAACGGGGAACACCAGATTGTAAACGCGGCCGTTGCCATAAAGGCGACGGAGATCGGACTGGAAAAGCTGGGCAATGGATTAGATGAGAAGTGCTTGAGAGATGGACTGGAAAGTGTTCGCTGGCCCGGAAGATTCGAGGTCTTCTCTATACACTCGAGAACGGTTGTGCTTGACGGCGCCCACAACCCCGAGGCCGCCAAAGTTCTCAGAAAGACTGTGGAGAGGTACTTCCCGGATGAAAAGATCACGCTTCTCTTTGGAAGCCTGGATGATAAGGATTATGAAAGCAACATCAGAACGCTTTCAAAAATCACAGATAGAGTTATCGTATGCAGAGTACCGAATTACAGAAGCGTTCATCCCGAAAGAGTCGCCGATACGTGGAGAAAGTATTGTTCATTCGTAGATCTCGTGGAGTCGCACGAGGCCGCTTTCGAGACGGCTCTAAGCACTTCGGAAAAAGTTCTCGTCTGCGGTTCTCTCTATCTCGTTAGCGAGATAAGAAACAGCCTGACTGGGGTGAAGGAAAGTGCTCGAAGGCATTGAGGGACGGGTAAAGGAGATAAGGGAATCAGAGGTCGTGGTGCAGGTTGGTGGTCTGTTTTTCAAACTCAACTGCACTCCGAATACTATCGGAAAGCTTGCAAGAGAGAAGGAGTTCTACTTTCTGACATTCATGGCGTATTCGCAGGACAGACCGCCAGAGCTCTATGGCTTCATCGACAATGAAGAGAAGGAGTTGTTCAACATCTTGCTGAAGGCCAGCAAAATAGGGCCAAAATCCGCCATGAAGATCTTGTCTTCCGCCTCCCCCTCGAGAATAAAGCAAATCATTTCTTCGAAAAACGTAGCCGAGCTCTCCTCACTTCCGGGAATCGGGAAGAAGACTGCCGAGAGAATGATCGTTGAGATAGCTTCTTTGATAGATACATCGGAAATTGAAAGCGGAGATGAAGTGCCCGCTGTACAGCGCTCCCACGGTGAAGAGGCGATGGTCGCACTGACATCCCTCGGTTTCGATGAAAGCCAGGCCAGGAAGGTCGTTGTCAAGATCTTGAAAGAGAATAAAGAGATTGACACCCAGGAGTTGCTTAAAAAGGCCCTCAAAGAAATAAGAAAGTAGGACGGGCAGCGGCACTTTGAGGGACCCTCTGGCGTTGCGAAGAGAACTTGTTCTTTGGCGGCAGAACTTTGATGGCAGATTGATTCGAAGAGAAACGAAGGTTAATCTCCCCGAGCAAGAACATCTCGCAGATAATTGTCCAGAAGCGCCTTCACCCATTGACAGACGCTTTGTTCTGAAGCGCCTGAGGGCTGTCCCGGGAATTTCTTCTCTTAAATGGAACAAATCGATTATCTTCGCGATTGAAGACTACTGACCGGGCGGTGTAAAATTGTTTACCGTTAAGACTGAAAGGAGTTGATCTGGTGCTCTTCGAACTGGATTCTTCGTACAAACCTCAGGGCGACCAACCGCAGGCTATCGAAAAACTGATCGAAGGACTCCAAAGCGGCGACAGATTTCAAACTCTCCTGGGAGTTACCGGCTCGGGAAAGACTTTTACAATGGCAAACTTAATAAGCTCTCTTCAACGACCGGCGATAGTCATTTCCCCAAACAAGACCCTTGTTGCTCAACTGTACAGAGAGTTCAAGACTTTCTTTCCGAAAAACAAGGTCGAGCTTTTCATAAGCTATTACGACTATTACATGCCCGAATCGTACATACCATCCAAGGACCTTTTCATTGAAAAGGAAGCTGAGATAAATGAAACACTTGAAAGGATGAGAATCTCTACTCTGAAGTCCGTCCTGACAAGAAACGATACCGTTGTCCTTGCAAGCGTCTCCGCAATCTATGCGAGCGGTGATCCGAGAGACTTTGCAACGATGAATATTCATATTGAACGCGGAAATACATTCAATCGTAAAGAGCTCGCCCTTCGGCTGGCAAACATTCAATACAATCGCTCCGAAGATGTCTCCGCGGGAGGAGTTTTTCACGTGAAAGGAGAGATCTTTGAAATCTTCCCACCGTACGAAGACTTTGGAATAAGGCTCTACTTCTTTGATGATGAGATAGAAAGGATTGTCACCTTTGATCCTATCAACCGAAAGACGATAGAAGAGCTTGATATGGTGACCATCTATCCTGCAAAGGAATTCGTTACTACTCAGGAGAAGATTTCCGGAGCTATGAGGAATATCGAGAGCGAACTTGAAGAGAGGATAAAGCAGCTTGAAAGAGAGGGCAAGTATCTCGAAGCTCAGAGATTGAAGCAGCGCACGACTTATGATATGGAAATGCTTTCAAGTGTTGGTTACTGCTCGGGAATCGAGAATTACTCGAGGTTTTTCGATGGTCGGATGCCAGGAGAGAGACCGTACACCCTGCTCGATTACTTTGATAGAGAAAAGTTTATCACCTTCATTGACGAGTCTCATATCGGAGTCCCACAACTGGGGGCCATGTACAGGGGAGACTATTCGAGGAAGAAAAACCTCGTCGACTACGGCTTCAGGCTGCCGGCTGCCTTCGACAATCGTCCTCTGAGATTCGAAGAGTTTCTCAGCACCGTAGGTCAGATAATATTCGTCTCTGCAACGCCCGGAAACTTTGAGGTCGAACACTCTACGAGAGTAGTCGACCAGGTTATCAGGCCGACAGGTCTCATCGACCCCGAAGTTATAGTACATCCAACCGAAAGTCAGGTCGACGACTTCATAGAAAGGATGAGAAGGGTCAAGAAGAGGAATGAACGAGCATTGGTCACAGTCTTGACGAAAAAGGCGGCAGAAATGCTTTCGGACTATTTGAACGAGGTCGGGATTAAGGCTGAATATCTTCATTCCGAGCTCGACGCAATCGAAAGAGTCGAAGTATTGAGGAAGCTTAGAGACGGAACTGTGGAGGTTGTGGTAGGGGTGAACCTTTTGAGAGAAGGGCTCGATCTTCCCGAAGTCTCTCTGGTTGCGATAATGGATGCGGACAAAGAGGGTTTTCTACGCTCGGAGACTACCCTGGTTCAGACTATTGGAAGGGCGGCCAGAAACATCAACGGTCAGGTAATTCTGTACGGCGATACTGTGACCGGCTCTATGAAGAGGGCAATAGATGAAACCAACAGAAGAAGGCTCAAGCAACTAATCTACAACAAAGAGCATAATATCACTCCCGAAACAATTGTGAAGCCGCTCTACAGAAATATCTTCGAAGAGTTTGCCGGAGAAGATCTTAACAAAGAGCGGGAAGAAAAGGCTAGAGCCACTTACCTGGAGGGCGTTCTTGCACTGAAGGAGTCTCTCGATTACGACGATTACGTTGCACTTCTCAACGAAGAGATGATAAGGGCCGCAGGGGAGCTTAGGTTTGAAGACGCGGCGATTTTGAGAGATGAGATGTACAGCCTAAAAAAGAAGAGACAGAATATTTAGACAGTTTCTAGATCAGGAATCAATTGATTCAATACCGTTGTAGATTGACATTACTTTCCTAATATCACCGGTAACCAGCTCCTTTGAGGCGGTGACCGAGAGATCTATTGCCCTGCTTACCCTCTCGTATTCATCGTTGCTGAACTTGCCGAGAACGTAGTCAACCATATCTCCGTATTCAGGTAGAGGTCCCACTCCGATTCTTATTCGGGGAAAGTCTTTTGTACCGATCTCCGAAATTACCGATTTCAACCCATTGTGTCCGCCGTCTGAACCATTTTCTCTGATTCGTATCCTTCCAAGGGGTATCCATACGTCGTCATAAACGAGTACGAGAGTGTCGTCTTCGGTGAAGTTAAGATCCTTCAGCATCATCCTGACGGCAACGCCGCTGAGGTTCATGAAAGTAAGTGGCTTCGCCACATAGAGTTTCTCTTCACCCTCAAGAAGAAAGGCTTCGTAAATCCTCTTCTTAATGGTCTTTCTGAGGCCCAGCTTGATCATCTCGTCTACGAAGAGAAAACCCACGTTATGTCTCGTAAGCGCATAACGCGGGCCAGGATTTCCCAGTCCAACGAAAAGGAACACTTTCTATTCCTCTTCTTCCTCTTCTTTCTTTCCTTTGTTTATTACTTCAGGCTCGACATCTTCTTCAAGCTCTTCAACCTCTTCCTCTTCAACTTCCTTAGCTGCTCTTGGAAGAGCAATAAGCATGATCGCATCTTCATCGTCAAGCAATGGTTTTATACCTTCTGGAATCTCCAGATCTCCAACCCTGAGGACATGACCAACATCAAAGGAACTTACATCTACAACGATTTCCTCCACAATGTCCTTTGGAAGAACGGCCACAGGAAGTTCATTGATAATATGATCGACGATTCCTCCCTTTTCAACTCCGATTGGCGTACCCTTCAGTCTGATTGGAATATGAAGCTCCATTTTGTGACCGCTGGAAGGAATGAAGAAGTCGAGATGGATAACCGAGTCGGTAACCTTGTCTCTCTGAACTCCCTTCAGAAAGGCGCGGTGCTCCTTGCCATCAAGAGAAAGAACAATTGAAGTTGTCTCTGCAACTCTGTTCATGATTCTCAAGACCTCGACCTTATCCAGACTTATGGAAATCGTTTCCATTTCTGGGCCATAAACCACAGCAGGGATCCTGCCTTGATTTATCAGGACTTTCGCTTTCGTTTCACCGTTGCGCGGTTCAGCAACGAGATTTATTTCGTGCATTTGTTTCCCTCCTCTATCTGAACAAAATACTCACCGAAAGATTTTTCCTGACACGAGTTAACGCCTCCGCCAATAACGGAGCAATAGACAACACCATTATGTTGTCCGGAAGATCTTCATGATATATCGTGTCAGTAATGAAGACCTTCTCAATCTCCGACTCTGCAATTATCTTTGTTGCCTCGCCGGAGAGAACGCCATGGGTGGCACAGGCAAAGATCTTCTTCGCACCGTTGGATCTTAGCATCTTTGCTGCCTCTACCAGTGAACGGCCGGTGTCAATTATATCATCAAAGATTATTGCTGTCTTTCCCTCGACATCGCCTATTATGTTTACCATTTCGGCAACGTTGTCCTTTGGTCTTCTCTTATCCAGAATAGCAAGAGGAACACCCAGTTTTGCCGCAAACTTGCTCGCCCGTTTCACTCCGCCTATGTCCGGTGAAATGACCGCCATTTCTTCTCTGTCAAACCTCCCCTGATTGAAGAACTTGAAAAACGCAGGGAAAGACCATAGATTATCGACGGGGATATCGAAGAACCCCTGTATTTGCTCCGCATGCAAATCTATGGTAATGAGTCTGCTTGCTCCTGAAGTCGTGAGAAGATTCGCCACCAGTTTGGCAGTTATTGGATCGCGGCCTCTTGCCTTTCTATCCTGACGCGCGTAACCATAGTATGGAATTACGGCGGCAATTGAATGGGCTGAAGCTCTTCTAAAGGCATCGATCATTATGAGTAACTCCATGAGGTTCTCATTGGCCGGGCTACATGTGGACTGAATTATAAAGATATCGTGGCCCCTGACCGTCTCGTCAATCTTCAAGTTTATCTCGCCGTCGGAAAACCTCTTTGTTCTGCAATCTCCAAGCCTAATTCCAAGATGTTGCGTGATCTTCTCCGCCAAAGGCAGACTCGCAGAACCGGCGAATACTTTCATCTCGTTTGTCTGGTAAGGCATCAGTTGTTCTCCTCCTGCCCATTATTATTTGAGTATCTTCCTTCTTTTACGACTTGCCTCGCTCTACCGAACGCAAGTGAGTTGGGCGGAACATCTTCGGTGATCGCAGAACCGGCAGCAGTCACAGAGTTCTCGCCGATCTTAACCGGAGCGACCAACGACGTGTTGCTTCCAATGAAGGCGCTGTCACAGATCTCTGTCTTATTTTTGTTCTTCCCGTCGTAATTGCAGGTTATAGTACCCGCTCCAATGTTTACATCTTCCCCAACATTCGTGTCTCCCAGATAGGTCAAATGCTGGGCCTTTGATCTTCTTCCAAGGACAGTCTTCTTCAATTCCACAAAGTTGCCGACGTGAGCATCGTTCATAACTAACGCACCCGGTCTGAGTCTGGAAAGCGGACCCACTCTTGCTCCTGAACGTACATCCGCCGAGGAAACCTCGGATCTTACAATTTCCACATTGTCTTCTATATTAGAATTCTCGATTCTCGTCATCGGACCAATTAAACAGCCTTCGCCAATGGTGGTCTTTCCTGTAATGAAAACCATCGGTTCAATTACCGTGTCAATACCGATCTGAACTTCAGGCCCGATGTAGCAGGTTGATGGATCAACCATAGTGACACCGTTTTTCATGAGCTCCTCATTTATCCTTCGCTGAGCTATCGCATTTATTTCGGCAAGCTGAATCCTGTCATTCACGCCAAGGACTTCCCTTGCATCTTCTACAACGATCGTATCTGCTTTCTCTGCCATAGCTACAGTGTCCGTAAGGTAGTACTCCTTCTGATCATTGTCGTTCGACAGGCTACTGATTGCAGACCTGAGGAAGCTTCCTCTGAAAGCGTAAATTGCGGAGTTGACTTCAGTGATCTTTCTCGTCTCTGGGTCTGCATCTCTGTGTTCAACAATCTTCACCCTGCTTCCATCCTTGACGACCCTTCCATATCCTGTCGGATCGGACGGCTTCATAGTTAAAAAGACGACATCAAGATCTCTTTCACCTCGAGTAAAGACAAGTTCTTTAAGCGTCGACGGCCTTACCAAAGGTTCGTCTCCAGCAATAACGACTATTTCTTCGTCGTCCAGATAATCGGCGGCGGTCATGACCGCGTGGCCCGTTCCCAGCTGGGGATTCTGCCTCACTGAGATGATGTCGTCATCGAGAATATCTTCGACCATCGAGGCCTCGAATCCGGTTACAACGACTATTCGATCGGCACCGGCCTTTCTAAGAGCCGATACAACCCAATTGACCATAGGCCTGTCGAGAATTCTGTGGATGACTTTGGGAGCCTTTGATTTCATCCTCGTACCCTGACCAGCGGCAAGAACTATTCCGGTCATCTATATTACCCCCCTCAGAGGTTATTGAAATTCCCGATTACGGCACAATTATATAGCACCGTCAGAGAAAAAGGCAGAGCTACTGTGAAAGATATGCTTCTCCGACAAGGCTCTCCTATTCGAAGAGCGCGGAGACTTCTTTAAGATTCTTGATTATCTCTATACTCTGTGGACAGAGCTCTTCACACCGCCCGCACTCAGTGCAGCGGGACGCTCTGTTCTCTTCCTTGACCAATCTCAAGTAGACTTTCTTCTGATCCTCGACATTATCAAACATGAAGGCGTCGTTAAAAAAGTCGAAGGAAGTGGGGATAGCTACGCCACTAGGACATGGCATGCAATAGCTGCAGCCTGTGCAGTTGACTTTTATTCTCTTTTTGTATTCCTCCTTAACCTTTTCAACCGTTGCCAGTTCAGAATGAGTCAAGGAATCTGGAGTAGCTTTTCTGGCCGTTTCAATATTCTCTCTCACCTGATCCATGGTCGACATTCCGCTCAGAACTACGCCTACTCTCGGATCATTCCATACCCATCTAAGCGCCCAGGCAGCAGGTGATCTCTGAATTTCGGCAGACTGCCAGATATGGAGAATATCCTTTCTAACATTGTTGGCCAGTTTTCCTCCCCTTAGGGGTTCCATCACCGCTATTCCGATTCCTCTATCTGACGCATATCCCAAACCCTCAACACCTGCTTGATTCTCTGTATCGAGGAAATTATACTGGATCTGGCAGAACTCCCAATCGTAAGAATCGATTATCTCTTTGAAGACATCAAGAGTATCGTGAAAGGAAAAGCCGATGTGCCTAATCCGTCCACTTGAGAGAGCAGAATCCATGAAGTCGAAGATATCGTGTTCTTTGAGATTCTTCCAGGATCTTCGATTTAGAGAATGGATCAGATAGAAGTCGATCGCGTCGGTTCTCAATCGCTTCAGCTGCTCATTCAGATAATAATCCATATCTTCGCGGCTTTTGATTAGCCAGGCAGGAAGCTTCGTAGCAAGCTTCACTTTCTCTCTATAGCCGTCCTGAAGAGCAAGACCAACGAATGGTTCGCTCTGGCCGTTGTGGTATCCCCAAGCAGTGTCTACGTAATCGACACCGTTGTCCACTGCGAATCTCAGCATCCTTTTGGCTTCGTCAACATCTATTGACTGATCATCGAGTGTGGGCAGCCTCATGCAACCAAAACCCAGTGCAGATACGTTCTCTTCTGTCTTTCCCATTTCTCTGCGAATCATCGCGATACCTCCGAAAGGTTTTCTGAAGATTAGGGCTAGTACACTCTATTCTACAATATCTGCTCCTGGTTTTGGATTTGAAAGGACTCTCGCTAGTCCAGAGGATCGTAAATCCTCTTTTCTCCCTCCAGAGCCCTGATTTTCGAAATCTCTTGAGTGACCTCGAGAGTACCGGCGTACTTTCCTTCTTCATCCCTGAGAGCGAAGTACCTTATGTGAACCATCTTCGGCCCCAGACTCAGCCAGAATTCTGCAACGTCTCTCTTTGCTTCCTTGAAGTCGGAGAGAATCTTTTCAACGATGTGAGCGCTCTTCTGAGGATGACAGTTCTGCACTTTCCTGCCGATTATGGCTCTCGTTCTGACGAAGGCTCTTTCCTTTCCTTCGCTGAAATATCGGACGACGTCGTTTTCATCAACGAAGGTTATGTCGATAGGCAGGTTGTTCATAATAAGCTTCAGCTGTTCTATTTTCAAGAAACCGCTTCCGAGATTCACCACGTCTTTTGAAGGCTCGACTTCGGATTCGCTTGCGGAAGGGAAGAAGGGCATCGGCTCAAACGCAAAATATCCGATCTCGTCGAACTGCGTTCTTATTTCTTCCCACTCCTCTTGTGAAAGCAGTTTTAGTGATGAAGGGAAAAGGATCTTGTGCTCCTTGTAAATGTGATTTGAGAAGATCTCACCTATCGCTGTTGAAAGCTCGTTAATTCTCTTCAAACCGCTATTGAGATTCGTAGCCTCTGTCTTCAGAGCCTTTCTCAGCTCTCTTATGTCGTCATGTTCCTTCCACATTATTGCAGGAGGCTGAACCAGACCATGTTTTTCGAGGTAAGGAAAGAGTATGTTTTCCTCTTTTGAGAAGTATAGATCTACAAGATCCAGATAATCGAAGAGAGATGAAAGCTCTTTCGCGTCTTCTTCAATGTTGTTCTTGCTGCCGATCCTTCCAGCAAGATCCCTCAATTTCTTGGATTTGTTCAGAATGTCTCTATGCTCTTCAATCAGTATATGTAAGGGATGCCAGGGTTCAACGGTAATATCGTCCTCGTCTAAAGCTTCCTTGAACACTTCGAGATGGATATTACACATGAGCTGTATGCTTTCTGCCGGCATGCCTTCTTCCACAAGCTTCTGCTCAACCTGAGCAATCTCTACCGGTGTAAGCTCCCTTACCACCTTCGTGAATTCTTCCCTTATGCTCTCAGTGCTATCAGGTTCTTCGTGAAGCCTTTTTATTAGCCCTTTCAAGAACTCTTCTTTGTTGAATAACTCACTCACTTCTTCACCTCCATATCTTCTAGACAAATCGTATCTCCTCGTCTGAATTCCTTCAGTAACAAATGATACGCTAGTACCATCGTCCTATGTATCGTGAAGAGTGGAACATTCGACATGCTCATGAGAGAAGACGGCCATCAAAAAGAAGAGAGTTATCACGCTCCTTGATGCGCACCTATAACATGTTTTCAATCAATATATGGAAATAATTAAACTCGTAAAGACTTATATTGAATATCTGACTTGACACAGTCAATAGTATTGAGTATATTATAAATATAAACAAATCACAGTGTGAAAAGATGAGTTTATTCGTTTAGGACTAAAGAACATCTTGAAATTAAAGATAAAAATAGAAAGTTGTTTGAAGAGAGTTGCACTAGATTGTACAGAGTAACGCTTGGTCTGTAAACAAAACTCGAGAACAGAAACTTCAAATTTTGCTGCAGCTCTCGTTAAATGAGCTGTGCCAGGTACGAAACACCCGGAAGAATTAGCGGTATGAGGAATTTAAGCATTGTTTCTTTGAAGACTCTAACAAACTGAAGAAATGCCTTGGTTGCATAGAAGTCACCCCGGAAGCTTCCAATGGAAGCACTTTCCTGCAACGGCCCCGAAAGGGGCCTTCTTCGTATCTTAACGGTTGTCAAGAACAACATTGGCGCAGTCCCGTGATTATATGAGAGAGTAGGCACTATTCGGCTTGTTTAGAGTTCTCGCTCTCTTGAGTCAACTTTTCGAACTTGAACTAAACTTTTCAAGAGATTTCGATTCTGCGAGATCGATCTTTGACCAAGATTCGCGTGATCTCATCCCACATCATTTCCAGATTCTCTCTCGCCAATTAATTTTGAGGCTGTCAACCAGGCAGTTCGTTCTTCGCCAATCGGAACCTTATTACGATAGTCGTGCTTTGACACGAACTCCTCGATTTTTCCCGTCAGTTGTGCATATTTCCTTTTCTGAATGTCAGCGAACCACTCTTGCGTTGATTGGCCGACCTTTTTCAGAAGATATCTAGAATGATTGATACAGAAGATTGACCCTGACTCTTCATACGTCTTCCTTACTTCAAGACTCTGGAGAAATCTGCTGATGGCCGAGAGATAGATCCTTTCGGTTTGATTGGCAACTGAACAGAGAACGCAACTTCCGGGTCCCGGCTTCCTTTTCGTCCGAAAGACTGGTTCCCTTCTGACTCTCAGCCAGGCAAGCTGCTCGATGAGAAGCTCTCTAAAGACTATCGATACGGCCAGTGATCCAACATCTGATTTCTCTCTGGCCAGTTGGGTTATTCTTCTCAAATGGTCAGCGCAAAAGCCGTCTCTTTTCATCTCAAGACGAGCGTTCTCGTTGTGAAGAAGATTCGAGAAGGCTCCTATCACCCATCCATCAACGGCTTTCTCCATTGAGCGGCAAACAGGACACTCATTACCCTCTTTGAGAAGCGCAACTATTTCGCTCTCAACAATGTTTTCGGCTTTCAATCAATCACCCGTTCGCTGCTTATCTTCCAAGCCTTAGCAACCATGCGTCGGAGGGTCCCTGTATCTGACGTTTGATGTCGCGATCTGAGGAAGCCGTCGTTCCTATAACAATCAGTTCGCGCTTCTCAGTCTCTCTGACTCTTGCTGCCGTATCGTTTTCCGATCCGCCAAGGGTCGATTCCCATTCAAGATAACCATCAGGCCCCAGCTTCACAATCCAGAGATCTCGCATACCTCTGTTCTCATGAGAGATGTCTCCGTCTGAAGACTCTGTGTAACCACAGATTGCATATCCTCCGTCTGCAGTCTCGATGATATCGAATCCTTCTTCATCCTCGCTCCCGCCATATGTTTTGCTCCATTCGAGGTTACCGTCAAATGAGAACTTGAGCACCCAAAGATCCTTGCCTCCCTTGTTTTCATTGACGTCGCCTCCAGTGGATTCAGTGAAGCCGACAGCTATGTACCCGTCACTCACTTCTTTTACCACGTTCGCTCTTTCATCATTCTGACCGCCGAGAAGATCCTGCCAGAGTATGTTGAGTTGCGGATCGAGTTTCATTATCCACAGATCCTCTCCCGTCGACCTGCCCAGAGTCTTCAGGTCACCGTCAGACGACTTCGAATATCCACATACTATATATCCACCCTCTTTGGTCTGCATTCCGTAGAGCAACTCATCGTCTTCAGACCCACCGTAAGCTTTGATAAGATCGGCAATTAGAGTACCACTGGAACTCATTACCGCTATCCAGCCATCTTTCGCTCCATGATAACCGCTGTCAATGAAATTGGAATCGGAAGAAGTCGTCATTCCAGTCAGAACAAGTTTCTCGCCAACGGTTGTATTCACTGAAAATATCTTATCGTCTCCACTGCCACCCAAATACGTCTGCCATCTGAGCGAACCGTCGTTTTTCATCATTACTATGTAACCATCTATACCGCCATGATATGGATAGCCGCTTCCAGTGTATTCAATATCATCTGATTCCGTCCAGCCTACAGCCACGTAACCGCCCGTTATTCTTACCGTATCCAGAAGATTCTCGTCCTCGCTGCCTCCAAAGGACAGCCGGGGTTCAACAGTATAGCTACCAGACCCATATTGAAGGTAAGGCACCCAGAAATCGCTGCCCCCATTGTTTTCAAGAATAAGGGAGCTATCTGTTGAGCTTGAAGTGACACCAATGACGATCTCGGAAGAGTTTTCGACTACCAGTCCTTTTCCGAGTTCTTCTCCAGAACCCCCGTAAGTCATCTCATGAACCAGTCTGGGACTGTATATTGCCTTGATCATAGTATTGTCTTCAATCGTAACGGCAATTACCGCAGCCTCTCTCAATTCATTGTTTACCAGCCAGCCCTCGAAATCATAACCAGGAACTAGCGGAGCCTTGACATTCACCGTCTGCCCTTTTCTGACTGAGAAACTGTAAGGAAGATCCCTCTCCCTGTTCCCCACTTCAATCTTCTCGATCAGAGGAGTACAGGTCACCATTACGGAGAACTGCCGGAAAATGCACCCCGAAAGGGCAAGAACAAAGAACAAAGATATGACAAGAATCAGCACCCATCTTTTTTGCATTAGATCACCCCCGAATATTCTTCCTTCATACTAAGTATTGTATAACGGATGCACAAAATATTACTAAAGCTGCCGCCTGCAAATAATGGCTATTGCAATTTCCGCCCTTTATGATAATATAAATATCGACTAGAACAAGGTGGTGATACGGTGGAAGGAGAAAGTTGCATCAACTATCATGAATGCCCCGTCGTGAGAGCTTACGAACAAGGCAAGATCGACGGAGAATGGATAAGAATGTATTGTGAAGGGAACTGGAAAGAGTGCGCCAGATTTCAACTAGACGATATACTCAGCTACTCGGCTGATTTCGTTCTTCCTGACGGCAGTGTCGAAGAGAGATTGAGCAGATGATTAGCCGACCTCGTAAGTAAACTATTCACCTTTCTATAAGAAGCTTTCGCAAAGGCCTGGTTTTGTCTGTGGATTGACTCGCTCCCTTTCTCTTAGAATTGAGTCATGAAATGAAGAGGGGAAACTTCACAGAAAAACGATTCCTCGATATAACGTCTTTCATTTGTTTTCAGTAAGCTGTCTTATTCATTTTCACGATCTTCAAACCGGCCAAAGAAAATCTAGATGTTTTTAGACAAGGAGTCTTGGGAATGCATAATGATTCCGAAAACTCTTCTCTGCCAAAGTGCGTGTTGAAAGAGAAAGAGAAAACGGTCTATCTGGCAGAGAGGAATATGAACCTGCTTAATTACTAACAAATTGACACATGTTGAACAAACTTGTACTATTAAAAGTCATACGTCAAGAAGGCTTATATGCACACTAAATTCGAGTGGTTGGCGCGCCCAAGATTCGAGCTTCTCTTGCGGTCCTGAGGGAATTGTCTACTGAAAACAAATGATGCATTGAAAAGGGGGTATTTTCGATGAAGAAGCTTTTGGTGGCAGTTCTAATTCTTGTTTCTGCAGTGCTTTTCGCCGGTACAGTCTCGGTAATCGGTCCTTGGTCGGGTGTTGAAATGGATGCTTTTATTCCTGTTCTCGAGGCATTCAAAGCGGAGACCGGAATTGATTACACCTATCAGACATACAGAGCAGAGGATCTGGCCAATGTTTTACCAGCCCAGTTTTCCGCTAAGAAATCTCCTGCAGACGTCATATTCATGTGGTCAAGTTTCATAACCAGCAACACTAAAAGCATTGTGGAATTGACCGACGTGATCGATACAGATGCTTATATTCCAGGCGCGCTCGACAATGTAACAACAGCTGACGGAAAGGTCTACGGAATTGCTTACACGGCAAAAGTTAAGCCGGGATTCTGGTACAGAAAATCCTTCTTTGAGGCCCATGGCTTGACGGCGCCAAGAACCTGGGACGAATTTGTAACACTGCTCGAAGAGATCCAAGCAACACCAGGAATCAAGAACGCTATAGCAAGTGGAAACGGAGTTGGATGGCCTCTTTCTGACGTGACCGAACACTTCTTGATTGCCTTTGGTGGACCCGAGCTTCAGAAGGATCTTATTGAAGGCAACACATCCTGGAACAGCTACGCTGTTCGTAACGCAATTGGCAAACTGGTCTATCTTATTGAAAAAGGATACTTCAGTGAACCGACTGAGTGGACAACCATTCTTGAACAGTGGTGGAACGGAGAGTACGGACTCTATTTCATGGGACAGTGGATTACCGGTATGGTAGCTGATCCAGATGATTTGGCTGTCTTCAGCCTGCCGGGTAGCCGTGGAATGGTCTTCAGTATCGACTACGCTTTTGTCCCCGAATTTGCAACCAACAAAACGGAAGCTCTAGAACTGGTGAAATTCCTTTCGGGAGAAAAGGGACAGAGCATCCAGGTTTCACAGGGCGGTCATATCGCAACGGTTGAAGTCGATATGTCCAATTATCCGCCGGTAGACAAGGAAATCGCGAAGCTAACAGAGGGCGTTGAGACCCTGAACGACCTTGACGATTCGATCGGAGGCCTATGGCAGACCGCCTTCTGGGATCAGCTGAAGTTGCTGTGGGTGAGACCCGAGAGACTTGATGAGGTTCTAATGGACCTTGAGCAAAAGATGCCCAAATAGCAGATCTCCTCTTGTGGGACCCAAAAGGGTCCCACTTCTTTCTTCGGGGGTGAGATAGTTGGCTTTAAGAAAGGCTAAGTTAAAGCATTTCGCTTACTTCATCCTACCGGCCTTGTTTCTTCTGGTCGTTTTTGTTTTATACCCCACGTTAAACACAATATTCCTGAGTTTCGTGGATGAAGAAGGAAGCCTCTCTCTTTCGAACTACAGAGAGGTTTTCTCCAGCAGAGATATTCTAGATACCCGGGGCTTCAAAAGAGGCTTCCCCTTTGGTTCTCTAATTCACAATATTATGTGGATCGCAATCCATCTTCCTCTCACAACTATTGTCGGATTGTCTCTTGCAGTTCTACTGCGAGGTGCTAAGGGTGGAGGGATCGTCAAATCCATAATATTCCTCGGCATGGTAATGCCGATGATTGTAGGTGGAATAATGATCAGGTTCATGTTCGAGGAGAATGTAGGAGTTGTTAACCTGGTTCTCCAAACGTTTGGACTGGAGGCGAAGACCTGGACCGCTTATCCAGAGACTGCACTGTTCGCACTGATCTTTGGTTCAGTATGGTTGTGGACAGGCTTTTCAATGATTCTCTATTCGGCCGGACTTGAGACCATACCGAACACGTATTATGAGGCCGCTCAGATAGATGGCGCTTCGAAAGCAAAGATGCTGTTCAAGATCACGATTCCTTTGCTGAAACCTATAACCGTTGTTGTTTTAACCATGACTCTCCTGTGGGAATTGAAGGTCTTCGATATCGTCTATATAGCAACGATGGGAGGTCCTGGTGGTTCATCGAACGTTCTCGCACTGCAAATGTATCTATACGGTTTTCGAGAATGGGATTTTGGAAAGTCGGCGGTTGTTGCCGTGCTAATTACGGCTTTCACCCTGCTTGCAGCAATTCCCATGATGAAGTCCGCAGGAGATGAGGCAGAATGAAGAGATCGCGGAAAGACACTCTGGTGAAGACAATCGTTGCATGGACTATCGCTCTTGTCTGGATTCTCCCGCTGATGGGTGTTGTAATGACAGCTATACGGCCCTTCAGTGAAGTAATAAATGGCTGGTGGAAACTCGAACCATTCAACGCGACTCTATCCAATTTTTCCGGAGCGCTGAACCACCAAACAGCACCGCTGTATAAGGGAATGATAAACTCTTTGATTATCGCAATTCCTGCCACAATTGCTCCGTTGTTGCTCGCCACACTGGCAGGCTACGGTGTCTCCAGATATGGCTTCCCTTTGAGGAAGACCTTTATCCTAACAGTTGTGCTTACTCTCGCCCTCCCTCAACAGATGATAGCCATACCGATTTTTAGAATCATGAGCGGTCTAGGACTTGTGGACACTTATTTTGGACTGATTCTGGTTCACACTGCATGGGGAGTACCATGGATAACCTTCTTCATGCGGAACTACTTCAAAACTCTTCCTGCCGACATGGAGGAGGCAGCGAGAATCGATGGAGCGGGAGATTTCGGGATCTTCTTTCGCGTTGTGCTTCCAAATGCGTTTCCTGCCATCGCTTCGGCTTCAGCTCTTCAGTTCACATGGGTCTGGAGCGATTTCTTCCTTGCTCTCATTCTTGTGTACTCTCCCGGAAAATTGCTTGCAACTCAAAGAATTCCATTGATGCGCGGCGTCTACCACGTGGACTGGGGATTGCTTTCCGCAGCATCCTTAATGGTTATGATCGTTCCCATTCTCATTTATATCCTGTTGCAGAGGTATTATGTAAAAGGAATGGTAGGTTGGACAATTAAATAGGGATGCCAACTCCCAGGGAAGAAGGAGTTGAAAACAGTGAACGATCCCTTCTGTTGAATCAGATCATTATCATTGAATCATTCGCAGAGGAGTACGATCAGGTCATTCACATTTGTGCCTGTCGGGCCAGTTTTCACAAGGTCCCCGGATTTCTCTAGAGCATGGTACGAATCGTTATCCAGCAAGAAGCGCTGAGGATCTATCCCTGCGTCGATCATTCTCTGCATCGTGCGACCGTCAACAATCGCCCCTGCGGCGTCGGTCGGCCCATCGGTGCCGTCCGTTCCGACACAGGCAAGTGAAACGTTCTGCATCCTATCGGCCGCGATTGAAAAGGCAAGAGCAAGTTCCTGACATCTGCCTCCGAGGCCTTCTCCTCTAACGTGCACTACGGTCTCTCCACCAACGATCAGTGCCGCCGGTCTCTCCACAGGCCTGTTGAACAGCTCTTCCCTAGCGATTGCGGCAAGAAAAGCACCTGCATCTCTTGCCTCGCAGTCGAGGCTGGTTGTGAGGATCGAGGTGTTGTAACCAAGCTCTCTTGCGAATGTGACTGCAGATTCGCACGCTCTGGTAATACTTCCAATAATTTCTGTCTGAACATTATGAAGTCGATCAGGAGTTTCGATCTTGAGCGCTTCAAGTACCTCCGGTCTTGGCTTGAGCCCATACTTCTCAATAACGGCTAGGGCCTCCTCGCTTGTACTGCTGTCCGGATATGCGGGACCGGACGCGATTGAATCGAGTCGATCTCCCAGCACATCTGAAAGCACCAGCATGTATATTTGCGATGGAGCGACGAGTTTGGCAAAGCGACCTCCCTTAACCGATGATAGATGCTTCCGGACTGTATTGACTTCAACAATACTTGCGCCAGACCGGAACAGCTTGTTGTTCACTTCAACCAGATCTTCGAAAGTGACACCCTCAACCGGTTTCTCGAAAAGCGCCGATCCACCGCCGGAAATAAGAAAGAGAATCTTTTCAGGCCTTCTGGACTCTATCATCTTCAGTGCATAGTCTGTGGCCTCAACTGTTTTTATATCGAGAATCGGATGGCCTGCCTCGAAAACCTCTAAACCTTCGATTTCGCCCTGACTGTAGCCATACTTGGTGATGACTATTCCACTTTCAATTTCCTGCCCAAGTTTCTCCTTCGCTGCCCTTGCCATTCTCCAGGCCGCTTTCCCGATAGCCAGCAGAAAGATCGGACCGGTAAGTCCAGACTTCTCAAGAGCCTTCTTGACGGAGCTCTCTGGCTGAACTGCTTCTAAAGATTTTTCGATTATGTACCTGGCGTCTTTTCTGATTTCTCTCATATCGATCCTCCTTACGACCCCGAGTCGGTGGAGGAGTTATCGTTAGCGAAAACACTGTCACTTTCTTTCTTCTGCAGCAAAGTGGCTATTTGAGGATTGAGCCGATTGAATGAAGGAACCGGCAACATACTGGACCTTTAACGGAAGGAAGAAGGAAAAGTGACGTACTCATCACCTGACTCTCTTTGAAACCTATCGTAGATTCGACCTTTAAGACAGTGACTATCTCAAATCTCAAATAAAGAAAAAGACGGTGCATGAACACCGTCTTTTTCTCATCTCCAAATCACTTATAGAAGTATAGTCAAGCTCAGATATGGTCCCGGAAGGAAGTTATAAATCAAACTGAGTCCCGCTGATAGAACTATGCTATCGACTGGTCTCAGAACGAATTCCCATCCTCTGCCAAACACCGGGATGAAGAAAAGGAATTTGCCGTCAAAAGTGTACGCGTTCAATTCATTTGGTGTCAATGGCTTTTCATAGTATGTGCTACTCTGGAACACGTAGAAGTCCATTCCTTCGTAACCGGTTATGTTCCCTGCCACATCATAAACTACGTCTCCATAGAGACCCTGGCCTAGAATGAAGTTCTTCGGCGCTGCAACGAAAACCGATGCAACCAGAAGGACTGCCACAAGGATTAAGACTTTTTTCATTAAATTACCCCCTTTTAAGTAATGTTGAGCTAATCCCTACTTAACGATTTTACACTTAATACCCGTATCAAGTCAACGTCGTTTCATTCTCTAAATGCAGTTTTTGACATACAGCGTGGCTGACAACAGTTAAGGTTCCAGCCACTCTTCGCCGTCAAACGAGTATCTCGAAAGATCGACGCTGTCATCTCGAACTCTGTAGTCCCAGACAGTGTAGAGGCTTCTGACAGCCCCAGATAAGTAGTACTTCATGTGAGCCTCGTAGGAGTAAATTCCCCACTCTATTTCTTTGTAGTCGATGGAGACTATCTCCAGAAATTCCATCTTCTCGCCTTCTGGAAGAAGATTCTCACTTATGAAAAGAAAAGATGTCTCCTCAATAGTTGAAAACACTCTCTCCGGATTGAATTCCTCTACCCTGCCTCTTGAAGAGAGAAGCATCAGAACCATTGCAAGTACTAAGACTGCAACAAATGTGTACTTTGCCAGGACAGATTTCACTTCACTGTCCAGTTTCTCTTCTGCCTGATCTCTCTCTGTCCCGCTCTTATCCAGTTCACTCAAGAAAATGACCCCTTTCGGGGTCAATTATACATAGATGTCAATCAAAAAACTACCGCGACATTCAGTTTTACTGAACTCAAGACGGACGATAGAATCGCTGTAGGTGACTCGAAGAAAAAGCCCAGAACGGTTAATGGAGAAGCCGAAACACCCGCTCCAACAAGCAGCGTCTGGTTATTCTGAAGAACTAAAGCATAATCAAATCCCGCCCCGATATAAGGCAATATCACAATATTAGTTCCGATTTCGTAGTAGAAGTTAATCTTCTGAAGTTCTAGCGGGTTAAAGTATGTCTTCCAAGTCCATCCAAGCCCGAGATTGGGACCGGTCCAGCCGGTGATATTTCCAAACACATCCAGTTTTGCCTCTCCGTAAACGGGAGCATGCAGACCGGCTACAAGCGGTTTTCCGTGTGACTTGTCTGGCCAGACGATCAGCGGCTCAGAGAACATCGCAACAGCCAGGCCAAGCACAACTGCAATCAACAACATTTTTTTCATATCTATCCCTCCTCTTAAGTGCTGAACTCAACCGGAGTTCTATCAAATTATACAACAGGAGAAGGCTCAACAAATAGACTTTACGAGTGAAACCACTACTCTTCCGACTGATGCTCCTTTATGTCGGATATTTCAATACTGTATTCTGTTTTCAAGTCTTTCAACGCGACGTCTTAGGCTCATCCTCCGGTATGCCGAAATGCTCGAGAAAAGCGTCGAAATCCTCAACAACCGAACTGATTTCAGAAAGGCTTGTTGAACCCTTGATATCAATTGAAGTCGATTTACCGTGATCCTCTGAAGTGCTTCAATGAAGACTGTATCACTTGCAGATGGTACAGAAGGCCATCTTCCGCTGAAGAGATATGAGAGCAACCCGAGGGCCCTCTTTTCATAACCTCATCGACCGAATCCGATCCATTAAGACCGGAGGACTCGACGAGTGAGAGAAGCTCGGTGAAATCTGCTTTGCCGTGGTGGCCAATGAAGTGATGGGATCGCCGTATCTTTCAACCAAGAGTGCAATGTGCTCTCTAGAGATGATTTCTTCTTCACCAGCAAAACCCGAAATCCCAGTTAGATCCTTTATTTTAGA
>NPID01000884.1_pt1 | contig 38415 bp, 32 predicted proteins | sample 8637491 | NCBI WGS metagenome assembly NPID01 (sample SAMN07420843, study PRJNA396082) | bioreactor metagenome | isolation source: sample BA6 brine-fed electro-methanogenic bioreactor BA | place: Japan: Kochi | collected 2016-06-14 | reverse complement strand
TGGCCTACGAAGGGACCAAGAAGTCCTTCATCATGCTCCCCGACGGGGTCGCCTCGATCTTCGGCGCCGGCATGCGGGACGGACCCTTCCCCGAGCACTACGAGCCCCTCGAGTGCCCGCTCGAGAAGAACCCCCTGAGCGGCACCAGAATCAATCCGGCCATCAAGCTCTTCTTCGACCCGGAATCGGGCATTCAGGAGGACGTCTTCTACTCCTGCGACATCCGCTATCCTTACGTCGCCACCACTTACCGGGTCACCGAGCACTGGCAGACCGGGGTGCTGACCCGCAACCAGCCCTGGCTGCTGGAGATGCAGCCACGCCAGTTCGTGGAGATGAATCCCGAACTGGCCAAGGAGAAGGGGATCAAGAGCGGCGACATCTGCACCGTCTCCTCGGGGCGCGGCAGCGTCGAGGCGGTGGCCATCGTCACCGGCCGTTTCCGGCCCTTCACGGTCCAAAACACGACCATCCACCAGGTCGGCCTTCCCTGGTGCTACGGCTGGATCACCCCCAACGTCGGCGATAGCTCCAACCTGTTGACTCCCACCATCGGGGACGCCAACACCATGATTCCCGAAACCAAGGCATTCATGGTCAACCTCGAGAAGAAAGGGGGGTGATGAGCCATGGCACGCAAAACCTTTTTGATCGATACCACCCGGTGTACCGCATGCCGCGCCTGTCAGGTGGCCTGCAAACAGTGGAACAAGCTCCCGGCAGAGGGAACGGTCCAGCGGGGAAGCTACGAAAACCCCCCGGGCCTCACTCCGCATCTGTACAACCAGATTCATTTCGTCGAAAAGGAGAAGGACGGAACGCTGCAGTGGCTCTTTCTCAACAAACGCTGCATGCACTGCGGCGATGCCGGCTGCATGAAGGTCTGTCCCTCGGCGGGGGCCCTCTATCGCACCGAGGACGGGATGGTCGCCTTCGACAAGGAGAAGTGTATTTCCTGTAAATACTGCGTCAATGGCTGTCCCTTCGATGTGCCCCGCTACGACGAACAGGAAAAGGTCACCAAGTGCCACGCCTGCGTTGACCGTATTGCCAGCGGCCTGCAGCCGGCCTGCGTCAAGGCTTGTCCTACTGGTACCCTGCGGTTCGGCGGCCGGGACAAACTCATCGCCAAGGCTAAGGCCGAAGGGAAGTCGCTTTACGGCGAAAACGAACTGAACGGCCTCGGGGTCCTCTATGTGCTGGATGAGACCCCGGGTACCTACCAGCTTCCGGACAAGCCGGCGATTCCAGCTTCGATTTTTCTCTGGAAGGACGTTATCAGGCCTTTGGGGATTTTTGGTTTCTGGGGTGCCGTCGGCGCCGCCTTGCTGCACTACGTCACCGTCGGCCCCAAGCGCTTGGAAGAGGATGAGACGCAGGGAAAAGGAGGTGAATGATCATGGCCCAACAATATGTGAATCGCTTCAACGCCTTTGAGCGGGTGCTGCACTGGATCGTGGCCGTCTCTTTCTTTGTCCTGCTGGTTTCGGGGCTGGGGCTGTTCTCACCGGCCTTTTTCAACTACTTCGACTTCTTCGGCGGCCCCGAGCGGGGCATCCTGTTCCACAAGTGGGCCGGGATCGTTTTTCTAATCTCCTCGGTCCTGCTCTTCCTTTCCCACTCCGGGCAAATCATCCGTTTCGACCAAGACGACCGAAAGTGGATCGCCGCCTGCGGTGGCTATCTGTCCCGCAAGAAAAAGGACATTCCCCAGGGTAAATTCAACGCAGGCCAGAAACTCTTTGGTATCTTTTCATTTCTGGCAACCCTGGTCATGGGAGCCACCGGGTTGATGATCTGGGACCCGACCGCCCTGGATCGTGGTCTGACCCAGTTTTCCTTCATGCTGCACGGGCTGTTCTTTGTTCTGTTCATGATGGGAGTCATCATCCACATCTATCTGGGCTCGATCGGCAACCCGGGGACCCTGGAGGGAATGCTCTGGGGACAGGTGAGAAAAGTGTGGGCCAAGAAGCACCACATCAAGTGGTACAAGGAAGTGTCCAAGTAAAAAGGCGGGAACCCCAACTGGAAAAGGGAGAGGACATGAAGCGGTTGTTGTGCGCCCTGCTCCTTGCCATCCTTTGGGTTTCGGGGGGGCACGCCGAGAATCGTATCGAGGTTCCCTTGGCAGATTCCCCGGTTCTGGGCCCCCCCGACGCCCCGATCACCCTGATCGAATTCATCGATTTCCAGTGACCCCACTGTCAGGCGGCCGGTCCGGTCGTTCAGCAGATCATGCGGGAATATCAAGGGAAGATCCGGTTGGTGATCAAGCATTACCCGTATCGCTATCGTCACTATTCCTACCTGGCCGCCCAGGCCGCGGAAGCGGCCAAGACCCAGGGGAAATTCTGGGCCATGCATGACATCATGCTGGAGACCAAAGAGCTCGACCGGGACAGCCTGATTCAGCATGCTGAAACCATCGGCCTCGATGCGCGGCGCTTTATCGAAGAGCTGGACGGTGAAAAATACCGGGAACGGGTGGAGCGGGATGTCAAGCTGGCCCGGGAATTAGACTTCTATCAGACCCCGACGTTCGTCATCAACGGCCGGATCTTGGTCGGTGAGCGGCCAATTGAAAAATTCCGGGAATATATTAACGAAGCCCTCAAGGACGCAAAGCCGAAGCCATGATGATCCGCATCTTCTCCTGGTTCAGCCTTCTGTTGGGTGGTGTTTTGGGTGCACTGGCAACCGCCGGTGAATTGCCGCTGCCCGAAAAACTCCCCTCGCTGCTCCCTCCCGACGTCAAGCGGGCCGAGCTCGGGCGCGCCCTGTTCTTCGATCGGCGCCTGTCCGGCGACGGAACCATGAGCTGCGCCGCCTGCCACATCCCTGCGGAGTCATTTGCCGACGGCCAGCCCCTGTCGGGCGCGTACCCGACCAACAAGCACTGGCGGCACACCCAGAGCCTGATCAACGTCGCCTACCTGCACACCTTTTTCTGGGACGGGCGCAGCTACAGCCTGGAAGATCAGGCCAAGGGGCCCATACATTCCTCGTTTGAAATGAACCTCAACCTCGACTATCTGGTGGCCAAGCTGCGGGAGATCCCGGAATACGCCAGCTTGTTCCGTCAGGCCTTCGGCGAGGAGCCGACCCGGGAGAACATTGCCGCCGCCCTGGCCGACTTCGAGCGCACCCTGGTGATCAACGACTCCCCCTTCGACCGGTACCTGGCCGGAGACAAGGAGGCTCTGAGCGACGGCGCCCTGCGCGGTGCCGAGATCTTTTACGGCGAGCGCGGCGGATGCTCCCTCTGCCACAGCGGACCGCTGCTTTCCGACCAGAAGTTTCACAACATCGGCGTCGGCGAAACGCCTGACCTGCGGAACGACCCCCAGCGCCGGGCTACCCGCAACTTCTTCCTCGAGCAGATGGGGCTCGAGCGGATGGATCGGGACGTCGGCCGCTATGCGGTCACCAAGAATCCGGCCGATATGGGCGCTTTCCGCACCCCTCCCCTGCGCCAGGTCGCCGCGACCGCTCCCTACATGCACAACGGCAGTCTGGGGACTTTGGAGGAGACCATCGACTTCTATAATGGCGGAGGGGGCGAGGATCCGAACAAATCCAGGCTGATCCGCAGACTGAACCTGTCGGCGAAGGAAAAGGCCGACCTGCTGGCCTTTCTCCGGAGCCTTTCCGGCACCCTGCCGGCGGTTAAGGTCCCTCGGCCACCGGGATATTGACTGGCCAACCCATCCAACCAAGGAGGAATGCGTGACCTATATCCAAGATCGCCTGAACCGTCTTCATGAACTCAGAAAGCAGCGTCCCCAGTTTGCCGAAGTCTTTGATTTTTGCAGCCAGCTTTACAGATTTCTAAAGGCAGAGAAGGACGATTTTCTCACCTTGGCCGTGGGCCCGGAAGAGTCCGAGATCAGTCACCGGGAGGGCTTGGCCCTGCTCAGTGGTGAAGACCTCCGGATCGATCAGGTCAAAGCGGTGCCTTTTTTGCGCCGTCTTGTCGATGTTCTGAAGGAGAGCGGACAGCAAGGCACGGAAGAGCTCGACATCCTCAAGGGGGCCCTGGAGGCGGGCAAACTTGACGTCACGGATATATTCCGCGCCTGCCTCGACAGGCAACGCAGCCCCCTGGATGAGCAGGCGAAGCAGATCGGGGTCTCGCCGGCTCTGCTCGAATATGTCTTTGGCACCGCGCTCTCCCATGGCCTGCTGCGCGCCAGGGAAAAGGGCCTTTCGGCAAAGACCGAGGGCTGGCAGCACGGCTACTGTCCTTTGTGTGGGGGGCTTCCGGGCATGGCGGAGTTGGTCGGCGAGGAGGGACAAAGGATGCTGCACTGCTCGACCTGCGGCACCGCCTGGGGCTTTCCGCGCCTGCAGTGCTGCTATTGCGGCACCACGGATGGAGGAGCTCTCGAATATTTCACTGCCGAAGGAGATGTCGGCCATCGGGTCGATATCTGCCGCAAATGCTCCTGTTACCTGAAAACGGTCGATGGCCGCGAATTGGGTGAGGGTCATCCCATGGATATTGAGGATATCAGCACCCTTTACCTGGATCTTCTGGCGCAGAAAGAAGGGTTCACTAAGGGGAAAAGGGGGCGGGCATAGATTGACCCGAAAGGGGGATGGCTGCTTCGGGTTTTGTTCCTGGCCGCTGTTGCGAAGGCCGGTCAGGAATAAGTTCGGGAATGAAAAAGGAAAGGAGGTGAAGAGCTGGATTCATTTTGCATGCCGAAGAAATTGCTGGTCCGAAAAAGCGAGGGAGGGGGGAGCATTGTATTGTTTGCCTTCAGCCGTTGAGGCATCGACTCAAAGGAGAGAAATCATGCGCAAAAGACTGCTTGTTTACTTATTAGTCGTATTGGCCGTGTTGGCTTTTCAAGCCACTTCCGCTCTCGCCGGAGCCACCATTCAGATCAGCGACGATTCGAAAATCGACCTGGGCTTCAGGCTGCAGGCGCTCTATCTCAACACCGACAGCGACATTGACTCTGATGGCGGCTTTGAGTCGCTCGACGATTTCAAGGTCCGCCGGGGCCGTATTCGGCTGGGAGCCGATATCACCAAATGGGTGAGCATGTTTCTCCAGACGGAGTTCGCTGAGCCTGAAGCCGGCACCGGGGCCGACATGCGGGTGATCGACGCCTTTGTGCAGTTGAAACCGCATAAACTTGCCAATCTCTACATGGGTGAGAACATGGCGCCTGTACTCAGGCAGAACGTGACCAGTTCCGGTGGCATGATGGCCATCGACCGCCCGGGGGTCATCTACAAGAACCTCACCTGGGGCACCCGGGCCCTGTCGACCTTCGCCAACACCACCTTCGGTGATACCGACGCCGGCCTGCGCGGCGACGTCGATGTCCGCGATACCGGCCTGACCCTTTTCGGCAGCGATTCCCTGACCGAAATGGTCCATTTCAAGTACTATCTCGGTGTCTATGACGGCGTTCAGAACGCGGGTGATGACAGCGAGCGCTACGCGGCCAGGGTGCAGGTCAACTTCTTCGATCCCGAACCGGGCTACTACAACCTGTCGACCTATCTCGGGAAAAAGAAGACCGTCGGCTTTGGCGCCGCCTATGATAGCCAGGATGATGTCGACGCCGATGCCTCAGGAAACATCGATTACCGGATGTTTACCTTCGACGCCTTCGCCGACTATCCGGTAGGCCCCGGCTATCTGACGTTCGAAGCGGCCTATATCGACCTCGATCTGGATGACGGGGGCGTGATAAGCACCGGGAAAACGGCCAAGAATTCCCAGGGTGACGGTTTTTATACTCAGGCCGGTTACTTCATCAACAACTGGCAACCCTGGATCGAATACGAAGACTGGAGCAGCGACGGGACCGATGGGGGCTACGATTTAACTCGCGTTGGCCTTACCTACTTCATCAAGGGACACAACGCCAATATCAAAGTGGGCTACGAAAGCTTCAACGCTGACGAAAACATCGGCTCGACCAATGAGGACAGTATCGACACCTTTGTCACCGGTTTTTACGTAACTTACTAACTGAGAAGAGGCCATGCAGGGGAGGAGTCATGGGCCGGCAAGACTTGCTGTGGTCTTCCTCTGCATGGGTTCCACTCGGCACAGAGTATCGCTTTGGGAAAGGTTGTGAAGCTGTTGTTTATGTCGAACGTCAAGAAAAGAGGTTGGGGGCCCAATGGGATCCGTGTTTCAATGGTTTCCGTTTTGCTCCTTACAGGAGCCCTCCTGTTTGCTTTCTCCACGACCCTGCTTGCAGCGAAGAATCACAAGCCTCAGGAAATTTCTCCCGATTCTGAAAATCTACCTCTTCTGAAATCCATCGAGTCGAGCTATGCCGGTATTATCCAGGCCGTGGAAGTCGGAAAAGCGTCAAGGGAGATGGGAGAGCTGGCTTCCGATCTGTGGGTTTCCTTGCAGCATTACCTGATCGATAGCAATGATCTCATGCGTAGATTAAAATTTGAGATCAAACACTCCCGGGGAGTGACACAGGATGAGGCCATTGATCGCCTCATATCAGCGACTGGGGATCGCGAACGAACCTTGATGGCATATTTTCAGCGCTTCAGCGGGTTGGCAGGGGGATCCGAAGAGCTCCCTCTTCCTCCTCGATCGCCCCCGGAAAAAGACGCCGGGCAGGGGCAGGTCAAGCCTGCGGGCGCCATGAAGGGGGCAGGCCACGAGATCAGGATTGAATTCAACGCTGAAGATCTTACCAAAACCAAGATGGAATAGGGCCTTCAACAGTATTTAATCGGCCTTAACAATACTCCTGGAGAAACAACAGGCGAAAAAGGAGACGCCTCCGCCGACTAATGGTAGCCGCTCGGGCACGGCCGGTACCAGTCGCAACGGGTCAGCGGCAACCCGCTGGCTTGTCGTTCTGACTTGACCAGCAGGGTCTGGTAGAGTCCGAGCCGCCCGGTCTCGAAACCGTAGGCCGAACCGGCCATATAGATCCGCCAGACGCGATAGGTCACCGGGCAGGTCAATTCAATGGCCTTTTCCCGGTTAGTCTCCAGCCGCTTGCCCCACAGACGCAGCGTCATTGCGTAATGCTCGCGCAGGCTTTCGACGTCGCGGATCTCGAAGCCGGTCTCTTCGGCGACGCGGAGCGAGGTGCTGATCGGCATCAGTTCGCCGTCGGGGAAAACGTATTTGTCGATGAAGGAGGGGCCTTCATTGGGCGCATTGGTCATCGATTCGGTGATGCCGTGATTGAGGAAGACACCACCCGACTTCAGCAAGCGGTAAGCCTTGTGGAAATAATCCGGCAGTTTCGCTTCGCCGACATGTTCGAACATGCCGACGCTGACCAATTTGTCGAACCGCAGATCGGTCGGGACATCTCGGTAATCGCAAACCTCGACTCGGCAGCGGTCAGCCAGACCGGCCGCCAGGATGCGTTCGTTCGCCAGGTCGGCCTGGGGGCGACTGAGGGTGATCCCCAGCGCCTCGACTCCGTACTTCTCGGCAGCATGCACGATCAGCCCGCCCCAGCCGCAGCCGATATCGAGCAGCTTTTCACCCGGCTTGAGCCGCAGTTTGCGGCAGATGTAATCGAGCTTTTGGTACTGAGCCTCGTCGAGGCTTTCGTCCGGGCTGTGAAAAAAGGCACAGGAGTAAACCATGCGCTGATCAAGCCAGAGCCGATAGAAATCGTTGGAGACATTGTAATGGTACTGGACGGCCTGGGCATCCCGCTGTTTGGAATGGGTCCGGCCATGCAGGTTGGCGGTGCCACGCCCTTCTCCTGGCGGCTGTTTGCCCGGCAGGCGCAACAGCTTTTGGCCGAGGCGCAGCTTTTCCGACAGCCGCCAGTGCCGACCGATCAGGAAATCGGCCAGCTCGAAACCGGCCTCCAGATCACCGTGGACATCAAAATCACCCAGGATGAAGGCTTCGCCCAGGGAAAGTTCGCTGGGCCGCCAGAACATCCGACGCAGGGCGGCTGGATGCTTGAGTTCGAGAGTGAAGCGCGGCGGTTCGCTGCCGTGCTGCCATTCGGAGTCGTTCCAAAACCGGATGGCAAACGGTTTGATGGGTGCTCCGGCGAAGACCCTGTCGAAGAAGTCGAGGATTTTCAGGACCGCTGGATCCTGACCCGACGGCTGCCAAGCCAATTGTCCGGACATGAGACAACCTCTCATTTAGCTTAGAAATTGTTTAAATAAATAAAACATCATCGGGAAATTGCAAGCCCAGGGCAGAGAGAGATCGTTTCGCTCGATTCAGTTTCCAATATACCACGGCTGCCCGGGCCGTTTTCCTCCGTTCAGAAACAAGAGGTTGCACGAGTTGCAAAGACCGGAGAGAGTTGTTGTAACCGGAGTTTTGTTCCTGCTATTTTAATAGTCGCTGGTTGCAGACCCGCTAGAACCCATCGATTTCGCCTGGCCATTTATTGGTCAGGCGAAGCAGTTTCCACCGGCAAGAAAGGGGAGTTACTTCCGAAATGTTCATAGCTGTCCTCGGTTGTTGGCCATTATTCCTGGGGCTGGGCCTGATCGGGTTGGGCGTCGGGATGCAGGGATCGTTGCTCGGCGTGCGGGCCGCCCTGGAAAGATTCGACACCACCGTCACCGGACTGATTATGTCCGGCTACTATATCGGATTCTTCGTCGGTTCGTTGCGCGTTCCGGAAATCATTAAACGTGTTGGTCACATCCGCACCTTTGGCGCCCTGGCCTCGCTGGCCTCCACAGCGATATTGGTTCATGCGGTGTACATCAATCCCTGGGTATGGACCGCTATGCGGTTTGTTACGGGTTTTTCGATTATCGGCATCTGGCTGGTAGCGGAAAGTTGGTTAAATGCTGAATCCACCAACCAAACCCGAGGATCGCTGTTGTCGTTTTACATGCTGGTCGTCTTTATGGGCATTGGCGGAGGGCAGTTTTTACTGAATCTGGGTAATCCAACAAGCTATGAACTGTTTACCCTGATTTCCATACTCGTCAGCCTCGCCGTTATACCTATTCTGGTAACCGCGACCAAGGCCCCTCCCTTTCATGCCCCGCAAACGGTGAAGATCAAACAACTGTATGCTCTGGCCCCCTTAGGTACGGTCGGCAGCTTACTGATCAACGGCTGCTATGCCATGATTTTTGGAATGGGGGCGGTGTATGCCACCGAGATCGGACTGTCGGTCCGCGAAGTCTCCCTATTTATGGGGGCGTTGATATTCAGCGGGGTCCTTTTTCAATGGCCGGTCGGGAAGATTTCCGACCGGATGGACCGCCGCCTGATCATCATTGGCTGCTCACTTCTTGCCGCACTCTGCGCGGTGGTCGCGGCCTTAAACGGCGGGGAAGGAAGCTGGCCGCTATTTCTTCTCGCTGCCCTGTTCGGCGGTTTCTGCCTGCCTCTGTATTCCCTGTGCGCCGCCCATACCAATGACTATCTTGCTTCCGACCAAATGGTTGCCGCCAACGCGACCCTGCTGCTGGTCGGAGGGATCGGAGCGGTCGTCGGACCACTTTTTACCGCCTTTTTCATGAAACAATTTGGTCCCCAGGGCTTTTTCTGGAGTCTGGCACTGCCTTGCGGCGGCACCGGCGTATTTGCAGCCTGGCGAATTACCCGACGCGCCCCGGCCCCGGTTGAAGAGCGCAGCGAATTCGTCATTCGTGCGCCCACGCCCATCGGTGCGACCCTGGATGCCGAGCTGGAAGGGAATGACCCGCCGGGACAACCGTTGTAGAACAATCGTTTGTTTGACACCCCATGAATCAGTGGTTTAATTCAACCCTGGCGTTTATCGATTTGCTGGGATTTCGTCGCCCGGCCCGGGGATCGTTCTTATTGCAAGGTTTTTTTCATGCTTACCCTGACCGCTGTCTCCAAGAGCTACGGCTCCACCCCGGCGCTTCAGCCGACCGACCTGACCATCGCGCCCGGTCGCACCACCGTACTGATCGGACCGAGCGGCTGCGGCAAGTCGACGCTGCTGCGCATCATGATCGGCCTGATTCGCCCCGACACCGGCAGCGTCGTGTTCGAAGGCACCCAACTACGTCCAGACAACGTGCGCGCCATTCGCCACCACATGGGGTACGTGATCCAGGACGGCGGGCTGTTCCCCCACCTGACGGCCCGTGAAAACGTCGAACTGATGGCCCGCTATCTCGGCTGGGAGGAGAGCCGCCGGCTAAGGCGCCTGCAGGAAATGGTGGAGCTGACCCAGCTCTGGCCCGAGGTACTCGATCGCTACCCGGTGCAGCTCTCCGGCGGCCAGCAGCAGCGTGTCAGCCTCATGCGGGCGCTGATGCTCGACCCGGATGTGCTGCTTCTCGACGAACCCCTTGGGGCCCTCGATCCGGTGATCCGCCACGAGATGCAGGAGGAGCTGCGGGAGATCTTTCGCCGGCTGGACAAGACGGTGGTCATGGTGACGCACGACATGGGAGAGGCGGGCTTTTTCGGCGACACGATCGTGCTGCTCCGCGAAGGGGCCATCTTGCAGAAGGGCTCTTTGGAGGATCTGGTTGAGCGCCCCGCCGATCCGTTTATCCGCACCTTCATACGGGCGCAGCGCAGTCCGCTGGAGAGCCTGCAGCAGGAGGCGGCCCGATGAAAAATGTCCTTTGCACCGTCCTGCTGTCGTTCGTAGTCCTGATTCCGCAGGGGAGCCCAGCGGCCGATGCGGAAGTGCGGGTCGGCTCGAAGAAGTTCACCGAAGGGGTCATCACCGGCGAGCTGGCGGCCCAGCTTATCCGCAGCACTGGAACGACGACCAACCACCGGCGCGAAATGGGGGGAACGCGGGTGCTGTGGAGCGCTCTGCTCAACGGCGATATTGATGTCTATCCCGAGTACTCCGGCACCATCAGTCAGGAGATTCTCGCCGGGGAGGAGATTTCAGACGGAAGGACCATGCGCCGGGCACTGGCCCGGTTCGGTGTGTCGATGAGCGAACCGCTCGGGTTCAACAACACCTACGCGCTGGGGATGAGGGAGGAAAAGGCTGAAGCGCTCGGCATCCGCACCATATCGGATCTGCGCGAGAACCCCGAACTGGTGCTCGGCTTCAGCAACGAGTTTCTCGACCGCCAGGACGGCTGGCCCGGCCTGCGCGCCCAGTACGGCCTGCCGCAAAAAAACGTGCGCGGACTCGATCACGATCTGGCCTACCGCGGAGTCGAAAGCGGCACCATCGACGTCACCGACCTCTATTCGACCGACGCGGAGATCGCCTATTACGGCCTGCGCGTGCTCGAAGACGACCGGGAGTATTTTCCGGAGTACGAGGCGTTGTGGCTCTACCGCGAAGACCTCGTCGAGCGCAACCCGGAGGCGGTCGCCGCTCTCGAGCGGCTGGAAGGACGGATTTCGGAGGAACATATGGTCGCCATGAACGCCGCCGCGAAACTGCAGAAGATCCCCGAGGCGACAGTGGCGGCGGAGTTTCTCGAGGGCGAGCTCGATCAGGCAAGCACCGCCCTGCAGAGCGGCCCCTGGGAACGCTTCTGGCGCTACACCCGCCAGCATCTGCTGCTGGTGGCGATTTCCCTCGGTGCGGCAATCGTGGTCGGGATCCCCTTGGGCGTCCTCGCTGCGGCCCGCCTCCGATTCGGTCAGTTCATTCTCGCCGGCGCCGGGATGATCCAGACGATCCCCTCCCTGGCGCTGCTGGTCTTCATGATTCCCTTTCTGGGTATCGGCGGCCCGCCGGCGATCGCCGCTCTTTTCCTGTACAGCCTGCTGCCAATCATCCGCAATACCTACACGGGGCTACACGACATCCCCCGCCAGGTGCTCGAGTCGGCGGAAGCCCTCGGCCTGCCTCCGGGCGCCCGCATGCGCCTGGTGGAGCTGCCCCTGGCGGCGAGTACCATTCTCGCCGGCATCAAGATCTCGGCGGTGATCAACGTCGGCACGGCAACCTTGGGTGCGCTGATCGGCGCCGGCGGTTACGGTCAGCCGATACTGACCGGCATCCGCCTCGACGACCTCGGCCTGATCCTGCAAGGCGCCGTGCCGGCCGCGGTCCTGGCGCTGCTGGTCCAGGGGGCCTTCGAACTGCTTGAGATGGCGATTGTGCCGCGGGGCCTGCGGCTCAAGCCGGAAGGTTAGCCCGGGCTTGAGATTTTCAAAAGATCGTCTCAGACCCGCTCGATGATCAGCGAGATCCCCTGCCCCACGCCAATGCACATGGTACAGAGGGCATACCGGCCCCCGGTGCGCTGCAGCTGGTAGGTGGCGGTGGTGACCAGGCGGGCTCCGCTCATCCCCAGGGGATGCCCCAGAGCGATGGCTCCGCCGTTGGGATTGACGTGGGGCGCATCGTCGGCCAGCCCCAGCTCGCGCATCACGGCGAGCCCCTGGGCGGCAAAGGCCTCGTTCAGCTCGATGACATCCATCTGCTCCAGGCTCAGCCCGGCGATCCGCAGCACCTTGCGGGTGGCCGGGACCGGACCCATCCCCATGATCCGCGGCGCCACCCCGGCGGTAGCCATGGCGACGATCCGTGCCCTGGGGCTGAGGCCATACTCGTTGGCCGCCTCTTTCGAGGCGAGCAGCAGGGCGCACGCCCCGTCATTGACCCCCGAAGCGTTGCCGGCGGTCACCGTCCCGTTGGCCCGGAAAGGCGGCTTCAGCTTGGCCAACCCCTCCATGGTGCTGTTCGGCCTGGGATGCTCGTCCTTGTCCACCACAAGGGGCTCGCCTTTGCGCTGGGGGATGACCACCGGCACGATCTCCTCCGAAAAATAGCCGGCCGCAAGGGCCCGGGCGGCCTTTTGCTGGGTGCGCAGGGCAAAGGCGTCCTGGTCCTCCCGCGAGATGGCGAACTCCTCGGCGACGTTTTCGGCGGTCTCGGGCATCGAATCGATGCCGTACTGCTCCTTCAGCAGACGGTTGACGAAACGCCAGCCGATGGTGGTGTCGAAGAGCTCGACGCCACGGTCGAAGGCAGAGGCGCCCTTGGCCAGCACATAGGGAGCGCGGGACATGCTTTCGACCCCGCCGGCGACGAGCAGCTCGGCCTCCCCCACCCGGATCGCCCGAGCGGCGCTGCCCACCGCGTCCATCCCCGAGCCGCACAGACGGTTGAGGGTCACGCCCGGCACATCCACCGGCAGGCCAGCCAGCAGGGCCGCCATCCGCGCCACGTTGCGGTTGTCCTCGCCGGCCTGGTTGGCGCAGCCGTACATTACATCGTCCACCCTCCCCCACTCGACGCCGGGATTGCGCTCCACCAGCGCCTTGATCGGCAGCGCGGCCAGGTCATCGGTGCGCACTCCGGAGAGGCTCCCGCCATAGCTGCCGATCGGGGTGCGGATGGCGTCGCAGATATACACTTCGCGCATGGTCGGTTCTCCTGGTTTGGTATCTTCAACAAAAAATCCACTCAATTGGTTCTTTTCAGAAGATCGCTCTGACATTCAGGTATTTCAGTACCACTTTGCCATATAAATTGTCAAGTGCAATCAAGTATCCCCCGGAAAAACCGGGGGATTTATTGGGGGGAGCGCCACAATGCTTGATCAGTTCGGTGGCTTGAAGAACGACATGACGCTGCAAATTTAGCGTTTCGAGGCTTTGGATAGCTGGTCAAACGCATCAGCCACCTTGCCTTGGCCGAACCTGTTTATCAGCGATTCCAGGCCGATTTCCATCTCGCCCCGCTTCGCCACCTCGGCTTCGACCTCTTCTTCCCACTCCGCGTAGGTCAAAGCTCCGCAGCGGCACACCTGGACGCACATCGGCTCCGTGAGCGTCGGATCGTCTTCGCACATGTCGCATTTGAGCGGCAGCCCGGAATCGGGCTCCTTGAACAGATCCCGGGCCGGACAGGAAACGCTGCAGAAGCTGCACTGGGTGTATTCCTTGCCGTTGATGGTGTACGTATTGCGGCCGCTGCATTCGGCTTCGGTATAATCTACGGCTCGTATCGGAACGTATACATCACTTAGCAAATCCAACACCACCCTGATCCGGGACCTTTCCGGATTGATGCTGCTATATTTCGGCACCGCGTGAAACCCTGAGCAGGCCAGCTCGCAGGCCCGACAACCAATGCACTTGTCAAGGTTGACTTTTATTTCTTTAACTCTTTTCTTTTTTAACCGATCACTCACGGGTACCACCTCCCTGACTTTAGTTTTGTTCTTTTTCGGCCGAAGTCTTTTTTGAGGAAGTGCCTTCGGTGCCGGAATAGATCCCCCTCTTCTGAAAGTCTTCGCTCACGTAATCCAAACCCAGTCGGTCCAAGGTCTCCTTGGTCGGAATACCATCCTTCGTCCACCCCTTGAACTCATAGTACGCGTCAAGGTGCTTCTGTTCCATCTCGGGGTCCCGGACCTTCCAGTGGTTCTCCGGCGGTTTCTCCTCGGTTCGCCTTAAGCCTCTTCTGACATTAAGGGCTCTGACCAGCTGTCGGTTCCTTCGGGAGATTTCCAACAGTCCGTCTGAATCAAGATCCATCCCGGTCGCCAGCGAGATGAACTTTGGCAGATTGAACAGGTGATAAGGAGGCGACCCGCCAAATTGGCCCCTGAATGACGACAACCAGGCGCAGGTCCCGATGGCGTCATCGATATAATGCATGGCCTCATTCCAATCACAAACATTGACCGACGCTTCAATGGGCATGTGTTCCCGTGGCTCCCATTCCAAAAGCCATTTTTTGAACCTCTCGGGAGCGGCCTCCCAATTTTCTACAAAGGTTTTTCTCTTCTCCTTGTCGGCAATGGGAGCTTGGGGGAAGGAGCCTTCAATTTGGGTGATATTCATCTTCTCGCCGGTGCTGTACATGAGGAAGAAAGGGTAATTTATCACTCCCAGCTTAAGCGGAACCTGCTCGACTTTTTTCGTGGTGTTATGATCGAAGGCTTCCGCGCCCTTGCCGATCTTACGTGCCGCTCGATAAACACCATCGGCCAAGACATCGCCGATCCCTTCCCGCCGAACGAGTTTTTCAAGAAGATAAAAGAATCTCTCGGCACTGTCGGCGGGGAAATCCGGCAGCTCTTCGTCGGTCAATATGCCGGCTTCGTAAAGCTCGACGGCGAAGGCGAGAACTTGGGGCGTCGAGAATCCGTCCAGTCCGTAGGCACTGGTAAGGCCGAGGATGTCATAATTGAAGTCTATTTCCTGATAGGCCGCCATGCAGTAGGTAAGCTTGTTGAAACATTTCAGGAAATATTTGTGCCGCCCCGGATAGGAAATCGAATAATGACAATCCTTCGGACAGTTATAGCAACCCGAGTCCCGGGTCCGCACTTCTTTCCACTGCGCCACCCACTCCTTTTCACGCTCTTTGTTCCAGTAACCTTTTCGCCGCGTACGCGCATTGCCCCAGGCGAAATTGTCGACATGGAAACTTTCGTTATGATCGTGCGCCATGGGGTCGCCGCAATTCTTGTTGTCGTAAATTTCCTGATACTTGCTTCGGCACATCTCCCAAAGCTCGGCCGGTCGGGCGATGTGGATGTCCTTGGTGCCACGGACAACGATCGCCTTTAACCGCTTGGCTCCCATGACCGCACCGACTCCATGCCGGGAGGCGCTGGAGTTGGCATGTTCGATGGTCGCCTGATAGACCCTGTTTTCACCGGCCAGCCCGATGGCTGCGACCTGGGCTCTGGGGTTCTGCAACTCCTGTTGAAGGAGCGTTGCGGTTTCCTGGCAGCCTTTGCCCTGGAGGTGGTTCGCATCGCGGATTTCGACCTGGGCATTGTGGATCCACAGATATACCAGAGAAGGGGCTTCGCCGCGGATGATGATTTTGTCGTATCCGGCATGTTTCAGTTCCGGCCCGAACCATCCTCCCATCAATGAATTGACATACAGGTTCGTCAGGGGAGAAAAGGTACTGACAGAGGTCCGATTGGCACCGGGCACGGGCGTTCCATGCAAAAGGCCGGCACTGAAGATGAGAAGATTGTCGGGAGAAAGGGGGGCAACTTCCGGGGGGACATTGTCCCAGAGTATCTTTGCAGCACTACCCTGCCCCCCGAGATGAAGCTCGGTCAATCCCGGGTCGGTTTTTACCCTCTTAACGCTTCCTTGGGATAGATCAATTTCTAAATTGACCCCAGTCTCTGCGTACCTCATTTTTTACCTCATTTATTTTCGATGAACTCGCAAATAATCCGAAATGTCGATGTTTAGCGGCCGGTCAAAATCCCCCTCGTTATGAAGTCTTCGCTCACGCGATCCAAGCCCAGTCGGTCCAGGGTCTCCTTGCCGGGAACGCCAACCTGAGTCCACCCCTTGAATTGATAATACGCATCAAGGTGCTTTTGCTCCATCTCCGGATCCCTAGGCTGCCAAAGGTCCCCCGGCGGATTCTCATCAATTCTTCTCAAGCCTCTTCTGACATTAATGGCCCTGACCAACTGTCGGTTCCTTCGGGAGATTTCCAACAATCCGTCCGAATCGAGATCGATCCCGGTCGCCAGCGAGATGTATTTTGGCAAATTGTGCAGGTGATAGGCAGGTCTTCCGCCAAATTGGCCTCTGAACGACGAAAGGAGGGAGCAGACCCCAAGGGCGTCATCGGCGTAATGCATGGCCTCGTTCCAGTCAACAATGTTGACGACCGCTTCAATGGAGAGCTGCTGGCCCGGCTCCCAGTCCAGGAACCATTTCTTGAAGCGCTCTGGGGCGGCGTCCCAGTTCTTGACAAATCCTCCCCTCGCTTCCTTGTCAGGAATCGGCATCTGGGGAAAGGCCCCTTCGATCTGGGTGATATCGAACGTCTCCCCGGCGGCAAACATGAGGAAATAGACGTAATTGGCCATGTCCAGTTTGAGAGGAAGCTGCTCCAGCTGTTTCGGCGGATGAAGATGATCGACTGCCTCTGCGCCCTTGCCAATCTGACCGGCTGCCAGATAAAGACCATTGGCCAACGCATCGCCAACCCCCTCCCGCCGTGCAACTTTTTCAATCAAGTAGAGGAATCTCCCCACCCCATCGGCCGGAAATTCCGGCAGGTCCTCATCCGTTAAGATGCCGTCTTCATACAGTTCAAGGGCAAAGGCGAGAACTTGCGGCATGGAGAATTCGTCCAGCCCGTACTCCTGCATGGCCACAAGTACGTCATAGTCGAGCGGCAGATCTTCGTAGGCCGCCATCGCATAGGCAAGCTTGCTGTAAGACTTCAGAAAATATTTGCGTTGCCCCGGCAAAGAAAGTGCCTTATGGCACTCCTTCGGGCAGTTATAGCAACCCGTTCCTCGAAGCAGCTCGCTTTTATCAACCACGGTCTCCCGTACCTCTTCAAGTTCCTGGCTGTAATTTTCCCACTGGTAGGAAATATGCTCACGTTCGACACGTATCTCCCATTGCTCTTCACGTTCCTTGCTCCAAAATCCTTTTACACGTTCATGGGCATGGCTCCAGGCGAGATTATTGACGTGCCAGGAATTGTCCTCTTTGCTCAAAAAAACATCCCCACAGGACGGGTTATCGTAAATTTCCTGATACTGGCGGATGCACATCTCAAATAGTTCAGCGGGTTGTGCAATATGAATGTCCTTTGTTCCACGGACGGCGATCGCCTTTAACCTCTTGTCTCCCATGATCACACCGACTCCTCGAGAGGCGCTGGAGTTGGCGTGTTCGATGCTTGCCTGGTAGACTTTGTTTTCACCGGCCAGGCCAATGGCTGCCACCTGGATTTTGGGGTCCTTCAACTCCTGCTGGATGAGCGCTGCGGTTTCCAGAGGGCTTTTCCCCCGAAGATGACCGGCATCGCGGATCTCCACCTTCTCATCGTGTATCCACAAATAAACCAGGCTGGGGGACTTGCCGCGAATGACGATCTTGTCGTAACCGGCATGTTTCAGTTCCGGTCCAAAGAAACCTTCGAATCCTGAATTGACATAAAGGTTTGACTGGGGATCAATGCTGCTGATACTGGTGCGATTGGCGCCGGGAACAGGGGTGGCAGCCAAAAGACCGGCGCTGAAGATAAGGAGATTATCAGGAGAAAAGGCTTCAACTTCAGGAGGAACCCTATCCCACAGTATCTCCGCGGCAGAGCCCTGCCCTCCGAGATAAAGGGCGGTCAGTCTCGGGTCGGTTGCCTCCCTCTCGATGTTTCCCCTTGCCAGATCGACTTCTAAGTTAACCCCTGTTTCTCCGTACCTCATTTATCTGTCCCCTTCTTGATTGCCTGAATCCGGGCTTTTGCTTACGGGCTTGACGGCAGAAACGTTAGATCTTAGCAACCTGGTACAATTTTACCATTTAATTCTCTGAAAAACTCGCCATTTTATCTTTAATTCCAGACAGTTGGGGTTTTCCGGACAAATGCTGGCTAAATAACCATAACCGGACTCTTCACGTTGTGGATCACATAATTGGAAACCTGGCCAAAAAGGAGATTCTTCAACTCTCCCTCGGCATGTCGACCAATGATAAGAAAGTCGAAACTACCGCTGTCGGCGAGTTCGCAAATGGTCTTGCGGGCGGGCCCTTCCCTGAAGAGCATCTCGGCCTCCATCCCAGCGGCAACAAAGATATCCCTTTGCCCTTCAAGGTATTTCCAGGCAACCTGCCTGGCCCGCTCCTCGACCATGGCAAAATTCATCTCGGGGACGCCACGATAAGAGATCCTGTCGTGGTCGAAAACATGCAGAAGGGTCAGGGGGCAGTTGATTTTCTCTTTCATGGCGATCAGGGTTTTGACGGTTCTTTTCGAATTCTTCGAGCCATCAAGGGGGAGCAAAATTTTCAGGTTTTTCATGGCATCTCTCCGATCCCTCTCCTTTTTGATCAGGATATATAAGTCGCCAATGCCACCGTCAGCAATTTGGTCTCGGTTGAGTCCGTGCGGGAGGTCATGACAATCGGCGCCCCGGCGCCCATGACCGCCGACGGGACATTTTTTTGGGCAATATACGTCAAGGCCTTATGGAGGACGTTGCCGACCTGCAGGTTCGGAACGAGAAGAATGTCCGCTTTTCCCGCCACTTCACCACCAATCTTTTTTTGTTTGGCAGCGGCGATCGATATTGCGTTGTCCAGTGCAAAAGGCCCATCAACCACGGCATTTTTTATCTGACCCCGAGCGGCCATCTTGCTCAGAACCGCCGCCTCCAGAGTATCGGGAATCGCGGGATTGACGACTTCCACAGCCGAAAGGATGGCAACTTTAGGTTCTTCATAGCCGAGTTTCAAGGCAAGGCCGACGGCATTTTCAATGATCTGCCTCTTTTCATCGAGAGTTGGGGCTATGTTCATCGCACAATCGGTGACTAACCGAATACCCTCACCGGCATTTTTGTCATAAAGGGTTATCTGGCTGATCAAATTTCCCGTTCTCAGCCCTTTCTCTTTATCCAGAACGGCTTTCAAGAAGGTGGCGGTGTGCAGCTCTCCCTTCATCAGCACGTTGGCTCTCTTCTCAACAACAAGGCTGACCGTTTTTTCCGCCGCGGCCTTGTGGTCTTTTTGGTCATGAATTTCGAAGACCTTGTAATCGAGCCCCTCATTCTGCAACAAATCTTCAATCTTGGCCCCATCGCCGACCAGAATAAAGTCCGCAAGACCGGATTCCACGCATTGTTTTACCAGTTTTATGATGCCAGGCTCTTCGGGGGAGGCTATGGCGATCTTCTTGACGGGACGCCCCTTGACCGCCTCAACCAGATCATCCACACATTTCATCTTTGCTTTCCTCCGCGGTATAGGCCGCAAGGCCTTCCTCTCCATTGAAATACCTCATCACGCCCTCTCCCAGAGCCTCCATTTCATTTTCACCGGGGACCAGATGGATCGGAGCGATAAAGGAAATTCTCCTTCCTAAATCGGCCATCAAGGTTTTCGAGTGGACCAGGCTTCCCGTCAGGGCGATGGCGTCCACCCGGCCTTCCAGCACGGCTGCGCAGGCCCCGACTTCCTTGGCCACCTGATAGGCCATGGCCTCATAGACTTCTGCGGCCTTCTGGTCCCCATCCCCAATCCTTTGCTCGATCTCGATTCCACTGGTGGTGCCGAGGTGGGCGAAGAGACCTCCGCCGCCGGTCAGGAATCTGAGGATCTCCTCTTCGGTGTACTTGCCGCTGAAGCACATTTTGACCAGATCGGATGCGGGCAGGGATCCTGCACGTTCCGGAGAAAACGGCCCGTCGCCATCCAGGGCATTGTTGACGTCCACGACCTTGCCCCGCCGATGCGCCCCGACGGAAATCCCGCCGCCAAGATGAACAACGATCAGGTTGATCTCATCGTACTTCTTGCCGAGCCCCGCCGAGACCTTTTTGGCCGTGGCTTTCTGGTTCAGAGCATGAAAGCTGCTTCTCCGGCGGATTTGAGGAAGCCCGGTATATTGGGCCAGCGGGGACATTTCGTCCGTCATCGGGACATCGACCGTAAAAACAGGAATATCCAGCTCTTTGCCGAGATCATAGGCGATGAGACACACGACGTTGGCCGGATGTCTGCCGTAGACCCCACTTTTTTTGTCTTCGATCATCTGGTCGCATATCTTGTAAACACCCCCCGGTATGGCTTTGCAATTTCCCCCGCGGCAAGCTATGGCGTCCAGGTCAGCCAAAGCGATGTTGTGCTTATAGACAACCTGCAAAAGGGCATTTTTTCTGAAAGCGTATTGTTCCCATATGTTTTTAAAGGGTTTCAGCTCTTCTGCGGAATGTCCGACGGACTCTTTGAAAACCATCCGGTCCGATCCATACAATGCAACTTTCGTTGAGGTAGATCCTGGATTGATAATCAGAATTCTTTTTTCACGTTCCATTGTTCACTCCAGTAATGTTGCCCTGTCACATTGGGCAAGTCACGAACGAGCACTCGACTCCGCTGACACAACTACCCCCACAGGCGCACCAGGGCGAGGGTGATGCTCGGAAAGGCCACCAGAACGGCAACCCGGATGAAATCCGACAGCAGAAACGGAAGCACCCCTTTGAAACTTTCGCTCATCGGCACATCCTTGGCGAAGCTGTTGATGATAAAGACATTCATACCGACCGGAGGGGTGATCAGCCCCACCTCCACGACGATCAGGGCGATGATGCCGAACCAGATGGCCGTTTCCTCCGGCGGCAGGCCGAAGTCGAGGGCGGAGATGATCGGGAAGAAAATGGGGACGGTCAGCAGGATCATCGACATGCTGTCCATCATGCAGCCGAGAACCAGGTAGAGCAGCAGTATCAGCACCAGCACCAACATCGGCGGAAAACCGCTTTCGGCGATCAGCCTGGCCGCCTCGGCCGGCATCCGGGTAAGGGCCAGAAAAGCGTTGAAGATTTCCGCCCCGAGCAGGATCAGGAAGATCATGGCCGTCGACTGGGCGGCGCCGTAGATGCAGTGCAGGAAACCTTCCCAGCGCATCCCGCCGCGCAGAACCGCCAGGGCGCCGGTCCCGAAGGTGCCCACCGCGGCGCCTTCGGTGGGGGTGAACCAGCCGCGGTAAATCCCCCCGATCACCAGGATGAAGATCAGGGCAACGGACCAGATGTCCTTGATGCTCTGCAGCCGCTCGGCGATGGCGGCTTTGGGCCCGGCCGGACCGGCCTCGGGGTGTCGGCGGACGTAGAGGGTGATGGTGATCAGGTAACCGGCCACCGCCAGCAGGGCCGGAAGGATCGCCGCGATAAACAGTTTGCCGATACCGCTCTCGGTCAAGATGGCATAAACGACCAGGATGACCGATGGGGGAATCAGGATGCCCAGGGTTCCGCCGCAGGCCAGCGACGCGGTGGAAAGGGCTCCTGAATAGTTGTAGCGCTTCATTTCGGGCAGGGCCACCTGGGCCATGGTCGCGGCGGTGGCCAGCGAGGAGCCGCAGATCGACCCGAACCCGGCGCAGCCTCCCACCGCCGCCATGGCGATGCCGCCGCGGCGATGACCGAGCCAGGTGTTGGCGGCGCGAAACAGCGCCCGGCTCAGCCCGGCGTTGGTGGCAAACTCGCCCATCAGCAGAAACAGCGGGATCACCGAGAGCGAATAGGTGGAAAAGGTGGCGAAGGAGGCGGTCTTCAGGTGCCCCATCAACGGCACCCAGCCGTGGATCAGAACATATCCGGACATTCCCGTGGCGAGCATGGCCACGGCGATGGGAATGCGCAGGGCCATCAGCCCCAGCATCCCGCCCAGCATGACGAAACTCAGGGCAAAATTGCTCATTTACTTCTCTCCGGTCCGCTGGGGGAAAAGAGGCGAGTCGGTGCAGGAACAACCGCCTCAACCGCACTGGTTTCCCTGGCGCTCTCCGTCGCAATCGAGGCAAACAGGTGATTCAACATGGTCGAGGCGCAGGTCAGGGCCAGCAGGGCGAAGGAGACGATGATCGGCGGCATAACCCACCAGATCGGGATCTGCAGGACCATGGTGATCTCTTCGTACTCGCGGTAGTCCAGGCAGCCATGGACGAGCCTCCAGCAGATCAGGGCCGAGATGCCGAGAAAGAGCAGATCCCCCAAGGCCCCCAGGAGGTGGTTCACCCGCTTGGGGGCCTTGGCGGTGACGAGATCCACAATGACGTTCCCCTCCTGGATCTGACAGTAGGGCAGAAAGGCGCTGACGGCGATGGCGCCGCCCAGTTCGACCAGCTCGAAGTCGCCCGGGATCGGGGTGTTGAAGAGGACTCGGCCCAGAATGCTGGCCACCGTAACCAGGGTCAGGCCCACCAGGATGATCCCGCCGCTGGCGGCAAAGAGGCGGCACAGGCGCCTCAGTACCGCATCGATCCTCAGGAACGGGGGGCTGACATAAATCTCTTGGATGGAAAGCTTTTTTTCCATTCTCCCAACTTCCTTTACTGGGTCGCCGGGTCGCTGTATTTGGCGATCAGCTTCTGGGCGGCTTCAAGCATTTCCTGGCCGTTGTGCCCCTTCTTCCGCATGGTCACCAGCCAGGCGTCGATGACCGGTCGGGTGGCCTGCTCCCAGCGCTTTACCTCTGCGGCCGGCAGCGAGTAGAACTCGTTGCCGCGCTCTCTGGCGAGCTGCTGCCCCTCCAGGTCCGCTTGATCGTAGGCCTGCCCGACTTGACGGGCGATGCTCATGCCGGAGTTGTCGTCGATCACCTTCTTCAGATCAGCAGGGAGGCTGTTGTATGTGTCGCGGTTCATGGCAAACAGGAACACCGAGGTGTAGAACCCTCGCTCCGCACCGGGCTGGGTGTGGTATTTGGTCAGTTCATGGCTTCTGAGAGCTCTGACCACCTCCCAGGGGATGACGGCGCCGTCGATGACCTCGGTCGCCAGGGCCTGGGGAACTTCCGGCACCGGCATGCCCACCGGGGTGGTGCCGAGGGCCTGCAGAGCCAAAGTGGTGGTAGCGGAGGGGGTGCGGATTTTTAACCCTTTGAGATCTTCCATGGTTTTAATTGGCCTGGAGGCCGTGTGAAAAATGCCCGGGGTCGGAACATGAAAGAGCAAGGGGTGAACGTGGCGGAACTCCTTTTTCAGATAGGTCTCGGAAAACTCCTGCAGCGCCTGAGTGGTCGCTTCGGCCGAACCGGGAACATAGGGCAGCTCAAAGAGCTCGGAGATGGGGAACCGACCCGGCGTATAGCTGGGCAGGGTCCAGATCACGTCGACCACCCCGTCCCGGAGCTGGTCGTAGAGCTGGGGAGGCTTGCCGCCGAGCTGCATGGAGGGGTAGATCTCCACCGCGATGCGTCCGCCGGAATCGGCTATGACCTTGTTGGCCCAGGGCTGGATCAGCTTGGTCTGGGCATTGGAGGTTGCCGGCAGAAAATGATGGACGCGCAGCGTGACCTCGGCGTCTTTGGCGAAACCGGCGCAGGGGAAAAGGATGAGAAGGATAAGAGGAATGGCTAGGAGGAAGAGTTTTTTTTGCAGGGCAACTTTCCCGTTTCGCCCATTGCCCTCTTTGTGGTCGGCGGCGCTGAATGTCTGTAAGCATCTGGTATGGTGCGGCATTTTTTCCTCCATTTATTGAAGGTGACAATCGGTACGCGGTCCAAATCAAGCCCATACTCCGAACTGAAGCCCCGACCTGGCTAACCCTCGGGTGCCAACTTTTTCGCCATTCGCCCTCCTTTGCCGGAAGATTATTTCATCCCCTCTCGTGAAAGAGGGGGATTCGCCCGGCAGCAGGCAAATCCTTTCGTGGGCGGCTCCCGGTGGCCGCCCGGGCAGGCACAGGGGCCCGCCCCTACATCTTTTTCACCGAACAGAGCAAAGATTTCATATCCGGATAGCCAAAGATCTCTTCCCGGCAATCCGTGTCGGTGAGCAGGTTGGCGTTTTGCTCGCCTGCCCACCCGTGGGGAACGAACACGCAGCCTTCGGCGACTCGGTCATCGAGAGTCACCTTCATGACCACCTGGCCACGGTTAGTTTCGATGACCGCGGTGTCGCCATCGCTGAGCCCGTATTTTTTTCCGGTTTCCGGCCCCATCTCGGCAAATGGCTCGGGACATATTTTTTTCAAAGCCGCCACGTCGCGAAATTGACTATGGGAATAGAAGAAGTTCCGATGCCCCGTTGAGAGGATGAGCGGGTATCGCCCCAAAAACTGCGGCTCCGCAGTTTTCGGGCCACGATGGGGTTCGAGGTAGACCGGCAGCGGATCGACTCCGACCTGCGCCATCGTTTCGCTGTAGAGTTCAATTTTTCCGGAGGGGGTTCGGAAATGCCCCTCGGGGATGGCGTATGCCTTTTCAGCGTAGAACGCTCCTTCGGGTTTTTCGTGCAGCAGGGTCTCAAAACTCAGGCCGGTAGGAGCCAGCTCGTACTGGATCAGCTCCTCTTCGCTTTTCCATGGGAACTGCTCCCCCATCCCCAGCCGCTTGGCCAGTTCCGTATAGACTTTCCACTCCGACCACGCTGCTCCCAGAGGTTCGATGCATTTTTTTCGCAGCGTCAGGTAGGGCAGGCCGTGGCATACGTTGTAGGTGTAGGCGACTCCCCATTTCTCCAGGTGTGAGCATGCCGGAAGCACGTAATGGGCTTCACGCGCAGTCTCTGTCATGTGCGAGTCATGGACCACCAGCAGTTCGAGCTTTCTGAAAGCCTCGGTAAAGGCGTTGCTGTCGGCCATGGAGACGAGAGGGTTCCCGCCGACAACGTAGAACGCCTTGATCTTCTCCGGGATGCTTTCGGGAACCATGGTGATCACCCCGAAGGGGCCCTTTTTTCCCCACAGTTCGGTAAACAGAGGGTATTGATCTGAACCGAGGATATCCCCTTCGACGCCGAGTCCGACGTTGCCGAAACGCGGGCTCGGACTGGCCGCCCAGCCCCCGGGGATATTGATGTTGCCGGTAAGGACCTGAAGGACCGAGAAGGCCCTGCTGTTTTGCACCCCGCCTGCGGTCTGGTCCTGGGTGCAGGTACCCTGAAAGATGCTTGCCCCCTTGGTGCGGGCGAACAGCCGGGCCAGGTTGCGGATCTCTTCAGCGGGCACCCAGGTAATGGCTTCGGCCCATTCCGGGGTAAACGGCTCGACATGGTCGACCAATTCTTCAAAGCCGATCGTGTGCTGATCCACGAAGGCACGGTCCACCAGGTCTTCCCTGATGATGACATGGATCATGGCCATCGCCATGGCGCCGTCGGTGCCGGGACGGATACGCAGGTACTTGTCGGCGCGCTCTGCCAGGGGAATGCGACGGGGGTCAACAACAACGAGTTTGGCCCCTTTGGGCAGATTCTCCTCTATCGCAATTTTCAGAGGGAAGTCGCTTGCATTGGGGTTGTGGCCCCAGAGGATGTAGAGCTTGCAATCGAGTTCTTCGACGGGGTATTTTCCGAAGGTGATCTGTCGCGTGCGGATGCGCATGCGATAGCAAACACTCTCTACGGAAAAAAAGTTCGGGGTCCCAAAGGCCGACTTGAAGCGCTGGGTCAACCCTGCCATCTCAAGATTTTCCACACCGATGGAACCGCTGAAAACCCCCAGCGCTTGCGGGCCGAAGTCGGTCCTGAGCTGGTTGAGCTTGGCGGCTATTTCGTCCAAAGCCTGATCCCAGGAGATTTCGACGAACCGACCGCCGATCCGTTTCAGGGGTGACTTAAGTCGCTCAGGGCTATAAATGCCCGTCAGAGCCGTTGCGCCCTTCGGGCAAAGCCTTCCTTTATTGAGGGGATGTGATTTCTGGCCTTCGACCTTTATCGCTTTGCCATCTTTCACAGTGACTTTACAGCCGCAGCTGTGATAGCAAAGTGTGCAGTCGGTATATATTTCTTTAATTTCTGCATTCATCTCAGGCATGGGCAGATTTCCTTTTGTTAAATGTTAAGAGTGTTCAGATCCCGATCAAAAAAAGCCTCATCCGGCCTCATCGACAACCAAAGAGCCGGGAAACATTTTTGCTTTTGGATCTCTCTAGAGATTTAAAAAACTGTTTTAGCAATTCATATGCCACTCCCTGGAAAACTAATAAAATGATTAATTTTCGGTAAGTTGTGAATAGAAAAATATTTTTATGAAATTGATTTGCCTTTAAGTGCTATCAATCTGACAACAATTGCGTTGTCCGATTGATAGCACTCTTTCGGATTATCCCTCTCAAGCCGGAAAAACCCCGGATCTTACCTGGCCAAGTCCTTCCATAGTGCTATCAAATTGATACGAATCCATCGGAGAGCCATGACTCGACCGTCTGGCGAGATGGGATGTTGCCCTGCCCCTTGCCGGGATCGAGCTGGAGTTGTTGGTCCAGGTAAAGCGGGGGGTGCCACACGGGGAAAAAAATGCGCGGCAGCCTTAACAGGCAGCCGCGCATTTTGCGAAGGAGGCGTTCAACAATGCGGGAGAGTGGGATTTAGACTCAAATATAGATCCTGGAGGGGTATTTTAAAATTTTCACAAACCCAGAGACTTTGTCAGCCTTGAAAAATTTGACCGCTGCATTCCCAGCATCCTGGCCGCTTGGGCTTTTTTACCCCCTGCTTGCGATAGAGCCCGTATAACCATGTCTTTTTGAAAAGCACGGACAGCTTCGGCCAAGGAAGAAACAGGTTTTGTCGCCGATGAAATTTGCAGAATCTCTTTTGGCAGATCCCCCTGAGTGACTCTTCCTGTTTCGGTGATGATGGCCAGTCTCTCCATGATGTTCTCGAGTTCTCGTATATTGCCTGGCCAGGAATAGCGCTGGAGGGATTCGACGGCATCCGGCGTGATTTGGAGCGGGTGTCTTGATCTGGTGTGTTTTTGCGCAAAAAATTGGATAAGTGGTTCAAGGTCCTCAATACGTTCACGCAAGGGGGGGATGTGGACAGGAAAGACGTTGAGTCGATAGAAGAGGTCAGAGCGAAAATCGCTGTTTTTCAGATCCCTGTTGGTTGCGGCGATAACCCGCGTGTCGACCTTGATCGGCTGTCGGGAGCCGAGGCGGCGAATCTCCTTCTCCTGCAGGACGCGAAGGAGCTTGGCTTGGGTTTTTGCAGAGATTTCTCCGATCTCATCCAGAAAGAGGGTCCCACCGCTGGCGAGCTCAAAGAGGCCGGCTTTGCTCTTGTCCGCTCCGGTGAAGGCCCCCTTTTCGTATCCGAACAGTTCACTCTCCAAAAGCTCCTCAGGGATGGCGGCGCAATTGACCGCGATGATGGGGCAGTTCGCTCTGGGACTCAGAGCGTGGATGGCCTGGGCGATGAGCTCCTTCCCTGTGCCGGATTCACCGTAGAGGGTGACGGTCGCAGCGGTCGGAGCGACCTTGTAGACAAGCTCCATAACCCCTTTGAGGCTTGATTCGATGCCGACGATATAATCCGGAGGACGCTGAGATTTGAGGCGACCCCTCATATAGGTGTTTTCTTTTTCGAGCTTTTCCGTGACCTTCTCGGCCAGATCCCTTTCCCGTGTCACCCTCTGCAATTTCAATGATCTGTCCAGGGCGACGCCCACCTGTTGGACAACCGCTAAAAAGAAGCGTTTGTTTTCCTCGGAAATCTCCTCCTTGGCGCCAAGGTAAATTACCAGGGTCGCCAGCAGTCTGTCGCCGGCGACGATGGGGATCAACACGCACCGGTTCAGCCTTTTCTCACGGAAAAAGCCGACGCCCTTCTCTTCGATCCAGGAGATCACTTCGGCCTCCGAAAGGTCCCAGGGGCCGATTGTTTCGGTCATTTCCAGGTGCTTTCGCAGATGCGGGTCGCTCTCCAGGATTTTCCGGTACTGGGAGCCGAGGGCGGCAGCAAAGATGCACTCGGGCAGATCCGTATGTTTTTGGGAATGAATGGCGCAGTATTTATAGCCAAGATCCGGCATGAGAGAGAGCAGGTAATCCAATATGTCAGCGCTCTCCATGCTCTTATTGAGCAGGTTGGAGACTTCGAACAGGGTAGAGAGCTCCTGCATTTTGACAGAGAGGGACCGGTTTGCCTCGGCAAGCTCCTGGGTTTTTTCCTGAACGCTGTTTTCGAGGATTTTGTTGAAATGCATCGTTGTTTCGTGAAGCCTGGCGTTTTCGATTGCCAGACTGATATGGGAGGCAAATAGTTCAAGGGTTTTGATATCCTCAGGGCAGATCTCTTCTTTGCTGTAGGGGTTGTATGCCGAAAAAACGCCGAGCACCTCGGTTTTTCCGACCAGGGGCACGACGCAATAGGGGTTACTGTCCGAAAGCTTGCGAATCTTCGGGTTGACCTTGGGGTCGTTTTTCGCATCCTCGACATACTGGGTTTCCCTGGAACGAACCGCCATAGTTTCCAGGCCGTCTTCGTCCAGGCTGAAGCCGACCTTCCTTCTAAGGATTGAGGCGTCAGCGGTTTTGACGCGATCCAGCGCCGCAACGCATCGCAGGTAATCGCCTTCGACCAGGTAGATGAGCCCCTTTTCGAAGTCCCCGCCGATGACCACTTGCTCCACCAGTTTTTTCAGGAGCAGCTCTATCGACTGGGCGCCGTGAATCTCCTGGTTCATATCGGCCAAAGCTTTGAGCTCGCGAAGTTTGTAACCGTGGAGGGTGCTGTCGTTTATCTCTTCAGTATTCACGAGGCCTGTCTCCAGCTGTGGGTGAAAATCCAGTGAGCCCGTATCGTTTTGATAGCAGATGGGAGGTTGTCAAGCGGATTGCCGCGGCCCGTTGCTGCGCGGAGAGGGTGCGGGAAAAATGTTATCAGTTAGACCACCGCATTGTTATCAACATGATAGCAGATAGTGGCCGTGATTGTACGAAAGGATTTTCAATTCAGCTTAAGAGACTGTAATTGCAGGAATTTTTATATTTTTCGATCTGGCATCTTTGTTGCTCAACCGTTGTCAAAGGCTGTGTTCAGGAATCTTCTGCCCGGAGAAGTGCTTATGCAAGGTGACGACATGCAGGCGATATTCAGGTTGAGCAAGGGAAGGCTGGTTTCCGTTCAACGCAGGATCGTTGAGGAATTTCCCCTCAAGCTGTCGATCAATGGGCGAGAGCTGGCGACCTTGGTGACCTCTCCTCACCAGTTGAATTTTCTGCTGGTGGGTTTTTTGCAGCTTCAAGGCTTCATCGCCGACCTTGATGAGATCCTTTGCCTGGGGATCTGTCAGGATTTCGGGGTCGCTGAAGTGCGCCTCAAGGGAGAGGTTCCGGAGAGGCTTGCGCCAACCCTGACCTCTGGCTGCGGGACCGGCATCAGCTACAACCTTCCTGCCACCCTGGTTGCTTCGCGGCCTGAGGGTGTTCAGCGATTTCCAAGCGACGCCCCGGTCAGGCTAATGCAGGAGCTCGGGCGTAAAGCGGAGAGCTACCGTAGCCATGGCGGCACTCACTCCGCCGCCGTCGGCGACCAGAGTGGCCTGCTGCTCTATGCCGAGGATATCGGCCGCCACAACACCCTCGACCGGATTGCCGGCGAAGCCCTGTTCAAGAAGGTCGACCTGCAGGGAAAGATGCTGGTGATTTCGGGGCGGGTGTCCACGGAGATGGTTGCCAAGGCCGCCAGACTCGGGATCGGGCTGATCGCCTCGAGGACTTCACCGACGGACAAAGCCATCCGCCTCAGTCGTGAGACAGGGATCACCTTGATTGGCTATCTGCGTGGCGAAGAAATGGAGATCTATAGCCACCCCCAGCAGCTTGAAATCCCCGGTCGTCAGGACAGCATCCCGGGGATCAGCGGGGTAATACTGGCTGGGGGCGAAAGTCGTCGCATGGGGTGCGACAAGTCCTTGCTCCCCCTGGGAGGCGCACGCTTCATCGATCACAGCTACCGCCGCCTGGATGCGCTGTTCGAGGAAGTGATTCTCGTGACCAACACCCCCAGCCTCTACCAGCACCTGCCCTGCCGCAAGGTGCCCGATCTCTATGTGGGGCAGGGCGCCCTTGCAGGGATCCATTCGGGGGTGCGTCACGCACGGTTTGAGAGGGCCTTTGTGGTGGCCTGCGACATGCCGTTTCTGTCGCCTGAGGTGATCCGCCATATCTGCTCCCGGCCGCAGCAGGCCGAGGTCGTGATCCCGCGAACAGCGAAGGGGCTTGAACCGCTGCACGCCCTTTACCACAAAAGCTGCCTGCCTGCCATCGAAGCGGTCCTTGATGCAGGCGACAGGAAGATCGCGCGTTTTTTCCCCGCCGTCAAGGTGACTGAAGTCACTCCGGCCGAGTTGGACGATATTGATGCCGAGGGGCGATCTTTTCGCAACATCAATACCCCCCAGGAGTATTTTGCCCTTTGCGGAGAAACCAGGGCAGACACCGCCATTGGGGAGACAAGAGCCGGCAAACGAATCGAGGGATGTTCGTAGCGCCAGCCCCTTCCCGCCAGCGGTAACGCGACCTGCCCGGACTTTGCCCCGGACCTCTGGCAGGCAGTACCAGCCACATCTTCTGGGCCTTTCCCCTTTGATCGGCTTGGGTTGACTGCTATTATTAAAGGCCTGACCAAGAGGACTTCCCCGACAAACCCCTAAACCCGGGAAGACATATGCCGCTGAAGACTGCCCCACCCTCCCTCTCCCCCGCATTTTTTCAGGAGGAGTTCGTCAAACTGGCGCAGTCCTGCCAGGAAGCTCCCTACGGGCTCGCCGTCCTTGATCGGGAGCTGCGCTATGTCCATGTCAACGAGCGCATGGCGGCGCTCAATGAGAAACCTGTCGAGCAGCATGCGGGGCGAACCATTCGGGGCGTCGACCCGGCTGTCGCCTCGGCGATGGAACCCTTACTTCGGCATGCCATGGAGGAGGGAAAGCCCCTGCTGAATCTGGAGTCCGAGGTACGCAGAGCCACGGCGGCCGAACCGCCCGAAATCTGCTACTGGCTCATCAACTGCTACCCGCTTAAAACCGGGGACGGTGAGGTTCAGGGGGCCGGGGCCGTCATTCGGGATATTACCGAGCAGAAATTGAAGGATGCGATCCAGGATGAGCGCCTGAAGTTCGAAGCCCTGCTCTCGGATCTTTCCGCCGCCTTCATCAACGTGCCGATCAGCGAGGTGGACAGAAAGATCGAGCAGGGGCTGCAAAAGATCGTCGAGTTCCTGGGATTCGACCGCAGCAGCATCTGGCAGTTTCTGCCCGGTGACCAGAAGCTGCACCTGACCCACTCCTATTCGCTGCCGGGGGTCATGCAACCGCCTCCGGTTCTTGACGAGGCCGTCCCCGTCTGGACCAACATGGTGCGCCAGGGGAAGATGTTCAAAGTGCCTGATGTCGATGAACTGCCCGACAATCAGTGGCGCGAAAAGAAGTACTGCAAGGAACACGGCGGCATCAAGTCGTTCCTGTTCATCCCCCTGAACGTGGGCGGGACGATCTGCGGTCTCATGTCCTTCGCCTCCTATCGCGTCAAAAGGACCTGGCCGGACGACCTGATTCAGCGGCTGCGCCTGCTGTGGGACATTTTCGGCAATGCCCTGGAGCGCAAGCGGGCCGACCAGAAGATCCAGCAGGGCATCGCTGAAATCGAGGAGCTGAAGAACCGCCTGGAAGCTGAGAATCTCTATCTGCGCGACCAGATCGACATCGAGCAGAAGCACGAGGAGATCATCGGGAAATCAGGAGCGATTCGAAAAGTCCTGCTGCAGGTGGAACAGGTCGCGAATACCGATTCAACGGTGCTCATTCTCGGCGAAACCGGCACCGGAAAAGAGCTGCTGGCCCGCGCCATTCACAACCTCAGCGGACGCAAGAACCGGCCCATGATCCGGCTGAACTGTGCGGCCCTGCCGGCCACCCTGATTGAAGCAGAACTTTTCGGTCGCGAAAAAGGCGCCTACACCGGTGCCTCAACCACCCAGGTCGGGCGCTTCGAAGCCGCCCACGGCTCGACGATCTTTCTCGATGAGATCGGCGAACTGCCGCTGGAACTGCAGGCCAAGCTGCTGCGGGTCCTGCAGGAGGGGCAACTTGAGCGACTGGGAAGCACTCGGCCCATCGATGTTGACGCCCGGGTGATCGCCGCGTCCAACCGCAACCTCGCCAGCGCCGTCAAGGAAGGGAGATTTCGGGAAGACCTCTACTATCGCCTGAATGTCTTCCCCATTGCCGTCCCCCCCCTGCGGGAGCGCCGGGAGGACATCCCGCTGCTGGCCTGGTCCATGGTCAAGGAGTTCGGCCATGTCTTCGGAAAGACCATTGAACGGATTCCAAGAAAAAACATGGAGGCCCTAGAACGCTACCCCTGGCCCGGCAACGTCAGGGAGTTGCGGAACATGATCGAAAGAGCCATGATTCTGAGCAACTCTCCCACCCTGTGCGTGGAGTTGCCCGACACCTCCTCCGCACCGGCATCTTCTCAGGCAATAACTCTTGAGGAAATGGCAAGGGCACACATCCTTTCCGTCATGGAAAAATCGGGGTGGCGCGTTCGAGGCCCGAACGGAGCAGCGGCCATCCTGGGCCTTAAACCGACCACCCTCGATTCGAAGATGAAGAAGCTGGGAATACACCGGAAACATTCCTCCGAATTACCGTAGCTCCTCCGGAATTTCGGACCCACCCTCCCCACCTCCCAACCCCAGACACTTACGCCCTCCTCCTGCCGAAGACACCACCGAACAATGCCCAACAAACTCCGAAATAAAGTAGACGGCCTTTCGCCAGCCGTAGTCAGTAAAATTCTGTTCTGTATTTTTATCTTTATTTTTTAATTACTTAAAAAGTTATTGATGTCTCTCTATGGCTTGGGATGCATTTTGCAAAATACTGTTCTTATTAGCATGACTCCCTGAGGCCAAGCGACCGTTGGCGGAGGCAGGGAGAATGTCTTTGCGGTAGCACTGAAGTTCGAAGATAGGCCCGATCAACGAAGGATGGAGAGCAGCCAATGAAACAGACTCATGCCGCCTCGGTCACCACCCCACCGTTAACGTCTCCAGAAAATCCCGTCGCCGAGAGAAAAATTCAACCGGAATTCGCACCAATCGATTTTGCACCTCCGGAGGTCCAGGTGACAGCGACCCCCGATGGGGGCTACCTCCTGAGTTCTCCCCTGCCCCTTGCCCCCTACGAGAAAAATCTCGGGGTGATGCTGCGCCGCTGGGCCAGCGAGGTTCCCGAAAGGGTATTCCTCGGTGAAAGGGATGCCGAGGGGCGCTGGCGTCTCTTGACATATGGGGAGGCCGGACGCCTGGCCGACTCCATCGCCCAGGCCCTGATCAACCGGCGCCTGGGCCCGCAACGGCCGGTCATGGTCCTTTCCGGCAATTCCATCGACCACGCCCTGCTCATGCTCGGCGGGTTTCTCGCTGGCGTTCCGATGGCACCCGTTTCCGTCGCCTACTCGCTGCTCAGCCAGGATCACGCCAAGCTCAAATACATCTTCGAAGAAGTGCGGCCGGCATTGGTTTTTGCCGAACAGGGCGAAACCTTTGAGCGGGCGCTTGGCGCCCTTGATCTCTGCGGGGTGGAGGTGGTGACCGCCGGTGGCGACATTCCGGGAATTGCCGCCACCCCCTTCGCCGACCTGCTGGCAACCGCCGCCACCAAAGACGTGGAGGAAGCCTTCTCCCGAGTGGTTTCCAACAGCTGTGCCAAAATCCTTTTTTCCTCGGGATCGACCGGACTGCCCAAAGGGATCATCAACACCCACGGCATGCTCTGCGCTAACCAGCAGATGCTGGCACAAGTATGGCCATTCACTGGCAAAACCCCGCCGGTCCTGGTCGACTGGCTCCCCTGGAATCACACCTTCGGAGGGAATCACAACTTCAATCATATCCTCAAAAGAGGAGGCACCCTGTACATCGACGGCGGCAAACCGGTGGCCGGGCTGATCGAACAGACGGTGAAGAACCTGGCAGAGATTTCACCCACCATCTATTTCAACGTACCGGCCGGCTATGCCATGCTCCTGCCCTATCTCGAAAAAGACGAGAACCTGTGCCGCAATTTCTTTAAACGGCTGCAGCTCATCTTCTACGCCGGGGCGGCCCTCTCCCAGGATCTCTGGCGGCGGCTCGAGAATCTCGCCATCCGAACCACCGGCAGAAAGATCATCATGACCTCCTCCTGGGGCTCGACCGAAACCTCGCCGATGGCCACCGCAGCCCACTTTCCTCTGGAGAAGGCCGGGGTCATTGGAATTCCTTGTCCGGGGGTCACCCTCAAGATGGTCCCCAATAACGGGAAGCTGGAACTGCGGGTCAAGGGGCCGAACGTTACCCCCGGTTATCTCAACCGCCCGGACCTGACGGAGGCAGCCTTCGATGAGGATGGATTCTACAAGATCGGCGATGCCGGAACCTTCGTCGATCCCGAAAATCCGCGAGCGGGAATCGCCTTCAACGGCCGAGTCGCCGAGGACTTCAAGTTGAGTACCGGGACCTGGGTACACGTTGGAGGACTGAGGCTGGGGGTTCTGAACGCTGCGGCCCCCCTGCTGCAGGATGCCCTCGTCACCGGGCAGGACCGGGAGTTCGCCGGCATCCTCGCCTGGCCCAACCTTCAGGCCTGCCGGGATCTCTGTCGGGACTTCGAGAGCCCTGTCGAGACTCTTCTGCGGCGCAATGAAATTCTGGACCATCTGCGAAAGAGGTTAACCCAATACAACGCCGGCCAGGAGGGCTCCTCCACCCGGGTTCGGCGGATCCTGCTCTTGACCGAGCCGCCCTCGATCGACGCCAATGAAATCACCGACAAGGGATATATCAACCAGAGAGCGGCTCTGGAAAGGCGCAAGGACCTGGTGGAGAGATTGTATGAACAGCCGCCGGGATCGGAGGTCATCGTTCTGTAACGCGCAAGCCCTGCCTTGCCATCCGGCGCAAAGGAGTCTCATGCAGAAAACGGCTTTTAGAACAATCGACAAAATCCTGGCAGTCTTCGAAGACTGGTCGCTGTTTCTGGCCGTGATCCTTGCGCTGATCGTCGCCGTCACCAACATCGCCATGCGCAAGCTGACCCCGCACAGTCTCTATTGGTCGGACGAAGTGGTCCGCAAGGCGATGTACATCTCCACCTATGTCGGTTGCAGCGCCGCCATCCGCAGTCGTTCCCTGATCCGTATCGATGCCCTGGCGCAGCTTCTTCCCCTGTTCAAAATGCCGCTGACGATGCTCAGTCACCTCTCGATGATCGTCTTCGGGGGAATAATGATCTGGCTGGGGGGAGGACTGACCTATGAAATCTACCTGGACGAGTTTGCCAGAACGACCACCCTCCAGATTCCCGAGTGGTATTTCTATGCGGTCCTGCCGGTCCTGGGGGTGATGAGCATTCTGCGCACCCTCCTCGTCATGGTCGAAGACTGGCGGGAAATGAACGCCACCGACGCCTGAAATATCACGGCAGCGCGAGGAGATGACCTTTGGAAACCAGTACCTATATGTTTTTTTTCACACTTCTGGGGATGCTCTTCTCCATGGTGCCGGTCTTCCTGTCCCTGCTACTCACCGGTATCATCGGACTGGTTTTCGCGGCGGGGATCGATCCGAGAATCATCGTCGAGGTCATGTACCGGAGCATGGACAACTTCGCCCTGGTCGTGGTCCTCTTCTTCATTCTCTGCGGCAACATCATGACCACCGGGAGCATCGTCCAGAAGCTGGTGAATACGGCCAACGTCATGGTCGGCTGGCTGCCGGGAGGGCTGGCCATGGCCGGCATCGTCGCCTGCGGCATGTTCGGGGCCATCTCGGGTTCCGCCGTCGCCACCGTGGTCGCCATCGGCGGCTTCATGATTCCTGCCCTGGTCGATGAGGGATACGACGAGAAATTCAGCATCGGGGTCATGACCAGCGCGCCGATTCTCGGGATCATCATCCCCCCTTCGATCTCCATGATCCTCTACGCGATGGTCTCCAACGATTCCGTCGAGGCGCTCTTTCTGACGGGATTCATGCCCGGAATTCTGATCATGGCGGGCATGTCCCTCTATGCTTTTTTCTCCTGCCGCAGGCAGAACGTCCAACCGCGCAGCCGCCCCACCGTACGTGAGACCTTACTCGTGCTCAAAGAGAGCATCTGGGCCCTGCTGCTGCCGGTGCTGATCTTCGGCGGCATCTACTCTGGAGTCTTCACCGCCAACGAGGCGGCGGTGGTCTGCTGCCTCTACGCCTTCTTCGTCGAGATCGTCATCCACCGCGACATGAAGCTGCGCGACGTGAAAAAGGTCGTGGTCTCCTCGGCGGTGACCTCGGCGACCCTGCTGGTGATCGTGGCCGGGGCCTCGGTCTTCGGCGAATATCTCAGTTTCGAGCAGATCCCCAACCAGGTCGCCAACGCCGTCGTCGGCAGCATCGACAATAAGTACCTGTTCCTGTTTGCCGTGAACCTTCTGCTGCTGTTCGTCGGAATGTTCATGGACATCGTTTCGGCCACCCTGATTCTGACCCCGATCTTTCTCCCCCTGCTCGCCAGGTTCGGCATCGATACCATGCACTTCGGGCTGCTGATGACGGTAAACCTCGGGATCGGGTACTGCACGCCGCCGCTGGGGGTGAGCCTATATATCTCCGGGGCCCTCACCGAACGCAACCTGGTGTACGTATCCAAAACGGTCTTCCCCTTCCTTGCGCTCCAGATTCTGCTCCTCGGCCTCTTCACTTACTGCCCCGATCTGGTTCTGCTGCTTCCCAGGCTTATCTATAACTATGGCGGTTAAAGCGTTTCCACCACGCATTAATATGACCAGGACACAGGAGAGCCCCATGAAAAACCTGAAGCTGCTGGTTCCCCTCGACAGCTCGAAAAACTCGAAGAGAACGGTAAAAACCCTGCTCGAAATGAAGTCAAAAATCCAATGCCCCCTGACCCTGCTTCATGTGTTCGATCCCGAAAGAATCTCCTACAAAGGAGAAACGGTGGTGGACTTCGCCCTGTACCGGAAAAGGGCCAAAGAGGCCGCCGAAAAATTCCTGGAAGAAAAAAAAGCCCTCTTTACCAGCGAGGGGATGCAGGTGGAACAAACCATCCTGAAGACCGGACCTCCCCGCAGGATCATCTGCGAGCTTGCCGACAGCGGGGATTTCGACCTTCTGATCATCGGCCGTCATGCGGAAGGGGAACTGCGGAATCTCCTCTTCGGCCAGGTCTCAAACTATGTCATCCACAATGTCAAATGCCCGGTCCTGGTCATTTAACCGGGAATGAGGACACGGGGGCGCGGCAAGCAGCGCCCCAGCCAACCTAAACGACAGGAGAACGAACCATGTTGACCAAGGCCTATATCCCCTACGGAGCCTATTACAGCACCCCCTTCGCCCGCTGGCAGGGAAGTCTCGCCAACGAACACTCGATTATTTTCGGCGCCAACACCTCCAGGCGTTTCTTCGAATCCAGGGGGTGGGATCCGCAGATGCTCGACTACGTGCTGGTCGGCAGCACCGTCTACCAGAAGCAGTGGTTCTACAGCGGGCCCTGGGCCTCGGCCCTGATGGGCGCCACCGGGGCCCCCGGGGTCTTGGTCAGCCAGGCCTGTTCGACCGCGACCTTCACCATCTACCAGGCAGGGATGGGTGTGGACACGGGACTGTTCGAAAACAGCTGGTGCCTGCTGGCCGACCGCTGTTCCAACGGCCCCCATGCCAGTTGGCCCAACCCCAACGGCCCGGGCGGCCAGGTCATCGCCGAGGACTGGTTCATGGACAACGTCGCCAAGGACCCCTGGGGGGGCACGTCCATGATCCAGACCGCGGAAAACGTCAGCAAGGAAAACGGCGTCACCCGTGAAGAGTGCGATGCCATCACCCTGCGGCGCCATGAGCAGTACCTCGACGCCCTGGCGGGCGAGCGGGCCTTCCAGAAGCGCTACATGTTCGCCGCCGAGGTGCAGGTTTCCAAGAAAAAGACCCTTACCGTCGAGGCCGATGAGGGGGTCACCCCCAGCACCGCCGAAGGTCTCGCCGCACTCAAGCCCGTGCTGCCCGACGGGGTACACACCTTCGGCGCCCAGACCCATCCGGCCGATGGCAACTGCGGCCTTTCGGTGACGACCCGCGAAAAAGCCCGGGAGCTGAGCGCCAATCCCAGCATCGAGGTGCAGTTGGTCTCCTTCGGCTTCTCCCGGGCCCAAAAGGCCCACATGGCTGCCGCGGTGGCCCCTTCGGCCCAGATGGCCCTTGACAAGGCCGGCATCAAGGTCGCGGACCTCGGCGCCGTCAAGACCCACAACCCCTTCGCCGCCAACGACCT
>NPID01002010.1_pt3 | contig 38464 bp, 45 predicted proteins | sample 8637491 | NCBI WGS metagenome assembly NPID01 (sample SAMN07420843, study PRJNA396082) | bioreactor metagenome | isolation source: sample BA6 brine-fed electro-methanogenic bioreactor BA | place: Japan: Kochi | collected 2016-06-14 | reverse complement strand
GCCATAGCTATGGGCCGAAAAGCCTCCTAGGGAAGGATTTAGCCGGCGAGTTGTCTGCCAACCCGTGCTCTCAGCAAGGTAAAGGATTCGGTTGTGAAAAAAACAAGCCTCTTGATCAGTTTCTTCCTTCTGGTACTCAGTACCCTGTCCGGGTTCGCTCAGACAAGCAGCAACCGGATTGTGGAGGTGGCTCGTAGTGACCGGCAGTGGACGGGCGTTGCTGTAGCTCCCGATGGCCGCATTTTTGTCAACTACCCGCGCTGGTCTGACGGGGTAACCTTCTCCGTTGGCGAACTGAACTCCGATGGCAGCGTGTCCCCCTTTCCAAATGAGGAGTTGAACAATTGGGATGCTTCGCTTGATCCTGGCACTCAACTCGTCTGCGTGCAGAGCGTTGTGGTGGACCGGGAAGGGTTTCTCTGGATTCTCGATCCCGCCAACCCCCAGTTTAAAGGAGTTATCCCCGGCGGGCCGAAGCTTTTGAAGGTTGATCTTAAGTCGAACAAAGTCGTTCAAACTGTCCGCTTCGCTGCCCCCGTTATTGAGCAGGGGAGCTACCTGAACGACGTGCGCGTTGATACACGGCGAAATTTCGCTTACATCACCGATTCTGGTACCGGAGCGATTGTCATGGTTGACCTTGCAACCGGAGCCAGCCGCCGTGTTCTGGACGACCACCCATCAACCAAATCTGAAGGTATCGTTTTGACCATTGAAGGACGCCCCTGGCTGCGTCGTGACGGCAGCCCCCCCCAGGTGCATGTCGACGGGATCGCTCTCGATCCAGAAGGTGACTATCTGTACTACCAGGCTTTGACCGGTCGCAATCTCTACCGCATCGAAACCCGCTGGCTTCGCGATATTCAAGTCGGCTCTAAGCAACTTAACAGCAAGGTGGAACATCTGGCCACAAGCGGTGCATCTGATGGACTGCTTTATGGCCCTGATCGCCGAATCTACATATCGGCGCTGGAAGAGAATGCCATCAAGACCTACTCAGCTGGCGGGGAGATCACGATCGTGGCACAAGGAAAGGGGTTGGCTTGGCCTGACAGTTTTGCCGCTGGCCCCAATGGCAGCATCTTCTTTACTACCTCGCAGATACATCGCGGCAGGGACGTCAGGGAACCGTATAAAATTTTTAAGCTGAAATAGCCTCTCATTTTGGATCACGGATTTCTGGTTTTCGCCGCGCCACCGGTAGGGTCATAATCGGTCGCGATCCGATCCGGAAAAATTCGGAGGCAGCCTATTGCGGTCCTGAAAGAAGGCATTCCATGGCCCCGCCTGCGACCCCTTTGGCCAGATAAGCAATGAAGGTGTCCGGCGAGTCCACCATGTTGCAAGACGCAAGATACCCAGACCGGAGAATTGAGTAAACCGGAGGATGTGTTAACCAGGCAGGCCCTGGTCTGTAAGCTGGCAGCATCCCAGGGCAAGACTCGGTACTGTCAATGCAGTCCGGAAATTGTTGCTTGACAGGAACCGGATGGAAAGGGGACTAATACATGGTTCTGGCAACCTGCACCGAGATGATGGTTGCGGAGGCCGAACCGAAAAAATCCACCCGCTCCATCGAAGAAGGATCGATTGCCGGCCTGCCCGCAGGGAACGCTCCGGTCAAGCTCCTGGGGGAGGGGAAACGCCGGGGCGCTGCATGCTGAGAGCCATCAGGCAGAGAAAAAATGATTGACGAAATCATCGAACTACTCGACGAGGCGATGGAGGAGTTTCTCGCCTTATGGGGCCGGTACCTGCAGCAGGCGGGCTACTTCGAGTTCACCTTCGCCCGTCGGGAAGATTCGGTCCAAGCCTTTAACGCCCTGATCTCCGGGTTAAAAGAACTTGGTTCGACCGAAGCCCCGCCCTCCCTGGAAAAGCTGCGCGCCCGCAGCCGTGGCGAAACCCTCATATTCGTGGCGGCAGCCAGGGAGCAGAAGGCGCGCGGGGTCACCGTCGAGATGTGTATCGGCTGTTTCAAGGCGATGCGGCTGGCGGCCGAAGACCTGATCGAAGTCATGATCGTCTCCGACAATGTCAAGCTGAAGGCTCTGAGCCTCCTTCGTCGGCTGACCGATGCCATCGAGGCCACGATCATTGCCGACTGGGAAAGCACCGACAAGGACCAGATGGCCCGTGAATTGGAAAAGGCCAACCGGCAGCTGGCCCGAGAAAAGAACACCTACGAGAGTATCTTCGAGGCCACTTCCAACCTGGTTCTCATAACCGACGGGGAGGGTTCCATCCTGGAGGCCAACCCGGAGGCCAAGGTCTTCTTCTCCGGGCAGAAGGTCCTCGGTAGGTTCTGCGGCGCCGTTCTCGGACTGCCCGGCCGGACCCTGGACGATCTGCTGCAGCAGGTCGCGCCCCACCAGGTGCATGAAATTACGCTGCAGAGCGGCAGCTTTTCCCGGGTCTTCAATCTTCAGATCAAGCCGCTGGCCAGGATCTCCCTCTCCTCCCAGGGGGTCATGCTGATTCTGAGCGACATCACCTGCATCGTGGACCACCGCCAGGCGCTGGAGCAACGCGTGGCCGAGCGGACCCGGGCCCTGGCCAATTCGGAAAAAATGCTCGATTCCATCTTCCAGTCGGTCGGCAAGGGGATCCTGCTGATCGACAGCGACGAGGAAATTCTCAAAGCCAATCAGCAGGCCAGCGAAATCTATGGCATTCCCCTCGAGGTTCTGATCGGAACACCCTTCCGCTTACTGACGGATCACGCCGGTTGCCTCAAGCTGACCGCAATCAGGGAGACCCTGGTGGAGGGCCAGAGGCGCAGCGCCGAAATCACCAGTGTCTACGTCGACGGCAAAACCTTCCCCAGTGAAATCATCATCACCCGCATGGACCTGGACGGTCAGCGGTTCTGGCCGGTCATCGTGCGGGACATCACCGAGCAACGTGCCCTGGAAAACGGGTTGCGCCAGGAGAAGCTGCAGACCGAGGAGATGAACGTCACCCTCAGAAACGTCCTCAAGACCATCGAGAGCGACCGCCGGGAGGCCGAGCAGAGCCTGACCCACCGGGTTCGCTCCTCGCTGCTGCCGGGCCTCGAAAAGATCCGCAAGGAGACGAGTGCGCCGGTTCGCTCAAGTTATCTGGACCTGCTGAGGGAACAGCTGGTTGCGCTGACCGCGGGGTTTGAGAGCGAACTGGACGCCGACCTGCTCAAGCTGAGCAAGACCGAACTGAAAATCTGCCGATTCGTCAAGGCGGGGATGACCGGCAAGGACATCTGCGAGGCCATGAATCTGTCCTTCGAAACGATTCAGACCCACCGCAAGAACATCCGCAAGAAACTGGGCCTGAGCGGTAAAAACGTCAACCTCCATACGTTTCTGGCCAACCGCAGCTGCGACCTAGGCGGGCTGGATGGTGATTAAAAACACTGCTCTTAAAACGGATATAAAGATGACGACTGATACCCTCCGGTGGGATGAAGAATATGACGTGGTCATTGTCGGATCGGGTTTCGCCGGTCTGGCGGCAGCCATCGAGGCCAGGCAGGCCGGTGCCAGCACGGTTGTTCTGGAAAAGATGCGCATCCCCGGAGGGAACTCCGCCATCAGTGGCGGGTTGCTGGCCGTGGCCGGCTCCCCCCTTCAGAAGAAAGAGGGGATCGAGGATTCCCCGCAGCAGATGCTCGACGATATGCTGAAAGCTGGCATGGGGCTGAACCACCCCCCCCTGGCCCGGCTGGTGGTCGAGCGGTCGGCTTCCGTCCTCGAATGGACCGTCGAGACCCTCGGCGTCAAATACAAGCCGAACCTCAACCACCTCGGCGGGCACAGCGTCCCGCGTACCTACATCACCGCCTGCGGCACCGGTTCGGGAATCATTCAGCCGATGCTCTCCAGGTGCCGGAAACTTGACATCCCCGTGCAGAAGAAAACTCTCCTTGGTCGCATCCTCAAGGACAGGGAAGGGCGGGTCGAGGGGGTCGAGGTGCGCCGGGAGTACCTCTTTCCCCGCGCGGACTCCGGCCGGTCGCAGCGCATCCGCGCCCGGCGCGCCGTGATCCTGGCGACCGGGGGATTCGGGCGCGACGTCGCCTTCCGAATGACCCAGGATCCCCGCCTGAGCGAAGACATCGACAGCACCAACCATCTGGGTGCCACCGCCGAAGCTCTGGTGGCCGCCCTTGAGGTGGGCGCCACCCCCGTGCATCTCTCCTGGATTCAGTTGGGGCCCTGGACCTCCTGCGATGAAAAGGGCTGGGGGGTCGGCTCGATGTTCACCCTGCTTGCGGGCTTTCCGTACGGGATCATGGTCGATGCCAAAACCGGCCGACGCTTCGTCAACGAACTCTCCGACCGCAGGCTGCGCACCGACGCCATGCTGCTCCAAGGCCGCACGCCGGTAGCCATTGTCGACAGCCAAGGGGTCAAACACGCCACCACCCTCGATCAGTGCCTCAAGCGCGGCGTGGTCAAGGCCTTCGACTCGCTCGAAGAGCTGGCGGCCTTCAACCACATTCCCCTGCCGGCGCTCAGGGAGACCCTGGAGCGCTACCACCTCTGTCTGGCCCATGGTCGCGACGCCGAGTTCGGCAAACCGCTGGCCCAAGGCCTCAAGCCGATCGAGACCCCGCCCTTTTACGCCATCCGCCTGCTCCCCAAGGTGCACCACTGCATGGGCGGAATTCAGGTCAACAGCCGCGCCCAGGTGCTCGCCGTCGCAGACCATCGGCCGATCCCAGGTTTGTATGCGGCCGGAGAGATCACCGGCGGAGTTCACGGCGCCAGCCGCCTGGGGAGCACCGCCATCGTCGACTGCCTCGTCTTCGGCCGTATCGCCGGTCAAAATGCTGCTGAGGAATCTTCCGCCAGCCGCTAACCAAGGCCCTGTCCCGCCACCTTTTCGGGCGAATTTGTCCGACTGCCGTTTCGGAGCGGCGGATCCTGCTTGCCCATCCCATCGGGTATCTATTTTTACCCGATAAAACCCCGATACCTGCCCTACCTTCCACGGTTTGTCCAGTGCTAAGCTCCCCTTTGCTGGGCGATGGAACCGCCGCTGTCGGCTGTCTCCTTTTCGCCGGGCAGGCACTCTGGGCTCTCTAGAACCAGGCTGGTTCGCACAAACACCGGGCCGGACTCCAAACGCTGCCACACGCGAAGCCCGGTTCTTCTCACCCCGGCAGAAGGGGTGGCAACCACATCATGGGAGGTTTAGGAATGAAGGAAAAGAAGGGACATCAGGCTGATCGTCGCAAGTTTCTGGTCGGCATGGGGGTAGCAGGCGCAGCAGCAACGCTGGCTGGCCCCGCCCTGGCGGCATCTTCCAGAAGCTGTAATGTCCGGTGGGACCAGGAGCATGAACTGGTCATCATCGGTTCGGGTTTTGCCGGCCTGGCCGCCGCCATCCAGGCGAAGCGCCTCGGCGCCAAGGACGTTGTCATCTATGAGAAGATGCCGGTCTTCGGCGGCAACTCGGCGATCAATGGCGGCCTTTTTGCGGCACCGGGAACGCCGCTGCAGAAAAAAGAGGGAGTCAAGGATTCCCCTGACATCATGGCCGGCGACCAGCTCAAGGCGGGCCGGGGCGTTGCCGACCGGGAACTGTTGCTGCATGTGGCAAAACATGCCGGCGAGGCCCTGCAGATGACCCTGGACGCCGGGGCGGAATATTTCCCCTACCTGCAGCAGCTCGGCGGCCATTCGGTACCGCGTACCTACCAGACCACCGTCGCCTGCGGCGCCGGGATCACCCAGCCGCTGATCAACGAATGCAAAAAACTCGGCGTGCGGCTGGTCAACCGGGCCAAGTTCGACAGCCTGATTTTCGACGACAAGGGCGCCGTGATCGGTGCCAGAATTCTCGAAGGCTACTATTTCGGTCGCGGCAAAGAGGGCTCCCCGATCAATGTCCGCTCCGCCCGCGGCGTGTTGATCGCCACCGGCGGGTTTGCACGCAATGTGCTCCTGCGCCAAGCGCAGGACCCGACCCTGACCGCTGAAGTCGGCTCGACCAACGCCCCGCATGCGACCGGCGAAGCCCTGCTCGAACTCTTCAAGGTGGGTGCCATACCCGTCCACATGGCCCATATCCAGACCGGGCCCTGGGCCTCCCCCGATGAGGACGGCTTCGGCTATGTCTCCAACTACTCGATCTACAACTTCGCCCACTCCATCTCGATCAACCTCAAAACCGGCCGACGCTTCATGAACGAGATCGCCGACCGCAAGACCCGGGCCGACGCTCAGATTGCCTGCCGTGACGACGAGGGCAAGCCGCTGCCGCCGATCACCATCACCAGTTACGAGCACGCCAAGCAGCATCCCAGCATGAAAAAGGTGCTCAAGTACGGGGTGGGCTGGAAGTTCGACAGCCTGGAGGAGATCGCCAAACATTTCGATATCCCCCTGAAGGCCCTCAAGGCGCAGGTCAAAGAGTACAACGGCTATGTCAAGTCCGGGGTCGACGAGCAGTTCGGCAAGCCGATGGAAAAAGCCAAGGGCAAGTATCTCAACGCCCCCTTCACCGTGGTGCGCAACTGGCCCAAGGTGCACTACTGCCAGGGTGGCGCCAAGATCGATGTCCAGGCCCGTGTCATCGACGCGGCCACCGCGAAGCCGATTCCCGGCCTCTACGCAGCCGGCGAGGTCAGCGGCGGGATGCACGGCGTCAGCCGCCTGGGCAGCTGCTCCATCCCCGACTGCATGGTCATGGGGATGACCGCCGCCAAAACCATGATGAAGGGCTAAACAGAGTCGACAAGGAGACGTTATGAAAGCATACGGAAAAGGCATCATGTTCGCGGTGTTGGTCGTCTTTATCGCCGGCACCAGCCTGGCGGGGCAGACCCTGAAACAGTTCGGCGACATCCAGGGCAGGACCTTCCATGCGGATTTTTATGACGGCAAGTCGTGCGACGCCTGCCACGACAGCAAAAAGCCGCTGGCTCTGCCCGCAGATGACGCCTGCCTGGAGTGTCACGACCTGGAGGAGTTGGTCGCTGCGACCGCCCGTCCGGCAGATGAGAGATGGCAGAACCCCCACGACAACCTGCACTACGGCAAAGACGTGCCCTGCATGGAGTGTCACGGCGAACACCAGGCAAGCAAGCCGCTCTGCCAAGGCTGCCACGCCTTCAAATACCCCAAGTACAAGCCGTAATAGTTCGACCACGACGGCCCGGCCTACCCCGCCGGGCCGTTCCCCTTCCCCCAACGCACTCTTAAAAAACCAACCGCCAAGGAGACAGCAGCATGTTCGGACTGGGCACACAAGATCGAGCGGCTGCCGATCGAGGTGCCCGCCAAAGAAAGCAACCTCGCCTACCTCACGACCAAGCAGAAGAAGATGGGACACCTGCTGCGGGCCCCGCTCAATTAGGCTGACCATTGACATCCTGAGAAGGAGGCAATAATGGGAAACAAGAAATATAACCTGTCAAAAAAGCCGATAGATCCGAAGGTGTTTTGGCCGGCACTGCTCGTGCTGCTGGCTGGTTTGCTGGCGCCACTCAGTGCTGGCGCTTTGGATGTGCCTGATTTTTTAGATGCCGATGATATCGCCAATGCCGAGTTCAAGTGTTTAACAGACCCAGTCCAATACTCGAGCTCAGATCAGAAATATGTGGATATCCTTTGGGATGAAACCCTTTCTTACCTCAACGCCTATGCCAAAGCCCTCACCAATGATGCCAATAGCGGCTGTATCAATTCAGACAGCGCTATCTACGAAACGGCCGGCGGCGTAAAACGCATGTGCATCATGGATCGCCGCGATATGAAGCTCATGGTGAAAAACATCTATCAGGTGATCAACAACCCGGAAAAAGCCAAGCAGTGCTTTAGCGCCCGCGAGGATGTCGACTGGATCTACAGCCCCGGTGGCGAACTGGAGCAGAAATCATCTGTCGCAAAATGGCTGAAGCGGACAACCTTTGAGGAATTTTTCGATAAGAAAGTCACCAATGAAGAAGTCAAAGAGTATGGCCGCCAGTTCGCCAAGAACTTCTACAAGATGGTGACCGGTGCAGATCTGAAAATGCCAGCCAGCTTTCCCTACGATGTCAGTGCGAACTCCTTACCAAACCTGTGGGCATCTGTTGGCTGGTTCCCTATGTACGCCGAAGACAGCGAGCGTAATAAGCGCAACTTCCTCAATATCCGGGGCGGTTATGCCTATGCCGAAGTGTTCGGTCCCTGGGGATTATTGCGCATCGATGAGATCAACGGTGAGAAGGTCGGTGCCGAAGTGGGTATGGTGGCCCAGTCCGTCGACACCTTCTATCCCTATCATAACCACGCTATTTCAGAAATCTACTACACCATGCGTGAACCGGCTTGTGTTAATCAATTCAAGAACTTTGCGATCAGAGAAGACAATGAACTGGTGAAGACAGTGAGAGAAGATGACAGGCAGCGTGTCATTTCCTTCGATACCGGCATGGCTGACGAGCATAGGATGTGGGTCTCGACTGCCCCTGGAAAAGATCCCTTGACCTACTTCCATCAAAATACCATCCACGCCTTCGATATCGATGGCAGCTGTGAAGCCAGGCCCGAAGAAAAGGCCATGGTGACCGTCTGGGCACGCAGCAACGCCCACGACAGGCGCAACGACTATGGCACCACGTTGTTGTGTGAGTCTCAATCTAAGCCGAATACGCCGGCCAAGCACGGTGAGGTTATCGAGTGTGACCTGACCAAGACCAAGTGGTAAGCGGTTCGCTCGTCCCGATTCGGAAACCATGGATGGGACTCGCGCCGCTTCCGGATGAAAACCGGCTATAGACTGACTGGCAAGGTACAAGCAAGTCAACGGCTTGACCTTCGACCAGTTCGGAGCCGAGATGGGCCGTGACCCTGAACAATTGGCCGACTGGCTGAACGGAAGGCACAAGCCTTGTATGCGAAATCGAGAGGAGGTTGAACGGTTTTTGACCTTTTACCCGTACCAATCCCCATGACGATCTTTTTTTTGCTTATTTCGGTGGCGCAAACTTCAAAATACGGTTGTTGCCAAAATCTACGACATAGACATTGCCGTCCTCGTCCACTGCCATGTCCGTTGGCGACGTTAATCGGCCGGGACCGCTTCCTTCTTCTCCGAGGCTTGTGAGAAAGTCGCCGTCGGCGGCGAACTTCTGCACCCGGTGGTTGTAAAAATCCGCCACAAAAACGCTCCCCTGCCGGTCTACCGTCAAACCTGTAGCGACCTTGAACCAACCTGGCGCACTGCCCGGGATGTCGATGGCAAAGGGGCCGCCCCATTTGCGCAGAAATTCCCCTGTCGGGCCGAAGACCTGGACCCGGTCGTTGTAGGCATCGGCGACCACCAGGTTCCCATCAGGGGCCAAGGCGACGTCCGTGGGATAATTGAAATATCCGGCCCGGATTCCTTTTTCTCCGGTCCTGCCGTACTGGCGGACCATGTTTCCCTCGGCATCCAGAATCTGCACGCGGTGGTTGAAAAAGTCGGCCACGTAGAGCTGTCCCTCATCATCCACCGCCACCCCGGAGGGGGCATCGAACTGGCCGGGCCCGGACCCGGGGGCTCCGATCGTTCTAAGCGGTTCTCCGTCCAGGGAAAAGATCTGAACCCGGTCGTTCAGGTACTCCGCCGCGTAGAGCTTCCCGGCCTTCGCTTCCATGAGCATGGGCCGTCCCAGTTCACCCGGTCGGTCCCCCTGGTGGCCGAAGGAGTACAGGAAGTTTCCCTTTCGGTCGAAAACCTGGATGCGGTGGTTTCCGGCGTCGCTGATGAAAACCCGCTCCTCCGCGATGGCGATGCCGATCGGATTCAGGAATTCACCAGGACCGCTGCCCGTCTTCCCCCAGGCAAGCACAAAGCGATAAGGGACCTCCTGAGGGCTGGGAAACCACTGGCGGATGGCAACGGCGGCCAGGATGGCGAGAAGAACGGCTGCAGTGAATATCGGAAAGGGACGCTTTGTCCGCACAGGTCATCGTCCCTTAGAAATTGAGGCGGAAACTCAGGGTCCAGATGAAGTCGTTTTCCAGGGCGTTGCCCTTGAGGTCCTGGATAAGGGGGAACTGCACCGCCGACTCAAGGACCGTTCTTTTCGTCACCCACTGGATTCCCGGTGCCAGATAAAGGGTCGTGCCGCTGGAATCGGGATCTTTTTTTCCATCGACCTCGTTCTGGTCCTGCCAGATCAGGTTGCTCTCCAGCACGCCGTAGAGAAAGGCCGGGACCCCGGGTCCCAGCTCGCGGGGCCACACCCGGTGCTGGTAGGAGAGGTCGACGCGGGCCAGGTCGCCGAACTCGAAGTCGTTCGCTTCGGTATTGACCTTGTAGGAAACGGCCGCATCGATCTGCCGCTCCAAAGTTTGCCAGGTCACCACGGTCCCGAAAAGGGGGTCCCAAGAGCCGGAGCCGAGCTGCAGGGGCTGGGGCAGACGGCCCAGGGAATCGCTCTCGTCGTCCTCCCCGGTCGGGGTCTCGATGCCGGCAAAGGGTGCGATGCGGAAGGTCTGGCCCGGTCGGTCCTGCTGAAATACCGTGTAGCGGGCCAGGAAGGTGGTATCCCCAAGCCCCGAAACCTCCCGGGTGCGCCTTTCCGAAGGAGCACTCACCGCAAGCTCCTTGTTCAGGTAAGGGATGATGCCGAACAGGGCCCATTTTTCCGTCAGCCCATATACTCCGACCACCGGAGCTGCCCATACCTCAAGATCCCTGTTCCCGGGGCCGTCATCCGAAGCGGTCAAGTGCTGGAATTGGGCGCGGAAGATCCCTTCTCCCCGTGCGACCGGCAAGGCGGTGCTGAAGGTGATGGGGGCGGCAAGAACCGGAGCCGTCAGGACGGTCAGAAGCAAAACCGGAAACCCTGCTCGCAAACCCCGTAAAGCCAAACTGGGCCATGCCGCTTGCTGGTGGGGTTTCATGGCGCTACCTCCCTGACAGTTTCCAGAATCATGCTTGGCAGGTCGTCCACGTGCTCGTGAGCGACTCCGGAAATTTCGACCGCCTTTCCGGTTTCCGCCAGAGCGCGAAGGCGCTCCTCGACGGACGGCTCCGGGTTGACCAGATGGAAGGCCTGGGGCGAGTTGCGCACGTCCAACAACAGACCCTCTTGTTCCTTCACCACCGATCCGATGGCCGTGATTCTTAAGGGGCCCGGCGTGAATCCCGAAGCCCTGACGGCCTTGCGGATCTGACCTATATCAAGGGACTGGCCTTCTTCGGCAACCAAAGTGGCGGTGCCGTCTTTCATTTCCACGGTCACCTCGTCCACGCCATCCACAAGCTTGAGCTTTTTCTCCACGCCAAAGGCGCAAAAGGGACAGGACATCCCTTTCACGGTGACCACAGCCCGGGTAACTTCGGCTACGCCCGCCACCGGGAGCAGGACAAGCAAGACGACCCAGACGGTGTTAAGCATTCGCCATCCCATTTTGCAGTCCTCCTTTCTGCCGGCCCCGAGGTGCCGGACTGGTCGCGGGTGACATCAGCCCACCTCAGGAAAGAGGCTGGCCGATTCCGGCGGCCCTGAGCTTATTTTCATCCAGTCCGCCCCCCGTGCAACAATCAGCGAGCTGACCGTTGACTGCAACAGCGGGCAGTGAACGGATGCCCAGAGTCTTTGCCCGAGCGATGACAGCCGGGTCCTGCATGTCAAGAACCTGCACTTCGCAGGAAGAACAAGCCAGTTGTCTTATCTGCTCAACAGCTTCCTGACAGACCGAGCAGCCAGCACTGAAGACTTCAATTTTACGTTTCGCGGTCATGATATTTCTCCTTTCGGTCTTTATCATCTCGCCCTTGTCATCCACGATCATCTTCCCCCTTTTCATCCAGGGCACCCAGAATCGGGCATTCGCTGAGCGGCCCCCGGCCCTGACAGGTCTCGGCAAGTTGTCGCAGGATTGTCTCCATCCTCTTCAGATCCCTCTGCTTCTGTTGGATATCGGCGAGTTTGGCTTCGGCTCGGTCCTTGATCTCGCGACAACTCGTCCCTGGAGTAACCCGCAGATTGAGCAGCTCTCCAATTTCTTGCAGAGAAAATCCAAGTTCCTTGGCGCGGCGGATGAAGCGGATCTTTCGCACCGTCTCCGGCGGGTACTTCCTGAAACCCGATTCGGGGCGCTCTGGCTGTTCGATGAGTCCCCGGCGCTGGTAGAATTTAACCGTCTCTACCTGTACTCCGGACTGCCTGGCCAATTGGCCTATGGTCAACCGTTTCATGGTTTCCCTTCCTTTTCTTTAGTTACAGGATAAAGACGGTACTATGGTACCGAGTCAAGGGGGAATTTCAACGGATCTCAGATTTATTGATCAAGAGAAAAAGAGGATGATGGCAGTGAGGGGGGAGCAAACCTGGACAGGAAGTGAATGGCTAACCAAGCTTGATCGGACCTGGTTAGCCATTGGCTGTTTTGGAATGCGGCCTCAATAGGCGACATACACATCGGGACCTGCGAACAGTTCCACCATCTTCTTCAAGCTGATGGGGGTCACCGCCTGGTCGATTTCGTTCTCGCCGATCTTGTAGAGCAGCATCATGGTGCGGTTGGCGTAGAGTGCGACCCCTTTCGCCTTCAAAAAGCGGATGTACTGCCCGTAGTCGTTGGGGACGTTCTCCAGCGGCTCCCCGAGCTGTTCGGTCAGAGACAGGCGTTCGCGCTCCGGAAGCGCCGCCTTGTCCAGCGGGGATTGGTCGCCGCCGAAGAGGCCTCCCTTCTTGATCGCCGTCACCCCGCTGGCGTCGAACAGGATGGCAACCCTGTAGCCCTCTTGCAGGGCGGTCCAGGCGACATTGGGCACAGCGCAGATCTGGGCGTCGTCCAGATCCATGGAGGTTTTGGCGTGGATCAGGAAGGTCTTGCCGTCGCCGGAACCGGCGAAAGCCGGGGCTACAAGCAGAATCACTCCGGTGATCAGTAAAAGAATCCGTTTCATCATGGACTCCTTTCCAGGGCGAGGTTTCACCCTACTGTTATGATACTTTCCATTTCCGATAGGAGCGCACGGCGATGACGATCAGAATGAGCAGGGCCGGCAGGAGCACCATATCGAGATAGGGGGTCAGGGCACTCAGGCCCAGGCCTGCGAGCAGCAGAACCAGGACCGGCGTGAAGCAGCAGAGGGCAACCGCGATCGTACCGGCCAGTGCGGCGAAAAAGCGGTTGCGGTACTGTTTGCCGGGCTTATCCATCATTCCTTCCCCTTATTCCACACAGCAGCTCATGGTCGTGATGTCCCGGCGGAAGGCCTGGGCGGCGATCTTGATCGCCTCGCTGTAGGTCGGAAAGACATGCACCGTGTCGATCAGATCGTCTACGCTCAAGCCGTGTTTGACCGCCAGAACGGCCTCGTGGATCATCTCCGAGGCGTTGGGCGCCAGAATGTGCACTCCCACCACCTGCCCTGTTTCGTGATGTGCCACCATTTTTAACAGACCCCGTGTATCCTTGGCCGCGAGGGCGCGGGGAATCCGGCCAAGGGGAATGGTGCGGCAGGAACAGGTGCCGTGAACGGCCATATATTCCGCCTCGGTCATGCCGACGCTGGCCACCTCCGGGTCGGTGAAAACGGCATAGGGGATGCTGTGGAAATCGAGGGTTTTGCCCGCATCGGCAAAGGCATTCTCAACGGCGATTTTTCCTGCCTTGGCCGCGACCGTTTCGAGTTGTTTGCGTCCGGCGACGTCACCGGCGGCATAGATATGGGGCACGCTGGTCCGGAGTTGCTCGTTCACCGCGATAAAGCCCCCCTCTTCGATGGCGATTCCAAGGCGCTCCAGCCCGAGTCCGTCAATATTGCCGCGGACCCCGGTGGCCACCAGAATCTCCTCGGCCGCCAACCGGCGCTCGCCGGCGGGTGTGGTCACGGTCACCTGCTTGCCCTCGGCACCTCTGGCGACCCGCTGCACGGTGGTCTCGGTGACAATCTCGATCCCTTCTTCTTCAAGATAGTGGCGCAGGGCATCGGAAATCTCTTGTTCTTGGACGCGAAGGATGCGCGGCGCCCGCGCCACCAGGGTCACCCGGGTTCCCATTCGGCTGAAGATTTGGGCGAATTCCAGACCGAGAAAACCGGCACCGAAGATCACCAGGGACTTCGGAAGTCGCCTCAGCGCCAGAGCTTCGATGTGGGTCAGGTAGCCTGCTTCTTCCAGGCCTTCAAAGGGGGGAATCCTGGTGGAACCGCCGGTGGCGATCAGGATCTTGTCGCCGCTCACCCGCCGCCCGGCGGCCTCGACCGCATGGGCATCAACCAGTACCCCGCGACCCTCCAGAAAATCGACATGCCCGAAGTTCGCCAGGACGTCCCAGTAGTTCTGCCGCCGTAGCGCCTCGACCAGCGCATTCTTGTCGGCCATGGCCCTGGCGAAATCGAAGGACGGTGTGACCGGTTCGATACTGCCGAAATCGGGGTGGGCCGGATGGTGCAGGCCCTTGCCCAGCGCCAGCAGGTGCTTGCTCGGCACGCAGCCGACATTGACGCAGGTCCCGCCTATGGGCAGGCCGGCATTGATGATAACTGTCCGCAACTTGCGCCGATCCGCCTCCGTGGCGGCGGCGAAAGCTGCAGCACCGCCGCCGAGAATGATCAGATCATAGTGGCTCGTCGTCATGCTCGGCCTCCTTGCGGCTTTTCAGCTCTTTTCTGGCGGCATCCACGACACGGTGGACGTCTCCCAGACATCAGCGTTTCTGCGGGTGCTTTTCGGCACATCGGCAGGTTCCCTGCCTTTTGGCGGCCAGAATGGTCTCCAGGATTTCGCTGTGGCCGCCGTGTTCCAGCACGTCGGCGCGAATCTCGGCTTCGGTATGTTCGAAACAGTAGCAGACAAATTGTTTCACGATCTTTTCCTCCTGGCTGGCAAGCGGCTCAATTTTTGTCCATTGCGGGCCGAAGTTCGGCATGGTAGCCGGCGGCGTTGACCGCATCGACCAGTTGCTGCGGTGTCACCTTTGTGGGATCGTAGGCGACCGTAGCTTTTTTCTCTAGGTAACTGACATCAACCTGCTCAACCCCGTCCAGGCGTTCCAAAGCCGCCTTGACGGCAAATTTGCAGGCGGCGCAGGTCAGCCCCTCGAGTGCCAGATGGACCGTCTGGTCCTCGGCCGCATGGGCGTCTGTCACGCCACAGGTGGTCGAGCAACCACAGGATGTTGGCAAGCTCACGGGGGCAACGCTCAGACCGCCCAGGAGGATGGTGATCGCAGCCACCTGCCAGACTTTTTTCATGGCACCCATCTCCTTTCAGTCAAGCAGAGCCAGCAGAATCTGCGGGGAAAACAGCATGACCAGGGAAAACAGGGCGGCAACCCACAGCAGGATCTTCTGGACCTTCCTGCTGCCGTTCTTGCAGCAGGCTGCATCTGCTGTACAGTCGGCAGCCTTTGGTTTGCGGTAGACGAGATAGAACGCCCCGCCGAGAAACAGAAAGGTCAGGGCCATCAGGTAGGGGCGGTACGGCTCAAGGGCGGTCAAGGCCCCGGCGCTGCCGACCCCGAGAAAAACCAGCAGCAGCGGACCGATGCAGCAGGCCGAGGCGAGAAAGCCGGACACCACCGCGCCGACAAGGCCGAAGCCGAAAAGCCTTTTTCCTTCCGGCGACTCCGATTTCATGGAAACATCTCCTTTCCGGAACGTCATTTAGGTCCCCTCCTGCAGCAGGGGGACGAAGAATTGCGCGGCGATCCGGACCGCCTCCTGAAGCCCAAACAGCTCTCTGTCCTCGGGGGCCATCTTCTGCCAACTTATGGCCGCATCGAGATCTATCAGGAACACCATCTCCCGGCACAGACTGTGGGCAGCGCAGGTTGTGGCCTCCTGCCAGTGGATGCCCAGCAAAAGATCCTCCGAAGGTTTCATCTCCAGCAGTTCCAGGCCCCTCTGCCGGAGGCGGATCGGCTCTTGGCTCGCTGCGCAGCGCGAATCGATTTGCACCTCCAGCCCGAACATGGGGCTGACCGCCAAGGCATCGAGAGCGCACATGGCGTGAACCCTGTTCCCATTGACCCCCAAGTGGTGGGGCGTTCTTTCCATGGTGAAGGGGTAGGCTCCGATCACCTCGCCTCGGCTGTCAAGGACGAGCAGGTCGCAGGCGCGCAGGCGATCCAGCAGGGTGTCGGGATTCGCTGCGCCCAGCGACCGGGAGAATTCCCCCTTCGCCAAGGGCCGGCCCCGCTCCACGAAGGAGCGCAGGAGCGAGCGGTGAAGCTCCACCTCGATCTGGGAAAGTTTCTGCTGACGCTCCTTCAGAGGCAGCAGGCCGTGCAAACGATACAGGGTTTCGGCTGTCGTCATGCTTGCTCCTTACTCAGGGGGCCTCGGCCAGGGTTTCCAGGATGGGGCATTCGCCCTCCCGGGTCCCGCATTCATCGACCAGGGCCTGAAGGGCGGCCTTCATCTTTTCCAGGGCAGCGATTCTGGCCTCCATGTCGGCGATCTTGATCTTCGCTCGATCTCGGACGTCTTCGCAGCGGGTTTGCGTATCAAAATAGAAACCGAGCAATTCACGAATCTCCCGGAGGGAAAAACCGATCTCCTTGGCCCGGCGGATGAAGCGGATTTTCCGAACCGTTTCCGGAGGGTAGCTACGGAAGCCGTGGTCAGGTTTCGGCGGCTGTGTGATAAGTCCCTGGCGCTCGTAAAAGCGGATCGTTTCGACGCCGACTCCGGAGAGCTTGGCGGCCTGGCCGATGGTCAGATGGTTCATTCTCTCCTCCCTGTCTAAAGAATAGGTGCCGTACCATGGTACAGTGTCAAGGCTATTATAGCCCTGGGAGACGGGTTCAGGTGTTTTTGTTCAGGTGTCGATCCGAGGCGCGATGCCGTTGTGTGGGTGGGCAGGGAAGGAAGAGAGAGGGCCTTCTGGAAAATTGAGGTAGCAGCAAGATGGGTGGCAGCCTCTGCGTGCCGCAACTTGGAGAGCGGGGATATTTTGACAAAATATACAGGCTTAGCTAGCTAAGTCAGGTCACTTTCCGATCCAGCCCCCGGTACTGAATCGCCTCGGCCAGATGTGGCTGCTCGATCTGCTCGCTGCCGCTCAGATCTGCAATGGTGCGTGCTACCTTGAGAATTCGACTGTAGCTGCGGGCCGATAGTTCCAACCGGTCGGTCACTATCTCCAGCAGATTCTATTTGGAACTGGGAGTACGGATGGACAATCGACAAGCGTCTAATCCCCGGGTACTCAACTTTCTCGGGTACATTCCGGATGCTCTTCGTGAGGCAAATAAATAATCAATCGCCTCAGAAAATAATTCAATCAAGGTCGTCACTGGAAATGCCTTGAGCAAGAATTAGGTTTTAGGGTGACAAGTTCAACCTTGACTTTCTTGGCTATTTGGCTATATTGCCAAATACAGAGAGGATGCCATCATGTACCAAAACCGGAAAAACCACCTCGAAGCCCGCGCCAAAGTTCTCAAGGCCATGGCCCACCCGACCCGGCTGTTCATCATCGAAGAGCTGGAGAAAGAGGAGCGCTGCGTCTGCGATCTGACCGAGATGATCGGTGCCGATGTGTCCACCGTTTCCAAACACCTGTCGGTGCTGAAACAGGCCGGCATTTTGGTTGATGACAAGCGGGGCAACCAGGTCTTCTATCGCCTGCGGGTTCCCTGCATCCTGAACTTTTTCGGCTGTGTGGAATCGGTGCTGGAAACCCAGGTGCGGGAGCAGTCGGCTTTGCTTGAGGCCGCTGGGAGGTAATTCATATTTTTTTGCTCAACTATTTGGCCATTACGCCAAATAGTAAAATGCTAAGCGGGGTTCGCATTATGAACTGGTCGAGGGAATGGAAGCCTCTGGCAGCGATCGTGGCCGTCTTTGTCGTCTGTTACTGTCTGCCGGTGGACTGGCTGCGCCAGTCGCAGCGGGTGGAGAATGCTCTGTGGGAATCGCTTCATCTGGTCAAATGGTACGCTCAGGAGCATGTGCTGCTGTGCCTGGTGCCGGCCTTTTTTATCGCCGGGGCGGTGGGGGTTTTCGTCAGCCAGGCGGCGGTGATGAAGTACCTCGGGCCCAAGGCGAACAAGCTGCTGGCCTACGGCGTCGCTTCGGTGTCGGGAACCATCCTGGCGGTCTGTTCCTGCACCATCCTGCCTTTGTTCGCCGGCATCTACCGCATGGGCGCGGGGCTCGGGCCGGCGAGCGCCTTTCTCTATTCGGGCCCGGCCATCAATATCCTGGCCATCGTCTTGACCGCGGCCGTGCTCGGCCCCGAGATGGGCATCGCCCGGGCGGTCGGCGCGATCAGCTTCGCCGTGATCATCGGCATCCTGATGCACCTGATTTTCCGCAGCGAAGAGCTCGAAAAGATCGAAGCGGCGGCCGCCATGCCCGAGCCCGAGGTTGTCCGCCCCCTGTGGCAGAACGCCCTCTATTTCGGCAGCATGGTCGGCATCCTGGTGTTTGCCAACTGGGGCCGTCCCGCCGATCCCTCGGGACTGTGGCAAACGATCTACTCGGCCAAATGGGTCATCACCGGATTTTTCGCGCTGGCGCTGGCGGCGATTCTGGTCGCCTGGTTCAAGGTCGGCAAGTGGCGCATGCTGATCGTCAGCCTGCCGGTGGCCATTCTGGCGGTGGCGGTGCCGGAACATCCCATCCTGCCCTTTGTCGCCGGAACGGTCGGGTTGTCGGTCCTGACCGCTGCGGCCAAGGATGAACAGAGCGAACTGAGCGAATGGTTTTTGACCTCGTGGGATTTCGCCAAGAAAATCCTGCCCCTTTTGTTCTGGGGCGTCCTGATTGCCGGGGCGCTGCTTGGCCGCCCCGATCATGAGGGGCTGATCCCTTCCGGCTGGATCGCCGAACTGGTCGGGGGCAATTCCCTCTGGGCCAACCTGTTCGCCTCCGTCGTTGGGGCGTTCATGTATTTTGCGACCCTGACCGAGGTGCCGATCCTGCAAGGGCTGCTCGGGGCAGGCATGGGCAAGGGCCCGGCCCTGGCGCTGCTGTTGGCGGGCCCGGCCCTTTCACTGCCGAACATGCTGGTCATCCGCAGCGTCATGGGCACGAAAAAAACCGTTGTTTTTGTCGGTCTGGTCATCCTGATGGCCACCCTTTCGGGGCTGATCTACGGTGCCCTGTTCAGTTAGCCTGCAACCTCTGGAAAGGAGAAAAGCATGAAAAAGATTCAGATTCTCGGAACCGGCTGCGCCAAGTGCAACGAACTGGCCGCCAACGCCAAGGAGGCGGCCCAGGTGTTGGGCGAGGAGGTGGCGTTCGAAAAGGTCACCCAAATCAACGACATAATGAAATTCGGCTGCATGACCACCCCTGGACTGGCCATCGACGGTAAAGTCGTTTCCCAGGGGAAAGTTCTCAAACCGGATCAGATCATGAAACTCATACGACCGGGCTCGGCTGAATAGAGGGGGGAATGCTGCTTTGAGCCTTTTGGGGTTTCATTGCGCAGTTAACGATTTTCTGATCTAAGAATCCTTGATTCAAACCAAGGAGTCGTTCGGCTGCTCTCGAGGTCATCGTGATTGCGGGCAAAAAGTGTCCTCTGTTGACAATATCCGTCCATGCGGATATATTCGTGCCCATGAAAAAGACCGCACACCTTTTCAAAGCCCTCTCCGATGAAACGCGCCTGCGCATTGTATCTCTGCTGACGCAAGGCGAGCTTTGCGTCTGCGACCTGATGGCCACGCTGGACCTTCCCCAGTCCACCGTTTCGCGTCACCTGGCCTACCTGAGAAATGCCGGCCTTGTCGATGACCGCCGTCAAGGGATTTGGATGTACTATCGCCTGGCCGACGAAGGCGGGGCTTTGCATCAGGAGCTGATGAGGTTATTGGCAAAGCACTTGGGCGAATTGACTCAGGCCCGACAGGACAAGGTGGCGCTGCAACGGTATCTTGACGGCAAAGGCGACGCGTCTTGTGGGTAAAAAAAATTTGCCCTTTTGATCCGCTCATGCGGATGGTTGGATGGGGCAATGGAAACCCCGAAGAGCAGCGGATGTCCATTTGTCGCCGGCTGCGCGACGACAGGCGCCGCCAATTAACAACCTACTTCAATCAGGTACTGAAAGATTCAAACAGGAGTCACCGATGAGCATTCGTGTGGGCATTAACGGCTTTGGCCGTATGGGTCGTCTGGCGCTGCGCGCCGCCTTGGACTGGCCGGAGTTCGAGATCGTGCATATCAACGAAGTCAAAGGCGGGGCCGAGTGCGCCGCCCATCTGCTGGAGTTCGACTCGGTGCACGGCCGCTGGAAGCGGTCGATCAGCTTTGACGAGACCTCGCTGTCCATCGATGGCAAGCGGATCGGTTTCAGTGAGCACAAAACGCCTGGCGAGGTCCCCTGGGATGAGCTGGGGATCGATATCGTCATCGAAGCGTCGGGCAAGTTTCGCACCACCGAGCTGCTGCAGCCCTATTATGATCGCGGGGTGAAAAAGGTGATCGTCGCCGCCCCGGTCAAACAGGGGGCGCTGAACATCGTCATGGGGGTCAACGACCACCTCTACAACCCGGTCGAGCACCATCTGCTCACCGCCGCCAGCTGCACCACCAACTGCCTGGCTCCGGTGGTGAAAGTTCTGCATGAAAAGATCGGCATCAAGCACGGCATCATTACCACCGTCCACGATGCCACCAACACCCAGGTGATCATCGACGCGCCGCACAAGGATCTGCGCCGGGCGCGGGCGGCGGGGATGTCGCTGATCCCCACCACCACCGGCAGCGCCACCGCCATCACCCTGATCTACCCGGAACTCAAAGGGAAGCTCAACGGCCACGCCATCCGCGTTCCCCTGCTGACCGGTTCGCTGACCGATGCGGTCTTCGAAATGAGTCGCGAAGTGACCGCCGAGGAAGTCAACGGCCTGTTTCATGAGGCGGCCGAAACCTACCTCAAGGGGATTCTCGGCATCGAGGAGCGGCCGCTGGTCTCCATCGATTTCAAGAGCGATCCCCGCTCGGCCATCGTCGACGCTCCTTCAACCATGGTGGTTGATGGAACCCAGTTGAAAATCTTCGCCTGGTACGACAACGAGATGGGCTATGCCAACCGGATGATGGAGCTCTGCAGGAAGGTGGCGCTGAGCCTGTCATGACCGACCTGCGCAACTACGCCCTGGTCACCGGCGCCTACTGGGGCTTCACCCTGACCGACGGGGCCCTGCGCATGCTGGTGCTGCTGCACTTCCATGATCTGGGCTACAGCGCCGTGCAGATCGCTTTTCTGTTTCTGCTCTACGAGTTCTTCGGGGTGGTCACCAATCTGGTCGGTGGCTGGATCGGCTCGCACCTGGGGCTCAAGGTCACTTTGTTCGCCGGGCTGGCGTTGCAGGTTATCGCCCTTGGGGCCTTGGGCCTGCTCGATCCGCACTGGACACCGTTCTTTTCGGTCTGCTACGTGATGGGGCTGCAGGCCCTCTCGGGGATTGCCAAGGACCTGACCAAGATGAGCAGCAAGAGCGCCATCAAGGTGCTGGTGCCTTCCGATGCCGACAGCGCCCTCTTCAAGTGGGTGGCGATTCTCACTGGCTCAAAAAACGCCCTGAAAGGGGCCGGGTTCTTCCTCGGCGGCCTGCTGCTGGCCACGGTCGGCTTTCGCGGTGCGCTCTGGCTGATGGCGGCAGGCCTGCTGCTGGTGCTGCTGGCAACCCTGTTCTCGTTGCCGCGAGAGATCGGCATGGCGAAGAAGAAGACCAAGTTCAGCGCCATTTTCTCCAAGAGCCGCGACATCAACCTCTTGTCTGCGGCACGGCTGTTTCTGTTCGGCTCCCGGGATATCTGGTTCGTGGTTGGCCTTCCGGTGTTCCTCTCTGCCAGCTTGAACTGGAGTCACACTGAAGTCGGCGGCTTTCTCGCCCTCTGGGTGATCGGTTACGGCGGGGTGCAGGCGCTGGCCCCCAAGCTGCTGAAATCGTCGTTGCGGGGCGGGACACCGCGAGGCGGGACCGCCAGCGTCGGGGCCTTTGCCCTGGCCGGTTTGACGGTATTGCTTGCCATCGGCGTGGCGTTGGAGTTGCCTCCCTGGCTGACGGTGGTCGCCGGGCTGGCCCTGTTCGGGCTGATCTTCGCCGTCAACTCCTCGGTGCACTCCTACTTGATCCTCGCCTACACCGAGGCCGATCAGGCGGCCCTCAACGTCGGTTTCTACTACATGGCCAACGCCGCCGGGCGGCTGGTCGGCACCCTGCTGTCGGGGATTGTCTTTCAGATGGCCGGGCTGGTCGGCTGCCTCTGGGTGTCGGCGGCTTTCGTGCTCATCGCCGGGGGGATCTCGCTGCTGCTGCCGCGTGGTCGGCAGGCGTTTGCTTGAGACGGAAACAAAACAGGAGGTAGACCCATGAAACATGGACTGACCAAACAACTCTCTTTTCTCGACCGCTACCTGACCCTGTGGATCTTTCTGGCCATGTTTGTCGGGGTCGGCGGCGGCTGGCTGTTCCCTGGGGTGAAAGATGTGGTCAACGCTTTTTCCGTCGGGACCACCAACATCCCCATCGCCATCGGCCTGATCCTGATGATGTACCCGCCCTTGGCCAAGGTGCGCTACGAGGAACTGGGGGAGGTGTTCGCCAACAAGAAGATTCTCGGCATCTCGCTGCTGCAGAACTGGGTGATCGGCCCGATTCTGATGTTTATCCTCGCCATCGTTTTCCTCGGCAACTACCCCGAGTACATGGTCGGCCTGATCATGATCGGCCTGGCGCGTTGCATCGCCATGGTCATCGTCTGGAACGAACTGGCCAAGGGAAACACCGAGTACTGCGCCGGGCTGGTCGCCTTCAACTCGGTCTTCCAGGTGCTCTTCTACTCGGTCTACGCCTGGTTCTTCGTCAGCATACTGCCACCGCTGTTCGGCCTGCAGGGGGCGGTGGTCGAGGTGACCATCGGTCAGATCGCCGAAAGCGTGGCGATCTATCTTGGTATCCCCTTTGTTGCCGGGATGCTGACCCGCTTTGTCATGCTCAAAATTAAAGGGCGAGACTGGTACGAAAAGGTCTTCATCCCTAAAATCAGCCCCATCACCCTGATCGCCCTGCTGTTCACCATCCTCGTCATGTTCAGCCTCAAAGGGGAGCTGATCGTGACCATTCCCCTCGATGTGGTGCGCATCGCCGTCCCCCTGCTGATCTACTTCGCGGTGATGTTCCTGGTCAGCTTCTTCATGGGGGTCAAGGTCGGGGCGGATTATTCGAAGACCGCCACCGTCGCCTTCACCGCCGCAGGAAACAACTTCGAGCTGGCCATCGCCGTGGCGGTGGCGGTCTTTGGACTCGATTCTGCCGTTGCCTTTACCGCCGTGATTGGCCCTTTGGTCGAAGTTCCGGCCCTGATTGCCCTGGTCAATGTGGCCTTCTGGCTGCAGAAAAAGTATTACAAGCCGGCGCTGAGTGAAGCCGGGTGACCAAACCAATATCCGGAAGGACCAAAGCGATGCCGATAAAAGTTTGCTATTGCTTCAATTGCACCGAAGAGTAAATTCGCGGGGATGTTCTGGCCCATGGCGGAGAATCCAGAATTTTGGATCAGATACTTGAAATAGGCGATCGGGCTGGCCTTTCAAGGCCCTGAAGTAGAAAAAATGGAACCCGAAAAGACCCCAGCCCCCCGGCCGTCGTCAGTTCGCGAACCAGGGTCTGGCCCTTTGCCTGGTCCCGGCCGGGAAGAACCACGCTTGCGCCGATCCCGTAGAGCATCTCGACGGCCACACGACCTATGCCAGCCGTCCCGCCCTGAACACGATTGTCTTCCCCGACAGATCCCTGTCCGATTCGAGGATCGCGTGGCGAGGGTTGGGCTTTCTTCGCTGCGGAAGAAACAAGTTGAGCGGTATGCGCGTCCTGGCGCTACACAGATCCATTCTTTTCCCTCTCAACTTTTGTCGTTCAGTTATTTTTCACGATGCTTTGATTGCCAGTAACAATGTTGCTGGCAAGAACTTTAGACCTTTTCTTGTCCTCGACCGAATCCCACCAGAAACCCAACTGCGGAGGGTTTTGAAGGGCAAACGAATCACCTTGAATCGGTGCCACGACTCGAGCCTGCTGCGCTTCGGCAGCAGCAAGAAGACGTTCTATCGGCTCGGTCCAGCTATGAATTGACAGGTTGAATTTCGCCCAGTGAATAGGCAATAACAGCTCCCCTCTCAAATCGATGTGCGCCTGAACGGTCTCTTCCGGCATCATATGGATTTCAGACCAGGCCTTGTTATACGCGCCGGATTCGAGCATGGTTATATCGAAGGGACCATATTTCCTGCCGATCTCCTTGAACCCATCGAAGTAGCCTGAGTCCCCACCGAAGAAGAGGCGCTCGGCCTCACCGATGACCACCCACGATCCCCATAGTGTTTGATCGCGTCGAAGCCCCCGACCGGAGAAGTGACGCGTGGGAGTCAGCGCTAGGGTCAGCCCTTTCAGTTGTTCTTCCTGCCACCAGTCGAGTTCGAAAATCTTGTTACTTTCGACGCCCCATCGCTTTAGGTGGCCGCCGACACCGAGAGGAACATAGAAACGCCCAACCTTTTCCTTCAGTTTGAGAATGCTCTGATGATCGAGATGATCGTAATGATCATGGGAGATCAGCACGGCGTCGACATAGGGGATGTCGTTTGGTTTGAGCGGCATCTCTGAAGGAAAGCGTTTCGGCCCCATAAAGGACAACGGTGAGGCGCGATCACTGAAAACCGGATCGGTCAGAAGCACCTGCCCGTCGACTTCAATCAATAGGGTCGAATGACCGAGCCAGGTCACTCTTGTATCCGTGGCCTTACCAATTGCGGCGGGGTCGACCGAGAGTGACGGAACCTGAGTTGTCGGAACCCGCACCTGTTCACCGAAGAACTGCTCTTTGGTCGCTTCCACCATCTCAGGTGTAAACATCTCCATAGTGGTGGTGACATTATTGTGAAATTTGCCATCACGATAGTTGGCAGACTTGGAGATGCGTGCATGCTTACTTGGTGCACCGATTTGCGGAGCGCACGCGGCAAAAAGCAGTGCGGTGCCGATTAGCAATAAAATCATGGTCAATATCATCTTAATCGCCTTTTTCATGTTGTAATCCCATTGTCCACACCTAGACCGACTAATCGGTCTATTCTGATGGTAAAATTTTTTATATTAGTATCTTCCAGCAGAGGCTGCAGGCGCTTTCCCATTGCGGCTTGTCAGTCTTTGTCTCTGGATTGTTCAGCAGGTGGCGGATGAAACCATCCATTGCTCCGGCATAGATATCAAGCAACATCATTTCGGAGACTTTATCGTCTCGCTTTCGCGTAAGTTCCGAAAAGTCCTCAATGATGAACGCGAATTTGGCCATCCCTTGCTCCCGTACTGATTCGCTAATGTAGGGAGACGCCTCGCAGTGTTTAAAGAATCGGTACTGACTTTCATGGCTAATAGCCCATTCGACATAGGCAAACCAGAACTGTTTGATTGTTTTTTCTAGTTCAGTTACGTCGGAGCAGGCCGCTTGAAGATAGTCAGCCAGTTCGGTTTTGGCACCCAGATACAGTTCCTCAATCAACTCTTCCTTACTCTTGAAGTGATGAAAGAGGGTGCCAGTAGCAACACCAGCCTGCTTAGAGATCTCTGCCGTGGAAGTGCCACGGAAGCCAAACTCTGTAAAAAGTTTCAGTGCCGCCTGTAAAATTTGCTCTCTTTTGCTCATGCTAAATATTGCCCCTGCCGTGAAAAAACCGACTGTTTAGTCAGTCTGGCCAATGCAAGACATTTTGTCAACAGTTTTTGCAGGAGTACTTTCATGGGGATTGTCGCACTGACATTAATAAAGGGCAGTTCCCACCTCTCTGCCGCCCCCAAAGCGAATTTCATTACAAGTGGGGCAGTGCCAAAAAACTATGCCCGAAGGCTATGAGAAGTCACCCATTTTGGACGAATCCTAAAACTCCTGCAAATCGAGATGCATACGCTGATGGATGTGTCTCTCTATCGAACGCGCCGATCGGGGCCGGCCCGATCGGCGCATCTTTGTTTAGGTGGCGGGATCTGGATTAAGCTGCCTTGCTACCGCGTGGTCAAGAGTTGGATCACCGCCTCGGCCGCGCCCTTGCTGGAGGCGGGGTTCTGGCCGGTGACCAGCTTGCCGTCGACTTGGGTGTGCGCGGCCCACTTCTCCCCAACCACGAACGTCGCCCCTTCCTTGCGAAGCCTGGTTTCGAGCATGAAGGGCATGGCCTTGTCGAGCTCGACGGCGATCTCCTCGGCGTCTGTAAAGGCGGTGATGGTTTTGCCGGCCACCAAAGGCGTGCCGTCGGCCTTTTTCGCCCCCACCAGGCCGGCGGGGCCGTGGCAGACCGCCGCGATCACCTTGTCTTCGGCGGCGAAACGATGGAGCAGACGCTTGAGGTCGGGATCGTCGGGGAAGTCGAACATGGTCCCGTGCCCCCCGGGGAGGAAAATGGCGTCAAACCCCTGGGCCTGCACCTGGTCGAGCCTGACGGTGGCATCCAACGCCACAATGGCGTTGGCCCATTCGAAGACCTGCCCCCCCTCCTTGAGGCTGCGCTCGTCGACGGGGGCTTTGCCTCCCTTGGGGCTGGCCACGGTCACCTCGAAGCCCGCTTCCTTGAACAGCAGATAGGGGACGGCGAACTCCTCCAGCCAGAGCCCCGTCGGCTTGCCGTTGCTCATGCGCTCGGCGCTGGTGACCACCATCAGCACCTGCTTCCCTTCCGCCTGGGCGAAGGCCGGCATGACACCGGCGGTTGAAAGCAGGAGGCCCAAAAGTGCGGCGAGTTTTTTCATCTCGATTTCCCTTCTTTGTGTGTGAATGTCTTTACCCGGCCTGGAATCTCAGGCGAGGCGGGTCAGTTTCCGCGGGATCCGCTCCTGCACCAGGTTGTCGGTCGCTTCGCGGAATCTTAAATAGTGAGCGCTTTCGGTGTGACGCTCAAGGTGGGCCTCGCTCTGCCAGCGCTCGTAAAAGACGAAGATCGCCGGATCGGACGGGCTCTGGTGGAGGCGGTAGTCGAGGCAGCCGGGTTCCCGGCGGCTCGGTTCGACGAGCCTGGTCAGTTCTACTTTGACGGCGTCCACCGATGCGCTTTTGGCCACCAGGGTGGCGATGAGGGTCAACTCGGGCATGTGGGTTTATCCTTTCCGGGGAAGGATGCAGAAGTTGCCGCCCTTGCGGTACTGCAGACAGCCATTGCAGGAGACGCAGCGGGCCCGGGTGCGGTCGCCGCTCTGCCAGCGGTGGGGCAGGTCCGGCTCGGCCAGCAGGGGGCGCGACAGGGAGAAGAGTTCGATGCCGGTGCTCTGCAGCAGCCCCTCGATCACCTCCGGGGAGCGCAGGCCGCCGACCAGGAGCACCGGGGCCTTGACCGACTCCGCAATCCTCTTGGCGTGCTCGGCGTGGTAGGCCTCCTTCTGCGGGGTATTGATCTTGAGGCGGGCGGGAATCTTCTCCCCCGAGCCGCCGGTGCCGCCGCTGATCTCGATGGCGTCGATGCCGCGTTCATCCAGCATCTTGGCCAGGGCCAGGCTGTCCTCGATGGTGGCGCCGCCGTCGATGAAATCCTCGCCGTTGACCTTGATCATGACCGGATAATCCTCACCGACCCGACGGCGGATCTCGTCGTAGACCTCCAGATGCATTCGTGTTCGGTTCTCGACGCTGCCGCCGTATTCGTCGGTGCGGCGGTTGTAGTAGGGGTTGAGAAACTGGCTGAGCAGGTAGTTGTGGGCGCCGTGCATCTGCACCCCGTCAAAGCCGGCCTCTTTCGCCCGTGCGGCGGCGTCGCCGAAGGCCTGCACCAGCGAGCGGATGTCCTCTTGGGTCATCGGCGTCGGCACCACGCCGGTGGCCAGGTCGGCCACCTCGGAGGGGCCCCAGATGGTCCGGCCTTCGGGGGGATAGCCGGTCTGGGTGCCGCCGTAGGCGATCTGCATGACGATGCGGCTGCCCTGCTCGTGCACCATGTCGGTGAGCTTGCGGTACTCGGTGATGAAGCTGTCGTCGTAGATCCCCAGCATGCCGGGGTTGGGCTGCTCGTCGCGGGTGACGAAGGCGTAGCCGGTGATGATCAGGCCCACGCCGCCGGCGGCGAGCTCCTTGTGCACCTGGTAGAGGGGGTAGGTCATGTGCCCCTTTTCGTCGGCCAGGTTTTCCCAGGTGGCGCTGCGCACCAGGCGGTTCTTGAGGGTGAGGGGGCCGATGCGTGCTTCTTCGAAAATCTGCTTCATGGTGTTTCGATCCTTTCTCCTGCGGCCATTCCCTGGGGAGGCCGTGCTTGCTTTGTCTGGAGAGACTATAGTAGGCTTACTTTTGCTGAAAAAGCCCTCTGTCGACAAAATATATTTGCGTCGGGAGCAACAATGAAAACCCATTCGGACGAACTGCTGACCTTTGTGACCGTGGTGGAGAGCGGCCAGGTCAGCTCGGCGGCCCAGATTCTGGGGCAGAACCCTTCGAGCGTCAGCCGCACCCTGGCGAGGCTGGAGCAGAAGCTGGGCGTCACCCTGCTGACCCGCACCACCCGGCGCCAGGAGCTGACCGAGGAGGGGATCTTCTTTCTTGAGCGGGCCCGCCGCATCCTTCGGGAGATGGAGGCGGCCGAGGATCAGCTCTTCGAGTGCAGCCGGCGTCCCGCCGGCCGCCTGCGGGTCGATACCGCCTCCCCCTTCATGCTGCACTGCGTGGTCCCCTATGTGCCCGAGTTCACCCGGCGCTACCCGCAGATCGAGCTGGAGCTGACCAGCAGCGAGGGGATCATCGATCTGCTCGAAGAGCGCTGCGATGTCGCCCTGCGCATCGGCCAACTGACCGACTCCTCCCTCACCGCCCGCTCCCTGGGCGTCTCCCGCCGTCGGGTGCTGGCCAGCCCGGATTACCTCGAACGCGATGGCGAGCCGCAAACGCCGGAGGATCTCGACCGGCACCGGGTGCTCGGCTTCACCCAGCCGGAAGGGCTCAACCAGTGGCCCCTCAAGTCGACCCGCGGAGAGCTGTGGCCGACCGCCCCCCGCCTCAAGGCTTCGAGCGGCGAGACTCTGCGGCATCTGGCCCTGCTCGGCGAGGGGATCGTCTGCCTATCCGACCTGCATACTTACGACGATCTCAGGGCCGGGCGGCTGGTGGAGCTTCTCGCCGAGCACACCCTGCTCAGGCCGCAGCCGGTTCACGCCGTCTATTACCGCCACACCAGCCTGGCCTCGCGCATCCGGGTGTTTATCGATTTTCTCGCCGGAAAGCTGCAGGGGGACGAGGGGCCCCTGGTCAAGGACTTGCCGGAGGCTTGAACCGCCATCCGCTCAGAGATTGACCCGCACCACCTGCGCCGGGGCCGTCATGGTCCGCTCCTGGAACCTGGCAATCGCCTTCTTGTCATCGATCAGGGTGAACCGCACCTGGCGGGCGTTGTGCCCGGTCGGCGCCTGCCAGGCCGCATCGAGCAGGCGCTGCAGCAGTTCCGGTTCCAGGTTTTCGTCGCGATACCGGCGCACCGAGCGGTGCCCCTTGATGAGGGTTTCCAGCTGATCGGGGTCCGGGAGGTTGCCTTTGAGGGGCCGGCTGTCCCAGGGCTTTTTGCCGAGAATCGCAAGAGCCCCGGTGGGACAGATCGCCAGGCAATGCTGACATTTGAAACATGCCGCTTCCCGCTCCGGAGCGATGGCCGGGGTGCCGGCCTGCATGTCGATGATGCTCACCGGGCAATCCTTGGCGCAGAGCCCGCATCGGGTGCATTTGTCCTGGTCAATCTCAAACTTGAGCATTGTTTTCCTCCAACTGGTTTTTAAGAGTCACCCCATCCTTCCACGCCTTGCCGACCGACTCGCCGAGGCGCCAGTAGGTGTTGTCCGGCATGGTCAGCAGCAGCGGATCGAGCTTTTTGAAATCGGGTTTGCCGGCGGTCAGGTAGCGCTCTGCGCTGTAGCCGGAAACGATCTCGCCGATATACAGGTTGTTGCTCGGTAGCTCGACGGTCTGGACCAGCTTGCACTCGATGTTCAGGGGGCATTCGGCGATCATCGGCGCGGTTCCGGTTTCGCCGTAGAAGAGCTCGAACAGTCCGCCCTTGTCGGCCTTGCGCCCCGAAACGATGCCACAGTAATCGGTGACCTGCTCCATCGCCACGTTGGGGAAGCAGACGCTGAAGGTGCCGTTTTCGATAATCCCCTTCGGGGTGTGGTGCTGTTTGTTCAGCGCCACCGCCAGCATCGGTGGCTGATGGTTGACCCGGCTCACCCAGCCGACGGCCAGGAAGTTGGGCCTGCCGTCCACCAAGGCGCCAACCAGCGCCACCGGCATGGGGATCGAGATGTGATTTCCCTGGTTGATCCGGCTCATTTCGCCCCCCTTTCTCCGGCGAGACGCTCTTTGATCTCCAGGACCGTCTCTCCGCCCATCCCCAGGTTTTCATGGGGATGCTCACGGATGACGACCGAAAAGGCCTGCGCCGGAATGCCGGTGATCCCGGCGGCGGTCGCGGTGAGTTGTTGAATCAACGACTTTTTCATGACCGTGTCCATCGGACCACCTTCAAACGTGATGACAGGCATGGGTTATCCTCCTTCGCTAATTAGTTGACCGGTTGGTCTAGTTAATGGGTAAAAAATATCCGGGAGGCGACTTCGATCCTCCCGGACGGTTTCAGGCGGCAGTCGAGCGAGCGCCGAGCAGCTGCAGCGCCCCGGCGGAAAGATCGCGCAGCAGTTCGGGATCGTTGTGGATGCGGGCGTTGGTCAGCGCTCCCTCGAAGTAGTTGAACAGCCAGCGCGCAGCCGCCTCTGGGTCGGCAACGGCAATCAGTCCCTGGGCGTGGGCCTCGCGGACCGCCGAGGCGAAGTAGCGGAAGTACTGCTGCAGCACCCCGGTGACCTTGTTGACGATCGCCGCTTCGAGATTGGCTGATTCGGAGCCGAGCTCAAAGTAGGGGCAGCCGCAGACATTCCCGCACTCGCGTTTGCGCGCGCTCTGGTAGTGATAGACCTTGTCGAAGTAATCGATCAGACGCTGCAGAGGTGGCAAGGTCGGCGAGAAGATGGCGTCCATCTCGGGCCGGTAGCCCTCCCAATGGGCCTCGATCGCCTCGGCGGCCAGTTCGGCCTTGGATTTGAAGAAGTGGTAGAAGCTCCCCTTCTTCACCCCGGCCCGCTCGCAGATGGCGTCGACCCCCACCGAGCTGTAGCTCTGCTCCCAGATCAGTTCGAGGGTGGCGGTCAGCAGTCGTTCTTTGGCATCGCTTGTTCGTCCCATAACCATGAAAATAGTTGACCGTTCGGTCTATGTCAAGTGCTTTTCTTTTCCCCGCATTACGCAGGGATTCGAGCCCGACGTTTCGTCCGTTCGTCGCCACCGCATCCATTCAGCCAAGCCAATGGCCCGACTTGACATGATAGGCATCTCGAGCCGAACAAAAACAGCAAACCAGAAGAAAAATCATCGAGGCAGCCGGTCGACGCCTGCGCTCAGAGGGGATGACCGGGGCGGGCATCGCGGCCGTCATGGCGGATGCGGGGCTGACCCACGGTGCGTTTTATTCCCACTTTCAAGATAAGGATGAATTGGCACGTGAAGCGCTGGTGCATGCGCTCTGTGAGAATCGCCTGCGGTGGATGGGCCGACAGCAGCCGGAGTCGTGGCGGCACCGACTCACGCGGTTGGCCAAGCGCTACCTGACGCCAAGCCATCGCCAACAGTTAGCCGAGAGCTGTGCCCTGGCGGCGCTCTGCGCTGATGCTGCCCGCAGCGACGAAAACTTCCGGCAATAGTTCGTCGAGGATGTTGACATCGTGGACCTTGCCTTCGCTGATATGAATGAAAGTCGGGATGCTGCCGCGCAGATCCCGCAGAGTATGAAGCTTGATGGCGCTTGGTGGTGGCATCCAGGGCGTAAACGGTCTGGTCGAGTTCCAGGCCAAAGTCCTCGTCCAGGTAGAGCTGGCGTGCCACCGGAATGAGGCTGTGGGCCAAGTCGGAATAGATGCGCCAGTCGCGAACCCTGTTGGCATTGGATAGCGTGTTCCGCGACACCTGGCTGCGGATGCCCATGTGATAGAGCTTGTTGCTCTGGGCACTGATCACAAAGCCCTTGCAAAAGGGGGGAGACCATATAATGAGACACCCGCTCCCGAATTTCTATTGCATATTGCTCACCCCGAGAGACTTCAGCTTAGTGACTTCTTCGGTCGGCGAGCTGCCGAAATAGCGCTTGAACTCGCGACTGAACTGGGAAGCGCTTTCGTAGCCGACCCGGCCGGCAGCGGTATTGGCATTGAGGCCATCCTGGACCATCAGCATTTTGGCTTTATGCAGGCGGATGTTTTTCAGGTACTGCAAGGGGGAGAAGCCGGTAACTGCTTTAAAGTTGTTGTGGAAGGCGGTGGAACTCATGCCCACCTCTTGCGCCAAGCGGCCCATTTCAAATGCTTCGTCGTAGTGGGCGTGCATTTTCTTCAAAATATTGGCAATCTGGTTGAAGCGACTGTGCCTTGCCGCCAATGACCGCAATGCTCCCCCCTGCTCACCGCATAACACTCGATAGATAATTTCCCGGGCAATGCTCGGGCCGAGGACCTTGCCGGCAACTGGATGGCTCAAGGCTTCCACCAACCGCTTGGTGGCATCGAGCATTGGTGGATTCAAGGGGGTTGAATAGACCCCCCGGCAGACCGGGCAGGCCAACTGCTGGTTGTCATCCATTGCAATCAGCAGTTCGCTGATGGTTGCTGCCGTGACCTGGATGGAGAGCCCGAGCAGGGGCTCCTCCGGGCTGGCGATGGTTTCGCACTCAAAGGGCAACGGCACCGACAAGACCAGATAGTTGTAGGGATCATAGGTGAAGGATTGCTCCGCCAGGTAACCGATTTTTCTCCCCTGCAGAATGATCACGATGCTCGGCTCATAAGTAACCGGTATTCTTGGAGTTCCACTGTTGGACCGGATAAATTTGACCTCGGGAATTAGCGATGCGGTGAACCACTCATCGGCCGCCAACGGCGCTAACAGCTTTATCAAATGGTCTCTTTCCATATCGTTTGTCCTGCCACGCATAAGCCACCTCGCTTCGCTTTGTTGTTATGGAGAAAAATAGATGATATTGGAGATATGGTCACCTGATTTTTTTCTTTAATGTAGAATTAGGCAAGCCTTCGGTAGCTTTGTGTCTTTATAAGGCAGTACATGCAGCCTATAGTTTCCCTACACAAAACGAACCGCTTGCAGACACGGCTGCCTGCTCATGGTGAGTCGCTGGTGTCTGTCAACCCAACCCCAGAGGGAACCGTTATGGAAAACATCAAGGGAAAAGTTGTCGTCATTACTGGAGCAAGCAGCGGACTGGGCGAAGCGACTGCACGCCATTTGGCTCGCTTGGGCGCAAAAGTTGTGCTGGGTGCGCGCCGCTCGGACAAACTGGAACAGATTTCAAAAGAGATCGCGGCTAAAGGCGGAGAAGCGGTCCATCTGACCGTGGACGTGACCGTTGCCAGCGAGGTGGAAGCGCTGGTTGCCAAGGCGGTGGAAAGCTTCGGCCGCTTGGACGTGATGGTTAACAATGCCGGACTGATGGCGATCGCCCCCCTGTCCGCCCTGAAGGTGGATGAGTGGGATCGTATGATCGACATCAACATCAAGGGGGTCCTGTACGGCGTGGCAGCGGCGTTGCCGGTGTTCGAAAAGCAGGGCAGCGGTCACTTCATCAACATCTCCTCCGTGGCCGGCATCAAGGTGTTCAGCCCGGGCGGCACGGTCTACAGCGGGACCAAGTTTGCGGTGCGGGCGATCAGCGAAGGGCTGCGGCATGAGGTGGGTGGTTCAATCCGCACCACCTGCATCGAGCCGGGTGCGGTGGAATCGGAACTGAAGCACGGCAGCTCCCATCAGGACAGCGCGGCATTCGTCAAGGATTTCTACCAGAGCAATGAAATCCCTTCCGATTCGGTTGCCCGGGCCATTGCTTACGCGATTGAGCAACCGGCCGATGTCGACATCAACGAAATCGTCCTGCGCCCGACGGTCCAGGAGTTTTGATTACGGCGGCCGGCAGGCCGATGGGAAAAGCAACTAGTGTAAGGGGAGCAGGCCAGCAAGCAGCCTGCTCCCTTTCTGCTCTGGCGCTGGAGCAGTAGAATTGTTTGAACTGAATATTTATGCCCTTAAAGGAGGTAGCAATGTTGGATTTTAAGGTTGACGACACCCTCTGTGTCCGTTGCGGCGCATGCGCCGCCGATTGCCCCGCCGGAATTATCGCAATGAACGGTATGCCCGAAGTCAGCAATGCAGCGAGCTGTTACCAATGCCTGCACTGTTATGCCGTCTGTCCCACCGGGGCCCTCTCGATCCTGGGTAATGATCCGGCAGGAGAACCCTCGTTGGCAGACCAACTGCCAGAAGCCGGAAAGGTGACAAATCTGATCAGCTGGCGCAGATCGGTAAGGCGCTACCAGGCTGAAAACCTCTCGCCCGAACTGATCGATGAGCTGCTGCATACCGCCTGTCAGGCCCCGACCGGAGTCAATACAAGTGAAGTACTGTTCACCGTTGTCCGCGACAAGAAGGTCATGGATGCCCTAAGCCGGGAGATTTTGGAGAGCCTCGCTTCTGTTCAGGCGGCCGGCAAGCTGCCGGATGGTCTGGTTGGCGACTATCTCGCTCTGGTCATTCAGCGCTGGAAAACCGAGGGGCAGGACATCATTCTCCGCGGCGCCCCGCACCTGCTGCTGACCAGTGCGCCGAAGAATACCCCCTGCCCGGTTCAGGATACCCATATCGCCCTGGCGACCTTTGAACTGGCTGCCGTTTCGCAGGGACTCGGCACGCTCTGGGACGGCCTGCTGATGATGGCGCTTGCGGTTTGTCCAGCTCTTGTCGAGCGGCTTGGCATCCCGGCCGACCATACGATCGGCTACGCAATGCTTTTCGGCAGACCGGCGGTTACCTATCACCGCATCGCCAGGCGCGGCCCAGCCAAATTGAACTATCTGGGCTGAATCGTTACACGTTTCAACTGTATAAATCTATTGACAAAAGTGAGGCCCGGTCATCGCCGGGCCTTGTCTATTCTGTGGGTCGAAAGTGGTAAGTTTTTTATGAACCGTCACCATCTTCGAGGGTAGCGGTTTTGCCCGGGAAAATTGTTGGCGAATCGCTTTCGGGGTCCCGAATCGCTTTCGGGGTCGGACCAGGCCAACATGTTGAAACTTTATAGAAATCGCTCAAAATGTCTCGCCAATACCGGTTTATAGGTCTATTGTAGAGCATAAAATTGGGGCCATAGGGTCCCTGCCCGAAATACCTCGAAAATGACAGCCCCGACTCCTTGCGGAATCGGGGCTGTCTCGGTCGATCATGGGTAGGAGCGAAGTTTCTGCTACGTCGTGCGCCGATCCAGCGAGCGGTACTGGATGGCCTCGGCCAGATGCCCCTGCTTGATCTGCTCGCTGCCGGCCAGGTCGGCGANNCGACCTTGAGGATGCGGGTATAGGTGCGGGCCGACAGGCCCAGCCGGTCGGTGACCATCTCCAGCAGCTGCTGGCCGGCCTCGTCGACGGTGCAGAACTTGCGGATGTGGCGGGCCTGCATCTGGGCGTTGGCGTGCAGGCCGTATTTCTTCAGGCGCTCGACCTGCACCTCCCGGGCGGCGTCGACCCGCTGGCGTACCTTTGCGCTCGGTTCGGCGTCGACGGGGTCGGCCAGATCTTTGTGCGGGACGCGCGGCACCTCGACGTGCAGGTCGATGCGGTCGAGCAGCGGCCCGGAGATGCGGGTGCGGTAACGCTGCACCATCTGCGGGGTGCAGCTGCAGTCGTGCTGGGGGTCGCCCTGGTAGCCGCAGGGGCAGGGGTGCGTACCCCTTTACCAACAATTCCAGCCAGATCAATACCGCCTATAAAATCGAAATTCCCCTTGAGATTCAGCCACATCCAGAGTTGACGCAAGATCCCATCACCCTCGGCGACCACCTGCGCCGTCGTCGTCTTGAGCTTGGATTTTACCAGAAAGATGTTGCTGTTCAGATCGGTGTGACGGCTTCGACCATCTGGAATTGGGAACACGGCTGGACAATCGACCTTCGCTACATGCCCCGAGTCATTGAATTCCTCGGATACAATCCTATCCCCTATCCTGTCAATATCATTGAAAGATTGCGCTGGTACAAACATGTTAACGGCCTGACCTTGGAACAGCTTGGTGCCGAGATGGGCCGTGACCCCAAGCAGTTGTCAGACTGGCTGAGCGGACGCAACAATCCGTGTCGGCGTAACCAGGAGGAGGTTGAGCTATTTTTTTCGGGTCACATCCAGGGACCTGGCGCGGTCCAGCGGTGGGGAGCTGCCTTGCTAGAAGAGAGTGCTGCGGCAATCGGACCGATAAAGTCCCGAACGGAAATAACGACCTCCGAAAAAGATGCGGGGACGTGATCCTGCCGAAGGCGTTTATGGAAGGCTGCCCATTGAGTCTGTTTGGCTTCAACGAAAACTTCGGTAAATGCGATGATAACATCGGGAAACGGTGTGCCACGACTGTTAAAGGTGAGGCGAATGGCTTCGGCCAAATTTTCTCCCCCGAAGTCGAACTGGCGGGAGAGCAACCAGATGTCGTAGAAGTCTTTCATCCGGCTGTTCAACTCGCCCAGCTTTACCATCGCCTCGAATTTTTCCGCGATGGCGCTTTCGCGACTGTCGCACAGCAATCGAGGCGCAGGGTCATCCAACATGGTCGGCAGGTCTGACTCTTCAGCCTCCGGGTATATGACATCGCCGAAACCGATGTCGATCTGCATGTGAACCCGTGCTGAATCCAATGCCCCCCCGCAAGCGAACCCGGATGCCTTCATAATCAGCATCCTCCGTAATTCGTTCGGCCTGAATCGACGCTGGATCGAAAACAAGTCCATCAGGTTCAATGGCAACGGCGAGGATATCGCGGACCTGTGCGGCGATGGCGGCTTCTTCATTACTGGTCCTTCCGAGGAAGTCAATGTCCATGGTCGGACGTAATTCCGGCGACTGCCAGGCTCTCAGCATCAATGCGCCTTTGAGAATAAACCGCTCGGCATGCTCGGATTGTGACAGGCGGTAAAGAAATCGCTCCATGGCGTAATACTGAAGCAATTCGTTGAACGGTCGTCGATCGCTTCTGGCGCGATTCAGCAGGCGTTGCCGGACAGACGCGGCGTTATTCTTGACGCCCTTCGCGCTCACAGCAGCGCCTCCAGGTAGGGTTTCATCACCTTCTCCACCCGGCAGATTTTTGCATATTCGAGCACTTTCGATAGGTTGAATTTCTTCCGCGCCTTGTAGAGTTTCAACGCCTCCAGTACCACATCCATGCCTATTTTGTTGCGGAACTTGAAACAGTCCGCCAGAGTTTTTTCCGGGCTGAAGATCCGAACCGTCACGCCATCGACCTGGTGCTCCTCAATTCCTGCTTTGAACGCGGCCTCGGAAAACTTGTGCGCTCGAACTGGGGGGAAGTCGAGCGACGGCATCCGTGAGTCACGGGGAACAGCGACAGAAACCTCGTGGGGAATCTGAGTGGTGAGACCGTGGAAGGCCAGTGCTGAAATCAGACAGATGACGGCATTCGGAAATCGTAGACTCACTGTCACCAGATCCGGGTTGCCGATCGGTGGCAGCTCCGCCAGGCGATAGACCCCTCGGGTCACCTGCTCGATGAGACCCTTGTCCCGAAGGGTGTACAGCATGTACCGTGTTATTCCGTGGGCGAGGGCTTCGCTCATGCGAAGCTGGCCGCCATGCTCTCGGAAGATATCCAGAGGGGATTTTTTCATGACCAGACAAAATGCTCCCAGATAAAAATAAGTGGAAACATTTTGTTTTTTTGTGCGTCAGAATGCAAGGAGAAAAGCTCTATGCTGTTTAGGGTTCGTTAAATGCCTGCTCCCCCACAATGTCAAAACTGTCTATTTGTGAAAATTGGATCCCGGGGCGGGAAATCTCTTTGCATGTAGTGATTTGCCGATTTTTTGAATAGACGCCTGCGTGGTCCCGGAAGGCAATCTTGAATGTCCTTGATGTTAATAAGATTCTTTTTGGAGCAACATCTGGAACTGAGTATTTTGGAGCGAATGGGTTCGATCAGACGATCTTGCATCTCCAGAAATACTGTCAATAACCATTTTCCAGCAACTGGGCGACAACCGATTCATTGCTTTCGTTGAAGGCGTGCTTCAGATAGTGCAAGCCAACCAGCAACCGTGTCGGTTTGCCGGGACGCCCCATTTCGGAGTAGAGGCTGCCGAACTCTTTATCAAAGACCGCCCAGTCGATTTGGTCAGCAAGCACAAACAACGGGTGGTCTCGGTTCAGAATCTGATCGAGCCGTGCCCGGAACAGATCGGTCTGGTCATTCTGAGTATCTTTTGGCTTCATAAAATCACCACGTCTTGAGGGCTGAAGTACTATTTCTGGTGATTTTAATAATCTTACGCTGAAAAACTAAGATGTAATTGCAGAAGGTTACACTTTTTCAGGGACGACTAATTACAATAGGGGATTGAAAAAATCTTTGCGGCAGGTACAGAAAATAGGTGTTGAATGCCAGCACATCGTAGACAAAA
>NPID01000954.1_pt1 | contig 38500 bp, 29 predicted proteins | sample 8637491 | NCBI WGS metagenome assembly NPID01 (sample SAMN07420843, study PRJNA396082) | bioreactor metagenome | isolation source: sample BA6 brine-fed electro-methanogenic bioreactor BA | place: Japan: Kochi | collected 2016-06-14 | reverse complement strand
CATTGGAGCAGCTATTACAAATGATGCGGTCGCAAAAAAGCAGCTTAGCTTCAGCAATTTTCGAAAGTCAAAGAACGTTTCCTGACGCATGTTTAACTACGTGCAGGGATTGGTGTAACTCTAAATTTCAGCTGTATTTGATAAGCCAACGCATATCCCCCGCCATTGCAGGGGCACAAGGAGGAACTCGTTACCATGAAATTTCTTGCCTCATTTAAGCTTATCGGCACCACGATAGCCCTTTTGCTTATCTCGTCCGGTACAACCCATGCCGCGCCTCAGCGAGGCAATGGACCTAAACCCGTGGTGGGCACAATGAAGGTGACTGAACGGGATGCGAACATCCCGGAGAAATATATCGGCCACGTGGAGGCGGTGGAATCCATCGACCTTAAAGCCAGGGTAAGTGGCTATCTGGAGCAGGTTAATTTCTCAGAAGGTTCGACGGTCAAAAAAGGCCAGGTGTTGTATGTAATTGAACAGGCGCCGTATAAAGCACAGGTGGCGGCGGCAAAAGCCAGTTTAGCTGCAGCAGAAGCGGATCTGTTTAAGGCGCGCACCAAGCTTAATCGTATGCGCTCCGCCGAAGCGGGCAGCATCCCTCAGACCGATATGGACGATGCAACCGCAGCCTATGATCTCGCCCAGGCGCGTGTCCTCGAGGCGCAGGCACGTCAACAGATTGCAGAAATTGACCTGGGCTATACCACGATAAAATCTCCTCTGACTGGTCGCATCGGCAAGAGCTATTTCAAGCGCGGCGATCTTATCAGCTCCTCTTCCGGCTCCCTCCTGGCGGAAGTGGTGAGTATTGATCCGATGCGGGTGCTCTTCTCGATAAATGAGCGCCAGGGAGAGATTATCCGCCAGGCGGCACAGGACGCTGCCAACAAAGGGGAAGCTCCCGGGTTGAAAATCCGCATTTTCACCACCAGCGGCAGCGAATATCCCCACACCGGACGGGTGGAGTTCATGGACAACAAAATGGATCCCTCCACCGGCACTATCGCGATCTGGGCACAGTTCCCCAATCCGGAAGGGCATCTGGTTCCCGGAGAGTATGTGGATGTTGCCCTTCGGCCGGAAGAACCGCGCATGGAGTTGACTATTCCCCAGGCGGCGCTGCAGCGTGACAGAGACGGAGCCTTTGTGTTCGTGGTGGATAAAGACTCCAAAATTGAAAAACGTCGGATCAGCGTCGGGGTGAGCATCGGCAAGCAGATCTTTGTCACATCCGGTCTCGAACTTGGTGAGCAGGTGGTTTTCGAGGGGATTCAGAAAGTGACTCCGGGAGCCGAGGTGGACGTGCAGCTCAAGGAAGATAAGGATAACTCGTATGTTTTCTAAGATATTTATTGAGCGTCCGCGCCTGGCAGTAGTTATAGCCATCGTTATCACCCTCGCGGGTGCGATTGCTATGACATCCCTGCCGGTAGCCGAGTACCCATCCATAACCCCGCCGGTAATCCGCGTGAGCGCTGTATATCCGGGGGCAAGCGCCCAGGTGGTCAAGGATACCATTGCCGCCCCCATTGAGCAGGAGATGAACGGGGTTGAGGACATGCTCTACATGAGTTCAACCAGTACCGACGATGGGAGTTATTCTCTCGAAGTCACCTTTGACGTGGACTCGGATCCGGACATTGACCAGGTCAACGTGCAGAACCGTCTCCAACTGGCGGAGTCGCAACTGCCGCCTGAAGTGGTGGCCCAGGGGATCGAAGTTCGGCGCCGCTCCTCGGATATGCTCGGGGTGGTGAGCTTCATATCTCCGGGAGGTTCTCACGACCGCCTGTTTCTGAGTAACTACATCGGCCGCACCATCAAAGACACCCTGCAACGTGTGAACGGGGTGAGTGATGTGTTTGTGTTCGGTGAATACGAATACAGTATGCGCATCTGGATGAACCCGGACAAGTTGACCGCCCTGGCGATGAGCCCGGCGGAGGTGATTGAAGCCATCCGCCGGCAGAACATCCAGGCCACTCTGGGTTCGGTAGGCACGGCACCGAGCGTGGAGGGACAGCAGGTGCAGTACACCCTGAACGCCAAAGGTCGCCTGGATTCAGTGGACGAGTTCAAGGAGATCATTATCCGAACCAACCCGCAGGGTGGTGTGGTGCGGGTTAAGGATATTGCCGAGGTAGAGCTCGGAAGCAAGACCTACAACGCCGGCGGGAATCTGGATAATTCCGAGGCGATTCATATGGCACTGTACCGCTCCTCCGATGCCAACGCTATCGAGACCATGGAGCAGGTACGCGCGGTGTTGAAGGAGCAAGAGCCGGATATGCCCAATGATGTGGCCTACACAATTCCCTACGATACCACCAACTACGTTAAAGAGGCGATCAAGGAGATCACCTTTACCCTCCTGCTCACCTTCGGTCTGGTGGTGCTGGTTATCTTTGTCTTTCTGCAGAATATCCGCGCCACCCTGGTTCCGGCGGCGGCGATTCCGGTATCCATTGTCGGCACCTTTGCCGCTCTCTCCGCTCTGGGTTTCAATATCAATACCATTTCTCTATTTGCCCTTATTCTCGCCATCGGTGTGGTGGTGGATGACGCCATTGTGGTGGTGGAAAATGTGTATCGCATCATGGAAGAAGAAGGGCTGGAGCCTAAAGCCGCGACCATCAAGGCGATGTCGCAGGTTACCGGACCGATTATCGCCACCACCCTGGTGCTATTGGCGATCTTTGTCCCCACCGCGTTCATGCCTGGAATCACTGGTCAGCTCTACAAACAGTTCGGTGTAACCCTGTGCGTCTCGGTGTTGATCTCATCACTGTGCGCGTTGACCCTGAGCCCGGCGATGTGCGGGGTTATCCTCAAGAAGGCGCGCCCGCACAGACGCGGACCCCTGCTGTGGTTTAACAAGTATCTCGATCTCTCACGCAACATATATAGCGCCACTGTAGCGTGGCTGATCCGCAAAGCGGCAATAGGGGTGATTTTGTTACTCATCATCGGGGGGGGCGCGTGGTATCTGTCAGAAAGAATCCCCACCAGTTTTCTGCCCCAGGAGGATAAAGGGGGCTTTCTCATCGATGTGCAGCTGCCCGAAGGGGCAACCCTCGAACGCACGATAGAGGTCACCACCGAAGCGACAAGCCGTCTTCTGGAGATGGAAGGGGTGGAGCGTGTCCTCGCAGTGGATGGCTACAGTCTCTTAAGCGGACGTGCGGAAAACGTGGGTTTTGTCATCGCCGACCTTGACCCCTGGGATGAACGGACCCGCCCGGATCTGCATATTGATGCCCTGGTGCAGAAGGCGAGCCAGGAGCTCAACAGCATCTCGACAGCGAGTATTCGCGCCTTCGTGCCCCCGCCCATTCAGGGGCTAGGGGTGACAGGCGGGTTTGACTTCCGCCTTCAGGCCCTGGAGGATCAGCCGCCGCAGGAACTTGCTTCGGTAGCCAGGGGGCTCGTGATAGCGGCCAACCAGCATCCAGTGCTATCCATGGTATACACCACTTACAGTGCGGACACCCCCCAGCTGTGGCTGGACCTGAAACGTACCCGCATGGAGGAACTCGGTGTCTCGGCGGCTACCCTGTTCTCGACCCTCAACCAGCATCTGGGCTCTCAGTACGTCAATGACTTCAACCTCTATGGGCGCACCTATCAGGTCAAGGTGAGAGCCAAAGAGAACTTCCGCAAAAATCAGGAGGATGTCAAAGACCTGTACGTGACCAGTATTGCCGGCAAGGAGATTCCGGTGGAAAACCTCCTGGATATTTCCACCATTCTGGGGGCAAAGAGTGTCAACCGCTACAACCAGTTCACCAGTCTCACCATCAACGGTCAGGCCGCGCCGGGATACTCTTCCGGTCAGGCCATGGAGGCGATGAAAGAACTTGCCGCTGAGCATCTGCCCCCGGGATATTCCTTTGAGTGGTCCACCATGTCGCTGCAGGAACAGGCCGCAAGCGGCACCGTGGGCTATCTGTTCGCCCTGGCGGTGATATTTGCATATCTGTTCCTGGTGGCGCAGTATGAAAGCTGGAATCTGCCTCTGAGTATTATCCTCTCGGTTACCGTGGCAACCTGCGGCGCCCTGGTCGGGTTGCTGATCACCGGGCTGCCCTTGTCCATCTACTCCCAGATCGGCATGGTGCTTCTCGTAGGGCTCTCGGCGAAAAACGCGATTCTGATTGTCGAGTTTGCGCGTGACCGCAGGGAGGAAGGGGTCCGAACCCGCGATGCCGCGGTTGAAGGCGCGAAGTTGCGCTTTCGAGCGGTGCTGATGACCGCCCTAACCTTTATCCTCGGGGTTGCTCCACTGGTCTGGGCCACGGGCGCCGGAGCGACAAGCCGCAGCCATATCGGGGTGGTGGTCTTTTCCGGCATGATAGCGGCGTCAACCGTGGCCCTGTTTATTATTCCGGTGCTATACTACCTTTTCCAGAGTCTGCGAGACAAATCTTCAGCCTGGAAACAGCGCCGCCGTGCGCGGCTTGCCAACCAGTCTGCTAAATAAAAAGGTAGGGATATTATGGAGATATATACACGAGATATGACACTACGCCCCATTAAGGGTGCGGCGGTGCTTGTCTTTGTCGCCTTGACCTTAAGCGCCTGCGCTGTGGGCCCAGATTACTCCCGCATTGAGCCCGCAGCCCAGGAAGAGTGGTACGCTTCGATGGAGAAGGGGCTGGAAGCATCCGCTATTGAGGAAAGTGGCCTGGCGGCGTGGTGGAAGGTGTTCGAAGATCCGTTGCTGGAGAGATTGCAACAGCGCGCCATCAAGGATAATCTGGAGCTCAAAACCGCATTCTCCCGCCTGCAGCAGGCCCGTATCAATCGCGGTCTGAGCCGGGCGGACTACTTCCCCACACTCCGGGCCGAAGGGCAGATACAGCGCCAGCGCAGCAGCGAAAACCTCGGCGGCTCTGTGAACGGAGAGGAAAATGACTGGTACATGGCCGGACTTGATTCCTCTTGGGAACTCGATCTGTTCGGAGGGATTCGGCGCTCGGTGGAGAGTGCTCAGGCAGAGCTCGAAGCGAGCAGTGCGGACATGCACGGGGTACTGACCAGCCTCACTGCCGAAGTGGCGCTGAACTACATCGAGATGCGTACCTACCAGCAGCGCCTCAAAGTAGCTCTGGATAACATTGCCACCCAGAAAAAAACCTACGATCTCAACAATTCGCGCTTCCAGGCGGGGCTCATCGACGAGCTCAATCTGCAACAATCGCTGCGCAACCTGGAGCAGACCCGGGCGCAGGTCTCACGTCTCGAAGCAGCCATCCGCATGGCAGAGAACAATCTCGCCGTGCTTCTCGGGCAATCACCGGGCGCATTGCGTGAAGAGTTGGCCTCCACGAGCAACATCCCCGAAGCACCAGTTAAGGTCGCAGTGGGGATTCCAGCCGAAGCGCTGCGCCGCCGCCCCGATATCCGACGTGCGGAGCGAATGCTCGCCGCCCAGAGCGCACGCATCGGGGTTGCTACTGCAGAGCTCTATCCCAAGCTGCGTCTTCTCGGCACTATAGGACTCGAAGCGCTCAACTCCGGGAGTGATTTCTTTGACTCATCGAGTCAGTTCTGGGGCATCGGCCCGGGCATCTCGTGGAATATCTTCCGCGGGAATGCCCTGCGCCTGAACATCGATTTGCAGGAGGAAAAGTACAACGAGGCGCTGTTGGCGTACAATGCCACCATCCTGCGCGCCCAGCAGGAGATTGAGGATGCCCTTACCTCTTACGCCAAGGAGCAAATCCGCCAGGAGTATCTTGCCAAAGCTGTGGAAGCGGCCCGGCGTACCGAATGGCTTGCACGTGATCGCTTCAACGCAGGACTGGTGGATTTCTTCAACGTCCTTGATGCCCAGCGCGTCCTCCTTCAGCTTGAAGATGAGCTGTTTCAGAGCAAAGGGCAAGTCGCTGCCGATCTCGCGCGCTTATACAAGGCTCTCGGCGGGGGATGGCAGGGAGTTGGGTTGAAAGAGTGGGGTTAGAAAGACCTTAAAAATCCGCTGCGCAAGAACCCTTGGAGGACGAGAATGAAAAAGAAGAAGATGAGCATCACAGGTGAATTCCTCCACCACGCCAGCGCCATGGCGAAAAGTATCGATGCGCGAGCCATCATTCTCTATGCCGACGTCTTCTCCGGATTGAAGGAACTGGAGGATTTTCTAAGGGACTCCGGTCAGGTTCCGGTGATCCTCGCCACCCGCGGCGGAACCGGGCAAGAACCCGACCTGGAGGGGGGCGAGGTGATCCGGGTTCCGGGGATCCGGCTGACCCGGCTTGGGCAGATCAAGATCGCCGTGCTGGTGGGTTTTTCGAAGGGGTATTTCAAAAAAGGCGACCGTTTGGTCTGTCTTTCTGGAATCGCCGGAAGCGGGATGCTCGATACCCTGGTGATCATGGATGTCGGCGACGAGTTTGAAATGTTCGCCGCCACGGGAGCGGCGGATGTGGCCAGCAACATCACCCCCGAAGTTTTCGAGCGGGTGCTCGATATCGCCACGACCCTTGGCTACGAAGGGCGCGAGGGCAAGCCGGTAGGGACGACCTTTGTAATTGGCGACGTGGAAAAGGTCATGCAATTATCCCGGCAGATGGTTCTCAATCCGTTTCGGGGGTACACCGAAGAGGAGCGCAACATCCTTGATCCCTCGTTGGAGGAAACCGTCAAGGAATTCGCCGTCATCGACGGGGCTTTCGTGATCCAGGCCGACGGGCATATCGAGGCTGCGGGAGTTTATCTCAAGCCCGAAACCGGAGGCGAATCCCTGCCACGCGGTCTCGGCACCCGGCATCGCTCCGCCGCGGGGATCACCGCGACCACCGAGGCAGTCGCTATTACGGTGAGCGAGTCCACCGGCACGGTCACCGTCTTTCGCGGAGGAAATATCCTGATCGAGTTGGAACGACCGCGGCCCATTGGTTCCTCGCACCTTCAGGAAGCCAATGCGTTTCCGGGGCTGCGCAGGCCGGAAGAGCAGGAGAAACCCGATTAGGTGTTTCCCAGGTCGGCAAATTCGACAGAATTCCCAATTCCGGGGACAGTATATTTAATTGTGTTCCATCCGGCTTCAGACTTGAATGGAGGCGAGGTCGGAGCGATATAGAGTTTTGATTAGCACTGATCTTCCGCCAGGGGGTAAACTCCTGTGCGAGTGGTCATTGAGGTGATGCGAAACCCGCTGATCTTACTTGGCTCGAAAACCTGAACGAAGGCCAGCGGAAGATTGATGCTAATCAGGTCCAGTAATGACGCTACAGAAATTTTTCAGACGTAAAACCGGCAGGTTGAATTCACACCGCTCCGCTCATCACTTCCGGGTCGATTTTATCGGCCTGCTGACATTTGCCATGGCCTTGGCGCTCACCCTTCCCTTCTTGACAGCACCCTCCGCAAGAGCGGAAAAGAAGGATGCCGCGGAGGCTGATGTTGCAGGCCTGAACCGGGACAGGACTCAGATCGAGCATGCCCTGGCTATTCTGACAGGGGATGCGGTCAGTAATTTTAAACTGCCGGCCTCTCCCCTGGATATTTCTCCGCCGGCCCCCTCCCCCGGCCTGCCCTCGCATCTGCTGGGAAAGCGCCCTGATGTGGCGCAGCTCTCCAACAAGCGCTACCGGGCCGGGCTGGTCAGTTACCTCGAAGTGGTCGACAGCGAACGCACGGCGCTGACCTCACAGCGGATAGCGACCCGCATTCTGGGCCAGCGTTTGCAGGCCAGCGTCTCTCTGATCAAAGCCCGGGGAGGTGATTGGTCAAAAATTGATTAATCAATTTGGTGGCAGGGATTTTCGAGAAGATAGTTGAGGACGAAAATGGTTTCATCTTCCGCGGTGATGCGGCCGTCGCCGTTAAGGTCGTAGAGAGAGGCCGCGTTCTTGTGCAACGCCGCCCAATCCGCCTCACCAACCGTCCCATCACCATCGAAGTCGACATTGCGATGCGGCGTCGACCACACCGGGAAGCTCTGTATCTGTCCGGCGGTATAAAGGAAAATACGCGCCTCCAGCGCCCCCTCGTGCACCACCGCTGACAGGACCCATTGCCCCTGCGCATTGCGGGCAAATCGCTCGAGACGCAGATCGGACAGCACGATATCCGGCTTTACCCCCCCTGGGATTTTTTCAAAAATAAACTGGACCCGCCGCTTGCCGTCGGCAACCACCAGGTGCGGGCGTTGCGGAGAAGACGAAACATGACGGCACAACCGCGCGGCGACCTCCCGCAGGGAACTCCGCACGGGGCCTCCCCGGACAAGCTCCAGCGCCCCGGCATGTTTTGCGACCTGTGCAGGAGCAGAACCGGACGACGAGCCGGACCCTGGAGGAGAAACGGTGCGTGAGGGAGGCATTGTTCTGCGCCCGTTCCCGGTGGGTGTTTGACTTTGAGGCTCGCTCATTCGCCGGCGTGTCGGGAAATCGGGGGAGATGGGCGGAATCTCAGGGGGAGATGCAGACGGCGCATCCAGGTTCTCTGGAGGAGGGGCTGTTTGAGTTGGCTCGCTGCTGCCGGACGTTTCATCGCCCCGCAGCGGTCCGAAACGCAGGCCGTCTTCGGCATAAAGCGTCCCGGAGAAGAACCACCCGGCCATCAGCAACCAGGAAAAAATGAAAAAAAGGCGCGCACTGTTCATGCTGTGAATTATACGCTCCAAACCACCTTGCTATAAAGGATAAATGTTCGCGCTCCAAGCTGAAGAAAAAATTCTCCTGATCACGATTATATCAAATCGGCGGGGACCAAACACACTATGGGCTAGGCGCGCCGGCTGAAATATGGTATGTCATGAAACCCGCGAAACACAGACTTCGCTCAATTCCTTTTTTCTTCCCCGATAGAAAAACATTTGCGCAGGACGAAAATCAATGAACGCAGCCATTCGCACCAGACGGATATTTATACTGACCGCGATCCTTTCCCTGATCGCCCTGCCCATCGCCTGGTACTACTTTACACAGGATTATACCCTGTCCGGCGAAGAAAATGAGTACGGAGACTTTATCGAATTCAAGGTCAGCGATGTGGGGTTCGGCGCCAGCAATTCCTTCACACTGACCGCCTATGTGCATCAACCGAATGAGCCCCCCGTCAACCTCGGCCCCGTAGCCGGTTTTGGAAACCGCCAGATGGTCGCCATGTTCACCGACAGCGGAAAATGGCTGGACAACTCTCACTACCAGGCGCGCATTGCGGATCTCCAGGTTGATATCCAGAAAATAAACGGCGCCTGGCAGATGATCAAACAACGCGTGGCAACCCCCTGATCCATTCAATGATCGATTGTATCTGTTCACTTTGCGAAGTTGCGACCCCTTGACAACGCTTGTATATGCAATTTAGAATTTTTCACAGGGCGAAAAGTGGCCCTTGTCATGGGAGTTGCGACTCCATGCTGAACAGCTACGATCCCTTTAAAAAGGCAATCCGCATCATGCCTTCAATCTTTCAGCATGACATCGAAGTTCCGCGAAGCGCCATCGACGCCAACAGCCATGTGAACAACGTCTCCTACGTGCAGTGGATGCAGGATGCAGCAGTCATGCACTCCAGCGCGCAGGGGCTCGATGCCGCGGCCTATCGCCGCCTGGAGGCCAGCTGGGTGGTGCGCTCGCACCAGATCACCTACCTGGCCCCGGCCTTTGCCGGCGACACCATCGAAGTGCGCACCTGGGTGGCAAACCTCAAGCGCTCCCGCTCCCTGCGGAAATTTCTTTTCGTTCGCGCTGGCGACGGCAAGGAGATCGCGCGCGCCCAGACTGAGTGGGTTTATGTCGATGCAGCTGGCGGACGTCCATGCAGCATCCCTCCGGAGGTCAGCAGCGCATTCACACTGGTTTCCCCCGACGAAGAACCCTGATCGAGACTGTCGATTCACGCAGAAATCACCACGCCGGGATTTTTTTGATTTACGTCAAAGAAACCCGGCGGCCCAGGTGCGACACTCGGCACGTTCTGCATTTTCCACATATTCCTGACTCGGCTATTCCCGGAGATTTTTCTATGCTTCAAACCCTGCTCCCGCGTGATGCCCGCGCCTTTCGCATTCTGGTCCAATGGGCCTTTTTCGCCTGGATCATCTATCTGGGCGTGCGTTTCTGGTTTTTCGTCCGCCATTTCGAATCGGGAGGGACAACTGCCTACATGTCGCGTCCGCCAGGGGTCGAGGGTTTTCTTCCCATCGGCGCGCTGGTCAGCCTCAAGCACTGGGTGACAAACGGCATCGTCGATCATGTGCACCCGGCGGCGCTGGTCCTTTTCCTGACCTTTGTCGCCATGGCGTTTGTGGCGCGCAAGTCGTTCTGCTCCTGGTTGTGCCCGGTGGGAACGCTATCGGAAGGGTGCTGGAAACTGGGTGAGCGCATATTCGGACGCAACTTCCATATCTGGCGCCCGCTCGACATCGTGCTGCGGGGCCTCAAGTACGCCCTGCTGGCCTTTTTCGTCAAGATCATCCTGGTCGACATGCCGGCGCAGGCCATCGGCGGCTTTCTGCAAGCCCCCTACTGGGCCATAAGCGACGTGAAGATGCTGCACTTCTTTACCAACATGTCGCTCACGGCCATAGTGGTGCTCGCTGTTCTGACAGGCCTTTCTCTGCTGTACCGCAACTTCTGGTGCCGCTATCTCTGCCCCTACGGCGCTCTGCTGGGCCTCATCAGTCTGTGCAGCCCCATGGCGGTCAGACGCTCCCCAAAAGCCTGCATCGGCTGCAGCAAGTGTACGCGCGCATGTCCGTCACGCATTGACGTCGAGAAGAAAAGCACCGTCATCAATGCCGAGTGCACCGGCTGCCTGAGCTGTGTTTCAAACTGCCCGACCGAAGCGCTGTCGATGAAGCCACCCTTCTATCGCCGCTACCTCCCCTCATGGAGTTTCGCGGTGCTGGTGCTGACGCTGTTTTTCGGCGGCGTCGGCTTCGGCATGCTTACTGGCCACTGGCAAACCTCGCTGGAATATCAGGATTACATGCGACTGATTCCCATGACGCGCATGATGGGGCCTTGAGCGCAAGACGGAATCATGCTATATCCACAGGCCGGAACGCAAAAACGAGCGTTCCGGCCTTTTTTGCGTAAAGGAAGCCGCGCCCCACCATCCTCTTGGAATTGACTCGATTATGACCTGCCACTTTCCGGAACTTCCCGTTGAATTTCTCAACCTGTTGAACGAAGTTCTTCCCCCGGCGCACAAGGATGCAGCGCTCGCTTCTTTCAGCCTTGAAAAGCCGGTCGTCTTCCGTGTCAACACTCTGCGAACCACCGCGGAGCAGCTCCTGCGCGAACTGGAATCCGACAACATCTTCCCCCACCCCGTTCCCTGGTTGTCCGGGGCTTACAGCCTGCCCGTCGAGGACAAGCGGGCGCTGACGGAAACGAAGGCTTTCCAGCGGGGGCTTTTCTATATCCAGAATCTCTCGAGCATGCTGGCGCCTTGGGTGCTTGATCCTCAGCCGGGGGAGACGGTTCTCGATCTGGCGGCGGCACCGGGAGGCAAGTCGACCCAGATCGCGGCTCTGATGAAAAATGAGGGAAGGCTGTCGGTGGTGGAGGCGGTAAAGCCGCGCTTTTTCAAGCTCAAGGCCAACCTGGATCAGCAGGGGGTGGAAATTGCCCGCACGTTTCTGATGGACGGCCGGGCGGTCGGACGCAAGTGCCCGCAGATGTTCGACCGCATCCTTCTTGACGCGCCATGCTCGTCCGAGGCCCGCTTTTCACGGCTCGACCCGGACAGCTGGGCACACTGGAGCCCCCGCAAAGTCAAGGAGATGTCCCGCAAGCAGAAAGGGCTGGTCGCTTCTGCCTGGGCCTCCCTCAAGCCGGGAGCTGTACTGCTGTACTGCACCTGCTCGTTTTCGCCGGAGGAGAACGAACTGATCCTCGACCGGCTGCTACGCCGCGTCGGAGATGAAGCAAAATTGAAAGAGATCACCCTGCCCATCGAAAATACCCAGCCCGGCCTGACCCGCTGGAAGAGCAAAACACTGCATCCCGATCTGTGCAAAGCGGTGCGGATTCTTCCCGATGAAATGATGGACGGATTTTTCCTGGCCCTCATCCGCAAGGCCGCGTCCTAGATCCTCATCCCACTCTTCTTGGTCATAGCTCCTCCCCCCAGCGGGGGGAGGCTGAGAGGGGGGAGGCTACCCCACGCAATCCAATTGCTTCCTTACCCTTCCAGAGCCTCCAGCTCCTCCCAGCGCGCGTAACCCTGCTCTAATTCCCGGGCAATCTGCTCCAGTCTCTGTTGCAGCTGCGCAACCTCGTCGCCGTGGTCGCGGTAGAAATCCGGATTTGCCATCTGCTCGTGAATGGTCGCCTGCTCGGCCTCCAATTCTTCGATGCGTGCCGGCAGGGCTTCAAGCTCGCGTTTTTCCTTGAAGCCGAGCTTGCGGGGGCGGTCGCGCCCGGGGCGCTGCGGCTGAACTTTCTCGGCGGCAGCCTGCGGTTTCTTCTCCTCGTCTTCAATCTGTTCTGCCCGCTGCCGCTGCCAGTCCTCGTAGCCGCCGACATATTCACCGACCCTCCCCTCGCCTTCAAGCACCAGGGTGCTGGTCACCACGTTGTCGAGAAAGGCGCGGTCATGGCTGACGAGCAGCACGGTGCCGGGGAAATCCACCAGCAGACCTTCCAGCAACTCCAGCGTCTCCAGGTCGAGATCGTTGGTCGGTTCGTCCAGCACCAGCAGGTTGGCCGGCCGCGTGAACAGCTTCGCCAGCAGCAGGCGGTTGCGCTCGCCGCCGGAGAGGGTGCGAACCGGCGAACGGGCACGTTCCGGCGGGAAGAGAAAATCGCGCAGGTAACCGATCACGTGCTTGCGCTGGCCGTTGATCTCCACCCAGTCGTTGCCTTCGGCGATATTGTCCTGCACGCTCCTGTCTTCATCGAGCTGGCCGCGGTGCTGATCGAAATAGGCGATTTCCAGGTTGGTGCCGAGCTTGACTCTCCCTTCGTCGGGCTTGAGCCGCCCGAGCAGCAACTGCAGCAGGGTGGTTTTGCCTGAACCGTTGGGACCGATGATGCCTATTTTGTCGCCCCGCAGGATTGTCGTGGAAAAATCGCGGATAATCGGCTGCCCCGTCCAGGCGTAGGAGATGTGCTCGGCCTCGATCACCCGCCGGCCGCTGCGTTCACCCTGCTGTACCGCCAGATCGGCGGTGCCGGAACGTTCGCGGCGCGCGCGGCGCTCCTCGCGCATCTGCCGCAACGCCCGCACGCGCCCCATGTTGCGGGTGCGCCGCGCCTTGATCCCCTGGCGGATCCATTTCTCTTCCTGGACCAGCTTCTTGTCGAATTCGGCCGCCTGCTTCTCCTCCGCCTCCAGCTGCTCCTCCCGGCGCTGCACGTAAGTGTCGTAATCGCACTGCCAGCTGGAAAGGCGCCCGCGATCGAGTTCAACGATGCGGGTCGCCACGCGGCGCAGGAATGAACGGTCATGGGTCACGAACATCAGCGCTTTGTCGCGCCGTACCAGGAAATCCTCCAGCCAGGCGATGGTCTCCAGGTCGAGATGGTTGGTGGGCTCGTCGAGCAGCAGCAGATCCGGATCGCTGACCAGCGCACGCCCCAGCATGACGCGGCGCTTAACCCCGCCCGACAGATGCGCAAACGCAGCATCGCCTTCAAGCTTCAGGTGGCGGATGACCTGCTCCACCAGCTGCTGCATCTGCCAGCCGCCTGTTTCCTCGATCCGCTTCTGAAGTTGCGCCAGCCGCTCCATGAGTGCCGGATCGGTGGAGGACTGCAGCGATCGGCTTACCTGGTGAAATTCTTCCAGCAGTGCCGCCTGCTCCCCCAGACCGGAAGCAATGATGGGAAATACCGTCCCCTCCAGATCCGCAGGGACATCCTGCGTGACCAGGGCGGTGCGCAAACCCTGGCGGCGCATGATGTCGCCGCCGTCGGGCGGCAGGTCGCCATTGAGAACGCGCATCAAAGTGGTTTTGCCGGCGCCGTTGCGTCCCAGCAGGCAGAGTCGCTCGCCGTCACGGATGGTCAGCTCGGCACCGTCCAACAGCAGCGGACCGCCGAAAGCAAGGGAAATATTTTTTACGGTCAGAAGAGACATGCACAAACCTGTTTCGTCATCAGGCGGCGGGTGCCGCCGGTAAAAGGAAAAACAATAGCTTACCGCAAGAAATGCATCCATCCAAAAGGAATCTGCCCTGCAGATCCCCATCCGACGAATTCTGTTGGGCGGTGGACATTGACGACATCTACGCTATGTTTTCCAAAAGAAACAAAATAAAGCAGAGCCAAAGGAGATGATTATGAGCGTTAAGATCAACATTATCTTTTACAGCATGTACGGACATGTTTACCAGATGGCAGAGGCGGTGGCCAAAGGAGTGCGTGGTTATCAGGGCGCCGAAGCCAACCTCTATCAGGTTCCGGAACTCGTCCCGAAGGATGTCCTTGAAAGTTCCGGCGCCCTCAAGGCAAAGGAAGCTTTCGCCCATATCCCCACCGCAACCCTAGATCAACTGGAAGAGGCGGATGCCCTGATTTTCGGCACGCCGACCCGCTTCGGAAATATGTGTGCCCAGATGCGAAATTTTCTGGATCAGACCAGTGGGCTGTGGCTTAAAGGAGCGCTGGTGGACAAGGTCGGCAGCGTGTTCACCTCCACCGCCTCTCAGCATGGCGGCCAGGAGACCACCATCACCAGTTTCCACACCACGCTCCTGCATCATGGCATGGTGATCGTCGGCGTACCCTACACGGAACAGCGCCTGCTCAACATGGATGAAATCACCGGCGGAACCCCCTACGGAGCCAGTACCCTGGCGGATGGCGACGGCTCGCGTCAGCCGAGCGAAAACGAGCTGGCTATCGCCCAGGTGCAGGGACTTCGGGTGGCCGAAATCGCCGCCAAGCTTAAAAGCTGAGTCGCAAAACAGAAGGAGGGCAGCATGTGCGATAAGGACAAAAAGGATTCATGCCCCCATCGTACCGGCATTAACCGACGCGGCTTCCTCACCACGGTTGGAATCGGTGCAGCCTCCGTGGCTGTTTCGGGGAGAGTGAACGCACCTGCCACGGCGGGCGCACAGGAGATCACCTCGGACGACATGGTTCGCATCACCCTGGACATCAATGGCCGCAAGCACCGGTTGCTGGTGGAGCCACGCTGGACGCTGCTCTACGTCCTGCGCGACCGAATGGGGATGACAGCCACCAAGGTCGGCTGCGAACGCGGCGAGTGCGGCGCCTGCACGGTGCTGATCGACGACCGGCCCCGCTATGCCTGCATGACGCTGGCGGTGGAAGCCGAAAATCAGCGCATCACCACCCTGGAAGGGCTGATGAAGGGCGAGGAACTGGGCACCACCCAGCAGGCCTTTCTCGATCACGATGCCTATCAGTGCGGCTACTGCACCCCGGGACAGATCATGTCTGCGGAAGGGCTTCTGCGCGCCAACGCCAACCCGACGCGAGAGCAGATCGCTGAAGCACTCAGCGGCAACCTGTGTCGCTGCGGCGCCTATGTTCATATTTTCGACGCGGTCGAGACAGCAGCACAGAAGAGAAAAGCCTGATTCTTGTTCAGCACCCCGAACCAAGATAAAGGGAGCCAGCCATGAGCGACGACCAACAAGGCCTTTATTATACTCAGGATATTCCCGTACCGGAGACGCCGGCACCGAACGCCGAACCAGCGCCCTGGGAAAAGACCAACATCGTCGGCAAACCGCTGCCCCGGGTCGACGGCTATGAACGGGTCAGCGGCACCGCGGTCTACCCGTCCGACCTGTCCCTGCCGCGCATGATCCACGGGGCTGTCGTGCGCTGTCCCTATCCGCACGCCCGGGTCAAGGGGGTAGACACCAGCACCGCGGAAAAGATGCCCGGCGTCAGGGCTGTCGTCTGCAACCGCACCACGCCCTCCGACCTCAAGTGGAGTTGGGCCGACGGCATTGAAACAGGGTTGTTCGACCCCGTCTGCCGCTTTGAAGGCGATACGGTCGCCGCAGTGGCGGCCGACACGCCACAGCAGGCCCGAGATGCTGCGCACGCCATCAAGGTAGAGTACGAAGAACTGCCCTTCGTGGTGGATGAGCGCATGGCCCTGGAGAAAGATGCGCCGCGGGTACATGAGCAGGGAAACCAACTCAAAAAGGATGAATACAGCCGCGGCGACGTGGCCACGGGCTTTTCTGAAGCCGACGTGGTACGGGAGCGCGAATATCGCACCGAGGCGGAACTCCACACGCCCCTGGAGCTGCACGGCTGTGTCGCCAACTGGGACGGCGACAGCCTCACCGTATGGGAATCCAGCCAGGGCGTTTACGCGGTACAGGCGCAGATCGCCGAAACACTCAAGTTGCCCCTGTCCAAGGTGCGTGTCATCGGCCACTATCTTGGCGGCGGATTCGGCAGCAAGCTCAAAACCGGGAAATACTCCATCATCGCCGCCCTGCTGGCCAAAAAGGCGGCACGCCCGGTGCGCCTCTTCCTGACGCGGGAGGAAACCTTCCTCGCCGTCGGCAACCGTCCCCCCGCCAATATGAAGCTCAAAGGGGGCGTCAAAAAGGACGGCACCCTCACCGCCCTGGAGTTTACCGGCACCGGCACCGGCGGCGCCTTCCCTGCCGGCGGCACCTCGCTGCTCGACTGGCTGGTGCGCGACCTCTACCTGTGCCCCAACGTGCGCTGCGAAACAACCGACATCTACATCAACGCCGGTCCCGCCCGTCCTTTCCGTGCGCCGGGCCATCCGCAATGTTCATGGGCCCTGGAGCAGCTGCTGGATGAACTGGCCGAAGAGATCGGCATGGATCCGGTAGAGCTGCGGCTGAAGAATATCCCCACTGTCAGCCAGGCCCGCAAAGGGCAGCCCCCCTACACCACCACCGGCCTTGAACAGTGCCTCCGCCAGGGGGCGGAAAAATTCGGCTGGCAGCAGGCGCGCCGCCAGGCGCAGGAGAACAACGGCAAGAGTCATATAAAACGTGGCGTCGGCATGGGGGCCTGCGTCTGGGTGGCAGGTGGAGGCGGACCGCCGTCGACCGTCATCGTTAAACTTTTTTCCGACGGCAGCGTCAATCTCAACATGGGCGCCTCCGACATCGGCACCGGCACTAAAACAGTGATGGCGATGGTGGTGGCGGAAGAACTCGGCGTTCGTCCCGAGGTGATCCAGATTGAACACGCCGACACCGGCACTACCCAGTATGCCACCCCGAGCGGCGGCAGCAAGACGGTACCGACGGAATCGCCGACGGTGCGCGCGGCAGCGGTGGAGGTCAAACGCCAACTGCTGAAGATGGCTGCCGATCACCTCGAAGTCGAGGTGGATGATCTACGCTTCGAGGGAGCGAGCGTTGTCTCAAAATCCGACTCCTCGAAGAAAGTGGCCATCACTTCAATCCCCACCCTGAAAAAACGCGGCGTAGTGGTCGGCGTCGGCTATCGCGGCCCCAATCCTGACGGGAAGGTCGTCAATCCCTTCGCTGCCCAGTTTTGTGAAGTTGAGGTGAACACTCGCACCGGCGAAGCCAAAGTGCTGCGTTTTCTCAGCGCCAACGACAGCGGCCGGGTCATGGACCGCCTGACCTACGACAACCAGGTCTTCGGCGGCATCACTATGGGGATCGGACTCGGCATGACCGAGGTGCGCCAGTTCGACTACGGTCAGAGCGGCAAGGTGCTCAACAAAAACTGGCATGATTATAAACTGCCGACCGCTCTTGATGTGCCGCTGCGCATGACGTCGCTGCCCATAGATATGCCCGACCCCGAGGCCAACAGCACCGGAGCCAAGGGGTTGGGGGAGCCGGTGACCATCCCCACTGCTGCAGCTATCGCCAATGCCGTCTATCATGCCACGGGGAAATGGGTCACCCACAGCCCGATCAACCCGCCTCAACTGATGCAGGTTCTCACTGAGAATCGCAAGGAGGGATGAGATGATACCGCAATTTTCCTATGTGCGCCCGCAAACGTTGAAGGAAGCCTTCAAGCACCTTGAGACTGAAAGCGTGCGCCTTCACGCCGGGGGCACCGATCTGCTCGGCTGCCTGCACGACCAGATTTTTGCTGCTTCTAAAGTGGTCAGCCTGTCCGCCCTTGACGACTTGCGCGCCCTGTCCCGCCGCTCCGACGGCGGCTATCGCCTTGGGGCACTGCTGCCCATTGCTGAATTGGCTGCGCATGAGGATATCCAGCAGCAGTTCCCCGCACTTTCCCAGGCGGCTGCCGCGGTCGCCAGCCCTCAACTGCGTCAGCAGGGCACTTTGGGCGGCAACCTGTGCCAGAAGCCGCGCTGCTGGTATTACCGCGGAGAATTTGATTGCCTGCGCAAGGGGGGACCGACCTGCTACGCCTACAAAGGCCAGAGCCAGTTTCATTGCGTCCTCGGCGGCAGCGGCTGCTACATCGTCCACCCGTCCGACACCGCCTGTGCCCTGGTCGCCCTCGACGCCCAGGTGGAGATCCAAGGGCCCGGCGGCAAGCGTACCGTGGCGGTAGAGGACTTTCATGTCCTGCCGGAGGATGATTTTCTCAAGGAAACAGTCCTTGACGACCAGGAAATCCTCACCGCCGTCCTGCTCCCCGCCCCTGCGCAGGGGCAGCGCAGCAGCTACCGCAAGGTGCGGGCCCGCCAATCCTGGGATTTCGCCGTCGCCGGCTGCGCCCTGGCGCTGACGTTTGAAGGCGACCGCGTCCACCAGGCCCGCATCGCCCTCAGCGGCGCGGCCCCCGTTCCCTGGCGGGCCAAAGAGGCGGAAACCGAATTGACAGACCGCCCCCTCACCGCAGACACGGCTGCCAACGCCGCAGCAGCGGCCATGGCAAAAGCCAAACCGCTGAAGCACAACGGGTACAAAATTGAATTGTTCAAGGGATTGATCGAAGAGGAATTGCTGAAATTAACCGCGATGGATTACCCCAACTCTTCACCACTGTCCATACGATAGATGATGGGGATCTGACCCGGGCCATCGATGCACAGGTCGAGGCTGTTGAGCAGGCCGTCTTCCAAGTGGTAGAGCCAGCCGTGAACATGCAGCTTTTGACCGCGCTGCCAGGCGTTCTGCACGATGGTGGTATGGCAGACGTTGGACACCTGCTGGGCGACGTTGATTTCGCACAGGCGATCCATGCGCTCTTTTTCGTCGGTGATGCTCTCGATCTTCTTGCGGTGCAGGTAGTAGACGTCTTTGATATGCCGCAGCCAATTGTCGATCAATCCGTGCTGCCCGCTGCCGAGTGCCGCGTTGACGCCGCCACAGCCGTAATGGCCGCATACGATGATATGCTCGACCTTGAGCACTTCCACCGCATACTGGATGACAGAGAGGCAGTTGACATCGCTGTGCACCACGACATTTGCGACATTGCGATGAACAAACAACTCCCCCGGATCGAGGCCGCAGATCTCGTTGGCAGGAACACGGCTGTCGGCACAGCCAATCCATAGATACCTGGGAGCCTGCTGATTCTGCAGCCGCTTGAAAAATTCCGGATCTTCCTCGACCTTGCTTGCCGCCCAGCGGCGGTTGTTATTGAAAAGAATTTCCAGGGATTTCATAAGTTCTCCATTTTCTAAATTGTTCTGTTCAGCCGCAGTCAAGAGTATAGCGAATCGATCACCTTTTTATTTCACCGCGCCCATGATATAAATCGGACCGCTCCAATTCCTCGTGGTCATAAAACGAATGGCTTGAAATCATAATGCATCTTCAGCTCTGCATGAAAGGATTTTTGCATGCCTGAGATTCCCAGCGTCGGCCAGCACCTCCATGGCTTCGAGGTCACCGCCGTCACTCCCCTCAAAGAGATCAATATCGACATGGTGCAGCTGCGCCATGAGGCCACCGGTGCCCGCATGGTGCATCTGGCCAACGAAGACAGCAACAACCTGTTCGCGGTCGGCTTCCGCACCACGCCCGCGGACTCCACCGGAATCGCCCATATTCTTGAGCATACCGTGTTGTGCGGATCGCGCCGTTACCCGGTGCGCGATCCGTTCTTCTCCATGCTCAAGCGCAGCCTCAACACCTTCATGAACGCGCTGACCGCCAGCGACTGGACGCTGTACCCCTTCTCCAGCATGAACGAGAAGGACTTCTACAACCTGATGGACATCTATCTCGATGCGGCCTTTTTCCCCCTGCTGACTGAGATGAACTTCAGCCAGGAAGGGCACCGCCTCGAGTTCGCCGATCCGCTCGACCCATCCTCGCCCCTGGAATTCAAAGGGGTGGTCTACAACGAGATGAAGGGTGCCATGTCCGACCCCTCGTCGCTGCTGGGGCGGCACCTCAACCGCGCCCTCTTCCCTACCGTGACCTATCATCACAATTCCGGGGGAGAACCGTCGCAGATTCCCGACCTGACCCACGCCGACCTCAAAGCCTTTCATGCCGCCTACTATCATCCCAGCAACAGCTGGATGCTGAGTTATGGCAACCTGCCGCTGGAGAAGCACCTGGAGCGAATTGAGGGAAAAGCGCTCAAGGAGTTCTCCCGCCGTCAGGTCGATTCGGCAGTGCCCCCGGAACAGCGCTATGATCAGCCGCGAAAGGTGACAGAAACCTTCCCCATCGACGCAGGGGAGGAAACCGCGCGCCGTTCCATGGTGCAACTGGGCTGGCTGACGGCGGATATTTCCGAGACCTTCGAGCGCATGGCTCTCGACATCCTCTCGATCCTGCTGCTGGGCAATCCGGCGGCACCCCTCTACAAGGCACTGCTCGACTCCAGGCTCGGCACCAACCTGGCACCGGGCTGCGGCTATCACGACGATTACCGCACCACGGTTTTCGCCGCAGGACTGCAGGGAACCGATCCCGAGCAGGCCGAGGCGATCGAGAAACTGGTGCTGCAGACCCTCGAGGAGGTGGCACGCGAAGGCTTTTCCCGGGAGCGCATCGACGGCGCCATCCACCGTTACGAATTCAGCCATCGCGAAGTCACCGGCGACAGCTACCCCTACCCCCTGGTGCTATGCATGCGCATGATGGGTCCGTGGATGCACTGTGAAGACCCGGTTTCGCCGCTGAGCATTTCTGCGAACCTGAAGAGGCTGCGCCAGGAAATCGACCGCGGGTCTTTCTTCGAAGGCCTGATCCGAAAGTGGCTGCTAAAAAATCCCCATCGCGTGACTCTGACTCTTTGCCCCGACCCGGAGCAGAAAGAGCGGGAACAGCAGGCGGAGAAAGAGCGGCTGGAGAAAATCCGGGCTGCCATGTCGCCGGAAGAAGAACAGCGCATTGTCGAGCGCGCCCGCGCCCTGCAGCAGGCACAAGAGGCGAAGGAGGATCTCTCGTGCCTGCCGACGCTGGATCTCTCCGACATTCCAGCGGAAGAAAAGGCCGCGCAATATACCACCAGCGAAGAAGCGGGCACTCCGGTGCGCTGGTTCGATCAGCCCACCAACGGCATCGTTTATACGATCGCCCATTTCGACGCGGGAGGCCTGCCCGATGAACTGCAGGCCTATGTCCCGCTGTTCTGCGCCCTGCTGACGCATATCGGCGCCGCGGGGGACAGCTATGAGCGTATTGCCGAGCGCATCGAAGCGGGCACCGGCGGCATCTCCGCAGCCCCCGAAGTTTTGGAAAACCCGCAGGATACGGAACAAATCAAGACCCTGATTCAGGTCAAAGGCAAGGCGCTGGCCCGCAACCAGGACAAGCTCTTCGACCTGCTGGGTGACCTGCTCAGCGCTCCAGACTTCAGCGACCTTGACCGCCTCGCCACGGTTCTGGGGCAGATCCGCACCTCGCTGGAAAACTCCATCCCCGCTTCAGGACACAGCTACGCCGCCCGCGCCGCGGCCGCTAGGCTCAGGCCGGCTGGACGCCTGCGCGAGGCCTGGTCGGGACTGGAGCTGGTGGCGCTGGCCAAAAAGACTGCGGAACTGCGCGGCGCGGAGCTGGAGGCGTTCGCCGAAACGATGAAGGATCTGGCGCGACGCCTGCTGCGCCGGGAGGGGATGTGCTGCGGAATGGTGGCCGAGCAGCGTTTCTTCGACCAGGGGCGCCCCGCCCTGAAATCCTTTCTCGAGCGGCTGCCGGAAAAAGGGCAGGAGCTCACCCCGCCGCCCCCCTTCACCGCACAAACGGCACGACTCGGCTGGGCGGCAGGCATGCCGGTCTCCTATGTGACGCGGGTCTTTCCGACCGTACCCTATACCCACGCCGACAGCGCCGGGTTGATGGTGTTGGGCAAGCTGTTGAGATCTGGATTTCTGCATCGTGAAATCCGCGAGAAGGGCGGAGCATACGGCGGCATGGCCTCGTGCAACCCGGAGGCAGGCCTGCTCTCCATGCTTTCCTACCGCGATCCCCATCTGGCACGCACCCTCAGCGTCTATGATCAGGCGGCACAGTGGGCGGCGGCCGGAGAATTCAGCGATCAGGAGGTCAAAGAAGCCATTCTCGCTGTCTTTGCCGAACTGGACAAGCCGCTGTCCCCGGGAGGCAAAGGCTACCGTGAGTTCGCCAACGCCACCCAGGGCTTGACCCCGCAGATGCGGCGCGAACTGCGCGAAAAAGTCCTGGCCACTGATCGCGGCACTGTCAGACGCGTTGCCCAGCGCTACCTGGTAGAAGGTCGCGATCAAAGCGTGGTGTCGGTGATCTCCAGCGAGGAGCAGCTGAAGAAAGCCAATGAGAAACTTGGGCCGCAGGGGCTTGAGATCCGCAAGGTGTAGGCTTGGGGCTTGGGGCTTGGGGCTTGGGGCTTGGGGCGTGAGGAGTGAGGAGTGAGGAGTGAGTGAGGAGCCTCTGTCTGTCGAGGGGATTCTTCCGCAACTGAAGGAGGCGCTGTTACTGGGCCGCTGTGCCGTGCTGCAGGCGCCGCCGGGAACGGGCAAGACCACCCGGGTGCCGACCGCGTTGCTGGGTGAAGACTGGCTTGCCGGAAAGCGCATCCTGATGCTGGAACCGCGCCGCCTGGCCGCGTCCAATGCAGCGCGGTTCATGGCGCAGCAACGGGGCGAAAGGGTCGGAGAAACGATCGGCTATGCCATCCGTTTTGACCGCAGGGTGTCGCCCCGCACCCGCATCGAGGTGGTAACCGAAGGTATTCTGGCGCGGCGGCTGCAGAGCGATCCCCTGCTCGAAGGGGTCGGACTGGTGATCTTCGATGAATTCCACGAGCGTAATCTCCATTCGGACCTCGCCCTGGCCCTGTGTCGTGATGTGCAGCAGGGGCTGCGCGACGACCTGCGCCTGCTGGTGATGTCCGCCACCCTGGATGCCGAACCGGTCAGCCGCCTGCTGGGTGACGCGCCGCTGCTCACGACCACGGGGCGCAGCCACCCTCTCGACATCCGCTATCTGGACCGCGACCCGGGCAGGCCGGTGGTGGAGGAAACAGCGCGTTGCGTGGAAACCGTTCTGCGCCGCCACGAAGGCGACGTGCTGGTCTTTCTTCCGGGAGCGGCGGAGATCCGTCGCTGCGCCAACCTGCTGGAATCCCGTCTCCAAGACTCACCTGTCCTACTCTGCCCGTTGTATGGAAACCTCCCATTTGCCGCCCAGGAGCGTGTCATTCTGCCCCAGTCCCGGCGCAAAGTGGTTCTTGCAACCAACATCGCCGAGACCAGCCTCACCATCGAGGGGGTGAAGGTGGTGGTCGATTCCGGCCTGGCGCGGCGTGTCGCCTTCGATGCCGCCAGCGCCACGTCGCGGCTTGAGACGGAGCGCATTTCCGCAGCTTCAGCCACCCAGCGGGCGGGACGCGCCGCCCGCCTCGGCCCCGGGATCTGCTACCGACTGTGGACGGACGCGACCCAGGGGGCCCTGCGGGCGCATAATGTTCCGGAGATTCGCCGTGCGGATCTGTGCGAGCTAGCGCTGGACCTGGCCCTGTGGGGGATAGATGACAGCGATGCACTGAGCTGGCTCGACCCTCCGCCCGCCGGTGCCCTGACGGCGGCGCGCAAACTGCTTGCCCAGCTTGGCGCCCTGGATGACCACTATCGCATTACGCCTCAGGGGCGCGCCATGGCGGAATTGGGTGCGCACCCGCGGCTGGCAGCTATGATACTGCAGGGGCAAAAGCGCCAATGCCCGCGTCTGGCCTGCCGCCTGGCGGCGATTCTGAGCGAGCAGGTTGCTGTGCCCCGCCACGAATCGGGACGGGGAACGCTCGACAGCGATCTGCTGGAGGACCTGGCCTGGCTGGACGCAAGCGGCAACGGCAACAACGATACACACTCCCGCCGCCGGGTAGTGCAGGCGGCAGAATATTGGTTGCGGCGGTTGGGGGCGAAGCCGGAGCCGCATCGCGCGCCTTCGGTGGAGCAGGTCGGCCGGCTGCTGGCAGCCGCGTTTCCCGATCGCATCGCAGCGCAGCGTGAACCCGGATCACGCCGCTATCTGCTCGCCAACGGCCGCGGCGTGCACTTGGGAAAGGACAGTGCGGTCAGGGCTTTTCCCTTTCTGGTGGCGGTCGAGGTGTTCGGCGGCGACCGGCGCGAAGGGGAGATCCGCCGTGCCAGCCGTCTGGAGCGGGAATGGATCGAGCAGGATTTCCAATCGCGCCTGATCCGGCGCCGTGAAGTGGACTGGGATGAGCGCGAGCAGCGGGTGACCGCGCGCGAAATCCTGGCTCTTGAAGCGCTGGTACTGGCACAAAAGCCTGTACGAGCAGAAGAGCCAGAGCGGATTCCGGCGTTGCTGCAGGGATTGCGCCGCCGCGGGCTTGAGGGGTTGGGGTGGTCACGCGACAGCCGCCAGTTTCTGGCGCGGCTGCGATTTGTCGCCGAACAGGACGAATCCGGTGAATGGCTGGATGTCTCAGATGAAAAGCTGACAGCGGACCTGGGAAATTGGCTGGGACCCTACCTGACCGGTTGCCGCACCCTGGACGACCTGGCCCGCTTCGATCCGCTACCGGCGCTGCACGCGCTGCTGGACTGGCGTACCCGCCAGCGGCTGGACACATTGGCGCCGATGCACCTGGAGGTGCCGAGCGGTTCGCGCGTGCGGGTCGATTACGGACCCGAGGGACCGGTGCTGGCGGTTAAATTGCAGGAACTTTTCGGTCTGGCTGACACCCCGGCTGTATTTGAGGGGCGCGTTCCGGTGACAATTCATCTGCTCTCGCCCGCGCGCCGCCCCCTGGCGGTGACCCAGGATCTGCGCAGTTTCTGGAACAACATCTACCCCGAGGTCAAAAAAGAACTGTCCGGCCGCTACCCGAAGCACCCATGGCCCGACGACCCCTGGAGCGCAGTTGCCACTCGCGCCACCCGCCCCCGCAATAAAAAACGCTGCCCCCAAAGTGTTTAGTCACCTCGCGGGGTCATCACTCCCATGTCAAGGGTGTTTGGCACCAGGGAGGGTGCCAATCAAACGGCCAGGGATGGCGAAAAGTGTCCCTTGTCATGGGAGTGATGACGACCCCGCGCTGGACAGCACACCCACAACTCAGCACTCGGCCCTCAAACCGGAAACTCACGCAACCGCCCCACCACCTCGGCAATTCGATCCTCGGTGATATTCCCCAGCGCAATGCGCAGATAGCCGGACAGGGCGGGGCCGAACACCTCGCCGCCGAGGGTCAGCACCCCCGCTTCCTCCAGCAGCAGGCGCGCCACCTGCCGCCCGCTGTGCCCAGTGAAGGGATGGCGTACCCAGGCGAAAAAGGAACCGCTGGCCACCAGCCGGAAGGGCTTGCCCCCTTTGGTGAACTCCTCCACGAACAGGTCGTGACGGCGCTGCATCTCGTCCCTTTTTGCCGCGACCCAGCCGTCGAGGCGGGTCACTCCGTACAAAATGGCCTGCTGCGTCAGGCGCGGCGCGCACACCGCCATGGTATCCTGCGCCTTGAGGGCCTGCCGCATGAAGTCAGGGGAGGCGGCCAGCACGCCGGCACGCATGCCGGTCAGGGCGAAGGTCTTGCCGTAGGAGGCGATGTGAATGAAATGATCGCTCCAGTCCGTATCGCAGAACAGGTTGTGGGGACGGCCGCCGCCGGGGATAAACGCCTGGTAGGTTTCATCCAGGACGAGAGCGACGTCGTTTTTACGCGCCAGCTCATGAATTTCCTCCAGCACCTCCGGCGGCATCACCACACCGGTGGGATTGCTGGGCGTCACCATCAGCAGCGCCCGGGTCCGCTCGTTGATGCGCGAGGCCAGGGCGCGGGGGTCCGGGATGCCGCCGTTCTGATCGTCGAAGGGCACAAAGACGCTGCGGATGCCGAGCATGTCGAGGGCCATCACGTGGTCGAAGTAATAAGGCACCACGACCACCACCTCGTCGCCGGGGCGGCACAGGGTCACCATCGTCAGCCAGAAGGCCTGGCTGGCACCGATCGTCAGGCACAGGTACTCCGGTATCATCTGCGCCCCGTAGCGGCGCTGGTAATAGGCGCTTAAACCTTCGCGCACCTCCGCAAGGCCCTCGTCCGGGGTATAGCGATAGGTCGCAGGATCATCCATCAGATTTTTCAGATGAGCGACGAGCCCCGCATCCGGCGGATGGGACGGCACCGCCTGACAAAGATCGATCAAGGGGATGTCCCGGAGATGGCGCTTGGCCGCAACCCACTCCCAGACCTCGGAGATGGGGGGGAAGTTCACTGCTTCGACCAGGGGGTTGATCCGGTATTTCATGCCCGCTTCATCACCTCCACCAGGAATTCGGCCACGCGCTCCATATCCGTGACCCGTACCGACTCCTGCTCAGTGTGCACATGGGTCATGCCGGTGCCGATAATCAAGGTCTCGATGCCGTGACTGTTGAAGATATTGGCGTCGCTGCCACCGCCCGCCGCACGGACCGTCAGCGGATGACCGATCGCTTCCCCCGCAGCCCTCACCAGCGCTACCATGTCGCTCTCCAGCGGCACGTGCATGACCGGATAGTCGGAGATGACCTCGCAGCGGATCTCCGGACGCACCATATCCCCGTCGATTTCACGGCTCATCTCGCCCGCCGCCTGCTCGAAACAGGCGATCATGTGATCACCCTGGCGCTTGAGTTTGGCCGGGTCGTGGCTGCGCACCTCCCCTTCGAGCACCACGTTGCGAGGCACGATATTGATGGCCTGACCGCCGCGGATGGTGCCGATATTCGCGGTGGTTTCATCATCGATGCGGCCGAGACGCATGGCGGTGACAGCACGCGCCGCCGTTTCGATGGCCGACACGCCGCGCTCCGGCGCAATCCCCGCATGGGAATCGCGGCCGGTGATTTCAAAGCGCAGCTTGTCGGCGCAGGGCGCGCGATGAATCGCCAGATCAATCCCGGTGGTATCCAGCGCCAGCCCACGTCGGCTTCGCAGGCGGGAATAATCGAGATTTTTGGCGCCGAGCAGCCCGGCCTCCTCGCACACGGTCACCACCACCTCCAACGGCCCGCGGGGAATGCCGCGCTCGCGCAGCAGTTCGATGGCCTCCATAATTTCGACAATCCCCGCCTTGTCGTCGGCGCCGAGAACCGTCGGCCCCGCACTGGTGAAAACCCCGTTGTTCAAGACGGGTTGTACCCCTGCGGCCGGCTCGACCATATCCATGTGCACCGAGAGCATCAGCGGCTCACTGTCGCGCCCCTCCGCGGGGAAGTCCACAATCAGGTTGCCGCTTTCGGCCCCGATGCGGGTGCCGGCGTCATCCGTGAAAACCTCTCCACCCAGTTCCTGGAAGCGGCGGGTCAGATAGCGCGCGATCTCCCCTTCATGAAAAGACGGGCTGGCAATGGACACCAGGCGAGTAAATTCATCAATGATTCTTTGTTGGTTGGCCATTGTTTATCCTTGTCGACAGAAAAGACCGGAAACTTTAAACGGTTGCAGAATTCATCATTTTTACCGCAGTTGTTCGAGGATGAAAAGGCCTATTGCTCTTCTCGACTTCACAGCGATTGACTCTGGACAATTCCCACGCAAGGCTGATAGCATCGACAAGGGCTGGCTTTTCCCGGCACATTTCAATTGTCTCAGGATAGTGTATGGATTTTGATTTCAATCCCCCCCAGAACTCCAACAGGAGCAAACGGCGGAGCCGCTTTCGCGACCGGTTGCCTCTGCTTTTCATGTGCCTGGCCGCAGCGTTTACCGCCGGTTTTTTCCTGCTTCAACAGGATGCCGGCGTGACGGAAGCCCATTTCCAACCGGACCCCGTAGAGGTACAGGCTGCCGACGACGCCGATAGCCCTCCAGCGATCTCCTCTCTGGAGAATCATCGTCCGGAGCCGGAAATCGCGCGTGAGGTCATCAAGGATTTCATCGCACCCGGCGATACCATCACCGCTTTATTCAAAGACCACTTTTCTCCGCAGGAGATTCACCGCCTGTCGCAGCAGAGCCAAAAGGTTTTCCCCCTGACCGGAATCTGTGCGGGCCAGCCCTATCAGATCTGCCTGGCAGATGGAGACTTTGAGAGTTTTCTCTATGAGATCGACCGGGAAGAACAGCTGCTGGTCAAAAAGGGAGAAGAAGGGTTTGAGATCAAGCGCATCCCCATCCCTTATACCGTTGAAACGGAAATTGTTCAGGGGCGGATCGAATCCAACCTGTTCTCCGCAATCGCCGATTCCGGAGAAGCCCCCGAGCTTGCCATGAGGCTGGCGGACATTTTCGCCTGGGATGTCGACTTCATCCTCGACATCCGCCAGGGCGACAGCTTCAAGGCGCTGGTGGAGAAGCGCTACCGGGAGGGAGAACCCAGCGGTTACGGCCGCATCCTTGCGGCACAGTTCATCAACCAGGGCAAAACATTCGACGCCATCCTGTTCAAGGACGGAGAGCGCTCCGCCGCCTACTATGACTCTGAAGGGCGCAGCCTGCGCAAGGCTTTTCTCAAGGCTCCCCTGTCCTTCACCCGCATCTCATCCGGCTACACGATGCGGCGCTACCACCCGATCACCAAAACCTGGAAATCTCACCCCGCCATCGACTACGCCGCGCCGACGGGGACCCCCATCAAGACGGTGGGAGACGGCACCATCATCCGCATTGGCTACACTCGGGCCAACGGCAATTTCATGGAAATCCGCCACGTCAACGGCTACACCTCCCTTTATCTGCACATGAGCAAATTCGCGCGCGGCATGACCCAAGGCAAGCGACTGAGCCAGGGGCAGGTGATCGGCTACGTCGGCAGCACCGGACTGGCCACCGGCCCCCATCTCTGTTTTCGCATGCGTAAAAACGGCGCACCGATCAACCCGGCCCGCATCAAAGCTCCTGCCGCCCCGTCCGTCTCTTCACAAAACATGGCTGAATTCAAGCAGCATGCAGCCCCCCTGCTGGCACAGCTGGATGGTGACGCGAATATCCGTCAGGCGCAGATCGAGTCGAACCCCTGATCCATCTTTAGCGGAATGCACAAAATACATTTTTTTTCAGAGGCGTAACACGGATGGCCATCAAACTCGGCACAATGCTCGTTCAGGAAGGGCTGATTTCCCTTCAGCAACTGGACGAAGCGCTGAAATACCAGACCATATTCGGAGGCAGGCTCGGCACCAACCTGATCGAGATGGGAGTGGCCGAAGAAGAAGACATCGCCCGGGTTCTCAGCGAAAAGCTCAGGGTTCCCTTCACCGGAAGTGAAGAATTGCTCAATATCCCGGCGGAACTGGTCCGCTTGATCCCCCGCAAGATTGCACAGAAATACAAAGTCGTACCGCTGCGGCAGGAGAAAAAACGACTCTACCTGGCAATGGTTGATCCCTCGGACCTGCGAGCCGTGGACGAAATCGGGTTTATCAGCGGTTATGCCATTCATCCCCTGGTGGCGCCGGAGGTTAGCCTGTTTTTAGCGCTGGAGAAGCACTACGGCATCGACCGCGATGTCCGTTATGTTCCGGTGATCAAGCAGATTCTCAAAAAAAATCCGCCGGCAAAAAAAACCGGATCTTCCGGAAGCTCGACTGCGTCAATATCACCAGCCAAAACAAATGATCCGTCGTGGCGCGAGAATATCTCCCGATATGCCATTGACGAACTGTCACAGGCTCTTGCCGATGTACGCGAACGCGATCAGATCGCGCCCCTCGTTCTGAAATATATTGGGCGCACCTTTGACAAATCGGCGCTTTTTCTTATCCGCGACGGAATGGCGCACGGTTGGCAGGCAAGGATCAACGGCAAGAAGGTCCCCGATTTCGACCATTTTCATATTTCTCTGAACGACCCCTCCATTCTCAAGACCGTCGTCGAGACAGGCAGCTTCTACCTCGGCACGCCGCCGGATACCACCGAAAACAATCGACTTCTTGAAGAACTGCAGAACCTGCCGCCGGAAACAACCCTCCTGATTCCCTGGGTCAAGCAGGGTCGCGTCATCTGCATCCTCTATGTCACCGGGCAGCCTTCCATGCTGACGGGAGAGTTTTTCGATCTGCAGAAACTGACGCAGAAAGCAACGCTGGCCCTTGATATCCTGATTCTGCGCAACAAGATCATGATGACCTGATGTTTGCCGGAGACAAAGAGTGAGTGACCGATGAACTTCCTGATGCACCTCTATCTCTCCGACGGCAGCGACGAGGGTCTGCTGGGCAATTTAATGGGAGATTTCGTCAAAGGTGCCATCGAGGAGAGCTGCTCTCCCCTGCTGCGACAAGGGATTGAGGAACATCGCCGGATCGACGCCTTTGCCCAGGGCAATCCTTTTTTTCAAAAAAGCAGGCAGCGGCTCGACCCGAAGTTCGGACACTGCCGGGGCATTATGGTCGACATTTTCTATGACCACATCCTGGCCCGGGAGTGGCACCGCCACCACCCACAACCGCTGGAGGATTTTGCCGCACACGTTTACCGTTTGCTGCAATATAACTTCGACCAGCTTCCCCCCGATCTGCAACGCATCGCGCCACGCATGATCGAACACGACTGGCTGGCCGGTTACCGCAATCCGCAGGTGATCGGCAGAGTTCTGCAAAACCTCTCTCGCCGTCTTTCCCGCCCGACTCCTCTTGCCCAGGGCCTGCCCCAACTCAAGATTCACTACCCCCAATTGCTGGAAGACTGCCGGCAGTTCATTCATGCGGCACGCCATCACCTGGGACATCCTCCACCGACGGGATAGGAGATTTCCCGTTCATGATTCGACCGGATTCTCCCATCCCCAAGCCACCTATTGATCTTTTCACCACCGTCCGCTATTCTCCCCCCCTCGCTTTTAAATGCCCATATTCTGCCGGGCATCATTTTTCCGGTCGTGACACGAATATTTTCCATCAACAGGAGACTTTCATGACACCCCTTTCCCTGCTGCGGGCTTTCATACCATGGACTTTCATACTTCTTTTGTCCCTGTCCATCGTTCCAACAGTTGAAGCCGACGAGCTCATCCTTAAAAACGGCGATCGCCTTACCGGCAGCGTCGTCTCCGCCAAAGAGGGCAAACTGACCTTCAACACCCCCTACGCCGGGGACGTCGCCATTGCCATGGATGCGATCGCTTCCATCAACAGCGACACAGATGTCACATTGCGCTTCAACGGCAAGGAGGTGCTGAGCGGCAAACTTGCCACCGACGATGACCAGATCACCCTACAGGCCAGCGAAGTACGGGGAGCCACCCCGATCGACTGGACGCAGGTGCGCTCCATCAATGTTCCCGATACCTACTGGGATGGCAGCGTCTTTCTGGGCGGCACCCACCAAGCCGGCAATACGGAACGCACCAGCGTATCGTTCGGTGCGGAGGCAATGCGCCGCAGCCTCAGGGATCGCTTCAGCCTTTCCTTCCTCTATAACTACGCTGAAGAAGACGGCGAGCTGACAACCCGCGACACCTATGGATCTTTGAAATACGACTACTTCTTCACACAGAAGTTCTATGGCTTGCTCAGCCTTGAAATGCTGAAAGACAAATTCAAGGATCTTAACCTGCAAACCATCGTCGGCCCCGGCGTCGCCTACCAGTTGTGGGAAGACGACATCAAGGCTCTCGCGCTTGAGGCCGGTATTGCCTACTTTTCCGAAGACCGCGTCGACGGGGAGGATGACCAGTGGATTACCGCGCGCCTGGGCGCCAACGCACGTTGGCAGATCACCCCCTGGCTCAAATTTACGGATCGGCTGCTGCTTTATCCGCAACTCGAAAGCTTCGGAGACTACACCCTGCGCAACGAAGGTGCCCTGCTGACCTCCCTCGGCGGGTCCTGGTCCTTGCGTCTGTCCAATGTCTGGGAGCGTGACAGCGACCCGGCTGAGGATATCAAAAAAGACGACTTCAAGACCAGCTTGAGCCTGCAGTATTCCTTCTAAGAGCCAGAGGCCGCCGCGTTTTTTCCAAACGCGGCGGCCTCTAGTCTGTCATTTCAGCTGACCGCATCGACAGCCCCCCCCCCTGAAAGACCCGTTTTTTACTTTTCATCCCGCCTGACGTGAATTACACTTATGGTCTTTGATCTTCTCTTTGTTATCGACCATAGACAGGCGAGTTATTCATGCAAAAACCTCAGCACGCGCACATGCATACCCATGAAGACGATCCCAATCGTCGGCTTCGCAGGTTTTTCCTGCTCTCCTCTTCGATTTCCTTCATCGTGATCCTGACCCTCTCCGGCACCGGCATTTTTCTTGCTTTTAAAAACTACATTCACAACGAAGCGGAGTCGAGCGCGGTGCGCATCAGCGAGGCCCTGCTCGAACAGGGCAGATCGGACCTGATTCACCGAGATGCGCAAGGAAATGCACGGCTGGGCCTGGATCCGGAAAATTTCCAGGAATTTGACCGTCGATTGCGGGAGACCCTGCGTGCACTGGATGTTCCCAAGATCAAAATATTCACTGCGGGAAAAACCATTCTCTACAGCACTGAGAGGGCCATCATCGGCCGACTGGATTCTGAGAACAAGAAGCTTGAACAGGCGCTGGGAGGGGAAATTTATTCGCAGCTTGAAACCGAGGGGGAGTTCTGGGATCTCGAAGACGAACAGCGCTTTGATGTGGATATTGTAGAGACCTATATTCCCATCAGCGATGAAAACGGCAGAGTGATCGGCGCCTACGAAATTTATCTCGACGTATCACGCTACCAGCATGACGTCATTCATTTCGTCATCTTTTCCCTGGCCATCATCACAGCGGTTCTGGCCTTTATTTTCCTGATCATTTACGCCCAGCTGCGCAAAGCCACCGGCATCATTCACTCCAAGACAGAACAGATCAAGGTGCTCAGCGGGTTGCTGCCGATCTGCTCGTTCTGCAAGAAGATCCGCGATGAGAACGGAAACTGGGAAATGCTCGAGGAATATATCAGCTCCCACTCCGAATCGGAATTTTCTCACAGCTTCTGCCCGGAATGCGTTGCAAAGCACTATCCGGAACTGGGGCTCACCGAAAAAGACCATACCTGAGAGGCTATTGAGTTCAGGGACATCAGCGACGAGGGCTTATGACAAAAACGGATATCTCGTTCGTCCACCTGGTGGGGCTTTCCACCTTTCTTGAACAACAGGACAACCTCGAAGACAGTCTCAATGAATCGGCGGCCATGGCAGCAGACCTTCTGACCTCGCAGAACTGCTCCATCATGCTGCTCCGGGAGGACAGCCCGCGCGATCCCCGTATGAAGATTTTTGCCAGCCACGGCTACCTGCCGCCTGCCGCCTACAGCGAAAATGCCCGCCACAGGGAAGGCATCGCCGGGCATGTGGCCGCCACCGGCGAAGCGCTGCTGGTGGCCGACATCGAAAAATCCCCCTATGCCTCCAAGGCGCGCTGGCCCGATCGCAGCAGCAAGGGGTTCCTGTCGGCGCCGATTTTTATCGGCGACAAAGTGCTCGGTGTCATTAATGTCAACACCCCCCTCGACCAAAGACGCTACACCGAACGCGACCTCTATCTTCTGACCTGCATCGCGCTGGTCGTCGGGAAATCCATCCAGGTCGTCCAGCTGCAGAGCATCCTCAAGTCACGCTTCGCCCAGCACGCCCTGATGCAGCAGACCCGCGCCAATGTGAGCGAATCTCTTGCCCAGTCAGCGCAAAACCCCGGGAAACTGGCGCGCATGGTAGGCAAATCCTTCTACCGGGAGATGAGCCAGGCGGGATTCAGCGACGAGGCCATTATCAAGGCTGCAACCGAAGTTATCTCGCTTCTGGGGCGCAAGGTGGCCAAGCATGACCGCCGTCTTGAAAAATCCTCTGACTGAAACCCTTTCCGGAGAACCAAAATCCATGCCGCTTCACATCGCACGGATCCTTCTTTTTATCGCAGCGCTCAGCCTTGCTGCCTGCGGTGGTGGGAGCAGCAGCGAAGTACGTCAACCGACACCCGCCGACACCTTGAACATATCGGGAATTGTTGTCGACGGCCCCATCGCCGGGGCACGCGTTGAGATTCGAGAAAAAATCGGCAACGAAGAAAAAACGATTCACCAGTGCTGGGATACCGGAAAAGGCACCTGCATTACGACAACCGTCAATGAGGGCAGGTTCTCTTTTTTTTTCGACGGCCGGAACAAGATCAGGGCCTCAGCACCGACGGGGAGATCCGGGTCGGAAACCTGTGTCAGGAGATATTCGTCGGTCGCCCACACCCCGCCTTCCTTTGTGGTTGCACGGCAGGTGATTTTGGTTATAGTAAATTCATTGCGCCTGCCGTTTCGCAGCCTGAGAGGCCGCAAACGACGTGTTTGACCCGCCACGCAGTAAAATTTCCTGCAACAGGCACAGAATAAGAGACCTATGACTGAACCCAAGCCACAGGAAGAATCTTCCCCGCCTTTAAAACGCCGCCGCCGTCTCTGGTGGGTCCTTGCAGGACTTGTGATCGCAACGATCATTCTGCTGGCGGCTACGCCATTTGCGATCCGCTGGGGGATTGAAAAGGCCCTGTCCAAACAGGGCGTGCCCAATGCCCAGGTCAAGGATGTAGATTTCAATCCATTTACCGGGGTTCTGGTGATCAAAGCATTCCGCGGCAATGTTCAGTCGGAGCAACAGAGGCTGGCGGCGGTCCAGATCCAGGCTCAAATCGACTGGTTCCCCCTGTGGCAGAAAAACATCTATATTCCCGAGATCGCCCTGCGTGATGTGGATCTGCACCTTCAACGAGACGATAACGGTAGCTGGACCATTGGAGAGTTGAATCTCCCTTCAGAATCAGAGTCCGGAAAAAAGCCCGAAGAAGACGAGGACAAGGCCGACGGGAAAGAACCCTGGGGGTTTGGAATCGGGCAGGTGGCCCTTGAGAATGTCCGCATCCACTATCGCGATCCAAAGATCGTTGTCAACGCCCGGGTTGCCAACGCCCGGCTCGGCTCATTTGAAACCTGGAGCCCTGAACAGGCGACCCCGTTCGATCTGGATCTGACCGTCAACCAGGGACGCATACGATTGGAAGGCGAGACACACCCGCTGTCCTCTCAGCCGGAAGCTTCCGCCCGTCTGCGCATCGACCAGCTGCCCATCGGCTGGCTGCAGCCGCTGCTGGAAGAACATTCAGTCTCGCAGCTGAGCGGCAATTTCGATACGGACCTGCAGATCGCAATGAAGACGGACCAGGAAACCTCCTTGCCAGGTTTCTCGGTGGAGGGATCAATCGGTCTGGATTCGGCATCCCTGGACCATTCACAAGCAGGAATAGGCCACCTCGAATTGACCTGGGACGGGAAGACAAAGGTGCGGCTTCTGCCGGAGGAAGCTCCGCCGGAGTGGAGCGTCGATGGCGACCTGCATCTACTGTCCGAATCCCTGCAGTGGACCGACGATGTGACGGAACGCAGTGCAGGCGGGGATATGGAGCTGACCCAGCGCATCTGCGCACAGCAAAAAAATCAGGAAGCCCTTGAAGCATCTCTTGACGGCAGCCTTCACCTCGCCGGCCTGAATTACCGCGATTTGCAGGTTTCCCTGAAACGCGGCAGCCTGACCTGGGAAGGCAATGTCGCCCTGGAGCACAGCACCCGGAAACCGCAACCAGCCATTGAGGCGCAGGGGACACTGGCGGTTCCGGATCTTGCTCTTGACCTGATTGAAGCCGGATATGGGATCGCGCAACAAAAATTCACCGCCGACATCAAAGTGGAAGTCCCCGCAGAAGGGGCCCCTGCCGAACAGCTTGGCCTCGCCGCGACCTTGTCCCTGGAAGGGCTTGACATCTCAAATCTGCGCCAGGAGAGCAAGCTGCTGCAGCTGGAACGTTTCACCGTGACGGATCTGGATATGGCCGGCATGAACTCAATCGGCGCGGCATCAATTCGACTTGACAACCTGCGGGCTGTCGAGCGTAAAAACAGGGAGACTCTCTCCACCCACGCCCCTGATGCTGTTTTAAGCTCGGGGCGAATTGAGCTGACCCAGGCGTCCCTCAAAGGGCTGAAGGCGTTGCGCACAAAGGAATTGCAGATCGAGGATCTCAATGCCTGGGTGTTGCGCGACAAGGATGGCCGGATTGAAGCCGTGCAGGCGCTTGCCCCTTCAGCCCGGGAGGATGGCCCGGATACCGGCGTACAGGAAAAGCCGTCCGCCGATGCCGAGACGGATTCAGAATCCCAATTCCAATTTTCGCTTGAGCGCTTCCTGCTGGCCGGAGACAATCGCATCGATTTCATCGACCGCAGCGTCACGCCCGAGGTGCATCAGACCCTTTCCGGCCTCTCGCTGGAAGCGACCGGCATCGACAACAGCAAGCCTGGGCAAGACACCCGCATCACGGCTAAGAGTCATGTCGGAGAGCATGGCATTCTGAATCTCGACGGGAGCCTGAACCCCTTTGGCGACCAGTTCTCAAGCGATCTGCTTCTAAAGCTCAAAAACATCAATCTCTCCGCCGTGGACGGCTACCTGCGCAAGGCCATCGGCTATCGATTCAAAAGCGGTCGGCTTGACGGCGAAATCAACGGTCAGGTCGAGAACGACCTGCTCGATTCAAGCCTTGATCTGGTTTTCGCCCAACTGGAAGTTGAGGCAGTGCGCGAAGAAGACCAGACCGAAGCCACCGGCGAGCTTGGCGTGCCCCTCGGAACGGCCCTCAACCTGGTGCGCGACAGCGACGGCACCATCCACCTCGACATCCCGATTCAGGGGGATTTCAACGACCCGGCCTTTCGAATCGGTAAAGTGGTGCGCACGGCAGTCTTTCAAACGTTGAAAAAGGGGATGGTCAGCTACTATGCCCCGCTGGGCGCATCGCTGCTGACCGGCGCCGCGTTGCCTGCCGGCGCAATCTGGGCAGTGGGAAAACTCTATGATATGGCAACGACCCTGCGTTTTGATCCCATGCTGTTTGGCCCGGGGGAATACACCCCGACGGAGCAGCAACAGCAGAAGTTGAAGGAGATGGCCCAACTGCTTCAGGACCGTCCGGATGCCAGGTTGGTGGTATGCGGCATTGCGGCGCCACTCGACCTCGAAGCACTGCGTGCCGAGCGCGCCGAATCTCAGGACAACAAAAAAGATGAGGCCGCTGTGTCCACCGGAGAATCAGAGCCTGAACCTTCGCCACCTGCCAGCGAGGAGGAAAAGCAGGCGATGTATGAACTGGCCCGGCAGCGAGCCGGCACTGTGCAAGCCGGCCTCATTGAAGCAGGAATCGCTGAAGACAGAATCCTGACCTGCAGTCCCGACTATCAGTCACAGCAACAGGCACAACCGCGGGTTGAACTGGGTATCTGACCCTCCCCCCCCCTCAGGCCTTCAGAAAGGCACTTTCGAGCATCGAAAAAATCAGGGCAGCAGTTCGCGCTCGTAAAGCAGCGAGCGAACTTCATTCCACCGGCTGCGCAAAAGCTCAACGCGCCCATCACTCTCCTGGGGACCGGCATCAAGAGAGGGGCCGCCAAAAGGGGTGGACCCCTTGGTGCGGCTGGCGCGGGATTCTCGCGCCAACTGATCGCTGAGCCGCTGATAATACCCTAACAGTTCCGTATCCGTCATCGTCAGGTAGTCGCGCTCAATCAGCTCATTCGTCCGGGCGCCGAGCCCCGCACCGCACCCGACAACGAGCAGACACAAGCTCAAACCGGCAACAAGTCTGCGCCAATCCATAATGTCCCCTTTTCAGATAAAAGTTATCCTTGATCTCAAAAACTACACCGACCCACAGGGCCAAGATTTAAACGCCGTTCCAAACCAGACGATTTCTTTGCCATTGTCATGAAAGTAAAAATTGACATTTTTGTCATGGACTGCTAGAAGAGTATGGATTGTGTATACAATCTACAAATTCCATCTGCAATAGAAGCATTTTTATTATGTTATATTAAGGAGATGAAAGAGCTTGCATCCTGCTGGGTCGCGACTTCTTTGTCCCCTTTTCCCAACGCATTGTCAATGGAAGACTTCGCTCCATGAATGTCGGCATGAACAGATGCATGGTCTGCGGACGCGCTCCGCCGGTCTGAGTCGGTTTTTCGCCACCGGAGCAATCCGGCTTTGCTTCAATAGATAAATATCGGAGAGAGTGCCTCCCGGCATGAGGTCGGGCAGGTGAGTCAAACAATCTTTTCCAGGGGATGATGGGTATGCAAATGTTATTTGGATCCTCGGTGGGTAAGAAAGTCCTCATGGCGACTACAGGTTTGATCCTGGTTATGTTCGTCATCGTCCACCTCATCGGGAACAGCTCGGTCTTTGTTGGTCCCGACGGCATCAACG
>NPID01000174.1_pt1 | contig 38535 bp, 34 predicted proteins | sample 8637491 | NCBI WGS metagenome assembly NPID01 (sample SAMN07420843, study PRJNA396082) | bioreactor metagenome | isolation source: sample BA6 brine-fed electro-methanogenic bioreactor BA | place: Japan: Kochi | collected 2016-06-14 | reverse complement strand
TGAGTGTTCGGGCAATGTCCTCACCGATTTTCCCGATCAGGCTCAGGTATCGGGTCTGGTTGGGGACTTTAATGTCCACCTCGATCTGTTCGTCTCTCATAGGGCCCCCGAAAGACCGTTTAGAAACTCGCCAGAGCTTCGTCAATACCTGAAAAGATTTCGAAAACACGGTGCAGGCGGGTCAGTTCGAACATGGATTTGACCTGCGGTTGCAGACCGCACAGTTTTAAATTGCCATTGCGGGCACTGGCGTTTTTGAAACCGGAAACCAGGGCGCCAAGCCCAGAGGAGTCAATAAAGCGCACATCCTGCAGATCGATTACAATGTGGTTCTTGCCTTCCTCGAACAGGCTCAGCATCTGATTTTTAAGCTCGCCGCTGTTATGAGCGTCAAGACGCTCCTCTTTGACGAGCATAAGGACTACATCGTCTTTTTCTTCAATTTTCAGAACCATATCGCATCTCCTTTAGTGATTCGTCATGTCATTGAATAGGAATCCAAGTTAGATTCGCTCAATCCCAACCATAGCATATCCCTGCCGACGGTGCCACGACCCTTTTGACATGAAAATCATTTTTGTATTTTCATGATCGACATCGTCACGTCATCAGTAAAATGCTGAACCCCGGTAAAAAGTCGAACCTGGTCGAGCAGTATGTCGAGAACCTTTTTCGGATCATTGTCAGAATTTTCGTTGAGCAGACCACAGAGGCGTTCACGGCCGAAAAATTCTCCACGGTCGTTTTCCGCTTCGGTGATGCCATCCGTATAGAGTAAAACCATATCGCCGGGATGCAACTGTTCTTTGATTTCGACAAATTCGACAGAAGGTTTTACCCCCAGAATCAATCCCTCTGCATCGAGCCATTGACAGTGGTTGCTTTCCGAACGCCATAGAAGGGGAGGGTTGTGGCCTGCATTGGCGTACATAATCCGACGATCTGAGGCGTCATAGTGCAGGTAGAACATGGTGATGAACAGTTCCGTGCGGGTCAGGTCCTCATAGAAGAAACGGTTGAGTGAATCAAGGATTTCCGCGGGAGTGCCGAGGCCGTCGGCACGGGCCTGAATAAACGCCCGGGTTTCTGCCATCAGCAGGGCTGCGCCAACGTTGTGTCCCGAGACATCGGCGATGACGATATCCAGCCCATTCTCACCGCGCACCAGGAAATCGTAGTAATCGCCTCCGACTTGACGCGCCGGTACGCACATGCCGGCCAACGTAATTCCTTCGATTTTGGGAACATGGGTGGGCAGCAGGCTCATCTGTATATTTTTAGCGATCTCCATCTCACGCTCCCGCCCGCGTGCCTCAATTAATTCCTTGGTCTGCATGGCATTTCGCCAGGCAATGCCGATCTGGCCCGCAAGGCTGCGGAAAAGTTCGATGAATTCATCGGTGAAGATGCCTTTGACCGAGCGGGAAAAAGCCGAAAGAACTCCGATCGGCTGCCCTTCGATGGTAATCGGTGCGTGGGCGAAAGATTTGATTCCTTCGCGATGTATGATCTGGGCGGATTGGGGCTTGTCGAGAAAATCGGTATCGTTGACCTTGATGACGGAGTTGGTCAGAAACGCTTCTCCAATGTAGGTTTCGCGGGAGATGTCCCGTTCTGATTCTCCCAGATGTTGGGACGTCATCCCTTTCTGGCAGCGTACCACGAGGGTGTTGCTGTCTTCGTCGATAATGCGGATGACGCAGAGATCAAATTTGAACTGCTGAGTCAGCAGGTCGAGAATATCCTCAAGAATATTGTCGAGTTTGCGGCCGCTGGCGACGATCCGAGCTGCTTCATAAAGCACCCCGAGCTGCTCGCGGCTGGTCGTGCGGCTCAACGTGACGGAGCCGAAGATATCGAAGACATCTTCCATCTTGCTGCCGCGCGCAGACAGGTAGTTGTCGATGATGATACGCGCGGGTGCTGCGCCGACGGAACCCGCCAGGGTTCGTTCCGTGAAGCGTTTCAAGTGTGGGAGATCATACTCGGATAGACTGCCACGCTCGTCGATTTCGCTGTTGCCGAGATATTCTGATATTGCTGAATGGGCCTGCTTTTCACCGATGAACTTGGCCATCAGGTCGACGAACTCCATGACCGTCGGAGCTTTGCTGATGCGCTTGCGTTCTTGTTCCTTCTCCTTGTAGCCATAGGCATCGACGAATTTTTCCGCCTGTTCCTGCTCAATGGAATGTTGACGACCGAACAGGGAGAGAATGAGATAGGCACTCAGGTTGAAGAACAGGCTCCAGAACAGAGAATGGGTCAGATCATCAAAGCCGCTGAGGCCAAATAATTCGGTGGGACGAAGGATGGTCAGATCAAAAAGCCCTTTTTCCATGATATCGGTCTTCAGCCAGCCTGACCGCACGAAGGAGGGAACCAGAAGAGTGTAAAACCAAACACAGAAGCCGAAAAGAATCCCGGCGGTTGCGCCTTTGGCGTTCCCCCGCTTCCAGTAAAGGCCGCCAATGACCGCCGGTGCAAACTGGGTCGCGGCGACGAAGGAGATCAGCCCGATATTGACCAGCGCCAGGGAGTCGCCGATGACCTTGTAATAAATATATCCCTGGAAAATGACGGCAACAATGGCAAGGCGCTTGACGTTGACAAGGAAGCCGGAAAGATCGGCAGCATGAATGTGCAGGCGGATGATGATGGGCATGACCAGGTGATTGAGAATCATCGTTGCCAGCGCCACGGAACTGACCATCACCATGCCGGCCGCACCGGAGAAGCCCCCCAGAAAAATCAGCATGGCCAGCCAGGTTTGCCCTGCTTCATGGGGAATGAACAGAACAAAATAATCGGCTGCCGAAGTGTCGCCGCCCGTCAGCAGCAGCCCCCCAAGGGCAATGGGAATGACGAACAGGTTGATCATGAACATATAAAGCGGAAAACGCCACATGGCCTTACGGATATGGTTCTCGTCGGAATTTTCAATGACCATGATGTGAAACTGGCGGGGCAGAAACATGACCGCCATCATGGAGATGAATGTGACTGTAAACCATTTGGCGTAAGGCACCTGATCGGTGCCGAGTTGCAGAAGATACTGACGATCCGGAAAGGTTGCGACAAAACGGGTGAAGATGTCGCCAAACCCATCGAAAAGACCATAAGTGACGAAAATGCCCACCGCCATGAAGGCAATGATTTTAACCAGCGATTCAAGCGCAATGGCCGCGACAAGACCTTCGTGCCGACCTGCGGCGTCAAGTCGCCTGGCTCCGAAGAGGACCCCGAACAGGGCCAGGACGGCTGCAACAATAAAAGCCGTATCGATGTACGGGGGGAGGGTGGAGAGCAGAGTGCCCACCACAGGAGTTCCGTCAGCAGGGGTTGTCAGGATCTCGAAAGTGCGCGCCACCGCTTTGAGCTGCAGCGCAATGTAGGGCATGATCCCTACTACGGCAAACAGGGTAACGATTGCACCGAGAATCGATGATTTACCGTAACGGCTGGAGATAAAGTCGGCGATGCTGACGATATTCTGCTCTTTGCTGACACGCACCATCTTGCGCAGCAGAAACCACCAGGTAAACGCTATGAGGGTCGGGCCCAGGTAAACGGGCAGAAAATCGAGTCCCGAAGTGGCGGCACGGCCGACACTGCCGTAAAAGGTCCATGTGGTCACATAGACGGCCAGGGAGAGAGAGTAGATGTGTGAATTGGAGATGATGCTGCGCCCGGCCTGCCTACGCCTGTCGGCATAATACGCCACGAAGAAAAGCAGCGCGAAATAGGTCAGTGTAATAAGGGCGACAGTCTGAATTGGAATCATACGGCGCTACTGGTCTTGAGGAGCGTGTTCAAGGACATGGGCAAAAATCGCCACAACGAGTATGGAGAGCGGCCACCCGACCAGAAAATAAAAAACCAGCAGGGGAAATCCGAAAATCGTGATGTCTTTGTTGAAAATATGGATAAAGGGGTAATTGATCATAATCATTCCCATGACGAAAAAAAGCACCCAGGCTTCGCGGATTTGAGGACTTTTTGGGTCTTTCATGCCGTAGGGTCCTTTCGGGAAAGGATTTCGCATAAAACGCTCTGGGCATTTTGACACGGGTCGTGCGTGCCATCAAGGGAAAGGATGCATTCTTCTTCCCCGGGTTGTTGAAAATGTGCCGCCTGATCAGCCAGCAATTCCTGCCGACCATCCGAAACTTCATGGACATCTTTCCGGCGTTGCTGCAATCGGTGCTCCAGGGTTTCAGTGTCGCAGGCAAGATAAATAAATAAAAACGGTTTTTTCATTCGGCGGGCCAGTTGCTGGAATTGGTCGCGGTCCTGTTTCCTGGAGAAGCTGGCGTCCACGATGACACCGTTGTCATCGCTCAGCAGAGCTTGCGTCTGTCGCAACATTTCGTCGTAGACCCGGCGATTCCATTCCGGGGTGTAGATGCCTCGGGAGAAATCTGCGGGTGCCGGGGTCGATTCGTGCAGGCCGGCCAGATGTTTGCGCACCACGTCGGAGCGAAGCAGATTCGCACCACTGGCGCGAGAAAATTCCAGCGCAAGGGTTGACTTGCCTGCCCCCATCAATCCGCCGACCAGAACCAGGCAGGATGGCAGTAGATAGCCTAGAGCCAGGTTGAAGTAGCGGCAGGCACAGAGGCGTGCTTCATGACGGGTTGAGTCCTCGGCCTGTGCGTCCGCGTGAAGAAATGTGTGAACTTTGCCGCGCACATAGGCGCGATAGATTTTGTAAAATTCGAGGAGTCCGGGTAAATCTGTATCCGGCTGGGCATGAGCGCGGTAGCCGGCCAGAAGACGTGTTGAAAGGTCGCGGCGCTGACGATATTCCAGATCCATCAGCAGGAAGGCCAGATCGGCAGCGACATCGGCCACCCGGAAGCGTCGATTGAATTCGATACAGTCATAAATCCGGATCGGATCGGTCAGACAGATATGTTCGGCATGCAGATCGCCATGGCCCTCGCGGACAAAACCCTCATCTTCTCGGCGCAGGAGAAGCTCTTCGTGCTCCTTCAGGAATTTTTCGACATAGCGACGGCAGATATCTTCGGCGTCCGATGACAGCGTCTGCCCGGCATAAGGGGTCATCTGTTCAAAATTTTCCTGCCAGTTGCCACTCACCGCATCAAAATTGTTCCGGCCCCCGTTGCGCTGACAGACAGGCGCTTCATCCTCCAGACGCGCAAGCAATAATGCAAGACGATCTATCTGCTCCGGCAGTTCGGCCGCCTGCCGTTCGATGAGATGATCCAGCATGCGATCGGCAGGCAGGCGGGTCATTCGGACAGCGTATTCGATGGTTGTGCCCGGCCCGCCAATGGAGATGTGCCCATGGTCTTCCCGGATTTCCATAACGCCCAGGTACATGTCAGGGGCAAACCGGCGATTGAGGCGAACCTCTTCCTCACAATAAAAACGCCGGCGGTCCAAAGTCGTAAAATCAAGGAATTTGAAATTGACAGGTTTTTTAAGTTTGTAGACGTATTGATCGGTGAAATAGAGTTTTGATACATGGGTCTCTATGAAGGCCACCTCAGAGGGGGTCTCCGGATAGGTGCCTGTCCGCATTAGGGCTTTGTGTACGGACTCGGTCGTCATACTCTTCCCATGGTTATTGGATTGATTCCCGCGTGGCAACTGATGAATTACCGATCAGGGGCCGATAAACAGCTAAATTACTTTAGAACTTTAGCATAGTGACGGGGTGTGTAAAGCTGGGACAGGCAGGGGAAAGAATTTGACCGGTTTGTCACCCCTGACGTATAGTGACCCGGATATCCAGAGGGGGGACCGATGTTGTTTCGACCCCATTATGAAGGCGGGGATAATGATTAAAAGCGCAACGTTCGGGTTGCTGTTTTTTTTCCTGACCGGGTGTTTCGGCACGGTGGCGGGAAATGAGCAGGCAGGCCCGCTGGCGACAGCGTCGCAGAAGGATTTTCAGCACCGACTGCGCACGGATGATCGTAGTGCACGTGGTTTTGCTGCCTATCTCAAAGGGCGCTACGCAGAAAAAACAGGTGACCTCAAGTCCGCTGCAGTCTTTCTCGAAAAAGCGGCCGACCTCGACGCCGAACACTCTGAAGTGCTGGTTGACCTGGCACACCTGCACCTGCGGCGTGGTGAAATTGAAAAAGCGGTGCGAGCCTCTGAGGATGCGCTTGTGCGCGACCCGGACAATGTTCTGGCGCATATGCTGCTGGGAGATATCCAGATGCGGCGGGGGCATTTTTCAGAGGCGGTTACTCACATGGAGAAGGTCCTAGAACTGCAACCGGAGCATGAGGAAGTCGCGGTCAATCTCGCCGTGACCTATGTTCAGACAGGGCAGAGTGAAAAAGCCACCGATCTCCTCAAGCGAATCCTTGCCCGCGACCCCGATGCAATCAATGCGCGTCTGGCCCTGGCGCGCATCTATCGGGAAATCGGGTTGGTTTCCTCTGCTTCTCTTGTTTATCAGGATCTTCTGAATCGCCACCCCGATCTTTTTCGGGCCTATGGGGAATGGGCCGAAATGCTGATGGAATCGGGTCGCGGCGATGAAGCCGAAAAAGTTCTGCGACAAGGCCTGAAGGGGGAAAGCGGCCAATTCGAAGTTCGCCATCAGCTTGTCGAAATTCTCCTTCGGCAGGGACGGCTCAATGATGCGCGGCAGGAACTTGAGGGGATGCTGGCGCAGTCTCCCGATCATCTCGAGTCCATGCGCAAGCTGGGATTGATCGAGATGGAGCAGGGCAATTGGGAGGCAGCCGAATCCACCTTCCGAAAGATCCTTCGGCAAAAACCAGACCATTCCCAGAGTCTTTACCATCTGGGCTCGGCCCTTGAGGAGCAGCAGCGTTGGGAGGACGCGATCGACGCATTCAGCCGGGTATCAGCGGAGTCCGTGCTCTACCCTGATGCGTTGGTCCATCTGAGCTATCTTCACCAGAGACTCGGTGAGGATGATCTTGCCCGCCGGCGGTTGGAAGAAGCGGTCGAAAAGGCGCCGGAACGTCACCAGTACTACATTTACCTCGCCTCGCTTCTTGATGAGCAGGGTCGTCACGAAGAGGCGATCAAAAGGCTGCAGCAGGGACGCCGAACCACTTCGGGTGCCCAGGCTGAGTTCTCCTACCGTATCGGCATCCTGTACGGAAAGCTTGAACAATGGGAGCAGGCCGTTGCCGAAATGCGTCAGGCCCTTCAAGAGCAGCCCGAGCATGCCGATGCGTTGAATTATCTCGCCTACCATTTTGCTGAAACCGATCAGAACCTGGAAGAAGCTCTTGAGTTGGGCCTGAAAGCACTGTCTCTTAAAAATCTCGGTTATATTCACGATACGGTGGGCTGGATATACTACCGCCTCGACCAACCCCATGAAGCGCTGCGGCACCTGGAACGAGCCGCCCGCGAACTCCCCGGTGACCCCGTTGTGTGGGAACATCTTGGTGAGGTGTGGAAATCCCTGGGGGAACTCGAAAAGGCGAAGGAGGCCTATCAGCGCGCCTTGGATGTCGACCCCGCTGCCGAACAAGTGCGGAAAAAACTTAATCAGCTGTCCCCGGAGGGATTGTGAAGTTTATTATAATGGTGATCTGTCTCGGATTTTTGAGCAGCTGTGCTCCCGTTGCTCCGCCTTCGCCGCCTCCTGTCGTTCCGATCGAATCGCCTGAGCGGATGGCGGATCGACTGCTGGCCCGGATTGAAGCGCAGGCCGGCGCGTTTAACAGCCTCAGCAGTCTGGCCAAGGTTCGCATCAGCCATCCCGAGCGGAACATCAACGCCAATCAGGTGCTGTTCGTGCAGAAACCCGACCGGTTTCGTGCCGAAGTGCTGAGCCCTTTCGGCAACCCGCTGTTGATGACGGCCGCCAATGGCCGGCAGCTTGATGCCTATATTCCGGGCAAGGGAACTTTTTATCGAGGGGATCCTGACCTTGAGAATCTTCAGCGATTTATCCCGATTCCCTTGCGGTTGACCGATCTGGTTCATATCATACTTTATGATCCGCTGATGATCGATTTTCAGGTTCGCCAAGCAGCGCTTGCGGAGCCAGGGTATCGCCTCGATCTACTGGCAGACAACGGGGTGCGGCAGGCGTTGTTGTTCGATGATCGGCTGCGGCTGCTGCACACGGGCTATTTTGTCGATGATGAGCTGCAATTCCAGATTGAGTACCATGATTTTACCGACTCTGTCCCCGCCTTTCCGCAGTCTATCGAGATCAATATGCCTTTGTACCGAACCGCTGTATCGCTCTCGTTCCGGGAGCCTGAAATCAACCCCGAAATTCCGGAGAAACGTTTCTCCCTGACACCTCCCGACGGGGTCATCGTCCAGCCGTTCCCTTGAACATCCAAGTCGTCGCAAGGAGAATTACGATGCCGTTGCCGGTTATCTGCCTGTTATTGCTGGGGCTGCTCTGCGGTTGTGAGCAAAAGCCCGTTGATCAGGCTGCCGATAAAAGCATTTCCACCACACCCTCCCCTGGCGGAACTCTGATTCAGGGGACGATCGGGGAGCCCAGCAATCTGATTCCCGCACTTGCCGCCGACAGCGCATCGTCTGCGATCAACGGACTGGTTTACAATGGCCTGGTGCGCTACGACAAGGATCTGAATATTGAAGGCGAGTTGGCTCATTCGTGGGAAATCTCAGAGGATGGGCGCGCCATCACTTTTCATTTGCGTGAAGGGGTGCGCTGGCACGACGGGACGCCTTTTACCTCCGCTGATGTGCTTTTTACCTATCAGCTTCTCGTTGACCCCGATACGCCCACAGCGTATGCGGAGCGGTACAAGCAGGTTTCAAAAGCCGAGACTCCGGATGCATATACCTTTCGCGTTCATTATGAAAAGCCGCTGGCCTCGGCCCTGATCAGCTGGGGGGTGGCCATTCACCCCCGCCATCTGCTTGAAGGGGAGGATGTGACTGCCAGCCCTCTGTCACGGTCACCTGTCGGTACCGGCCCTTACAGGTTCGTTGAGTGGAAGACTGGAGAAAAAATCGAACTGAAGGCCAATCCTGATTATTTCGAGGGGGAGCCCTTCATCCAGAGAGTGGTGTATCGTTTCATCCCCGATCCATCCACGATGTTTCTCGAGCTGCAGTCGGGGGGGCTTGACATGATGGACCTGACCCCGATCCAGTACGCCCGCCAGACGGAGACGCCGGCATTCAAGCGAAATTTCAACAAATACCGCTACCCAGCCTTCGGCTATACCTACCTTGGGTTCAATCTGCGGCGCCCCCTTTTTCAGGATAAGCGGGTGAGGCAGGCCTTTGCTCACGCCATCAACAAACAGGAGATCGTCGACGGCGTACTTCTAGGCCTCGGGCAGATTGCCACCGGCCCCTACAAGCCGGGCACCTGGCCTTATAATCCCGATGTCAGACGCTATGCGTATGACCCGAAACAGGCCCGAACCCTGTTGAAGGAAGCCGGCTGGCGCGACAGCGATGGTGATGGCGTGGTGGAGAAGGACGGCCGTGATTTTTCTTTTGTTCTCATGACCAACCAGGGCAATGATTCACGGATCAAGGCGGGAGAAATCATTCAGCGGCGTCTGGCCGATATCGGCATCGACGTCAAGCTCAGAGTTGTGGAGTGGGCCAGCTTTCTCAAGGAATTTATCAACCCCGGTGATTTTGATGCGCTGATCATGGGGTGGAATATCCCAATGGATCCGGACGGTTACAATGTCTGGCACTCCAGTAAAACGCGCCCGGGAGAACTTAATTTCATCAATTTTCAGAATGATGAAGTTGATGAGCTGCTGGAGAAAGGGCGCCGCACCCTTGATCAGGGGCAGCGCAAGGCCTACTATGACCGGTTCCAGGAAATTCTGGCTGAGGAACAACCTTATGTCTTTCTCTTTGTTCCTGACGCGCTTCCTGCTGTGGCGGCCCGTGTGCATGGCATCGAACCGGCACCTGCGGGAATCACGCATAATTTCATTCGCTGGCATGTGCCGCAGGCACTGCGCAAATACACCCGCTGAGAGACTGGGATAGGATCATGCTGCATTATCTCGCGCGCCGCCTGCTGATGATGGTGCCCCTGTTGCTGGGGATCACGCTAATTTCCTTCGTTGTGATCCATCTGGCACCGGGCGAGCCGACCGATCTGCAGACTGAACTCAACCCTGAGGCGAGCGTTGAGTTGAAGCAGCGGCTGCGTTCTCAGTATGATCTGGACAAGCCCCTGTTGACTCAGTACGGGCTTTGGCTCAGCAGGTTGGCCCGGCTTGATTTCGGAAACTCTTTTTCTCAGGATCGGCGTCCGGTGGCGGAAAAAATTGCCGAAAGGCTACCGGTGACCATCGCGATCAATGTTTTGTCCATCCTGCTGATTCTGCTGGTGGCTACCCCGATCGGCGTACTCTCGGCGGTGAAGCGTAACAGCCTGTTTGACCGCGCCACCACCATTTTCGTTTTCGTTGGTTTTGCCACGCCTTCCTTCTGGCTGGCTCTTCTGCTGATGGATTTTCTGGGCGCGCGCCTTGGAGTCTTCCCAATCTCGGGCATCAAGTCCCTGGGGTTTGATTATTTGAGTCCCGCCGCACAGGTCTGGGATATCATTCACCATCTGATTCTTCCGGTCCTGGTCTCCGCCTTTGGCGGATTGGCCGGGTTTTCGCGTTACATGCGCTCCAACATGCTTGATGTCATCCGGCAGGATTATATCCTGACCGCCCGGGCCAAGGGGCTTTCAGAGCGGACGGTGATTTACCGTCATGCGCTGCGCAATGCGCTGCTGCCTGTGATTACGATCCTGGGCCTCTCAGTGCCGGGACTCATTGGCGGCAGCGTTATCTTCGAGACTATCTTTGCGATTCCCGGAATGGGAAAATTATTCTTCGACAGTGTGATGATGCGTGATTATCCGGTCATTATGGGAGTTCTGGTGATGGGGGCGATCCTGACTCTGATCGGCAACCTGATTGCTGATGTCAGCTATGCGCTGGCAGACCCGCGCATCCGCAACAATTGAAACGATTCGGCCTTTCACCAGGCCGGATAAGGGGAGCGACCGTGCTACGACCGAAAAAAGGGATGAAACTTGGGGAAATGCTCAAGGAGGCCGGGCTGATCGACAGCTTTCAGCTCAATTCGGCTCTGTCTTATCAGCGAAACAGCGGCGGCCGCCTCGGTTCGGCGCTGATTATGCTCAAATATATTTCGGAAGAGACGCTGCTCGACTTTCTTGCGGAACAGCTTAAGCTCATGCGCGTCGACATCGGCCAAAGGCGCATTGCGGAAGAGGTGCTTGCCTGCCTCCCGGAGCAGACCGCGCGGCAGCACAACGTGATCCCGGTGGCGCGCAAGCAGTCGGGGGGCACTGTTTATCTGCTGGTTGCGATGAGCGATCCGACGAATCCGGAACTTATCGATGAGCTTGAGGGCGTCACCGGATGCCGTGTCCGTCCTGCGCTGGAAACGGAAAAGGGCATTCGTGACGCGATCGATCGTTATTATTCCACCCTGAGCAATGATGACGAGCAGAGCCTCGCGCAGGCCCTGGATGAAATTCTGCAGAGCAGTGATGCGGTGCCCAAACAGGGAAGGAGCGAGAAAGGTTTGACAGCGGATCGTTTGCAGCGTCTGATCGATCTGCTGCTTCACAAGGGAATTCTGTCTCGAGAGGAGGTTGAACAACTGCGATGACCGGACGCGCACCTGTTGCCAAGGGGGAAGCTTCATTTCTGCGCGACATCTTCTGGCCCCGTTTCAAGCGCAATCGCATGGCGCTGACGGGCGCAGGTATTGTGCTGTTCATGTTCGCGCTTGCGGTGATTGCCCCCATGTGGCGCGACCCCGCCGCCATCGAGGTGGTGCGCCAGCTGGAACCGCCGAGTTTTGCACATCCCCTGGGGACCGATGACCTGGGGCGCGATGTGCTGGCGCGCATTCTTTACGGCGCACGGATTTCACTGCTGGTGGGATTCGTCGCAGTCGGGCTGGCCACATTGATCGGGGTGTTTCTCGGCGCTCTGTCCGGATATTACGGGCGATGGGTGGACAGCCTCATCATGCGGTTTGTCGATATCATGCTGTGTTTTCCGACGTTTTTTCTTATTCTGGCGGTGATCGCCTTTCTCGAACCCTCCATCTGGAATATCATGATTATCATCGGCCTCACCAGCTGGATGGGGGTGGCGCGGCTGGTGCGGGCTGAATTCCTCTCCCTGCGGGAGCGTGATTTCGTGGTTGCCGCCAAGGCTCTCGGCGCAACGGATAGACGCATTATCTTTCGGCACATTCTGCCCAACGCCCTTTCGCCGGTGCTGGTTTCGGCCACCCTGGGAGTCGCCGGTGCGATACTGACCGAGAGCGCCCTGTCGTTTCTCGGCATCGGCGTGCAGCCGCCAACCCCCTCTTGGGGCAACATGCTGATTACCGGCAAGCAAACCCTCGGAACCGCGTGGTGGCTGTCCGTTTTTCCAGGGATGGCCATCCTGCTGACTGTTCTCGGATACAACCTGTTGGGCGAGGGGATTCGCGACGCCCTCGATCCACGCCTTAAACAATGAGCTGTGAGTGATGACAGATTCTCAAAGTAATTCAAGCCCCGAAAACCCTCTGGACAAGGCTGCTCCGGCCGAGATCATCGAACTGCGCGTCAGAGCCTTTCGTCTCGGTGAGTTCGGCCTGATCTACGACAGTTACCACCCGGACTCCTTTTTTCGCGCCCAGTTTCCCGACCGTGACGAATATATCCGGTACGCCTGGAATCATCTGCGGCGGGATTTCAAAATCAGACGCTGCGTCGTTCTGCGTGAACGCCAGCTCGGCTCTGAAGAATATCAACTGATCTTTCACCAGAGCGTCGAACTTGCGGACGAAGTGGTCGAATCCATTGAAATGGGCCGCTTCTTCTCGACCTCACAGGGTTGGCGGTATCACAGCAGTCAGAAGATGCTGAAGGATGAATTTCCGGGCGAACCATCTGAAGTCGATTTCAGCGATTTTGAGCGCCTCACCGATAAGGTCTTTTTCTGATGCGCTGCGGACGGAGGGCTTGCCGTGCCTGAATTGCCGGAAGTCGAGACGATCCGACGGGGACTTGCCCCCCATCTTATCGGACGCACCCTTTGTCGGGTCGATCTGCGGCAGGCCCGTCTGCGACGCCCTGTGCCCCAGGCATTGCAGGGCGAATGCCTCGGCGCATCCATAGACGAGATTGGTCGTCGCGGAAAGTATCTTCTTTTCCACACCGGGCGCGGCACCCTGATCTGGCATCTGGGGATGTCAGGCAGCATGCGTATCCTGACCGATGGACGCAGGGCGGAAAAACATGATCACATCGATCTTGTTTTTGCGGACGGAATCTGTCTGCGCTACCGTGACCCGCGGCGTTTCGGCCTGGTCGAGTGGACGGAGGCTGATCCCCTTGAGCATCCTCTGTTGTGCCATCTTGGGGCAGAACCATTGGATGATGAATTTGACGGTGCCTATCTGTGGCAACGTTCACGCAACAGAAAAATCCCCCTGAAAAATTTTGTCATGGATGCCCGGGTGGTGGTGGGCGTCGGCAATATCTACGCCAGTGAGGCTTTGTTCCAGGCAGGGCTTCGTCCCGACCGTCCGACCGGCCGTTTGACCAAAAAGCTGGCTGAAAAATTGGCCGCTGCGATAAAGGACGTCCTGACCCGGGCAATCGAGGCCGGGGGGACCTCTCTGCGGGATTTTGTCGATGGACAGGGGCAGCCGGGGTACTTTGCCCAGGAACTCAAGGTTTACGGGCGGGCGGGGCAGCCCTGCCCGGCGTGCGGAGAGCCGATCGATAAGAAAGTGGTCGGGCAGCGTTCCAGCTTTTTCTGCTCCCGTTGTCAGAAATGAAAAACCCGGGCAAAATCTGCGTAAAGCAAGATTTTGCCCGGGTTTTAACATCAGAGCTTGAGCGATCGCGGCTTACTGTCCCGTGATCTCCACAAGTTCCAGGTCGAAATTCAGGGCATTGCCGGCCAGAGGGTGGTTGCCGTCAAAAACGATCATGTCATCGCTGATCTGGGCAACCCAGACCGGGAACCCTTCCTCTTCTTCGTTTTCTCCCCCGAGTTCGAGAACTTCGCCTTCTTCCGGCTCGAGCCCCTCGGGAAGCTCCTCCCGCGACATCTCGAAGATCATTTCTTCGTCCCGCTCGCCGAAAGCCTCTTCGGCGCTTAAACGCACGGTGCGCTTATCGCCCGGCGCCATGCCGATGACGGCCTGTTCAATCGCGTCAAAAACATCGCCACCGCCGATCGTGAATTCCAGAGGCTGAGGGCCGCAGCCGCACTCCGATTCGGCGTGATCATCGCACCCGCAGGCATCATCGAGGCATTCCTCGCTGGATTCGAAAATGGTTCCATCGTCGAGCTTTCCGACGAAATGAAGTTTTACCCGGTCGCCCATTTTGGCTTGGGTCATGAGTGAAGTCCTTTCTTTGCTTGGTAGAAGTATTGCTGAGCAGGGGGAATCCTAACCGAAAACGTCTCAAAAACACAAGCTGCATCTGAAAATGAATATGGAGATGAATTCCGGGGTGGGGCAATTGGTGCAGATGAACGGCAAAGGGACTAAAAATATAAAACCTATTCCTGCTCAGAGAATATCTGGGCGCTGAAAATATAAATTTCGGCATCCTCGCTTTGCCAGGCGTGGGTGGGCAATCCCGCTTTAATGCAGGTCTGCTTGAGAAAGGTGGTGCGGTCCCAGCCATGCTCGGTTGCAACCTGGGGGAGAAGCACTCCCCGGTAGAACCCTTTCTCCAGGTAGATCCCGTGCCGTCCGATTTCGATTTCTTCGATATCGTCAATCTTTTTGAGGGGGGAAAGAACCGAGATTTCGAGGGAGAAGTTGTCGAGATCTTCCTGTCCCATGGGGTAGAACCTGGGGTCGCGGGTGGCGGAGGAAATGGCCATTTCGGCCACCTCTTTGAAAAGAGGTCGTTCGGATTGAAAGTTTCCGATGCAGCCGCGCAGCCGACCGTTCTGCTTGATGGTGACGAAGCATCCATTGCGCTGGTTGAGGGATTTCTCCTCGCGCGGTTCAGGCCGTGCCTGTCCTTTGGTGACGTATTCAACAATCGCCTGTCGTGCGATTTTCAGAAGAATGTTTTTTTCCTTGTCCGTGAGTTCCTTGTCCACGGTGTCCTCCATCGCAGATAAAAAAGGGCGCCCCTCTCAGGGTCGCCCCAATATAATCAGAACGTTTTTCTTTTTCAAGGCTTGTGATGAGTCCTGCGGCGACAATCTTTTTCAGATCGCAGGGTTCGGGTCTTTATGTTCGATTTCGTCGATGACGCAATAGATGCCCCCTTCTTTTAAACCGGGTTTGAAACAGCCGTTGCAGGAAATGCAGCGAGCGCGATAATGGGGCTCTTTTCGCCACCGGAGCGGCAGGTCCGGTTCCCGTATCAGAGGGCGGGACAGTGCGATAAGATCAGCCTGTCCGGCTGTCAGGATGCGTTTTGCGACTGTGCCCGAACGGATGCCGCCGACCACCATGACCGGCAGGTTCACTGATTTTCTGATCGCAGCGGCATAGATTGCGTTGTAGGCTTCTTTCTCCTCGGTGTCAATCCCCTGTCGCACCGGGCTTTGGTCGCCAGAAGCGGCGGTGCCGGAGCTGACCTCGATGGCATTGATCCCCAGGTGTTCCAGCATGCGAGAGACTTCGAGCGCGTCCTCCAGTGAAAAGCCCCCCTCCAGATTGTCGCAGGCGGTCAGCTTGATCGCAACAGGGTAGTCTGGCCCGACCTTTTCCCGCACGGCCTCGAAGGTTTCTTTCAGAAACCGGGAGCGGTCTTCAAGGCTGCCGCCGTATTGGTCGTCGCGCTTGTTGGTTAAGGGGGAAAGAAACTGGTTGATCAGGTATCCATGGGCGCCGTGCAACTGCACCCCGTCGAAGCCTGCCTCCTTGGCGCGGCGCGCTCCCTCGCCGAATGCATTGATAATCTCGTCAATATCCTGGTTGCTCATTTCCCTTGGGGTGACCGGATAAAGGGCGGATTCAATCGCGGACGGGGCAAGGGGGGCGGAGCCAATCTCCTTCGCATTGGCCTGTCCACCGGCATGAACCAGTTGGCAGAATATGCGGCTGCCGTTGTTGTGCGCTGTCGATGTTAATCTGCGCAGCGCCGGAATCTTTTCGTCGTTGTCGATTCCCATTTTGCCGGGCAGCTGTTTGCCGTCGACTCGCACGAAGGCATAGCCGGAGATCAATAGCCCGATCCCGCCTCGGGCCAGGTTTTCGTAATATTTTTCAAGCCTTGTGGTGGGGGTGCCGTCTTTTTCACACATCCCTTCCCATGTGGCGCTGCGCACAAGGCGATTGGGAACGATCAGCGAGCCGATTCGGACGTCGTCAAAAAGGTCAGACATAAAATCTCCCGTATTGGTTCGGTTTAGAAGTTCAATGGCGAGTGTTCGCCGGAGACCGCAGATTGAAACAATATCGGCTCATTTTAGCGAAGGTGGCAGTCTTTTCAACACAAGGCGCGATGGAGTTGAGAAGCTGCCCGGAAAAAGGTCATTTTTTTAAAGATCCCGGTTTTTGAAATCATCTCGGATTCTGATATATGAAGAAGTAGGGAACAAGCATGGCAGTCGGTTCGGAGCGTTGCATCTGAAAGGAGGCGAGAACCATGGCATATCCGGATATTTTCACCGAAATGGAAAACCTCAGGCGCGAAATCGACGATGCTTTTCGCGGCTTGGGTATGGGGCGGGCTGTCCCCGGTTTTCTGCCCGGCATCGGCACGTCCCGGTATCCGGCCATCAACCTCGGCGAGGATCATGACAATCTTTACGTGCAGGCTTTGATGCCCGGTGTGGACCCCCAGCAAGTCGAACTCAATATCATGAAAGGCACCCTGACCATTGCAGGGGAACGTACGCAAAGCGATGAAAATGAAAAAACCTGGCATCGGCGTGAGCGCGGCATGGGACGCTTTCTGCGGGCAGTCGAACTGCCGTCGGCAGTGGACCCGAATAAGGCGCAGGCGCGGTACGACAACGGCATATTGACTGTTACGCTGCCCAAAGCTGAAGAGGCCAAGCCGAAGAAAATCAACGTATCTGTTGCCTGAAACCTTTAAGGAGGTGCCTTATGGAAAAACGGACCATCCCCGTCACACGGCAGGGTTCCTCACCGTCGACGCAGGAGCAGGGACGCCCCCGAGAGCATGCGGCACGCCCCGCCGTCGACATCTTTGAAACCGAAGATAACCTGACGCTGGTGGCGGATCTTCCCGGTGCGGATAAAGATCAACTTGACATCAATCTCGATCAGGGAATTCTGACACTCAAGGCGAAAGTTGCCAGTCTGGAACAGGGGCATGCCCTGTCGCGGGAATTTACCCTCTCTCACTATTTTCGTCAGTTTCATATCCCTGATCAAATTGCCGTCGACCAGGTCTCGGCAGAGTTCAAGAATGGCGTGCTGACTCTGGTGATGCCCAAAACCGAAGCGGCCAAACCGCATCGCATTCAGATTCATCACTGATCCGTTGCTTCTGTTTGAAGGCGGAGAAAGGAAATGGCAACAGAAAGGAGGTTATGCTCATGGCTCTCAGAGAAATGATGCCCTGGCGAAAACACCATCTCTCCCATGGCCGGGAGGAAGAGAATTCCTTTCAGGCTCTTCAGCGCGACATGAACCGCATGATGGAACGCTTTCAGAGGCGTTTCGGCTGGGGGGATCTCGCCCCTGGCGAGGATCTCTGGGAAGGTTTTTTCCCCACCGTCGATGTGTCCGAGAACGAAACTGAGATCCGGGTGACAGCAGAAATTCCCGGCATCGATGAAAAGGATCTCGATTTGACTCTCAGTGGCGGCAATCTGGTTATCCGCGGAGAAAAGAAGAGCGAAAAGGAGGAAAAGGAAGAACACTATTATCACAAGGAAAGCAGCTACGGAGCTTTTCACCGGGTGATCCCGCTGCCTGCGGAAGTTGAAGAGGATAAGATCGAAGCCACCTATCGCAAGGGAGTGCTCAAGATCAGGCTTCCCAAATCGGAGCAGGCTCAAAAATCACGGAAAAAGATAGAAATTCATTAGGGCTTGCGCAACTGCATTTCGGTTATATGGAAAAAGACTTTTGCCGCCGGCATGAATCATTCCGGCGGCATTATTAATTCTGAAGACCTTTACTCGAAGATTGGCTGTTTTAACTGGGCGTTTTTTAAGCTAAAATGAACCTGGATTTGGCGCACCGGCCCTTCACCCAAGTGCGCAGGAAACACAGATTCTTGCGTAGATGCCAACGGCCCGATAGGACTGTTTTGCCGGAGAAGTTATGCGATTATTTAAACCTTTGGCCCCATTGATCCTTCTGTGTTGTGCGGTCGTTGCTTGTGGTGGCCCGGAGAAGCCTGCCTGGTTGGCCAACGATCCGAAAGGATATGATGCAGAATTTTATGTCTTTGGGCGCGGCACGGGTGAGTCGCGATTACAGGCTGAAGAGCAGGCCCACCTCTATGTTCTGCAAAAGATTGCCCCTATCTACCTACCCCCCCGGGGGCCTTTCCTGGCTCTGGCAGCAGAGAATATTACCACCATTGGTTACTGGAAAGACGAAAAAGAAGGTCGACATCATGTGATTGCCACTCTCGACAGGCGAGAGGCTGTTGCTCCTCTGTGGCAGGCCGTACGCGGACTTGATGGGGGTGTGGCTTATGCGTTGAACCAGGCCCCTCGAGAGCCCTCCCGTGTAGAGCAAATGCAGCGTTTGGAACTTGCGTCGGAATTGCAGAAAGCCAGAGCCGTTGTTGCAGGACTGATCAAGGATATTCAGCCTGATACCTCCATCGACGCTGGTGCCGTTTTGTTGACGGAGATCGATCGACGCATGAGCACACTTCTTCGAGGCATGACCTTCAATGTGGAGGTTCAGGGTGATACTGAAGGAGTGACGCGCGGTGGCCTGGTTCGTGCCATGGCGGGGAAGGGGATGAAGTTGGCGCCGGCATTCGATCGGGATTTACTGGTGCAGGCTCAGGTTGAACTTGACCAAAGCCCGGGGCGGATTGAAGCCAGTGCACTGCTGAAAGCATTTGATGATCAGGGGCGCCTGCTTGAAAGTTTCGATCTGTCGGTGCAGGAGACTGAGGCTGTTTCAACGGAGATGCTTCTGGAAAGTTTAGGTAGAACGGCGGCGGACCGCTTGATCGTTCTTTTGCAGCGCGGAGGAGAAGGGTGAAAAAATAATTTCCAGCCGCGCGTCGGCGCGGCTGGAAATGTATGTTCCTAAACGTCCGATCTCTCTATTTGAATCGATCGGAAGAGGATGGTTGAATAATAAAAGCGGTTGTGGGGCAGAAAATTGAGTTGATTAAACGTTGATCGCCTGTTGGCGGGTTGATCCGTGCACCATGAAGTTTTTGGTGCCTTTACGTACCCATACTGCGCCGCAATCGCCACATTCCTGCAGGTTTTCAGCATAGCCGTCCGAATGGGTATCGATTTCTACATGAGTTTTGCCTTTGCAGATCGGGCATTCAATCATTTGTGTCACCTCTTTTTGAGTAATGATGATTTGGTTTTTTATCCCACAACTGTTTTCAAGTATAAACGTTCCACCCGATGCATGCAAGCTTTTAAACCGAAAAAAGCAGAAAAAACAGATATTTATGCCGACAATGTTTTAAGGACCATACCGTCATTTTATTTTTATTATCCGGTATACTCTCAATGATGGGTAGATATCGTTGAACTACTTAATTTCGTTTTAAAAAAACCGATTTAAACTCTGATTTTGATTTTTCTGTTTTATTTGGTCTGACCATTTGATGCATTCTTTGAGAATTCCACTTTTTCTCATTGGGGCAAAAGGTCACTTGCTTTTTTTCTCGTACTTCTTTCTTTCGTTTGCGTCGAGGTATTTTTTTCGCAGGCGAATCGAGGTCGGGGTAATTTCAACCAGCTCATCTTCATCGATATATTCCAGCGCCTGTTCCAGGCTCAGGGTGCGTGGCGGAGTCAGGCGAATCGCCTCATCGCTACCGGAGGCGCGCACATTGGTGAGCTTTTTCCCTTTACAGGGGTTTACGACCAGGTCGTTTTCCTTGGCGTGCTGCCCGATAATCATGCCTTCGTAGACATCGACCCCCGGCCCGACGAACAGAATGCCGCGATCCTGCAGGTTGAACAGGGCGTAGCCTGCCGTTTCGCCCGCTTCCAGGGCGATAAGAACTCCGTTTTTACGCCCCTGGATCGCGCCTTTGAAAGGGGCGTATCCGTGGAAGGTATGGGTCATGATGCCGGTGCCGCGGGTGTCGGTGAGAAATTCGGTACGAAAGCCGATCAGACCGCGGGCGGGAATCACGAATTCGAGCCGGTTGATGCCGTCCATCGGTTGCATCGAAACCATTTCCGCCTTGCGGGTGCCGAGTTTTTCGATCACGGTTCCCTGAAACTCGTCGGGCACATCGATCACAAGGTATTCCATAGGCTCGCAGACCTCACCGTCGATCTCCCGCATGATGACCTCAGGTTTGGAAACCGCTAACTCAAAACCTTCCCGCCGCATATTCTCAATCAGTATCGACAGGTGCAATTCCCCCCGGCCGGAGATTTTGAAGGTGTCGGTGTTCTCGGTGTCTTCAACCCGCAGCGAGACGTTGGTGCGCAGTTCGCGCTGCAGTCGCTCGCGAATCTGCCGCGAGGTCATGAATTTGCCTTCGCGGCCGGCGAAAGGAGACGAGTTGACCATGAAATTCATTGCAATGGTCGGCTCGTCAATGGAAACATAGGGCAAGGCATGGGGATTGTCGATGGCGGCGAAAGTTTCGCCGATGCCGACTTTTTCTAAACCTGCTATGGTGACGATGTCGCCCGCCGAGGCAGACTCGATCTCGACCTGCTTGAGCCCGTCGTAGCCGAGCAGTTTGGAGATGCGGCCGCGCACGATTTCGCCGTCGCGCTTGACCAGCGCCAGCGGGTCGCCGGTGCGGATGCGGCCGTTGAATATCTTGCCCGTCGCGATGCGCCCGATATAGTCATTGTAATCAATATGGGTGATGAGCATCTGGAAGGGGCGTTCCGGGTCTGCTTCCGGCGGTGCGACGCGTTCGCGGATCATCTGGAAAAGAGGTTCGAGATTGTCCGAATCCTGGGACATCTCCTTTTTTGCGTACCCTTCCTTTGCGCTGGCGTAGACGAGAGGAAAGTCGAGCTGGTCCTCGTTGGCGTTGAGTTCGCAGAAAAGGTCGAAGACCATGTCCACCACCTTTTCCGGACGGGCGCCGGGGCGGTCGATCTTGTTGATCACGACGATCGGTTTGAGGCCGAGATCGAGGGATTTTTTAAGCACGAAGCGGGTCTGCGGCATGGGGCCGTCGCAGGCATCGACCAGCAGCAGGACTGAATCGACCATTTTCAGAACGCGCTCCACCTCGCCGCCGAAGTCGGCGTGACCCGGAGTGTCGACGATATTGATTTTGAGATCGCCATGACGGATGGAGAGATTTTTGGCGAGGATCGTGATGCCACGTTCCTTTTCCAGGTCGTTGCTGTCCATCACCCGCTCGGTGATAACCTGATTGTCCCGGAAGATGCCCGACTGCTTGAGCATGGCGTCGACCAGCGTGGTCTTGCCGTGGTCGACGTGGGCGATAATGGCGATATTGCGGATGTTTTGCGACATTTGGGAAGATACTCCTTGAACGTATTTGCGGTTTAATTGGAAAAACCCTCCAATATTAGTTGAATTTGCAGGCAAAGGCAAAATAATATTGCGGGCCCTGACTTTTCTCCTTCTCTCGGAGATGTGCAACTCCCGCAGATAATTATCGGAAAGGAAGGTCTGCATGAACGAAAAAAGCTGGTTGTCAATGCGCTGGGTCGTTCTGGCGATGCTGGGAATAATCCTCGCGGGCTGTGCGGTCAATCCCGTGACTGGAAAAAAAGAGCTGGCGCTGATCCCGGTGCCCGAAAGCCAGGAAATCGAATTGGGACAGGCCTCTTATTCCCAGGTGATCCAGCAGATGGGCGGCAGCTATCCCGATCCCCGGTTGAATGAATATGTGGATAGCGTCGGCAAGCGCCTGGCGCGTTACAGCCACAGGCCTGACCTGCCATATCAATTCACGGTCATTAACGATTCCACTCCGAATGCGTTTGCTCTGCCCGGCGGACCGGTCGCCATTACCCGGGGGCTGCTGACCGTTATGGAAAATGAAGCACAGCTTGCTTCGGTGCTGGGTCACGAAATCGGACATGTGACGGCGCGCCACTCAGTCCAGGGCATTCAGCGCGGTGTGCTGCTTGATTTAGGGGTCGGGGTGCTGGGAAGTCTGACTTCCCAAACTGCCTATGGGGGACTGACCAGCCAGGCCGGTCAGATTGCCGCCAGCTTGATCAACAATACTTACAGCCGGGAGCAGGAGCGCGAATCGGATCGCCTCGGCATCGACTATATGGTGCGGGCCGGGTACAACCCCCAGGGCGCAGTGCAACTGCAGGAACTTTTTTATCGCAAACTCGAGGGCGGGGCGGAACCGGACTGGCTCAGTGGACTTTTCCGTACCCACCCCTTCAGCAAGGAACGGATGCTGGACAACCAGCAGTACATTCAGGCCAATTACCCCCCCTCGCGGATCGGCAACGACATGCAGACCAATGCGAGCGCCTTTATGCAGGCAACCGCCGAGTTGCGGGAAAAAAAGAAAGCCTATGACCTTTACGACGAGGCGCGCCAGTTTGAGGCCCAGGAACAGTATCAGAAAGCCATCGACCTTTATCAGCAGGCGTTGCGGATCGCCCCGCAGGAATCTCTGATCCTGACGGGGATTGGCCTGGCCTCGCTCAAGATCGGCGATACGATTCCAGCCCAGAGGTATCTGCGTCAGGCCGTTGACCTGCATGGAGAGTATTTTCAGTCGCGCATGGGGCTTGGTTTTGCCCTTCTGGAAAAAAAAGAGCCGGCTGCCGCGGTGGAGCATCTTGAGTACAGCATGAAGCTTCTGCCGACCCCTCAGGCCGGGTATCTGCTGGCACAGGCCTATGAAGGGGTCGGCCGCAGAAACGATGCGCTCGCTCTTTATCAGGAGGTTGCACAGGCCGCCCCCGACAGTAAAATCGGGCAGGCCGCCGCGCAGCGGGCGCAGCAACTGCAATCCGCCCAGTGAATCGAGATCACTTATTGAGACCTGGCGAAAAACTCAGGTGGGAGGCCAAGCCGGCGCCGCGCTGCTATACGTTCCGCAGGCTGAACCTGATGCGATTTTCTGCCCTGCTTTTCGGGGCAACGGTGCTGGCAGGCGCTGTGGTGCGTCTGGGGAGCGAATTGCATGATTCTGTTGGACTTTCCCGTCTGATTTTTTTGCTCCCATTGATTGCGTTGGGCCTGTGTGTGTGGGGGCCTCTGATGGCACGTCTGGAGTGGCCCCGGGTCTTTTACCTCGTGACCGATCAACGCCTGCTTGTCCTTCACGGCCTTTGGCGCCGGAGGGTCGCCGAACTTGAGTTGCATGAGGTTCGGGATGTCCACCTGCTTTCTCTGGGTGAACATCTGGCCCATGTACAGATACAGGGGCAAAGCTGCGCCCGCCCCTTGGTCCTGTCTTGCATCGAATATCCCGAGCAACTGGTAGGTTTGCTTGAACGCGAAAAATGAGCAGGGCGAGCTCTGTCAGCCCCCCGGGACACAGAGTGTACCGGGGTTTTTCAGTGCGTGTTAATTTGTTTGACATCACTGCCGCCGATTGACTACCATAACCGCCATTCCTATAGATAAAGGCGTAATTCAAAGAAATGTCGAAGTTTTTCTATCTAGAAACATTCGGTTGCCAGATGAACGTGGTGGATTCGGAACAGATTGTGGGCCTGTTGCAGGCTGGAGGATACCACCCGGTGGACGAGCCTGAGAATGCCGATCTGATCCTGCTCAACACCTGTTCGGTGCGTGACAAGGCAGAACGTAAAGTTTATGGCCATCTGGGGCGTTTCAAACCTCTCAAGCAGCGTCGACCCGACCTGATTATCGGGGTCGGTGGCTGTGTGGCCCAGCAGGAGGGTGAGCGTCTTCTGCAAAAGCTGCCCTTTGTCGACCTCGTTTTCGGAACTCACAATATCCACCGTCTGCCTGAAATGGTGGCCGGCGCCCAACGCCGCGACCGTTGTGCGGAAACGCAGTTTCTCGATCGGGAGACGCGCAAGAACCTGTTCCCGGAACGTTCGACGGACGGCAACATCACCCGGTTCGTCACCATCATGCAGGGCTGCGACAACTTCTGCTCCTATTGCATTGTGCCCCATGTCCGCGGCCGTGAAATCAGCCGCCCTTCTGTAGATATTCTGACCGAAGTGCGTGAAATGGCCGCTCGTGGTGTCAGAGAGGTGACTCTGCTGGGGCAGAATGTCAACTCCTACGGCGCCAACGAGCCGGGAGCGCCTTCTTTCGCCCAATTGCTTCACGAGGTTCATGGGGTTGAAGGAATAGAGCGGATCCGTTTTACAACATCGCACCCGAAAGATTTCTCCGATGATCTGATCCGGTGTTTCAGCGAGCTTCCCAAATTGGCCAGGCACCTGCACTTGCCAGTGCAGTGCGGCTCCGATGCTGTTTTGAAAAAAATGAACCGCGGCTATACCCGCGCCGAATATCTGAACAATGTGCAGCGGCTTAAAGAAGTCTGCCCCGACATTCGCCTGACCTCCGATATTATCGTCGGATTTCCCGGAGAAACCGAGGAGCAGTTTGAGCAGACCCTGAATCTTATGGAGCAGGTGCGCTTTGCGGATGTTTTTTCCTTCCTTTATTCCCGGCGCGAAGGAACCGCCGCGGCGGATCTGGAGGAATCCCTGCCTCCGCAGCGCAAACAGGAACGTTTCGATCGCCTTCTGGCTTTGCAGCAAAAGATCAGCACCCTGATCTGGCAGCAGGATGTAGGACAAACCCTGCCGGTACTGGTTGAGGGAAAGAGCCGGCAGCAGGGAGAGCTTTTCGGCCGCACCACCTGGAACCGGATTGTGCACTTCGAAGCGGATCCATCGCTGATCGGGCGCATTGTGCCGGTGAGGGTGATCGCTTCGATGAAAAACAGTCAGCGTGGTCAACTGCCGGCCTCTGCCGAGCCTATGAGACAGACGGGCTGAGGCGATGTTCTCATAACTCCCAAATTTTCTCCCCGAAGCATAAAACCCGTTGCTTTAGCGGAACCGGATATGGCCAAAGGGCGCATTCTCGCCATCGATGACGAAAAGTTCTTCCAAGAACTCTACCGGGATCTCCTGGCGCCTGAGGGATATGCCGTGCGTTGCGTCTCTGGTGGCGAGGAAGCTCTCGAACTGCTTAAACGGGAAGATTTCGACCTGGTCATTTCAGATCTGGAGATGCCCGGGCTCGACGGCGTTGAAACCAGTCGCCGTATCAAAATGTTCAACCCCGATCAGGAAGTGATTGTGGTGAGCGGCAAGGCCGATGTAACGACGGCGGTGGCTGCCATGAAGCTCGGGGTGGCGGATTACGTTTTCAAGCCCATCAATCCCGAAGAGTTCCAGCTGCTGGTCAACAAGACCCTGTTCCGTAAAGCTCTTCATCAGGAACACCACCGGCTGCTCGACGAAAATATCGAGTACGCATCCATCCTCGCCACCTATCGTAAATGCCTGGCATTTCTCCACGTGCATGAGCTTGATCGCCTGGGGGACCTGGTACTCGATACCCTGATGGAACTGCTCAAAGCCGAGGGGGCCGTGTTGTGGCTGGCCGGTTTCGGCGGACATTTTTTCAGACGCCGCTGCCGTCGGGGGCTCGCCCGTGTACCGGCCACTGAAGAGACTCTGCAGCCGGCCGGGGAACAACGGCGCCTTATTTTCAAGGGAGAGCCTGTTCTTCTCGAGGGCGATGATCGCATGTGGATCCCCTTGGTTCATGGACACGAAGCCCTGGGGCTGATTCGTCTTGAATCACCGGTGGGACGCAGTGCCTTTCAGAAAAACGACCTTGGTGTGGCCGCTGCGGTCTCTGAATTTGCAGGCAGCGCCCTGCACAATGTGCTGCTGCAACGCTCCATCGAACAGCGCAGCCTGCGCACTCCCAGCGCTGAAGCCTACAACATGGCTTTTTTCCGTGACCACATGGAAAAAGAACTCAACAAGGTTCGGCGTTACGGCCGGCATCTTTCGCTGATTCGGCTGCGGGTGGAAAATTATGCCGAACTGCACCATCACTTCCGCAACCGCGAGCTTGAATCGGCCATGTCGCGCATTATCGAGGCGATCAATACCATTTTGCGCGATGCCGACATCATGGCCATGTCGGCGGGGGACGATTTCTATATTCTTCTGCCTGAAACGGACTACTGGGGATCACTTATCACCCAGAAGCGCATCCGCAAAGCGCTCTCCGATCGCCTGACCTTATGCGACCTGAAGAAAAGCCATCCCATCAAGGCCTACATGCGCTCGGCCGCCTTCCCTCTGGACGGAGCCAGATTTGAAGAACTTTCCGCGACCGCAGAAAAACGACTTGATGGTTTACGCAACAGCCTGTTCCTGAAGGAAAACTGGCAGGGAGCCTCTTTCTGGGATGTTGTCGGGCGTCTGCTCGGTCGTCCCGAAGACTACGATTTCTCTTCGCAGGGCGTGAGCGTTTCTCCCCGTTTGAAGAGGTTTCAGGTTGGAACCCGAAGCCGCTTCGTTCGCATGCCGGCACATCATCTCGATCTGATCCAGAGTGCATTCTGCCGTGAAGTGATCGAGGCGAGCCGGGTGCGAGGTGTGATTTTTCGCGGGTGTGCTGATTTTGAGGAGATTCATCGTTCTTTACCCTATCTTGAGCGGCTTGAAAACTCCGCAACATCCCTATTCCTCGTGGGCGGTCGCGAGCGGGTGCAATGGAGCTATCAACGGACCCTGCCCATCTACATCGATGCGGAACCTTTTTCCAGGGTGCCTTTTCTGATGTATCTCAACGAAGATAGCGCCTATGCTCTTTTTGCTCGAAGGCGGGGACGGGAACTGGTCGGGTTTCATACCTCCGATTTTTACTTTGTTGAAAATATGATTGCCAAGCTTCAGGAACAGTATCAGTTGCAGGTGCAGATCTGAGCCTCTCTATGAATACGTCTTCCGGTAAAAAAATTCTTTTTGCCAGCACCCGTGGCGATTTTGCAGAGGTCGCCCAGGCTCTGGCGCGGCGCGGGTTTTCCGTTCACACTTGCGGCGACGGCAGTCAGGCATTGGAGCGGGCCCTCGCCATGGTCCCGGATCTGATGGTCGTTGATGTCGACCTTCCCATGATCGACGGCCCTCGCCTGGGCCAGATTCTGCGCGCCAATCCCCGTACGGACAAACTGGCTTTTCTCTTTGTCGGCCCTGAGGGGCGAGATGTTGAGGGTTTTCGCCGTCACCGCGATCACTACCTGGCACGCCCTTTCAATCACGAGCAGTTGTTGTCGGTGGCCCTGGGGCATCTCAGCCGGCAGGAGCGCACGGAAGAAGTGACCCGGGGGGGAAAGCAGGTCGAGGGCGATCTGGAGCAGGTCTCGTTGACGGATATGCTGCAGATCCTTGGGCACAACCGCAAAGACGGCACCCTGGGGCTTGAGCGCGACGGTATAAAAGGAGAGATCCATCTGCTTGAAGGAACCGTTGTAAATGCGGGGATAGGAGCCATCGAGGGTGAAAAGGCTTTTTTCCGGCTTCTGGCCTGGGACAAGGGACATTTTTCCTTTTCGCCTGGCGTCGCGGGTAGCGAGGTACGCATCACTCAGCCCTTGGATCATCTGATCATGGAGGGATTGCGGCAGAGCGATGAGCTCAACGCCATGGCCGGAGAGCTTCCGCCACGCGATGCCCTTCTTGCTCTTAAGGTCCCTCTGGAGCGTCTGCCTCGCGGTCTGCGGCCGACCACCCAGGAAATTCTGGTATTGCTCGAGCACCATCCCCGACTCGGAGACCTGCTCGATCACTGCCCGCGCAGCGATTATGACATCCTGCAGATTGTAAAAATTCTCATCGAGAAAGGTCTGGTTGAGGTTCGCCGCGCACAGTCCGCAGCAGGCACTTCGCGGGTACTTCTAACCTCCGAGGAGATCATTCGTCTCAAAGACAGCCTGGGCGAAGGAGACAGCCTGCTGGAGGAAGCCTCCATGAAACTGCTGGTGCTTGCTTCAACATTCGAGGATGTTCAGCGCCTGATACATTCATTCCAGGGGATTACCGAATTCAGAGTCGAACCGGGGGGGGCTGCTGCTCTCGGTCTGGGAACCATCTACGACATCGGGCATCTTCGCCTTGGCGAGACCTTCTCCCTACGTCTTCTGCTTCTTCCGGCCATGGAGGATGCCGGACCGCTGTGGGCCCCGTTCTGTCGTCGTTTACTGGGGGTGCTCTCTTTCGGCAGGTCCGAAAAAACCGATTCCGCAGAGCAATTTTTTGCAACCCGGGCCAAGGTGCCCCTGGCACGTGTTGCTTTCGATGAGGCAGACGGAGAAGGCTTCATTTTAAAGAGAGGGGACAGGGAAAGAGTACGCAACCTGCTCGTTTATCTGGCGACAGAATTCATCCAAAAGGACCGTGATCATGATTGATCTGCATATGCATACCCTTTTCAGCGACGGAGAACTGATTCCTGCCGAACTGATTCGTCGCGCGGCAGTGGCCGGCTATGAAGCCATGGCTCTGACTGATCATGGAGATCTCTCCAATTTCGATTTCATCATTCCCAGAGTAGTTGAAGCGGCTGCCACCTACGGGGAGGCCTGGGGTATCAAGGTGATCCCGGGAATTGAGCTGACGCATATCCCGCCGGACCAGATTGCCGCGGCCGCCAGCCGGGCCCGCCAACTGGGAGCCCGCATTGTCGTGTGCCATGGAGAAACGCTTGTGGAGCCTGTTGCGGAAGGGACCAACGCCGCAGCCCTGGCGGCGGATATCGATATCCTCTCTCACCCCGGGCTGATTCGCGATGAAGACGTGGAGCTTGCCGCGGTACGCGGAGTCTGCCTTGAAATCACGACGCGCAAAGGCCACAGTCTCACCAATGGGCATGTCGCACGGCTCGCGAGAAAGCACAAGGCAAAGCTGGTTGTCAATAACGACGCTCACGCCCCCGGTGACCTTGTTTCAGCCGATATGGCCCGTAAAGTGGCGCTGGGCGCGGGGTTGAGCGCTGAAGAGTATGAGCAGTGCCGTCGCAACAGTGCCGCCATCGTTGATCGGGCGATGTAGGGGTAAGGCTCGAAACATCGGGCTTTTGAGTTTATGCAACAAATAACAGACAGGTCTTATGCATGAATGAGAAACATTTCAATTTGCTGAAGGAGCTGGTGGAGTCGCCCAGCCCTTCCGGATTTGAGCAGCCCGCTCAGCGAGTGTTTCGCCGCGCGGTTGAGAATATTGTCGATGAATTACGCACCGACGTTATGGGCAATGTGATCGCCCGGCTCAAAGGGCAGGGGGAAAACCCGCTTCGAGTCATGCTGGCGGGTCATTGCGATGAAATCGGTTTCATGGTCAAGCACGTTGACGATCAGGGTTTTATCTCTTTCGCCGCCATCGGTGGCGTGGATGCCCATCTGGTGCCCGGACAGAGAGTCAGGATTCACGGCCGGCGCGGCACAGTCAATGGATTGGTCGGCAAAAAACCTATTCATCAGATTGAACCCAAGGATCGGGACTCGGTCATCAAGATCAAGAATCAGTTTATCGATATCGGTTGCCGGAACCGGGACGAGGCACAGGAACTGGTGTCGGTGGGAGACGCGATTACATTCGCAGTCGGCCTGGAGCGTTTACAGAATGACCGGGTGACCTCGCGGGCGTTTGATGACAAGATGGGGGTCTTCGTTGTCGCCCGGGTGCTGGAAGAGCTGCGATCCCGCCAGGATCTGGCTGTGGACTTCTATGGCGTTTCTACCGTGCAGGAGGAGGTTGGTCTGCGCGGCGGGGCGACCAGCGTTTACGGAGTCAACCCCGACGTGGGGATTGCCATCGAAGTGGGCTTTGCCACCGACGTCCCCGACGTCGACAAAAAGGAACATGGTGATATCCGCGTCGGCAGCGGCCCCGTTATCGGTCGAGGCCCCAATATCAATCCGGCATTGTTCGATCTCCTGATAGAGACGGCCCGCGAAGAGCAGATCCCCCATCAGATCCTCGGTCATCCGCGAGCCACCGGCACCGATGCCAATGTCATGCAGCTCTCGCGCGGCGGAGTGGCGACCGGGCTGATCAATGTGCCGTTGCGTTACATGCATACCCCGGTTGAGCTGCTCTCTCTTGAAGACCTGGAAAATACGGTCAGGCTGCTGACCGCTTCGGTCCTGCGTATGAAAAACCGCGAAGGGTTCATCCCTTCATAAATCATTGTCTCTGTACCGGTTTTTTTATAAAGTTTGATGGCGTCGCAAAAACTCCGTCCTATGGCGTTACGGCGTTTTTTCAGGACCTCGACATGTCTGATGCATGCCTTCGTCCCTGGAAAACCACCAGGCCCCTGCAGGACGAAATTTTTGCTTAGCCATCTTCTAAGTTTTTGCGAATGCGTCAAGTTTGGCTTGATATCAGGATGCTTCCTGGGATAGACTTACCAATTATTTTTTCTCGGGGGGTGGCTTTCTTCACAGGAAAGAAAACACCCCCGTTCAATTTTTCATTCGAGACCGGAACACGATTCCCAAGGTGCTTTCGGCCACCCCCATATCCCTTCGCCGAGGAGTTTATCTATGTTGGATCGCGACAAAATTCGCGAAGGACTAACGTTTGACGATGTCCTGCTTCTTCCCGCCCATTCAACGGTTCTGCCCAAAGAAGTCGATCTGAGTACACAGCTGACCGCAAGTATCAAGCTCAATACGCCTTTATTGTCGGCTGCAATGGATACGGTGACCGAATCGCGCACCGCTATCTGCATGGCACGTGAGGGGGGACTGGGGATCATTCACAAGAATATGACCCCCGAGGAACAGGCGATCGAAGTCGACCAGGTCAAGAAATCCGAGAGCGGTATGATCGTCGATCCGATTACCATGGATCCCGACCAGAAAATTTTTGAAGCTCTTGAGTTGATGCAGCGCTATCGCATCTCCGGCGTGCCGATCACCAAGGATGGGCGCCTGGTCGGGATTCTCACCAACCGGGACCTGCGCTTTGAGACCCGTCTCGATCAGCCGATTCGCAACGTGATGACCAAGGATCGCCTGGTCACGGTTCCGCCGGGTACGACCCTGGAGGAAGCCAAGCAGCATCTGCATGAGCATCGCATTGAGAAGTTGCTTGTGGTGGATGAACAGGGTGCTCTTCAGGGGCTGATTACCATCAAGGATATAGAAAAGGTGCGCAAATACCCCAATGCCTGCAAGGACGACCTGGGCCGGCTGCGCGCCGGGGCTGCCGTCGGCGTCAGCGGCGACCGCGAAGAGAGGCTGGAACTGCTGGTGCGTGCCGGAGTCGATGTGGTGATCATCGATACCGCCCATGGCCATTCGCAGGGGGTGATCGACGCCATCATCGATACCCGCCGTCAATACCCTGATCTGCAATTGATTGCCGGCAACATCGCCACTGCAGAAGCTGCGCAATGTTTGATCAAGGCCGGCGTCGATGCGGTCAAGGTCGGCATCGGCCCCGGCTCCATCTGCACCACTCGCGTTGTGGCGGGCGTCGGTGTGCCGCAGATCACCGCCATTATGGATGTGGCTAAAGTGACTCATAAAGCCGGAATTCCTCTGATAGCCGATGGCGGCATCAAATTTTCCGGCGATCTGCCCAAGGCGGTCGCGGCCGGTGCGGATGTCGTCATGGTCGGCTCTCTGTTTGCCGGGACCGACGAATCTCCCGGGGAAACCATTCTTTATCAGGGGCGCACTTACAAATCCTATCGGGGCATGGGCAGCCTTGGGGCGATGAAGATGGGCAGCAAGGATCGCTATTTCCAGGGAGATGTGGAGAGCGATGTCAAACTGGTGCCCGAAGGGATTGAAGGGCGGGTTCCTTACCGCGGCAGCCTCTCCGCCAATATCCACCAGTTGATCGGCGGTCTGCGTTCCGGCATGGGCTATACAGGCTGCCGAACCCTGAAGGAGATGCATGAGCGTAGTCAGTTCGTCCGCATCACAAACGCCGGTCTGCGTGAATCTCATGTACATGACGTGACTATTACCCAGGAAGCACCCAACTATCGGCTCGAACGATTCAGTTGATGCGACAGCCCATAAAGATATAAAAGCTTGCGGGGGCGGGACCATGAATCCCGGCCCCGCGATTTTTTAGCGACCTTTTTTTCTTCGTAGTGGAGTCTCCGCAAATGGTTCAGGATATCCATCAGGAAAAGATCCTCATTCTCGATTTCGGTTCCCAGTATACGCAATTGATTGCACGACGCGTGCGCGAGGCACACGTTTATTGCGAATTGCATCCCTATGACATGACGCAGGATGAGATTCGGGCGTTCGCTCCCAACGGTATCATCCTCTCCGGCGGCCCGAAGTCTGTTTACGAAGAGGGCGCCCCGGGTATTTCCGATGCGGTTTTCGAACTGGGTGTGCCGGTTCTGGGGATCTGCTACGGCATGCAGGTGATGAGTCACCACTTCGGCGGTCTGGTCGTACCGGCCGGCAAGCGCGAATACGGCCATGCCGATCTGATCGCCCAGGGGCGTCCCGGTCCCTTGTTCGACGGCTTTTTCGTTGAGGGAAAAAGCCCGGTCTGGATGAGCCACGGAGACCATGTGGAAAGGATGCCGGAAGGCTTTGAAACGGTGGCGCGCAGTGATAACGCACCGGTCTGCGCCATTGAGAATGCCGAACTCAAACTCTACGGAGTACAGTTTCATCCGGAGGTCAGTCACACCCCCCGCGGTGAAATCCTGATCGATACCTTCGTGCGCAAAATCTGTGGCTGTACCGGTCAGTGGACGCCGGGGCAGATTATTGACGATGCCGTCGGGCGAATCCGTGAACAGGTTGGTGATGAGCAGGTGATACTCGGGCTTTCCGGCGGCGTCGATTCATCGGTAGCGGCGGCTTTGATCCATCGTGCCATCGGCGATCAGCTGACCTGCGTATTTGTCGACAACGGATTGCTGCGTCTCGGCGAGGGCGATCAGGTCATGGCGACCTTTGCTGAAAACCTCGGCGTTCGGGTAATTCGCGTCGATGCCGAGGATCGTTTCATGCAGGCCCTGTCCGGGGAGCCGGATCCGGAGCTCAAGCGCAAAATCATCGGCAATCTGTTTATCGAGATCTTTGAAGAGGAGTCGGCCAAGGTCGAAGGGGCATCATGGCTCGCCCAGGGAACCATTTACCCCGACGTCATCGAGTCGGCCGGCGGTAAAACCGGCAAGGCGCACAATATCAAGAGTCATCACAATGTCGGCGGCCTGCCTGAATTCATGAAGCTTAAGCTTCTTGAGCCTCTGCGCGAGCTGTTCAAGGATGAAGTGCGCGCCATCGGCGAAGAACTCGGTCTGCCGCACCCCATGGTCTGGCGCCATCCCTTTCCCGGTCCGGGACTTGGCGTGCGCATCCTCGGGGAAGTGAAAAAAGAGTATGCCGACATCCTGCGTCGTGCCGATGCCATTTATATTGAAGAACTCTTCCGCACCGGTCATTATGACAAGATCAGCCAGGCGTTTGCGGTCTTTCTGCCGGTTAAAAGTGTCGGCGTTATGGGTGATGGCCGAACCTATGAATATGTGGTTGCGCTACGTGCGGTTGAAACCCGCGATTTCATGACCGCCGGCTGGTATCCGATGCCCTATGCCGACCTGGCCCGCATCAGTAATCGCATTATCAATGAAGTCAAGGGCGTTAACCGCGTGGTCTACGACATCTCCAGCAAACCGCCTGCCACCATTGAGTGGGAATAGTCAACATCCGGGCCTGTCAAAAATGGGGAGCAGTGCGATGAAACGTATTTTCGTCACCGGAGGTGCCGGTTATATCGGAAGTCATGCCGTCAAGGTCCTAGGTGAGCATGGATATGAAGTGCTGACTTACGACAACCTGTCCACCGGCCATCGCGAGTCGATTCTGTATGGCGATCTGGTTGAAGGTGACCTTGGCGACAAGGATCTTTTGCGACGGACTCTACGCGATTTTCGCCCCGATGGCCTGATTCATTTTGCCGCCCACATTGAAGTGGCGGAAAGCGTTGCCAACCCGCTCAAATATTATCGCAACAACAGCGCCAATGCCTTGAACCTGCTTGAGGTCCTGGGGGAACTGAATCTTTCCAACCTGATTTTCAGCTCCACCGCCGCTGTATATGGGATCGCCGATGAAATCCCGGTCAAGGAGGAGGCACCTCTTGCTCCCATCAACCCTTATGGTGCATCAAAAATGATCACCGAACGTTTTCTTTCCGATTTTTCCTCTGCTCGCCATGATTTCGATTATGTCGCTTTGCGGTATTTCAATGTTGCGGGCGCTGATTCACAGGCGCGCATAGGCCAGAAGTATCGCAATGCCACCCACCTGATCACACGGGCCTTGAAAACAGCAAAGGGAGAATACGAGAAACTGCAGGTTTTCGGAACCGATTATGCCACCCCCGACGGCACCTGTATCCGGGATTATATTCATGTCGATGATTTGGCGGCGGCTCATGTCGATGCGTTGCGCTATCTTTTTGAAGGAGGACGGTCTGCGGTGTTCAACTGCGGTTATGGCCACGGTTATTCTGTGCGTGAAGTGATTGATGTGGCCCGGAAAGTGACCGGTAGGGATTTCACCGTTGAGGATGCCGACCGGCGCGAAGGAGACCCCCCCGCCCTGGTTGCAGACAGTTCAAAGCTGCGGTGCACCACAGGATGGTCCCCCGCGCATGACGATCTTGAATATATCGTGCGCACCGCCTGGAAATGGGAAAAAAATTTGTAATGACACGGCATGGAGTCACAACTCCCATGGCAAAAGATAATTTTCGCCATCACTGGTGCGGAACACCTTCGTCATGGAAGCTGCGACCCCATGAGGTGAATCGATAAATCCTTAAACGGGCGGGAATAAAGGAAGCCTGCCTATTCGCCACTTTGTGATTTTTTATGGAGGTACTCAAAGCATGAATTTGACTGTAGTAGGTACCGGCTACGTAGGGTTGGTGACCGGTGCCTGTTTTTCCGAGATGGGGCATAATGTTTATTGCGTCGATGTGGACGAAAGCAAGATGGAGCGTCTCAAGGAAGGGATTATTCCTATCTACGAGCCTGGGCTTGAGCGCATTGTGCAGAGCAATCTGCAGGAAGGACGTTTGCGCTTTACCACCTCGCTGGCTGATGCAATGGCCGACAGCGATGTCTATTTCATTGCCGTTGGAACCCCCGCGGGCGAGGACGGATCAGCTGATCTGAGTTATGTGATCGAAGTGGCCCGGGAAATAGGTCGCAGTCTTGATAAGTATGCGGTTGTAGTGAATAAGTCCACGGTGCCGGTTGGAACCGGGGAAAGAGTGCGCGAAGTCATCCTGGAAGAATTGCAGGATCGTGGTGTTGATCACCCTTTCGATGTGGTCAGCAACCCTGAGTTTCTTAAAGAAGGGGCCGCGGTGGATGATTTCATGCGCCCTGACCGCATTATCATCGGTTCGGAAAGTGAGCGAGCTATTGAACTGATGCGGACGTTGTATGCCGACTTCTCACGGAATCATGACAAAATCATGGTAATGGGCGTTCGCGATGCTGAGATGACCAAATATACCGCAAACGCCATGCTCGCCACAAAAATCTCCTTTATGAATGAAATCTCCAACCTCTGTGACCGCCTTGGAGTTGATGTAGAGAAGGTACGCCTTGGAATTGGATCAGACAGTCGCATCGGTTATTCTTTTATCTACCCCGGCTGCGGATACGGCGGATCCTGCTTTCCGAAGGATGTCAATGCCTTGATCCATATGGCTGAACAGCGCCAGCTTTTCCCTCTCGTATTGCAGTCCGTCCATCAGCGCAACCTGTTTCAAAAGATGATGCTGGGCGAAAAAATTGTCACGCGCTTCGGAAAGGACCTCTCCGGGCTGACCTTTGGCGTGTGGGGGCTGGCGTTTAAACCCGGCACCGATGACATGCGCGAAGCTCCTTCGATCGTGCTTCTTCATCAGTTGATCGGGGCGGGAGCCCGGGTGCTCGCTTACGATCCGGTCGCTATGGAAACGGCGCGGCGCGAACTGCCTAAAGCCTGGTTCGAGGAAGAGAAGCTCGTTCTGGCCGACCACCAGTACGATGCCTTGAAAGGGGTGGATGCAATGGTGCTGGTTACTGAGTGGAAACCTTTTCGCCACCCCGATTTCGATGCCATGAAGCGCCTGATGAAGGCTTCTGTGGTGTTCGACGGTCGCAACCAGTACGATCCGGAACGCATGGAGTCAATGGGATTCGATTATTACGCAATGGGGCGCGGGAAGCAGGTTCAACCGGCGTCCAGTTCCTGCTCCCTTTGATTTTTTTGCTCCAGGACGGTCTGCAAAGCTTATGGATAAAGCGCAAGGCAAGCGCCGGCCCGGAAAGCCGGCCAAGAAATACAGTCAGGCAGCCAGGCTTCACAATGTGATCCGGCTGCTTGAAGCGCGCTATGGTGCGACGGTCGAAGAGTTGGCCGAAGAATGCCAGGTCGACCGCCGCACCGTTTATCGTGACCTTCAGGCCGTATCGGACGCGGGATATCCTCTTCTGCGCGAAACCCAGGCGGATGGCCGCACGCTTTACCGCTTCCTGACAGGTTTTAAAAAAGTTCCCCCCATCAATTTTTCCCTGGAAGAGTTGATGACGCTGTATCTGTGCCGCGGACAACTGGGCTTTCTGCAGGGAACCCCATTTCAGGAGGATCTTGATTCCATTTTCGACAAGGTCCGCTCCAGCCTCTCGCCGCGCAACGTGGCCCATCTTGAGCGGATCTCTGAAGCCGCGGTGCCTCGATTCCAGGGGGTTCGCGATTATCACGACAAAAAAGAGATCCTGGAGAAAGTCCGCCGGGCCCTGCTGTTTCAATACCGGTGCCGCATGCAGTACCGGCCGCCGCGCAGAGAAGTCCAGAGCTACCTGTTTGATCCCTATCTCTTACTTTTCTACCAGAGCGCGCTCTACCTTGGGGGATACAGCCATAACCGCAAGGCGTTGAGATTGTTCCTGGTCGACCGCATCCAGGATATTGAAATTATGCGAGAGCGTTTTGAGGTGCCGGAGGATTTCGACGCATCCGATCTGACCGGCCAGGCTTTCGGGTTGATCGATGATCGCGCAATGAATATCGAGGCAAGGTTCAGCGCCGAGGTGGCGCACCTGATCCGCGAGCGCATCTGGCATCCTGACCAGTCTGTCGTGGAAAACAAGGACGGCTCTCTTACCCTTTCATTCACCGCCGCGGGCGAGCGGGAAATTCTTTCCTGGCTTTATTCTTTCCTGCCTCACGTCGAAGTCCTTTCTCCACCCGTTCTGCGGGAGAAGTTTCGTGACGGCCTGCAGCAGGCGCTCTACCGCTGAATCTGAAATTCTTCTCGTGACATATTCTGTCTCGGACCTGTGCAATCCTTGATCCATAACCAGAGGGAAAGGAGAGAGGAAATGATTGCACTTGATCTTGAGCAGGCCGCTTCGTCGGCGCTGTATCTCGACATCCATCATGTGGAATTCACAAATGAAGGAGCTTTGCGTGTTTGCGCGCTGCTGGGAGATGGCTGGTACGAGGGGGAGGTCCTGATTGAAGTTGGAGACCGGGTGAATGTCACTCTGGCCGATCTTTATCTGAACGAAACCGCCATTCGCCCTTTATTGCAGCGCATCGGACGGGACGCTCTGGAGCAGGCTGTCGGCGGCGCTGTCTCCCGGATGAAATTTGCGGTCGATGGCGGGATGCGCGGCCGGCGGCCATCTGTGCCGCGCATCGTTGCCTATCATCTGGGAGGGCGCACCCACGCACTTTCCCGCGTCCCGGTGGGCGCCGGGGCACGCAAAACCCGAACCCCGATCCGAGGGTGCAGTCGAAAAGCGGTTTAATGCACGCCCCTTGAGCGCTGGTTATTCGTATCTGTTTCTATAAACCGCGTAAAAAGCCACCGGCACCACCACCAGTGTGAACAGCGTGGATGCGAACAGGCCGAAAATCAGGGCCCAGGCCAGACCGGAGAAAATGGGATCGAGGGTGATGGGCCAGGCTCCCAACGCGGTTGTGAGGGCGGTAAGGACGATGGGACGCAGGCGCACAGCGCCGCTGTCGATAATGGCTTCACGCAGCGCCATCCCTTCCGCGAGGGCGCTGCGAATAAAATCGATGAGGACCACCGCGTTGCGAATCACGATGCCACCCAGAGCGATCATGCCGATCATGGCCGTAGCGGTGAAAAAAACCGGGTCTGCGAAACCGCCTACCGGTTTGTCCATCAGCAGGTTAAGCAGCCAGAATCCGGGCATGATGCCGAGGGCGGTCAATGGAATCGCCAGCAGAATCAGCAGCGGCATCAGAAACGATCCGGTCTGCAATGCCAGCAGAATATAGACGCCGATCATCGCAGCACCAAAGGCCAGCCCCAGGTCACGAAACACCCGCAGGGTAATCTCCCATTCCCCTTCACCGGCCCATTCGACGTCTATCTGCCGCGCTGTTGGATTTTCTTCAAGTTTTTTCTGCATCTGAAGTTTAGAGTTTCGTGC